>VOFH01000934.1_pt1 | contig 64001 bp, 68 predicted proteins | sample 5384091 | NCBI WGS metagenome assembly VOFH01 (sample SAMN12384727, study PRJNA508395) | human gut metagenome | isolation source: healthy gut G | host: Homo sapiens | reverse complement strand
AAAGGAAGTAGTACTGTGTCTGCTCTGGAGTCAGAATAGATACTGGAGGAAGTACACCAAACGCATCTGCTGACAGGAAGATTACGTTCTTTGCTGCTGGAGCAGAAGAGATTGGACGTACGATATTCTTGATATGATCGATTGGGTAAGAAACACGAGTGTTCTCGGTAACGCTCTTGTCTGCGAAATCGATCTTGCCGTTTGCATCTACAGTTACGTTCTCAAGAAGAGCATCTCTTCTGATTGCGTTGTAGATATCTGGCTCTGATTCCTTATCCAGGTTGATAACCTTAGCGTAGCATCCACCTTCAAAGTTGAATACGCCATTGTCATCCCAGCCGTGTTCATCATCACCGATAAGAAGTCTCTTAGGATCTGTAGAAAGTGTAGTCTTTCCTGTTCCAGACAGACCGAAGAAGATTGCTGTATTCTTGCCATCTAAATCTGTGTTTGCGGAGCAGTGCATAGAAGCCATACCCTTGAGTGGAAGGAAGTAGTTCATCATAGAGAACATACCTTTCTTCATTTTTTTAAGTTCTTTTTTATTGCCTGAACCATAATGATAGCTTATTACTGGTGCTGAACCTACCGCATAACCAAGATATGTTCCTGAGAATATAAATCCCACATACATAATTATTCCGTATGCAACAACTCCATTAGTACCTATATATTTCATAAGCTGCATATTATAAAGCATATTTACAAGTGACATCGACATATTGGTAACCATCTCTGATGAGCCGTTAATGCAGGTCTTTATTATTATATCTTTGTTAAAACGCGCCTTCTGCAATTTAAGCACGTCACTTTTATCACTAAGGAAATATATTATCGGTATTATCGAACCAACTATCTGGCTTATTCCTGTTGCAAGTGCCGCACCAAATACGCCAAGCTTTAATACATATATGAACAGGAAATCCAAAAACATATTAGTAAATCCTGCAAGCAGTGAAACTACAAGTCCAAGCTTTGGCTTTTCAGCTACAACAAGAAAGCTCTGGTAAGCATTTTGCAGGAATAATGCTGTAAGCATAACAAGCAGTGTTCTTCCATATATTACACAATCGTCTGCGATACTGCCACTTGCACCAAGTACCACAGCTATAGGACGTATAAATATAATTCCAATTACTGACAGTGCAACACCTGATACTATGCAAAGGTATATAAGCATAGAAAAATATTCTCTTGCCTTTTCTTTCTTGCCCTCTCCAAGTGTCTTTGATACGATGGCACTTCCCCCCGTACCAATCATAAATCCAACCGAACCAAGTATCATTACAACCGGCATTATAAGATTAACTGCTGCAAATGCATCACTTCCTACGAAGTTGGATACAAATACTCCATCGACAACACCATATATTGATGTAAATATCATCATAATAATTGTCGGTAATGTAAATTTAATTAGCTTACCATATGAAAAATGGTCTGATAATTTTATCTTCACTTTAATTCTCCTTGATGTTCTCTAATTCTTTATACTCTCTATAAGGCTCTCAAGCTTCTTCATATGCTTATATGTTGTTTCAAACATAACCTCAATCTCCCTGCTGTCCAATTGCTCAAAAGACTGCTTTTCTGCCTCTATTACAGGTTTAATAATCTTTTCCGCTAGCAGTTGTCCTTCTTTGGTAAAATGTATCTGCTTCTCTTTCTTATTATCATTAGACGGCTCTAATATTATAAGTCCATTTTTTCCATAGTCTTAAGTGAGGAATTAACGGTCTGTGCACTGTAGAACCACTCCTCACATATATTCTTCTGTGTTATCCCCTCACCATAATAATATACAGAATACATTATCCAGAAAGCTGTATCTGATATGCCATTCTTCGCCGCATAATCGTGGTATATAACATTGGTTTCTTTACATACCTGATTAAACATCTGAAGATTTTTTGATATGTTCTTCATTCTAACTCCTTCTTAAATTATACCTGCTATCCAATTCTGCTTATTTTTTTATTTTTAACTTTTCAATTTTATCCGTTCCTAATAGTTTATTCCGAAATCGGACTATTGCATCTTACTCCGATTTCGGAATAAAGTCAAGCTGCCAGCTTAACACCCTGTAATTTCGTATAAATTTCGATTACTGCTGTATACATAAAGCTATAAACATAACATAATTAAAAAAGACTTTTTAATTATTACCAGCCATATGAACCAGTCACACGGCTGCGTTAATAATTAAAAAGTCCTATTAATCTTACTAATATTATTGAATTTTAATACTATTAAATCATATAATATTATCAATGTCCTAAGCATTATTATACATTTTACGCCTTAATGCCATACTTCTCCTCAAAATCCCCGACAGTAATCGGCTTTGAGAAGTAATAACCCTGAAACCAGTCACAATTCATCTTGGCAAGCATAGAAAGCTGGTCAACATTCTCAACACCCTCCGTTATTACGTCCATTCCTATATCGTGTGAAAGACTTATAATCGACCTTAATATCTGCTCTCCACGCTCCTCGTGGCTTGACTTCTTAAGGAATACCCTGTCTATCTTGATAACATCAGCACACACATCTTTAAGGAAATTAAAAGAAGAATATCCGCTTCCAAAATCATCTATCTCTATTATAAATCCCTCATCGTGAAGTCTTTCTATAGTCTTATGTGCCGCCTGCTTATCCTCTGATAACGCTGTTTCTGTTATCTCAATGTGAAGCTTATCTGTATCTATACCATACTTACTTACAAGATTTTTGAAAGTCTGGTATACATCAATATGATAGAAATCCTTTGCTGATATATTAACCGATATATAATAATTATAACCAGAGTCTTTCCATATCTTAAGCTGCTTAGCAGCTTCCTCCCATATGTAGTTATCCAGCCTGTATATAAGTCCTGCATCTTCAAAGCACTCTATAAATGCACCTGGCATAATAAGTCCCATATTAGGATGATTCCATCTTATAAGTGCCTCTGCTCCAAGCATATTGCCATCCTTATCCGTCTGTGGCTGTAAATACATACAGAACTGGTTCTCATTAAGTGCTGTCTCGAACTCACCTATAAGCTGCTGTTTAAATATGTCATTCCTATATGAATTCTCATCATAATAAAGAATATAATTGCTCATATTACCTTTACTCTTCATAATCACAAGAGATACCTTGTCTACCATCTGTCTTATCGTTTCATTGACATCTTTTATGTAATATACTCCAAGATATATATGAAGCCTGAAATTCTTGTTGGAATACCTGTCACTAAGCAGCTTTATCATATCAGAAAATTCTTTCTCAGACAGATACTCCTTAGGAATAACCATAGCAATTATGTCACCATTAAGTCTTCCAAGAACTGAATTACCTTTCATCTTCTGCCTGATAATATTAACTTCATCTATTAATATCTTATCTGCAATATTCTCACCATATATTTCATTAATAAGCTTAAAACTCTTAATATCTGATAATATAAGGCAATACTCTGTATCAGTATGCTCCTTTATGAGCTTCTGTGCATTCTTGTAAAACCCATACCTGTTATACGCCTTGGTAAGTGAATCGTAATTAAGCCTGTATTCAAGCTTGGCATATACAGCGGCATTCTCTTGTAGTACCAAGATAACTCCCCAGTGCCGCAAGTAGTCTGATTACGTCCTTTGCATCCTTTATATTAGGATTATCAACACCTATAAACCCTTTTAATGTATTGCTTAATATTATTGGAAACACTATAAGTGTATGTATATTCTGAGGCTTTAATATTTCATATTCAACAGGCATAGTCTCTTTTACATTTTCCAAATCTTCAATAAATATACTCTCACCACTTGAAAGCTTTGGTATCCAATACGGCATATCCTCTGCTCTCAAATTCTGAAGTTGATTAATCTGTGGTTCAATACCTTCATTACACCACTCATATGTGTTATAATAACAACCGTCTTTTTCATCAACTATATATGCTCTGTCAGCTTTCGTAAAATGTCCGATTTTTTTCAAGAAGATTATTTATTGCTACCTGACATTCCCGTACATTTCTTACCTTCAAGTTCTGCCATCTGTGTAAGAATAAAATGTTCTGCCTCAAGTTCTGATTTTAATATTTGATTTTCGTATTGCAAACTTCCATTTTCCATATATTACCCCATTAATTATCAGCTAGTATATCCTTACAAAGTTAATCAACTGCCAGCTTAACAACTTGTTAATTCATAGCCAGCCTGATACCTTCTTCAAGTCTTTTAAGTCCGTCCATAAGCACTGCCTTAGGACACGCAATATTTAATCTTAAGAATTGATTGCCATTACCGCCATACACATTGCCTGCTGACAGATATAACCCTGTCCTGTTTCTTATGTATGCCGCTAATTCACTGCTATTATCAGTAATTGCTGAACAATCCAGCCATAAAAGATATGTTGCCTCTGATTGCACAACTTTTATTGATGTAATATTGTCATTGACATACTCGTTAACAATTCTTTTATTATTATAAATGTAACCTCTCAATTCATCAAGCCATTTATCACCATAATTATAAGCTGCTTCTGCTGCCCATACCGCAAACGCGTTAGGCTCTGCAACCTCATCAGTATTAAGTGCTCTCCACACCTTATGCCTTAAATTCTTATGTGGCACAATGACAGCTGCTGTCTGTAGTCCTGCAATATTAAATGTCTTAGTAGGTGCAACACAGGTTATGCTTATATCCCTGCATACATCTGATACAGAAGCAAATGGGATATATTCCTTTCCAGGGTCTGTAAGATCACAATGAATTTCATCAGATACCACTGTTACATAATACCTTGCACATAGCTCACCTATCCTTGATAAATCTTCCTTGCTCCATATCTTTCCTGATGGATTTTGTGGATTGCATAATATCATAAGACTTGTCTGTGGATTGGCTAACTTATTCTTTAGGTCTTCCCAGTCAATGCTGTATTCGCCATTCTCATATCTTAATGGATTTTCAAGCACCCTTCTTCCATTATTGATTATTGAATTAAAAAATATATTATAAACTGGTGTCTGTATAACAACATTTTCATTAGGTGTTGTAAGCTTTCTTACTATGCTTGACACTGATGGTATAACTCCTGTGCAAAATACAAGCCAGTCTTTATCAATATCCCAGTTATGTCTTCTTGACCACCAGTCTGCTACAGCCTCATTCCAGCTTTCCGGTATTATTGAATATCCAAATACTCCGTGCGACGCTCTCTTATTAACAGCCTCAATTATCTCTGGTGCTGTCTTAAAATCCATATCAGCAACCCACATAGGAAGTTCATTTTCTGCAACATCCCATTTCAAGGACTGCGTATTAGTTCTGTCTATTGGTGTATCAAAATCATACTTATCAGTACATTCCATTGCCTTATCTCTCCATCACTATTATTCTGACATATTCTATCTATTCTGCCATCTTACTTCACCCTTAGTAATAATTGGATATCTTATAAGCTCTGTTCCGTCCAGATTTTCCTTGTGCATATCTACTGCTGTTATCTGATGATTATCATATGTTGTGTAATAATATATTCCCTTTGCCGCATTGCAGCAGGATGTATAAATAGTAATCTCATACTTTCCGTCAGTTACCTCACAACAACCTCTCTGCTGTTCTACCGAACCTAGTATATGAAAGAACTGGCTTACACTTTCTTCCTCTGTATCGCTTGAAATTGCGTTAAGTCTTGTAAATGCTGCTCTTATAAAACGTGACTGGCTTGATAAATCTCCCGGAAGTCCCATAGCGCCCATTCCACGGCTGTAAGCATTTAACTTAAGCTTGTCTGCAAATGTATTATCTGGCTGTCTGCTTGAAAGCCCTGCATAATTATTAAGTGCAAACATCTGCATATCAAATGGAGGATTGTTAGTAAGCACTCCGACCGGATTGTCATATATATGAAGTCCGTCTTTCATAGACTCAACTGTGATTGTCTCGTCTTTATCTGCAATTATCCAGTGAAGCTGTGCCGCTGGAAGCTGGCTGCTGAATGGTGTTCCTGTAAGATTAATTCCATCAAGCTTAGCTCTTGCTTCGCTGACTGTCGCACACTGGCTTAATATCCAAGGTATGAACTCAAACTGTGCTATATCCTTCTCACCACATACTGATGCCTTATATGCCGCATTACCAACAAAGTTAAGTCCAGCCATTCCAAGACCTTTTCATTAACCGCATCATAATAAAGTGGGTATCCTTCTGACACAAATGCCATACCAATTATTGCATAATGGCTTTTAAGCTGTCCTATATGCCTGAAATCAAATATATAATTCCTTGGTGTAACTGTTATCTCTTCACCATATGAGAACTCATAATCAAGAGTTCTTCCAAAATAGAAATCTTTAGTCTTATAAGTAACTGCTGTACACATATATTAAGCCTCCTCTTTTTATTCGCAATTTATATATTTTATTGTATACCAATTATATTATCTTCACTCTCCATATAATTACAATTAATATTTTTATATAATATTGTAAATTGTATTTTTAATTATACAACCATTATTCTTCAAAATAAAGCAATTATACAAATCAATAATTAAATTTACATAAACCATATTATTGACTTTACCTCAAATCTGTATTGATGACATGCTGTTTCATAAGATACCTTATATGTCTGATTACATTTAATGATGATGTGTCGCCTTTTTATAGATTATATACGATATAAATGCAGTTACCAACTCAGTAACTCCAAATGACCACCACACTCCATTAACCTCATATATCCTTGAAAGAATAAATGCAACTGGAATTATAATAACTGCATATCTGAATACTGATATTACAAGTGATGGAAGTCCTTTTCCCAATCCTTCCAGTGCACCAGAGGCTGTTACAGATACTGACGATACGATAAAGCCTGCACTGATTATTCTAAGTGCCTTGGCACCGGCACTAATTGTATTTGCATTAGTTGTGAATAAGCCTATAAAGCTTATCTGGTATTCCAAGGCATATAGCTGTTCCAGCACACATAATTATTAATACTATTATTGTGGCTGTCGAATATATTTTCTTAACCCTCTTATGCTCTCCTGCACCATAATTATATCCGATTAATGGTCTCATTCCCTGAACAACTCCATTGGCAGGCAGATAAAGAAATGTCTGTAACTTGTAATATACACCAAGCACGAATACATATGTCTGTGAAAATGCTGCTAGTATTACATTAAGTGCTGATATTAACAGTGAAGGAAGTGCCATATTAAGACTGGCTGGTATGCCGACCGAATACATTTTCAGACATAATGTTTTCTCTGGCTTCATACATTTTCTTGTAAAACGCACTGGCATAGGTCGTAGTATATATATGATAACATACACAAGAAGGCTTACTGTCTGTCCTATTCCTGTGGCAATTGCCGCTCCTCTTATTCCAAGATCAGGGAATATTCCTATTCCGAATATAAGCATCGGGTCAAGCACGATATTAGTTATACAGCCACCAAGCATTGCCGTCATTGATGCTGTCATTCTTCCAACAGCCTGAAATGTCTTTTCAAACACCAGCTGCCATCATGCAAGTATTGTTGAAAATGCAAATGCTATATATGAGTATTGAAGTCCTAATTCTACAATACTGCTGTCATTAGTGAACATACAAAGGAATGGCTTTATAAGCATAATACATCCTGCTGTCATTACTATTCCGTGTATTGTCGCAAGTAATATCCCCTGACTTGCGGCTTTGTCTGCCTGTACCTTATCCTGTGCACCCATATAAAATGATATTACTGAATTTATTCCTATTCCAAAACCTATCATTACCGAATTAATAAAGTTCTGCATTGGAAACACAAGCGATATAGCAGTCATCGCGTCTTCGCTTATCTGTGCTACGAAGAAGCTGTCTACAATGTTGTAGAGTGAATTTACAAGCATTGATATAACCATTGGAAGTGCCATAGTTATCAGAAGTTTTAATACGTTTTTCTTTCTTCATATAAGTCTGATCCATACTTATCTCCTTATCTTATTGGGGTAAATCCCTATTTCATAAAAATGAATGTGCTAAACACATTCCTGTGCCTAGTGCGGTCGCTTGCGACCAATTACATCTTCGCACGAGTGTGCATTATTGGCACATAGTGCCTTTTTGTGTAATAAGGAATCACGATAGAATTCCCTATTACACAAAAATAGCCACATAGCTGTGATTAACAGCTATGTGGCGAAAAATAGATTCAACTAGAAAAATCCACATATATTTTATAAATTAATTGTAGCTGACAGCCTTTGTTATTGTTATACTTAAGGCTATGATATTATAACATTATGTATTTTTAAATGTCAAACCACTTTAATATGTTTCTTGCAAGTTCTTTATGTCCCTGTTCGCTTAGGTGTTCCCTGTCTATTTCGCTTGGCTGTGCTGCATCTGAGGCTGATAAGAAATCTATTGATTCTTTTTCTGCAATTTTGCTGTATACACCTGCAAGCTTCTTAGATACTTCAACAGAAGCTTCTGAGAACTCAGGGTCGTAGTCCTGCTCCCACACATCTTTTCCAAGATGTATCGGTGATACAAGAAGTATTCTGCTGTGTGGAAGGCAGCTCTTTACCTGATTAATTAATCTCTCCACACCCTGTCCGATAACTTCTGCCGAAGCGTTGTATACTGTCTTGCAGTCATTAGTTCCTAACATTATAATCACATCTGTTACTGGATTGTGCGACTCTAATATTGTTGGAAGGAGTTTGAATGAATTGCGGCCATCTCTTAATGGGTCGTCAAATACTGTTGTTCTTCCACACAATCCTTCCTCTATCACACGATATTCATTATTAAAATGTCTGTTAAGTTCATTATCTAAAATACTTGTCCATCTTACGCCCCAAAGGGGTAACGCTGGTTAGTCTTAGGGATAAGTCCCCAGGTGTTGGAATCTCCAAAACATAGTATCTGCTTCATATGGTATGCCTCCAATATTATATAAATTTATTGCTTTTGAATTGCATTACACTTTCAAATTGCATTACAGTGGTGCTCTAATTCAATGTTATGACAACGGACATTAGAAAAGCATTGTTATATAGTGAGGCGTGCTGGATTGTTATAAGCAACAAAGACACGTTTGCACTAAGTGTCGCTCGCAGCGGTACTAAAGTGCTAAAGAACAGCACTTAAGGACCGGCGGCTCCCCATTGTCTTTTTTATGCTTATATCAATCCAGCACTTGACGGTAGGGTTGCGATGGCTTTTCTAATTGGGCGTTGTTACAAAATTCAAATAAGTTATCAACTTGTAATTGCTATTTACATATATTTATTGTATGTTTATAGGATTATTATATGTTATTATTGGGGGATTGTAAAATTGATATATTTTATGCCTTGTTATAGTTTTTAACTATAGCAAGGCATTTTTAAACACTGACCATATAAAAAGATATTTTTTATTGGGTTAATCTGTAAAGTCCTGCCACTGGGACTTTTCGATCTGGCTTGTTACTATACATTCAGGGGCTGGGGACAATATGTGCCTTACCACCTTAAAGATTTGGCGGCATCACACAGGAGGCTGTCGGCATCTGCGAATTTTACTCTGGTCATTGCATTACATTCTAATAATGCCTGGTCAAGCTTTACATAGTCTTCTGATATATGTGGCTGGATAGCATTGTAATGCTTTCTTACATATACTGTCTTTATAGATTTATCTGGCATAATTATCTGTAGTTTCATTGGTTTGTCTGACAGTCTGTTAGGTATGTTAAGCACTTCTTCAACGCTGTGAATGTATGTATTACGCTCATTGCCAACTCCTATAAGAAGTATCTTTCCACCACAGTCTTTTAAGCGGTCATAACAGCCGCCCGGTGTACAAGGTGTGTTATTGTATTCTTCACCTGCAAGATATTCTTTGGCACTTACACCTATTCCTGCCATGCTGTGTGTAGGATGTAGTGACCTTATTACCCCATCTCTTTTAAGAAACAGATTAGTAAGTATCCCAACACAGGACGGCGTAACCGCTGGGTCGTATACTGGATTGTCCTCGTTAATATTTTTCCATGTATGGGTTGGAAGCAGTAAAAGTCCGTCCTTAAAATATTCTATTAGGGCATCAAGCACTGTATCTGCCCTGCCTTCTACTTCCCCTATGGATTTCATTGAAGAATGAACAAGTATTGTTTCTTTTCCTGTAAGCCCCATAGCCTTTAAATATTCTTTTAAATCTTCCTTTGTATACTTACTAACCCTCACTTCTTGTAATTTAATCCATCATTGATTATATATTGGATAATCATTCTTTGTTTCTTACCTTTTTTCTTACAAATACAAGACATATTGCCTGCATTACAATTGTTATAAACCACGAAGCTGGATACGATATGAATAACTCATACAGACTTCTATGGCTTGGGAATACACCATATATCCACACAAGTCTTGTCCCAACTGTACCTACAATTGAAAGGACCATAGGAACTGCTGAATAACCTACTCCGCGCATAGCTCCTGGAAGCATATCCATAATGCCACACAGAAAATATGGTATTGTCGATATTGAAAGTATCTCCATACCACACTCTATAACCTCACTCTGGTTCGTGTATATACCAAGTATCTGGCGTCCTAAAATGTATGAACCACCACCGATAACTACTGACACTATAACCGAAAGTATCATACAGTCAATTAACACCTTATCCATTCGCTTGAATTTTCTAACGCCATAATTCTGGCTCGTAAAGCTCATACACGCCTGTGTTATTGAGTTGACAGACACATAAAGAAAGCCAAGTATATTATTAGCGGCTGTATAACCTGCCATTGCTATCTCGCCAAATGAATTAACTGATGATTGAAGCAATACATTTGAAAAGTTAATAACAGTACTCTGTATTCCTGCTGGAAGTCCTACACTTAGTATCTGTAAAAGGTAGTATTTTCTTATTCTTAAATCCCTTATTCTTAACTTGTAATCTGACTCTGTTGTCATAAGGCATCTTATTACAAGAATACACGATATAAGCTGTGAAGTAACTGTTCCTATAGCAACACCTGCAACGCCCATTTTAAATATTATCACAAGCACAAGGTCTAAAACCGCATTGGTAGAACCTGCTATTATAAGATACATAAGTGGTCTTTTCGTGTCACCTACTGCCCTTAATATTGCCGCTCCATAGTTATAAAGCATAAAAATGGCATACCACAAAAATACAGTCTTAAATATAGTGCTGCCTGGCCAATTACATCATCTGGTGTGTCAATAAGGACAAGTGCCTCTCTTGCGGCAGCAATGCCAATAATGCACATAACAACACCACTTATTGCCGCAAGTGCTATGGCTGTATGGACTGTCTCCGACATTTCTTTAGCTTTGCCTGTTGCATAAAAAATCTTGCCGCAAGTACATTTGCTCCCAGTGAAACACCTATAAAAAAGATTGGTAAACGTACTAATCAGTGCCGTTGTCGAGCCTACCGCGGCAAGTGCAGTACTGCCTGTAAATCTTCCAACAACAATTATATCTACAGCATTAAACATAAGCTGTAACATACCTGAAAGCATTAACGGAAGTGCAAAGGAAATTAGCTTATCCATTAATGTACCATTACACATATCTATTTCATATTTATTATTTTTCACAACTTTATCCTCTTTCTATATATAAACAAGAATGTGCAACGCACATTCTAGCACCAAGCATATCCGCTTACGACATACTACAGCTTCAAGTGAGTATGCATCATCGGCATATAACAGCTGTTAATAATCAGAAAGACATTACTACATTTTATTAGCAGAACTTCTGTTTATTAATAACTACATCCTTAATCGTGTCTGGACTACCGTTTAAGGGTTCAATCTTAGCGAATTCCTTACAGTCTGTACACACAATGCCATCCATATCAATATTTCTGAAGTATGGAACATCTTCTTCATTATCCATAGCTATTGTTTCATTACGGTTAAGCAGGTTGAGTACATAACCCATAGTAAGTATAACTGCCTCACCCTTTATATTAACCATATCGATATTGCGTATTGTGATATTCTCAACAACACCGCCTCTGCCTAGTGCACTCTTCATTCTTACACCTACATCCGTACCTATAAATGTGCAGTTCTCAACAAGTATATCCTTAACACCTCTTGACATTTCACTTCCGATTACGAAACCACCATGTCCTTCATTAACAACACAATCGTGTATATATATATTACTGCAAGGTCCATCTATTGTTCTTGCGATTGCATTCTTGCCTGCTTTGATACATATTGCATCATCACCTGTCTCAAATACACTATGGTGAATATGGACATTAGTACAAGACTCTACATCAATACCATCACCATTCTGTGCATAATAAGGATTGCGTACCTTAATATTGTCAATTGTGACATTCTCACAGAAAAATGGATGTATATTCCAGGCTGGTGAATTCATAAATGTTACACCACTTAAAAGTACGTTAGTACAATGACGCAGGCTCACCATTACTGGTCTGTAGAAATCATAATAATCTCTTGCTTCTTCTAAAGCTTCATCTTTATCTGACTGGATATTCTTCTCATTACCAAGAAGGCTTGATTTAGTAGGCATCCATATCTGTGTTTCTTTAGTTTCAAATACGTTATCACTCTTTTTTTTAGAAGCTGTTCCCACTGTTTATCTGTTACCTTGAACTTCTTAACCGGACGCCATTCATCACCACTTCCGTCAACCATACCCATACCTGTAATTGCAACATTTACCGCATTCTCTGCTGTAATAGGTGATACAGTTCTTATGCATGGCTGTCCCTCATAATTAGTTATAATTAAAGGATAATCTTCTTTGGATTTTATGAACTTAAGAAGTCCCTGACTTTCAATTCTTATGCTTACATCTGATAAAAGACGTATTGGTGCACTTGCCCATATTCCTTTAGGAATTACAATTGTACCACCACCATTTTCTGAAAGTTCTTTTACCTTATCATTAATTACTCTGGCATTATGTCTTCCTGTTTCAATATCAAGCTTTCCGCTTATTGCTCCACAATCACTTAATAATACCTCAAGTCTTTTAAACTGGGGAACAGTTACCTTATAATCTTCTCTATACATTCTTTCTCCATTCTGCCTGTTTCTGGCTTTAACATTTTGACTGCATAAACACTGATTGCATACTATTATATACAATTGTTTACTATTATTTGTTGTTATTTCCTTCTATATTTGATATTAACATTTACAATTAGAGTAATCAATGAAAGGATAATATTCATCGATGCAAAATATCAAATACTGTTATGAAACTTTCTTAAATCCTCTATTTCATCACATAACTCCCTGCTTGAACACGTTGAACAATCCATAACAAGCCCATTGAATATGTGGTTAAGTGAATCAGTTATCTGCTCACATCTGCCTGCATACTGCTTAAGCATTGTATAATCTGCACTACCTGATGTAATAAAGTATATCTTTACAGCCTCAACTTCTTCTCTTGTCTTATAAGCTCTTATAAGCTCTGAACCTATATTAGAAAAGCTTATATTACTATTTACAGCTTCCTTTGATATTCTTACCGGCTCTCTTTCTTTAACTGATGATATTCTCATCATAAATCCATCCGGATATGTATTGTATCTTACATAATCGACAGCTCTCATAACTGCATATAATGCACCTTTTTTAGTGTCATCAAGCACATTTTCCTTAAGCCTTATAAATGTAAGTCTTGCATATGGTATATCTTTGTCAATGCTTGTCATATCATCACCTATAAGATACACTCCGTCTGTATCAACAACAGCTTTATCCGTAGTAAATGCCAATGCACTCACCGCCTCATTCATTCCGCCGCCAAGCTCGTATGCCATATCACTTCTTAGCACAAGCTTTTCTTTATCATTCATCTTCCAGTGTGCATTATTATCAAGCCTTCTGCACTCTCCATATGCCTTTATATCCTGCATTACACAGGCTATATCCTTATCGTATAACTTTATACTCATTTATTCTTCTTATCTGCCTCACGTCTGTTCTTTGACCAGTTATAATATGCCGTAAGCGGCTTTATAAGCTTAGAGGCAAATTTCATATCAAGATGAAAGAAATATATAAAAGGCTGAGTATAAACAGCACTGCAATAACAATCGCTACTATTCCAATTATCTTTAATATTATCATCTGGCCATTCCTTTCTGTCTGGCATATTCAGCCGCTCCTAAAGCACCCATAAGCTGTGGGTCTATAGGCAGTTCTACAGCCTTAACCTTTAATACCTTCTCTATAGCCTGCTTTAAGCCCTCATTCTTAGCACAGCCACCTGTAAGTGTAACTGAGTCAACAACTCCTGCCTTCTTAGCCATTACAAAACATCTCTTTGCTACCGAAAGCTCAATTCCTGCAGCTATCTCCTCCATTGGCTTTCCTTCTCCTACAAGTGAGATTACCTCACTCTCTGCAAATACAGCACATTGTGCTGTTATAGGATAACATTTTAGCTGTTAAAGAAAGCTTGGAGAACTCATCAAGGCTCATCTCAAATGCCCTTGCCATAGACTCAAAAAATCTTCCTGTACCAGCCGCACATTTATCATTCATTGAGAAATTAAGCACTGTTGCATCTGTATCTATAGCGATACCCTTAACGTCCTGCCCACCTATATCTATTATCGCCTTAACATCTGGTGCGGCAATGTGAACTCCCATAGCGTGACAGCTTATCTCTGATATATTCTCGTCAGCAAATGGTACTTTATTACGTCCATAGCCTGTTCCAATAAGATAATCAAGTTCGTCTGCACTATTAAGCCCATCTACTAAAGCTACAGCCTCATCTAAGCTGTCTTTAGCACTAAGCACTGGATTAATTCTGCTTCTTTTAGTGATATTTGCTACTATTTTTCCTGTTTCATCTAATATAACGCATTTGGTGTAAGTACTTCCTGCATCACAACCGCCATAATATTTAGCCATATTATTATTCCTTTCTTATCTTTATGAATTCTTACCAGTTCTGTGAGTCGTCAAAATCTTCCAATGTAGGGTCAAGCGGCTCTTCACGGAATACAGTTCTCATATATCTGTTGATTTCTGTCCTCATATCTCTTCTGCTGCCGTCCTCAGGACACATAAGATTATGTGTTACCCATATAAGATGTACACCGTGCTTTCTTGCTTCTTCCTCAAATAAGCCGTGATATCCTGACATTGATTTACAACCCATATGTACATACATAATAACTATGTCTATATTAAACATCTCACAATAACGCCATAATGCTTCAACACCTGTTTCATAGCCGCCATTAGAACGGTTACGCATAATCATATTCTCATACAGATATGCAAGGTCAAGCATTGCCTGATGTTTATCCTCTGTATTGACCATCTCTGTTGATACCATACTTAACATATCGGTTATTGTAACTATACCCCAGCAGTTAAGCAGCCATATTGGAAGTGCTGTATAATATGCCGCCTGAACACCCCACGTCATAGCACGGTGTCGGTATTCCCTTGCCGCAAGCTCTTTCTTCTTATAGCCTTCCATAGCCATTCTTGTGAGCTTCTTATCCATATCAAGAAATGCCTGGTTTCTTCCGCCTGCCGCCTGATATACACCATATCTGTAAAGTGCAAGTGTAACACCCATAACCTGCGGATAGTCAGTCTTTGAGATTTCCATCCATTCAAGGAATTCTTCTGTCTCTGCATTGAACCTTTTCATACTTTTAAAGAAAGCATCCCAGTTAAACTTTTCTCCTGTCTGCTCCTCAATAAAATGTATTGCATTGACAACTTCTTCTGCCGCATATTCCTGCACGCTTTCCTGCCTGTGCCTTATAGGGACAGCAAGCTGGAATGTTGGAATCTTAAATGAGCGTGCCTCAATTCCATTTCCCATAAGACTTCCATCACAGGTTGTATTACACTGTACAGCACAACAGCCAATAAGCGGGAAATCGTCTGCAAGTGCAACTCCAAGCTCTGCCGCCGGCATAGGACATACATCTGTCGGAACTCCATATTCGTGTGTTACATCAACATAATAGCTAACTCCATTCTGCGACATCATTGAGCTTGTATACACGGCTGGAACTTCAACTGAAAGCCACACAAGATTAGGAAATCCACCCATAAGTGTACTCATCATATTCTCATCAAAAAGAACAATCTTCTTATTAAGTTCCTTATCATTGCCGATTGCAGGGTCTGCCCTAAATATCTGTCCAAGCATACCACATATATCTGTAACAATAAGTCCCAGTGCCTGATGTGCCATACGAAGCTGTAAGCCTCTCATTCCTTCCGTATGCCTGTCCATAAAATCAGGCAGTGCAAGATAATTAAGCATCCAGCGGTATCTGAAAAAGCCTTTTATATTATTAGGTTTTATTATAAATGTAATCAAAGTTTTCCAATATCCAAGCCACCTTACATAGTCATACCATGTATCTTTGAAACCTCTCCATTCACGTCTTTTCTTAGGTTTCTTACCAGTATAGAACTTACCAAGCGGCTCACTTCCAAGTTTACCTGACATAGCCAATCCTTTCTTAACCATATATCTGTATTTTTATTGTTAATTTCTTAAATGTATTCTTTCAGTCATACATTTACATCTTAATATTTACATCTTATTATTCATTTATTATTTTTTAAGCTTCTTAAGCTCAAGGCTCTCAACAAATGCCTGTATTCGTGTCCTTATCTGTCCCGAATTACCTGCTACATAAGGTCTGTCAATTGATAACACCGGATATCCGTATTCTTCACGCATAATATGAAATGCCGAAGCTCTCTCATATCCCCAGTAATCGCAGAACTTTATCTGCTGGTATATAAGCCCGTCTGCCTTGTATTCTTTGGCAATGCTGTCTACATATTCCTGACGTTCCTTAATCTTAGCTGTATTCATATAACGTGGACATTTGCCCCAGTGCATATACTGCCTGCATATCTGCATAAGTACATCTTCCGTGTCATTAAGAATAATCTCGCTTCTTCCCGGAAGTGAACCAAAACAGAACCTGTCAGCAACAACTAACGCACCAGCCTCCTCACAAAGCTTTATAAGCTCTGGATTATCAATCTCCGAACCTACCATAACAACCTTTGCCCTGTAATTCTTCTTATCATCTGGCTGTCTTGTGCCCAACTCCTTAAGCGTATCCTCCAGCTTTTCAATAAGTGCCTCTTTAGGACAGCAATATGTCGCAAGGCATAACACTGCGAATTCATAGCCTGTTATTCTTGGATTGTCTTCTTTTCTGTAGTCACCAATCTGTGTTATGAGCCTGCTTATCTTATTCTGCAAATCAACTGACTTTCTTAATGCTTCATCTGATATATCAATTCCATACACCTTGTTAAGCGGCTCTAATACATGTGCCCTCATCTGCCTTACATAATGTCTTAATGCTGTTTCATCGTCCTTCATAGGAACATCAGAATATTCCACAAAGAACTTTTCCTTGGAACATAAATTCTGTCTTTCTATATTCTCAACGCACCTGTTCATCTGTGCACACGCATCAGGTGCTATTATGCAGTCAAGAAATTCAAACCCTCCCTCGATTGCTCTTTCAAGTATGGCACGACAGCCCTCACAAAGCATACTGCTCATATAATATGTACCCATCTCTATAGAACCTGTTCTTGGTGCTCTAAGTCTTACCGAGAAACAGCCAGGAAGATTAATTAGTGGCTCTGGAATTTGAAAACAGACTGCTCCAATTGCAATACTGCCTTTATTCTGTGCTTCTCTTACAAGGTCATTATTGACCTCCTCTAATAGTTTCTCAAAATAATATAAATGCTGTAAATCCTTCAAAAATATTCCTCCAATACTATATCAAACCAATATTGCAAAGTGCCTCTGCCGCCCCTGCAACAATTCTGTCATCATCTGAAAGTGTAAGTATATTCTCGCCCTTAATATCTGCCTCTGCCAGTTTCATATCATTTTCAATTACAGATAATAATGGAAGCCCACTTATATCCATAAGTTCTATCACTTTCTTATCCGGTATGCGGTTAACTATAACTCCAGCTTTCTCATACATAACAAGCTCATCTGCAACATTTTTAATAGTCTTAACTACCTGACAGCCTTTCTTGCTTGCATCTGTTACAAGCACAAGATGTGTAACCTTTTCCATAACACGCCTGTTAATCTGCTCAATTCCAGCCTCGCCGTCTATAACCACATAATCAAACTGTTCAGAAAGAAGTGTTATCACCTCTTTAAGATATGAATTAATCCGGCAGTAACAACCAGCCGTTTCCGGTCTTCCTATCGCTATAAATGCATAGCCGTCCTGTTCTTTAATTGCATCATATATCTCATACTTCGCCTCACCTAACAGCTCAACTGCTGACTTGGTATCGCCGTCCTCTACATTTTTAATGACTTCTTTTCTTATATCATCTATTGTCTTGTCCACTTCTATGTTAAGCACTGTAGAAAGTCCAACCGCAGGGTCAGCATCAATCGCCAGTATCTTCTTATCTGGGTATTTCTCCACAAGCACTTTAACAAATGCTCCTGCAAGAGAAGTCTTTCCAACACCGCCCTTACCTGCTACTGCTACTATCTTTGTCATAATAATCCTCTTTTCTGTGCACTATTCTATATAACCTGACTGTGCCTATGCACACTTTTTTCTAATTAATTGTTGCTGCCATTCCTTTATGTTCTTTAACAAATGTATCTATCTCATTTACAAATCTCTGTCCATATTTCATCAGTTTATTCTGTCCTACACCTGATACCTCAAGCATTGCTTCTGCATTTAAAGGAAGCTTCTCACACATATCTATAAGTGTCTTATCACTAAATACAATATATGGAGGCATACCTTCTTCCCTTGCTATTATCATTCGCAATACCTTTAAGCGTTCAAATAACTCATAACCTGCACTTGTAAGTGAATCTGTACTCTTCTTTCCTGTTGATGAACTGCTTCTTTTACCTGCTTTGCCTGTCTGCTTTCTGCCTTTCTTTCCTGAACCTGATAGAAAAGTTTCATCACCAGCCTCATAAGAACTGCCTGTGCTTCTTGTCTTACCTACAAGCTTTGCATTTTTGCTTCCTCGGACTCTTTCATACGCTTTAGATATATATGCATTTTCCTGCTTTAAAGGTGTTATATCTCCCATTTTAAGGACACTGTATTCGTCCTGTGTCTGTATTATATAACCATCTGATATAAGCTGGGCTATAAGCGGTCTTAACTCAGCTTCTTTCATTCCTGCAAGCTTTCCATATGATTTATAATTAACAGCTCCAACCTCTTTAAGCCTTGCCCTGTTAGCTCCAAGCAGAGTTCCTATAACTATGCCCTGTCCAAATCTTCCCTTGGTTTCTGCTATACAGTTAATGACCCATTTTGCCTGCGCTGTCATATCAATTTCTTCATATTCACTATTGCAGTTGCCGCAATTACCACATACTCCGGTTACATTTTCTCCAAAATAATTAAGTATGTAATTTCTTAAACAGCCCGTTGTCTTACAATACCCCTCCATTACATACAATCTATGCAGGTCACGCTGTTTAATAACGTCTATATCCTCATATTCAACGCCTTCAAATTCTTTCTTATCAAGAAGGAACTTATCTATTATCACATCCTGTGCAGAAAACAGCATTATACACTGTGAGTCCTCTCCATCTCTGCCAGCTCTTCCTGCCTCCTGATAATAATTCTCCATACTCTGTGGCATATTATAATGAATTACATATCTTACATTTGACTTATCTATTCCCATTCCAAATGCATTAGTAGCAACGACCACCAATGACCTGTCATATATGAAATCGTCCTGATTTCTTTTTCTTTCTTCATTGCTAAGTCCCGCGTGGTATCTTGTGACACTTATCCCCATACTGCTTAAGGTTTCATATAAAGTGTCCACATTTTTCCTTGTTGCGCAGTAGATAATTCCACTCTCATCAATATGCTCTTTAACATAATTGCTTATATACCTGTCCCTATTCTTGCCGCTTATATGCTCTACGCTGTAGTAAAGATTTTTCCTGTCAAAGCCAGTAATTACAACCTTAGGATTATCAAGCCTTAATATACACTCTATATCCGTCTTTACTTCATTGGTTGCTGTCGCTGTAAATGCACTGACAACCGGTCTTGCTGGAAGGCTGTTTATATAATCAACTATCTTTACATAGCTTGGTCTGAAATCCTGTCCCCACTGTGATATACAATGTGCCTCGTCAACCGTCACCATTGATATATCTGCCTGCTTGGAGAACTCACAGAACTTCGCACTTTCAAGCCTTTCTGGTGCAATATATATAATCTTGTATATGCCATTAAGTACCATATTTAATGTGCCGTCTATCTCACTTTCTGAAAGCGTGGAATTGACATATGCCGCATTAATTCCGACATCGTTAAGTGATTTCACCTGATCCTGCATAAGTGAAATCAATGGGGATATTACTACTGTAATTCCTGAAAGCATCATAGCTGGCACTTGATAACAAAGCGACTTTCCTGCTCCTGTCGGCATTATCGCAAGCACATCTTTCTTTTTCTAAGATTGCATTAATTATCTTCCTGCCCAGCCCTAAAGGAATCATATCCAAAATATTCCTTTAATACCTCTTTTGAATCCATCACATATCCCTTTCTTAATATCTATTGCAATATTATCTGCTGTCTGAATAATTACTCTATTATTCAATCCTGTGCAAAAGCCCGTAACACATTCTGACTATAACTTTAATATTAACATATAATCGCCTATTATTCTATCTTAATAATTAATTATCAATAAGCACCAGTCAATTATATCTCCAGACTTCCAATAAACATTACTATCATAATTCCATATAATGATAAATAAATCTGTTATTCATAAGTTAACAAATATCATTTTGCCATAATTTAATTATTATATGTGCTATACTTGTATTAATTAATTCGTGAGTATACAACTTACAGATACGAGGTGGCTATGAATAATACACATACATACTGCAATGCACAGCGCCCAGATGCCAGACAGGGCACTGTAACTACTAATACAGACAATAAACTTATTAACAGACTTGATATAATTGCCAGTTTTAATCCACATTTAACAGATATTAATCCCCAATCTCCACTATCAGTTGGCAATGGGCGGTTCTGCTATACTGCCGACATTACTGGTATGCAGACTTTATATGAGGAATACTCAGCCGAAACTCCACTCTGCACAATGGCTGAATGGGGCTGGCATACTAAGAAAGCCGATAATGAAAAAGGCTTCTACACTTTAGATGATGTCAGAATGACACCTTACAATTACTGCAAACGAACTGTCACTTATCCACGTGTAAAATACGAGGGCAATGAAGCCGTCTACGACTGGGTAAGACAGAACCCTCATAAGTTCAATCTTGCAAAAATCGGACTTTATTTTCATAACGAACCTATTAAAGCTGGCAGCATTTATTGTATAAATCAGACATTAGATATAACAACTGGTATTCTAAAAAGCAGTTTCAGGCTTAATGTTAACAGTAATAACAATGTTCGTACACTTAATAATATTGCCGCTGATAATATAAATACCAATGCTATTATTGATAATCTCATAACTGTATACACAGTATGCGATGATAATTCTGACACCGTTGCATTTTATATAAGCTCTGGTCTTTTGCAGTGCGGACTTAGCGTTAATATCGCCTTTCCATACGCATCCTGTGATATAACAGGTTCAGACTGGAATAACACTGACGGACACAGCAACTTTCTTAACGCTTCCCATATACACCGGCAGATAGATGATACCGCTTACTATGTCAATTTTAATATAAATGGAACTGGCACCTCACAGCATACTGCTAATAATAGTACAATTACATCTGATTCTAATGTTACTATTAATAAATGTAATAACTCTGCTGCTGCCACTATTAAATCTAACGGTATACACAGCTATAATATTACAACTACTGATGATGAACTTAATATGTCCGTTAATTTCAATAAATCAATATACACACCTGCCACATAAGACACAATTGCCGGTAACAGCAGACATTTCTGGCACAACTACTGGACAACTGGAAAGTTTCTTAACTCTGATAATAAAGAGCTTATGCGCCGTGTAATATTATCGCAGTATCTTCTTGTGATTAATGACAGCGGCTATATTCCACCTGCCGAAACTGGTCTTACCTGCAATAGCTGGTATGGCAAGGCGCACCTTGAAATGCACTACTGGCATATGGCGTGGGCTCCTTTATGGGGACACCCTGAACTGCTTACACGAAGCTTTGACTGGTATATTGATATATTAGATGAAGCTAAGAAAAATGCTTCACGCAACGGCTATAAAGGTGCACGCTGGACTAAGATGGTGTCTTACACCGGTTCGGACTGCCCGTCAAAGATTGCACCACTTCTTGTCTGGCAGCAGCCACATATAATCAATATGTTACAAATAGTAATTGATAATAATACCTCTGATGATTTTGACGTTAAGGCATATATGAGCAAATACTGGATACTTGTAAAAGAAACCGCCGTGTTTATAGCTGATTATCTTGTATATGACCCGATGTCCGATATTTACAATATAGAAGCACCTGTAATTCCAGTTCAGGAACGTCATCTGCCAGAGGATACAAGAAATCCTATATTTGAACTTGCATATTTCAGATATGGTCTTTTGATTGCCGCAAAATGGGCTTATGAATTAGGTTTTACTGATGAAGCCAGCCAATGGCACAATATTGCAATGCATATAGCACCACTTCCAATTAATGACGATGTATACATTGCACATAGTAACTGCCCTGATACATTTACTAATAAAGCTATAGACCACCCTCTTATGCTTCAAATCTATGGTATGCTTGACGGCTATGGTGCAGAGGATATTGTCGATAAAGATATCTACCGCAACACCCTTATGAAGGTAATTGATGTGTGGGACTATTCTACATTATGGGGCTGGGATTTTGCTGTTATAGCAATGGCGGCTCATAAGCTTGGACTTGATGACATTGCCTTAGAACAGTTACTTATTAACTCCCCTAAAAATGATTATGTAGAAAGCGGCAACAACAGGCAGAACTCTCGCAAAGATTTACCTTTGTACCTCCCCGGTAATGGAAGCCTGCTTCTTGCCGCCGCCAGAATATTTAATATATAACTTAGAATTATATGCGGATTTTCCTGTAATACAGCCGACAGCCTACATCATTGCCAGGCACAACTGGTATATCATTGGCTATTGGCTGTTATAATACATTTGCCGCTCATAACAGACATATCTTTAGTTCCGTCTATAATCTTTCCGTTAATAAATGCTTTCTGCATAATCAATGCCCTGCCTTATTAATATAATTTAGAACTGCTTCTTACTGGTTCACTTGTAAGATTAACTCCTAATCTGTTAAAAGTCCTGGTATCTGCCTCTGATAACATTACAGATGTATGTACCTGACAGCCCTTAAGATCAGGTATCTGTTCTAATGCTTTCTTGGCATTCTCATTAGCTACAGATGTCATCGCAAGTGCAATAAGAATCTCGTCACTATGAAGTCTTGGGTTTCTGCCGCCAAGATATTTAACTTTAAGCTTCTGGATTGGCTCAATATATTCTGGCTTTATAAGCTTCTCATCGTGCTTGATTCCTGCAAGATACTTAAGTGCATTAAGTATAAGTGCTGAGGACGCTCCAAGAAAATCCGTAGTCTTAGATGTAATAACTGTACCATCATTAAGTTCGATAGCGGCACACGCAACACCAAGCTCCTCTGCTCTCTTCTTAGCTGCAACAGTAACCTTTCTGTCATCTGTTGTAATCTTAGCCTGCTTCATTAAAAGCTCAATCTTATATACTTCGCTCTCAGAAGCTTCTTCCTTTGCCACTCTGTTGACTGCATCATAATATCTTCTTATAATCTCCATTTTGGAAGCTTCACAGCAGGCTTCATCATCAATAATACAATTGCCCGCCATATTAACACCCATATCTGTAGGTGATTTATAATATGTATTCTCACCGTAGATTTCCTCTAATATAGCATTAAGAACAGGATATATCTCTATATCACGATTATAATTAACTGCTGTACTTCCATATGCCTCAAGGTGGAATGGGTCAATCATATTAACATCATTAAGGTCTGCTGTAGCCGCCTCATATGCAAGATTGACAGGGTGCTTAAGTGGAATATTCCATATTGGAAATGTCTCAAATTTAGCATATCCTGCCTTAATTCCTCTCTTATTCTCGTGATATAACTGTGAAAGGCAGGTAGCCATCTTACCACTTCCCGGACCCGGTGCTGTAATTACTACCAATGGTCTTGTTGTTTCTATGTAATCGTTCTTTCCAAAACCTTCTTCACTTACAATCATAGGAATATTAGATGGATATCCGTCTATAACATAATGCTGGTATACCTTTATATTCTTCTTTTCAAGCTTTTCCTTGAACTGTACTGCCGCATTCTGTCCTGTAAATTTAGTGATAACAACACTTCCTACATATAAACCCTTCTTCTCAAATTCGCCAATTAATCTAAGCACGTCTACATCATAAGTAATACCCAAATCTCCACGGACTTTATTCTTCTCAATATCAGCTGCACTTATTACGATTACTATCTCAGCAACATCTGATAGCTGCATAAGCATCTGAAGCTTGCTGTCTGGCTGAAATCCCGGAAGCACTCTTGAAGCGTGGTAATCATCAAATAATTTGCCTCCAAATTCAAGATAAAGCTTGTCACCAAACTTACCAATTCTTTCTTTAATGTGTTCTGACTGAATTTTTAAATATTTGTCATTGTCAAATCCTGTTCTCATAAAACTCCTCATTAATTATTTTAATTATTCCTTCGTTTATTTATTAATATATTAATATTAACATACATTTCAGCACAAATACATATCAACTTTATATTATTTTACTCCGCTTACTTTAGTTGATACTACTGATGTTAAAGGAACCATTTTAACACTCACACTTCCGTCTTTCTTTCTTGTAATTAATGTTCCGCCTCTTTGTGTATACTGCTTCTCAATACCCTTGTATCCAAGGTAATCTATCGACATTACATAAGTAAGCTGTATACCTTTATACACAAGTGATAATGTATTTAAGTGGTCGTGTCCACAAAACATCCATTTTATTACGCCATTATCAACTGCACTGTTAAAAAATATCCCCTTAAACCTGGATATTCCAAAATGGTCATTCTTCTCGCCAACACTTCCGTGCTTATATATTACATCATTATCACCAAGCTTCATACGCTCATAAGCTTCCTTAAATTCCCTGACAGGCATATGGAAAAAAGCCATTGCCTTGATATTCTCATCTTCATTTTTAAGGCTGGTTAGCTTATTCATACACCATTCAGTCTGATCCTTGTGTATACAATCAAATCCGCTGTAGAACCAGCCTCCATCACCATACATATTAGAGTCAAGCATAACAAGCGGAAGCACAGCTTTATTATTATCATCAACAAGATTAATAAAGAAATTCCCCACTCCGTAAATATATCTGTTACCTTTAGTGAATATACAATATTTTCCCTCAGCAAATATATCAGCAAGCTCGTCCTTATTACAAAATGCACCAAGCTCACAGTCGTGGTTACCAAAGCACAATGTATATGGAATTTTAAATCTGTCCATAAATGCTGTAAGAATTCTTGCCTGTCTTCCATTATTCATAGTTCCAGACTTAGGAAAAAAAAGGAATATAGAATCACCCGTAAGAACAATTAAATCCACTATGCTCTTTTTAATAATCTTGGTAACCGCACTAAGTGCAAGCTTATCCTTCTTTCCTGATAATATTCCAAATCCAAGATGAAGGTCTGTAAGTTGTAGAATTTTATAATCTTTATCTGTATCTATGTGAAGATTGAAAGTTTCATTATCTATCTTAGTAAAATTATGAGAATTATACATATATATGTTCCTTTCATTTTCTTAATTATTACAGTTATACATTTAACCACCGTCTTGCTCATTAACTTAATGGTATAAGTGCCCCGACAGCTGATATTATAGTCGATATTACCATAATTATCTGGAATGGGAGTGTGCCTATAACACCACATATCGGACTGCTGCCAGCCTTCTTTCTAGACTTTCCATAGGTAAGTACAAGCATTATGCTCACAAGCACAACAACACCGCTCATAATTCTTGTAAGCACTATAAAGCTGCTCACACCGAATATTGCAAATAATATACATGGAATAGTTGCTATAACCCAGCTTATTCTGTTGCCAATTCCTATCTGTTCGTGAACTACATCTCTTAATGCAAGTGTATTAGACCAGAAGGTTGTAAGCAGTGCAAAAGTGAGAATATACCAGCAAGTATCATAGCCCACGAACCTATGCTCTCACCTAACTGCATATATGCTAATTCCTTATCAAGTGTTCCCTTAGTTCCAAGAAGCACCGTAAGCGTAACGATAAGCACAAGTATTGATGATAACGCAAAACCTATAAATATTGACTTTCTTATCTTATGTGGGTTGCCATCAAGTCCCTTAACAACCTGTATTACCGCCTGATTAGCTGATGTTGCAAATACAACCATACTATATAAAGCAAGCAGGTTATTAATATGAAATGGTGCTGTATACAAAACATTTAGTGGTCTTGTAAATGTTCCAGCTGTCATAATAACAACTATAACCATAAGAAAACTTACTGCATATTTCTGTGCGATACCTACCGCTTTCATTCCAATAAACACTACACTTCCTGCAATCAGATAATATATAAGCTGTGCCACCCACAGCGGCATATGAAACCAATTAACAAATATCTGTGCACCACCATTAATATTGCCACTGACACCTATCATTATGGCAAGTCCATATACAACAAACATTATCCAGCTGAATACTTTCTTCATTCTTCCCTTAAAAAGCTCTCCTTCAAAGCTTTTAACAAGCTGTACACCTCCATTGTTAAAAGAAAGTTCTGCTATGATAAGATGAAGAATAACATTTACTACATAAGCAAGTCCCACCATCCATACAACATCTAACATACTGTTTCTTGTTGCCAGATATGGAACAGCTATAATTCCTGTACCAATGCTGTTACCCATAATCATACTTATCGCTTCAAAAGTTGTAAGCTGAGCTTCTGAATTAATCGTCTTTGGCATATATTCACCTCTCGCAATTCTCATAATATTAATTAAAACTAAACGGGCTGCTGCACAAAACCACAATTCACACAATATGCGAATAAGCAACAGCTTATAAATAACTCATACTGTATTAATTATGTCTGGTGCAACAGCCCTTTCAATCTACTTTGCTGGAATCTGCTTATCCATCTTTAATATGTGGTTCTTTAACCATTCAAGAAGGTAATCAATAAGCTCGAACAGATACTCCTGCTGTCCATCGTCAACTTCTTCCATATTAATCCCTGTAAGTCTGTCAACAAATGACTCGTGTGCAAGCTTCTGAGCTGCTAGTCCCTCGTATCCTATCTTTTCCATATACTCCTCCTCATCTTTAAAATGAAGCTTAGTATAATCTTTTAACTCATTAATTATTGAAACTATATGGTCATACTTATCGTGTAAATAATAGTCATTAATAACTTCATATGTACGCTCTATAATCTCAAATAACTTCTTATGCTCTGCATCTACAAAATCAATATCTGTCTTGTATTCATCTGTAAATTCAAACATACCCTTCTTGGCTGTGCTGACATTTTCAGCTTTCTTAGAATCCTGTGTCTTATGAACAACAGGCTCTAACTTTCCAATCATAATATCACTTCCAAGGATATGGTGGTAAAGCCACTTAGCAAGGAACTTTACAAGCTCAGCTAATTCCTGCCTGCTCTCCTCATCTGTCATATTATCAAAGTCCACTGATTTAACTTTATTAGCAAAGTCTGTATGCTCCTTCTTCTGTCGCATAAGTTCAGGGTCATTAATTGACTCCATATATGATTCCTCGTGTGCAAAATGCTCTGCGGCATAATCAACAAGATGTGCCACAATGCTCTTTACTGTCTTAACATCAACAGCCTGTTCCTCTAATAATGCCTGTGCTTCATTAATTATTTTAAAAAGCTGTTCGTGTTCTTTATCAATTGACTCAATTCCTGTCATACAGTCTTTAGTAAACTTATACATAATATTTCCTCCAATCCTGACATATTCACATAAGTAAATAACAATATGCTTATATATTTCATTCTATTATATATATTACTCAATCTCAATAGTCATTGTGCTATTTTAGCAATAATTACTTATTCTGTGTATGTCTTAATATATAATATGGTGTAAAATCATACTCCAAAGTATCAGGCTTTTCAACCTTTAACACTTCCCATTTTGATATGCAAGGGTGTGTCCTGGCATACAAGTCTTTCCTGTCAGCCTTCTCATATTTAAAGCCGTGTGTAATCATAAAGATATTCCATCTTCTATGCTCTATACGCTCAAGTTCCTCTTTATCAGAAAATGTATATGCCTTCTTGTCACACACAAGCCATTTCTTAATGTCCTGATGAAGCGACTGTGCTATGCTTGATTCACGGTCAAATATGCTCATCTTATGCCAGGCAGCATTAAGCTTTGCCTGACTGCTCTCAACCGAAAGTGCTTCCTCTGATAACACATCTTCTATCTTTAACATAAACTCATCGTTAAGAACCTTACCCTGCTTCTTATATTCATTTATAACATCATAAAGCACATTATATCTATGGTTAAACATCTTAGCTTCATCGACAATATAATGGTCTGTGAGTGACTCATATGAGAATATATCCCTATTCTGTTCAATTGTGAACAAGTTCTTCTCATCATATATCTTGGAAATGTTGTTGCTGTCCTTCATTCTTATAACTACAGGAATGTTAATGCATTTATCGCCCTTCTTATAAAGAAGCTGCTTTAATTCAATAATCGTGTTAGCCATAGAATGTGTGTCGCCCATAGCAACTACAAGATATGTAAAAGGCTTATCAGCATTACACTTCTTGAATACTTTATTAAACTGTAATGTTGTAGCATCTGTTTCCCAAAATCTTATTTTGATATGTCCGTCTATTCCAAATCTGTCATTATTCTCCTCAAATGGGAAATTTAACTCATAATATTCTGCTTTCTCACCTATAAATACATCTTCAGCTACAAGCTTTAAGCCATCAAGTGCATCTACACTGAAATTCTTCATAAATGAACCGATTATCGACTTCATATCCTTATCAAATACATCTATACATATATCAGACTCCGCTGATAACACTGCCATATTAATCCCCTGTATAAGCGTACTCTGTCCGAACTCACCAAAGCCTATAATACCAAGATGAACATCATAATCATCACCTGTATTAACCTGATATACAGGATGTTCCTTGAACATTTTATTAACTGCCATTCTGTTGACATCTATTATATTAAGGTCAAAATTCTTCTCCTCAAGTCTGTCATAATACTGCTTAATAAGCTGGCTCATTGAGTTATCACTACAGCTTAAATATATCTGCTTATATGAAGCATTATCTCCTGAGGGCTTCTGCAAGCTGTTGCATATACTACCTATAACCTTAAGATATTCAATATTTTCCATCGCATTGTCATCACAAAGAATAATATCTGCATATTTAGTTATATCGATTGCCTTCAATATATCTTCAATAGACATATCATCATACTTCTGTCTGTAATTTACGCCTTTATTCATATATTTAAGCTTAGCTTCTTCGGTCATTGCACCTGTCTCTATCGTAGTTATACGGCATTCCTTTGCAAGTCCGCTAATAAACTGCTTCTTATATGTTCCCTCACCTATAAGAAGAATTCTTTTCTTACCACGCTGGCTTAAAAGGCTTCTTACATAGCTTGCCGGCTTGCGGACAAGTATTGCCAAAGCACCTACGGTACATAAAGGTGCTATAATAACTGCTATGCAATACACATATGTAAGAATAATAGTGAACACTCCACCACCCGCAGTCTTAACATATTCAAGTGCATCTGCCTGATCAATATCAGGGTCAATCTTATATGCCTTAATCGCATTCTGGATATTAAGCATTACCTTAAGAAATGGACTTTCCACACTATGGTAATAGAATATACCCTCAAGTACACATATAACAAACACTGCTATAGCTGTATACCACAAATAATCCTTATATTTATTTCGTTTCATTCTGTCCTCATTTCTTCACACTTTTTATTCATTATTATTAATATAGTAATAGTGCTTGGTTTGTTATATTTATTATATAATTTTGGCTGTTTTTTACAATATTGATTTAAAAAAGAATGTGCAATGCACATTTCCTCTCCGGGCACAATTAGCTGCGACAAACTACAGCTTCATACAAGTGTGCATCACTGGCACATAAAAAGCCCAGTATATTTTAAGATGTAATGTCAGCTTTCTGACTATACTGCTTAAATATGCTGGGCTTTTTATGTGTTAATCTAAAAATTTAATGTGTTAATTTAACAGATTGATTTTCACTCTGCCACTTTAATCTTTGCCCTAACGGATTAATCTTTACTCTGACATATCAATTTTATTTGACTGCATCAAGTAAGTAATTATATCTTTCCATTTTACCATCTAATAAATCAAATATAAATTTCTCTGAGTTGTCTGATACCTGATCATAATCTTTCATACCATCAAACTCACCTTCAAGATAACCTTCCATAAACTTATCCTTATTCTTAAGATTATCTAATACAATATTGTAATTATCTAAATCTATGCAATAACGCATAACTGCCTGAACCTGTGATTCCATATCCTCGATTATCGGAGCAAATTGCTGTTCGGCAACATTATCCCATTCAACGCCCTCAGCTTTAGCGTTACTAAAGCTTCTTCCTATGAATTTACCACCGAATTTTAATACAAGTACAACACCAGCAACGCCTAATACCTTGCCAAGCCAGTCTCCTGATGCAAAGAAATACCATACGCATACTGCTAAAAGTGCAAGCACAATAATAGCTGGAATAAATGCCTTCGTCTTGTTCTTTTTCTTTTCTTTCTTTACAATATCTCTCTGTGAATCTAAATCTTTTCTCATTGACTCAAAGCCTTCAAGTAATTCCTTTATGCTGTCCTCAATATCTTTTTTTACCATGTTCTGCACATTTCTTAATAAATGCAGTTACATTATCAATTATTCCTGTTTTATCGGCATCAGAACAATCTAAAGCTCTGCTTATAAAACCATTTCCATAGAAAAATGACTGGCTTCCCATTTCTTTATCATCATCATCAAAATAATTGCCATCACATACGAATAAAGCATACCTGTCAACAGCTTCAAAATCTCCTGTAAGAGCTCTATATAAGCCATACCAGGCTTTGACTTATCAGGATTTTCTTGTGTTGCTTTATCATAAAGGTCACTGGCTATATCCCAGTCTTTTTTTTTAAATGCTGTTCGGCTTTTTCAATTATTGCATCAGGATCTATATTATTGCTATTCATAAGCTTACTGATATCATCTTTTAAATCTTGATGCATACTGCTTATATGCTCATCTGTCTTTCTGAATTCCTTTGAATGATTATGTATTAAAAACACATTATCACACGCCATACAAGCATACTTTTCTTCTGTTAACTCTTTAACCTGTTCACTTCCGCAATTTGGGCATTTTATCGCCTTCATATCTTTACTGCTCCTTTGTATTCTTTATTTTTCTTATATCAAGCTGTTTAACAATCTCATTACATTTTGCTTCAAATAAAGTATTATCTGTAATATCAGCTAACTCAGCTATCAACCCTTTAATTCTTAAATTCTCCTCTATAGCCTTTGGAGAACTCACCGGATTTTCATATCTCATTCTCTCGTAAAGCTTGTCTATATTCGCTTTATTGGCTGTATCCTGTACATTAACCCTGCATATTTCCAAATCTTTAATTAATTCTTTAAAATCCTGTATAGATTGCTTCTCTTTATTATCTACATCTTCTATATACTTATTGCTTCCCCACAAAATCATCTCAAATATTACAAATCCTAACAGTATAGCCGCCTGTATAAGATAAGAATAAATGCTGTATCTTTCTGGAAACTTTGAACAGAATTTAAAAAATACATATAACTGGACTACCATATATGCCACACTGTAATAAAGCATTGGCATCTTTAGTGCTGCTTTTTTCTTATCCTGCTTGTGATACACATACCAGCTAAATACCGGTTGTATCAGTAATGCGATAATACAAAATATATATTTCATCATACATTTCTCCTTGTTCCGCAGTTCATACAAAACTGTGCATTAGCCGGCATAACTGCTCCACATTCCTGACAATACACTTCTTTAGGAGTGACCTTCTCACCACAATTCATACAGAACTTAGCCCCTGTGGCAGTGGGCTGTTACATTTACTGCACACCAGCGAAGCCCCCTGCGTATTCATTGAATCACCCTGTACGCCCATTGTGCCACCCTGCATATTCATTGCTGAATTCTGCATTGTGTTATTGGCATTTACTGCCGCTTCCATATTTCCTTTAAGCATATCGCCCATTGAAAATGCAAGGAATCTGTGCCATCATATTAGCTGGATTGCCTGCAAAACCCTCATTTTCTGCAAATGCCTTGCTTACATTAAACTGCTGTTCCTGCTGCCAGTTGTAGCCTTGTATCTCTCGTGATTTTGCAAGTCCTTGTGCCTCAATAACAGCCGCATCCCTGTTACCCATAGCTTCAAAACGCTTCTGTGCCATACTATTATCCAGATTCTTTAACTCAATTAAATCATCTTCATTAATATTAACCGCTGATAAGAAAAAATTAAGAATTTGAATTCCATATTCTGCTATATCATCTCTTATAAGCCCAGCAACATTTTCAGAAATATCATTCAAATGCTGGTTAAATTCATTGTAGCTGTACCTGCTAAGTTCCACTGCTATACAATTCTTAACCCTTGTAACTATCAAATCCTTAAAATATTTCTGGATATTTGTTGTAGACATTTCCTGTTCTGTTCCAACAAGATTAATCAGAAGCTTTCGTCCATCAATTATCTTAAGCCCAAATGAACCACTTGCTCCTGCACTATAACTATAACCATAATTAGGGTCTTTTACTGTAACCTGGCTTGGTGTTCCCCAAGGTATATCCATCATTGTTGCAAGATTAATGAAGTATACTTCTGTGTGAAATGGAGATACTCCACCTGTAACAAGATTTCTAAGCTTTGAAATTAATGGAATATTCTTAGTTTCCAATGTGTAACGTCCAGCCTTGAAACTATCTAATGCCTGTCCATCACTGAAAAAACTGCTTCCTGTGACTCGTGTACAATAAGCTGTGATAATGTATTAAAATCCTCCGCAGGATGCTTATATATAAGAATGTCATTATCACCTTCATATTTAATAACTTCCTGTATTGCCATTTATTTTCTCCTGTAAAATACGTACTTTTTGCTAAGTATAGCACATAACTTCCATTTTGGATACTATTTTCTTCTATTTTGGATACTTTTTTCTTCCTTATTGGATACAATTTTTAATGTGTGTTAATAAATTTCAGCCATATTAATATATGGATTTTATAAATCCACCATTATTTACCTATATTTAGTACCTGAGGATTGGAGCTATATGTCAGAACGAATTAACCAGCACTTAAATCCACTTGTTGGAAATAATATAAGAAGACTCCGCAAGGAACGTGGACTGAAAGCAACTGAGGTTATTGCCAAGCTCCAGCTTGAAAATGTCAATGTAACAACCGGCATTTTCAGTAAAGTAGAAAATGGCTACAACAACCCTACAGTTGATATGCTTGTCGCCCTTACCAAAATATTTGAGTGCGATTTCAATGAATTTTTTAAAACAGAGTGAGAACAATTCTACTATATGATTATATATGTGGATTGTTCTCACTTTTTTGTACAGTAACACTCTGCCTTAATAATGGAGCGTGCTCTGTTTCCAAGCTTTGTCTGCACTCTGTCTTCGTACCTTAATCCACGCTCTTCTGTCCTAAATCTTTCTCCTTCTTTAGATACACAACACCGGCATATATACGCTCTATTGGTCTTAACACAGTTTCTATAAATTCTATATCCTCATCTATAATATCTACAAGTTCATTACTGCCATCTGATGTGCTTTCTATCTTTAGTACTACAAGATTTCCTGCAAATATTCTCTCAGGCTTTAAACTTTCCAAATCGTTATTACTTATTTTATTGTGAACTGTATTTTTAACATCTGCTGATTTTTTATCTGTTTCATTATTAACTGTAAGTCTGTAAAATGCCCTGTTAAGCGTTCTGCCCTGCACTACTGCATCTTTTTCAGCTATTAGTAACAGACTGTCATTCAGCCACACAATATCAAGTTCATCTGTACCGCAGCCTTCATCAATATTTTTACTGTCAATTCTTCTATCAGCACATTTACATAAGATATATTTTCTTACATATGATAATTTATCGCCTGTCCATTCTGTGTAACCTTTGTATACAACGCCATTCTGTGCACACATATAATATGCCTTTATCATCTTAGTGAGTGTTCTCTTAGAAATCCTTCCATTCATCATCTGATAAATCATCTTGCATATCCTCGTCATATTCTCCTGAATGTGATGGCTTTCCGCCTATCAACTCCTCAGTATTATTATCTGCAGCTGGTCCACAGACACGACCCATAGTGTTGAATACGTCAGCCGTTGTCAGACAGAAATTATTACCTATGCCAGGTATAACCATATTGGTTGTTGCATGAAAACCGTCAAGGCAATAAGGCTTGGACTTTCCCTCATCAAATACTGTATCTGCAATAATAGAAGTCTTTGGCTGATAGTCATACACTGAAATATCTACATAGCCTTTAGTAAGAAGCATATCCAGAATTCTCTGCACCTCACTATACTGAAGATTTCCGACCAATACAGCATCTTCATTTACTGCAAATACCGATATATCATCATCTCTGCCATCTTTTAACTTAAACAGAATACCTGTTATATCTTCTTTGCTGCTATTTGCCTTTGCTACCATACGCAGTGTATCTCCATTAAATGTAAATCTTTTTTCAACTATTGGTTCTGCCTTTTTAATCTCTCTAACTGCTCCATTGTTTAATTTAACTACCATAATGTCCTCCATTCTTGCGCTGCTTCTAAGCGCATCTCAAGTTTGTGCAAAGCACAAATCCTGCGTGTGAAAAATCTTATTTTTCACACTATCCTCCATTCTTACCTGTTATAACAGGTACTTAAATTGATTATCAGCTATACAGCCTTTATCTTATCTTTAGGAACTCTCTTTCCTATCGACAATTGAAGCATAATAAAAAGCAGCCTGATTTTCCAAGCCGCTTTTTTTAATCTTTAAAATATGCTATTTTACTGTATCTGCAATTTCAAAAAAATTCTTCATCGCATAAATTCACTATCAGAACATTTTCCAATGGGAATTTCTTATAAATTTGTCTATAAATTCAGGCATTGTCATTTTCCTTATATGTCCGCCATCACGAAACCCAACATCGTATTTGTCCATAAATGCCCTGTCGTCTGCCTCACTGCAATCTATATCCGTTATAAACGCTATGCTCTGTGGTCTGTTTCTGTCTTTATCACGATATACATAGACATATAATGGTTTAACATTGTGCATATTGAGCATTTCCCTATATATAACTTCAAGTGTTACATCATTCCCATAGTCAGCTTCTTTGCTTGAAAGCCTGTAATAAGGGCTATTCTCATTCTGGTTCTCAACATAAGTCTTCCAAGTCATAATCCAGTTGCCACGGTAGGTCTTAAGAACCTTAAGTATATCCATCATATGAGCACCACTAAACTCAAATCTTTTATATTCCCTTATATATTTTGGCATATCTATATAAAGAAACTGCCTGTCAAATTGAAAATCAAGCCCCTGCTTAACTATGCTTGTGGAGATGCTTTCTATATTAAGATAATCAGCTTCTATAAGATGCAAATGTATTTTCTTTACATACATATCAGCAAATTTGCAGAAATCCTCTTTGCTTAATCCACATAACTGCTTTATCCTGCTTCTGGACATTTTCGTATCATCAAGATATGAAGATATATCGTCTACAACAAGCTTTCCGTCTTTATATGAATAAGTCTTCTCAAGCTTAGAATCAAGCCAGTATTCAGTCCGCAGACAATTGCACATAAAATACCTTGCCGCAAGCGTGTATTCATCATAACCTGTTGCACTCCAGTCCTGATATACACTAAACAGTGCAAGCCACTGGTTAATCTTGGATATCAGCACTTCCTTCTGCTTCTCGATACCCATCACTTCTATTGTCTTAGTAAATGCTTTGATGTGCTTGTATACTTTAACTGGTTTTTTCAATGCATTCTGAAACTGCACAAGCTGGTGATAATTCCTGCGTGCTAAAAGAACAATTCTGTTAGAATATCCATTTGCACAAAACAGCGGAACAAGTCCCATTTTGCCGAACATATCGAAAAATGTATCCGTCCTCTGGTCTGCCTGACTTATAATATAATGCAGCATTCCACGGTATATCTCATTACACTCAACCTCAGCATAATTAAGTGGTATATGCAGATTATGGTAAACCTGCTGTCTAAGCTTCATATCAGGTGAATACATATTCCAATACTTCTCCTTAAAGACGTCCTTAGGAAGCCCCAGATATTCAAGAAGCTGTGTCTGAGTATAAGTGTTATCTTTGCTCGCAAGCTGCTTACATATAATTGAATACACCTGCCTTTTCAGTTCCATTGGGAAATCCGTATAACCTGTATGTCTGCTTCTTAATTCACTTATTATATTCTTAACATCTTCGTACAAATGTATATTCACTCCTTGTGTACACACTACTTTAATTGCAGTAATTCGCACTGATTAATTCCTGCATCCCAAAAATGTTCTGTGCTTAAACCCCTGACCTGGCATATTATTCCTGAATTCATTGCACCATGTCCGATTATTACAATATTCTTTCCATCCTCAAGCTGTGGTTCCACTACATTTCTAAGAAAGTCACCTGTTCTTTCAAATAACTTCTCAATGCTTTCCCCACCTTCAACTGCCTTATACTTTTCTGGTTCTTTAAATAATATATTAATCGGACAATCTAAAGCCCTTGCTGACTGTTCTGTTCCTTCATATATTCCAAAGCCCATCTCAACAAGCCTGTCATCTGTTATAATCGGAATATTGCGGTTTTTAAAAATATCTCTGCCGTCTGTCTTGCTCTTGCCAATGGAGAACAATAGCATACATCAAGCGGCACATTTTTATAAACCGCTGCTGCCTCTTCCGCCATCTTTCTTCCAGCTGCATTGAGTGGAATATCTGTTCTCCCCTGCAGTTTATTTCTCTCATTCCAATCAGTCCTGCCGTGCCTCATTATGTATAACATTGTACTCTCTCCTTATCTTATGAAGTAGTATTTCGACGAGATGTTATTCTTATATTATAACACCTCATCTCCAGTATTAACAATGTGTTACAGCTCAATCTGAATTATGTATGTTACGCTGTTTCGACTTTCCTGCCTGTAGGCAGCATATATCTTATCTATCAACCTGTCACATAACAATGTATACGCCGCTCCTACTACATTTACACCTATTCTAAGTAAAACAGCATATTTAAGTCCGAACAATTCCGCCGCTATTGAAAGTGCGCCAAATGTATTAAACACTGTCTGCCACGAATAACCAGCTGAATATCCGACACCTATTCCACCTATCATACCGATATAAGGATACATCGACTTTGGAAGCACAATATACATAATTGAAAAAATCAGACATCCAACAATGTTAAATGCACCTCTCTTGCCTGCCCGTCCTTCTATATCCTTTGAAAATGGCAGGCACACTGACATGCACGCTATACCTATCCACATTGCTCTTGGAATATTAAGCAAGTTCATGACAAACATTGCACTTGATACTATAAATGTAAGCTTGATATACCATCTGTTTCTTGCCGAATTAATATTGAATTCATAGAATAAATCCTGGAATGTTCTTTTATATGGTCTGTTCTTCTGGTTCTTATAAAAGATAATCATACAAATTACCATACCACAAAGAAGTCCGATAACCCTTAACACATAGTCCTGTCCTGTAACGTCATACCCCTGTAATAACAGATAACCAAGCACAAATGTCGAATGATTATACATAATTACATTATGACAGCCCATTATCATAAGAAGCATTATACATACTATATTAATAAGAAATGCTGCAAATGGTGGCTCCATATTACTAAGCCTTGGTCCTGCTATCAATATAGCATATATTCCCATAATTGACAAAAGTCCATGTGATGTCTTTATTCCAAAATCTGCCTGTCTTAACACAAGCACTGCAAGAAGTACTGTAACACCTACCACACTGTTAGCACTGCCTAGAAGCTTACTGAATATTGTAACAACTGCTACACAGAATACCATAACAAGGTAAACCTTGAAATTATATATTAATATATGTTTTCTTTTCTCTTTAGCATCTTTTGTGTTCTTAATAAGCTGTTTAGAGCCTGCAGAACTTAACTGTAATTCCTGATAAAATGTCATAAAACCACTCTGATCCTTTCATCCCCATATATTTATTGAGTTACATTTCATATGATTTGTACTCAATAATCATCTTCTTTTTATAATTTTAATGATGATGAAATAAGATGATAGGGTGGAGTAATATAACACTATTCCTTGCTATTGTCAATTATAAACTTATAACCCTGTCTGGCATATAATTCAATCTTTTCTACTTCCGAACCAAATGCAGCTCCATCTGCAACTACAAGTACATTTTTATCTTTTTTCAAATGCTTATATATATTCGATTTTCCATCTGCTGATATACACTGTAAATGTTCTGATGAATATACTTCTTTGAAAAACTGGTATCCTGCCTTGGAGTCTTCTGTTATAATATAATCCACTTTAACGCTTTCATTTACATTAACATTTGTATATATCTTATACATTTCATTATATACATTTTTTAATGTTCCATATTTACCGGAATTTCTTATGCCATATCTCATCTACACTATATGGAAGTGTTTCAAGTGTCTCTCTTGTTATTATAACGAAATAATTGTCTGACTTTTTACTTCTTCTGCAAACTCTACACTTGATACGAACTTATTTCCCTCATCTATAAAAATTATGCTATTCTTCATCTCTGCCAATAAAGCTTTCCAATATCGCCCCTGCAAAATATGACATTCCCTGTCGCATGCTAATCTTATTCCGCTATCAGCTCCATTTTCCTCATACTCTGATATCATATCTGCCAGTGTTGTCTTACCGGTTGCACTATCACCTTTTATTATTGTAATATTACGTTTTACCTCGAAATCATATCTTATTTTCTTATTTTCTACTATTATTCTATACTTTCCTTTCATATATCCCCCTAGACATATGCCATAGCCTCATCTAATAATTCGCTCATATTGTGAACTATCTTTTCTGTATTAAGTACTTTTATGTTAAACCTTCCAGCTCCGAAATCCATCAAATGCCTCAGATTAATAGTTACATCTTCATTTTCAGATATTTTTAGAAGCCACTTTGCACAATTATTACCACAGGTTGAGGCATTAAATATTTTCTCTTTATCATTTATTATTAATATTAAGGTTTTTGTTCCACCAGATAACGCAAGTGGTGATATCTTACCCAACACTGGACTTTCTATAAGATTGCTGTCAATAACTTCTGATTTATCAACATCTTTTATTATATCCCTGACTATAGGTTCTGTTATCCAGTTATCCTCATATGTATTTTTAAAATATACTGCTGTATTATATACAGCTTCTTCCATATCTCCATAATATATATTTAACATATCCTGCCCCTTTCCTATAAATTAAATATATCTCATCAATATATTCTAATTATCACAAAATATATCAATATCAATAATATGCTATATTACTAATAATGTATTATTATATCAAAGCATTTCTATAAAGCAAATAATCTATACTTTAAATTAAGGTATCTACAAGCTTATAACCCTGTCTGCCATCTGTATTGTTGATGTCCTGTGCGCAATCATTATAATTGTCATTCTACCCTTTAAGTTCTGTAATGTTTCGTTTACTGCACGCTCCGACTCATTATCAAGTGCGGAGGTTGCCTCATCCATAAGCATTATCGGAGCATTTTTAAGGATTGCCCTTGCTATGGCTATACGCTGTCTTTGACCACCTGATACAGACATCCCCTTTTCACCAACAACTGTGTCATAACCATCTGTAAATTCTATTATAAACTGGTGAGCATTAGCCATCTTTGCAGCTTTAATAATCTCAGCTTCCGTGGCATCAAGCCTTCCCATTCTTATATTATCCATTATACTCATATTAAAAAGTATTGCATCCTGTGGAACAAGTGCAAAAACGCTTCTGCCAGCCGCCAGACTTATATCATCAAGATTATTGCCGCACACTTCAATCATTCCACTGTCCGGCTTATAAAATCCCATAAGAAGCTTAGAAAGTGTTGTCTTTCCAGAACCTGAAGCACCTGTAACTGCCACGAACTCGCCTGACTTTATTCTTTCATTATAATTATCAAGAACTACAATCGGTGCATTATTTTCATCTTTTATATATGAAAATGTTAAATCACTTATCTTAACTGAATAATCAGCATTATTTAAAATTGTATTATGACCGCAAAAGTTGTTTATTTCATTAATTACAACATCCTCATTTATATCTTTATGATTTAGAATGTCCGATTTATTCAATTTTTTACTTTTATCCTCTGTTTCCTCATCAAGAAAATCAAATATATTCTGTGCATATGTCAGATACGCAATAAGCTCCGGAATATACTTTCCCATTTGCAGGAATTGTCTTGAAAAACGTCCATACATTGTATATATCGCCGCAATAGCACCAAGTGTTGTATAGCCCTTCTGCACGAATAATATTCCAAGTGCCAGAAATACAAGATTACATATAAGGTCAAAGCCTGTATTAGCACATTCAAGCAAAGATGAAAACATATTTCTTTTATCAGACTTTACAGCATACACATCTGCTTCTTCATTGTATCTGTCAACCGTCTTTCTGCCTGCCTCAAACATCCTTACCTGTATAATTCCCTGAATAAGATCTGTTATATGCTTTGTCATTATGCTGTTTGACTCAGACATTTTCTTACTTAAGCTTTTAAGCGGTCCAGTCAGAACCATCGTAACTCCTATCAGCACTGTATTCACAGCCACAAGACAAAGTGTAAGCTGCCAGCTGAGTGCAAACATAGGCACTAAGAATACAACTACCATTATAAATGGCATAACTACTCTTCTGAATCTTGAACCAAATATATCACCCATTCTTCCAAGGTCGAATGATACTTTTGATAACATTTCCCCACTATGGTGATTTTCATAATATTCACAAGGCAGCTTCATTTCGTGACTTAACACCTGTTCGTACAGCTTTCCATATATTCTCTTTGCTTCCACGTTATATCTTATGCAGGCAAATCTATATCCTAACAACACTATCACACCTGTTATGACTATTATTACGACAGAACTTATAAGCCTGTCCCACTCGCCTTTCTGTGCTATGTCAACAACTATCTTCATAAGAAATGCTTCCATAACTGAAAACATTGCAAATGTTATACTCATCCCTAATATTGAACCATAATACATAAAACGTCTTTTTCCCATAGTTCTCATAGTCCGTAAGAATAACTGCCATATTCCGGAATTCTTCTTATTATTATCCTTCTGCGTACATTTCTGCATATACCCCTCCTATATCAAGCAACTGTTTATGAGTTCCAGCTTCAACTATCCTTCCATGCTGAAGTACAATTATCCTGTCGGCGTCTTTTATTGTAGACAATCTGTGTGCAATCGTTATGCTTGTTTTTCCTTTGCATAACCTGTCAAGAGCATCCTGTATAAGCTGCTCTGTTCCCTCATCAATAGCAGATGTAGGCTCATCTAACAACAAAATTGGCGTGTCTTTTAATATTGCCCTTGCTATAGCAATACGCTGCCTCTGACCACCTGAAAGCTGGCTTCCACCCTCACTTATCACAGTTTCATATCCGTCAGTAAGTCCTTCTATGAAGTCGTGAATTCTTGCATCCTTACATGCATTAACAACTTCATCGTGAGTTGCATTAATATTTCCATACCTGATATTTTCCTCAATAGTTCCTGGAAATAAAAATGTATCCTGTGAAACAAGCGCCATATTTTCTCTTGCGCTTTCAATATTCCATTCATTAATATCCATTCCGTACAGCTTATATGCTCCGTCACTGGCATGATATAAGCCGCATAACAGTCTGAAAATAGTAGTCTTTCCACCACCTGAGCTTCCGACTATTGCTATATTTTCGCCATTTTTAATCTTAAAGCTGACATCATTAAGAACATTTTCGCCCTCTTTATATGCAAACTTTATATTATCAAATTCTATAACGTAATCTTCATCTAAGACATTCTCGTCAGATACGCTATTAGCTATATTCGTTGCCTTGTAAGTCTTGTCCCCAAAATGCTCATCTTTAGCCGAAAGTATTCCTTCAAGCCTTCCTATACACACCATACAGCCTGTTGCATCAACTATGGCAAACGGAATTCCTATAATCGACTCAACAAACTTTTCCAGAATAACGACAAAACCAACAAGCTCTCCAACTGTAAGCTGTCCATTTCTTACAAGCCATATGCTTAAAAATGCACATAATATAGAAGGAATCCATTGTATGAGTCTTCTTATAACTATCGCCGTATTGCTTATGCCTGTTCTTATCTGCTCTGTTTCCACAAGCTCCTCTGATGCATTATGCATTCTGTTTTCAAAATACTTCTGTAATCCAAAGGCTTTTATTATCTGATACCCCATTATAGCTTCATGATCAATCCCAAGCATTGCATCAACCTTTAAACGATATACCTTTGACACATCACGCATTTTCTTCACAAGAATATTTGACAGCCATATTACAAGTGGATAACTCACAACAACTGCAACAAAAAGCACTACATTTATCCTTCGCACATAATTGGCATATATAAGTGCTGCCGTAATATTTGTTATAATTGCTGCAAAATGCTCTGTCAAAAAGTTTTCCGCTTCTGCTATATCAGAATTCACCTTATTAATTATTGTTGCTGTACCTGCATTATCATAATATGAATAATCTATCCGGTATAACTTGCTGCTTATCTGTTTTCTGTATGAATTAATAACCCTTACCGCATATTTAAGCGAAAGCCTGCTTCCTGCAAAGGAAAGTACAAAGCCTGATAATGTCAGATATATAAACTTCTCAATAATACTGTTAATATCAACAGCTTCGCCTGACAGCATATAATCTATGTTGACACTTATTATCTTGTTGGCACTCACAATTATCTCATTCACAACAGCATTAAGAAGCAGTGCTATAATTATCAGATACGAATACCTGAGCATATTTTTTATAAAATTATTAGCTTTAAGATTAAACTTCTGATTCATATGTTATCCACCTCTTATTATGATTTAACTATAACTTATTCTTGCACAAAATTTTATTATTTTCATTAAATATTATTGCTTTTATGACATATAATTTATAAAATTATGCTATGTCAATTATAACTTGGTTAAACCACTCAAGAATGGAGATTACTATGCCTCTTCCACTTAAACCCGGAGAAAATATTTATATAGACCACAAAATAAAAGAAGCAAGCTACACAATGCCAGCAATGCAGGCAGCACATGACCACTACACCATCGGTTATATGGTATCAGGTGATCGAAGATGGATTGCAACTGATAACATACGTGTATGCCACGCCGGCGATTTTGGGATTGCTAAACCTGAGGTTTATCACAGGAACTGTCCTATATCGGATGTTCCTTATGACAGATATGTAATAAAAGTTCGTACCGAAGTATTTGAACCTATTATTGAAATAATCGGACATACTCAATTAGATATTCTTTGTCGCAATTATCTACATTTTACCAAAGCTTCACAGACTGAAATACAAAATGTGTGCTGAAATGTTATACGAATACGAACGAAATTCTGACCACTCACAACTGCTTCTTCAGGGAATGTTTTATAAACTATTCTTCTATGTATATGAGCATCACATTTCTAGTGACTCAAATAACAATACTTTATATCTGAAAAGATTCGATGACAGAATTCAGAAGGCTATGATATATGCTGAAAATAATCTTGAATATGGTGCCAGCCTGCAGAATGTGGCAGACTTTGCCTGTCTTTCTCCATCACATTTTTCAAGACTTTTCAAAGCTGTAACTGGTTCATCATATACTGAATATATAACAACGGTCCGATTACAACACGCAAAGATTCTTTTTAGAAATCGGGGAAATATCTATAAGTGAGGTTGCAAACAAAGTCGGCATATCTAATGCAAGCTACCTTAGTGCACTGCTTAAGAAGCATTATGGTATCACACCGACACAGATAAAGAGAAATTCTAATTCTGGGAATTTAACGTAATAATTTGACATAAAAATAGAAATAGAGTAATATAATATTATAAAAGATGCTACCGATAGACGGCTTAGTCTTTTCAATAATGATTAAAAAATAACCGCTTAGTTGACCAGACTGGGGCGGTTATTTTTTGATTTATACACAGAAATGCATATAGAAACTATCGCACAAATAACTAAAGTATAGTTAAATAAATCTGAATATGTAACCATGTCTATCACCTCCCTTCTGAAGAGGTTCAAGACTAAACCGCCTACCGTTATGGCAGCACCCGAATTCTATATTAACACCAAATATCAAATTTTACAAATTATAAAATGACTGTAAGAACTATGAACTATGCTCATATTAGACCTTTTTAACCTTGGTATCATTAAATAAATTTAAAATAGCTGATATCTTATAAATGTAACTATCCACATCGTCCAATCTGTAACCTGACTTTGTAAACCATCACATCTTATATAAGATACCAGCCATTTTTAATTAATTTTCAGCTATAATTATTCAGCATAATTATTCATTTATAACACTTCTATAATTATAGTAATTTTCTTTAAATTAAATTATTTCTTCTATATTATAATGTATTAATCAGAAGTTAAAATCTATCACTTTCCAATACATCTACATTATAACACATCAACCTGCTTAAGCAGCCTTCTCTGAGTTCTTCTCACTCTTTGCATAGCTCTTAGCTGAGTTAACTACAATGATAAGACCAAGTACGATAAGAAGAATTGCTATTATAAGCTGAAGTCCATTTGCTATGAACACCTTACCCCATGTAGTAGTACCTGCTGGGATTGTAACTGATGCTGCGTTCTGGATAGCCTTAACCATAGCGATAAGTCTCTGTACAAGTGCTGTAAATGTTACACAAAGCATAATGATAAGAGGTGGGAAGAGCATCTTGTTGCTGCGTCCTGTAACCTTTAAGAATACGCAGAGTGTTATAAGAACAAGTGCACTTAATAACTGGTTAGCTGAACCAAATAATGGCCAGATGTTAGCATATCAATCTTTGTAAGTACGAAACCACAAAGAAGTGTTACGATTGTTGAGAAATATGTATTGCAAAGTAACTTTCTCCAGCCTTCTGCATGTTCCATATCATCTACGCTGAAAAGCTCCTGGAAGCTCATACGTCCGATACGTGCAACTGCATCAAGTGATGTAAGGGCAAGTGCTGATACACACATTGTCATAAATACTGTTGCGAAATGTACTGGAACACCAAACATTTCAAAGAAACCAGCTACACCACGGCTGAATATCTGGAATGGGGTTCCTGTTGCAGCAGTTCCGTCAGCAGCTGCAGCAGCACCTGCTACGCAGAGAGCAAGAACTGCAAGTAAGCTTTCCAGTACCATTGCACCATAACCAACCTTAAGCATATCCTTCTCATTCTCTACTGTCTTAGAAGATGTACCAGATGAAACAAGGCTGTGGAAACCTGAAACAGCACCACAGGCAACTGTTACAAAAAGGATAGGGAACATTGTTCCAAGCTTTGCATTGTTAAATCCTGTGTATACAGGAAGGTTCATAGATGGATGGGCAACTACAAGACCAAGTGCTGCTCCAACTATCATAGCGATAAACATAAATGTTGTCATATAATCTCTTGGCTGCTTCATAAGCCACATTGGCATAACTGCTGCAAAGAAGATATATACGAATGTGATATAGCTCCATGCATTCTTACCTAAGATAATTGGACAGAAGTTACCAATTACAAATGAAGCAACAATAAATGCAATACCAACTACTGCTTCTTTCCAGCCTGAAAGATTAAACTTCTTCTGGATAAGACCAAATACTACTGCGAATACCATAAACATAATTGATACTGTACCAGCAGAACCATTAGTTGAAGCTGCTGGTGCTAACTGTGATGCTCCATCAACTACTGTATATGCATTAAATGTACCTGCAACCATATCAGCAAATGCTGCAATAACGATAAGTGTAAATAACCAGCAGAAAAGTAAGAAAATCTTACGTCCAAACTTACCGATATATTTCTCAATGATCATACCCATTGACTTACCTTCGTTCTTAACTGAGGCATATAAAGCACCGAAGTCTGTTACAGCACCAAAGAATACACCACCGATAAGAATCCAGAGTAATACTGGTAACCATCCAAATGCTGCTGCCTGAATAGCACCTGTTACAGGACCTGCACCAGCGATTGATGAGAACTGATGACTAAATACAGTCCATCCTTTGGTTGGAACATAATCTTTTCCATCATTGTACTTTACGGCAGGTGTTTCTGCCTTAGGGTCTATACCCCACTTGTTTGCTAACCAACGGCCATATACCATATAGGCACCAAATAATATAACAGCCGCGATTAAAACGATTACTAAAGTGTTCATAATGTCACTCTCCTATATATAATATTAGCTGAGCAAATAAATATTCCCAGCCTATTTCACTAGCCAAATACAATGAACGCAGAAAAACGGAAATTAAAAATAACTAATTCCATAATGCAAAAAACCTTCGCCTCTGCACATATCTTAACGATATCGTACAAAGACGAAGGTAAATTACATTACTTCCGCGTTACCACTTTGCTTGCCGGATAAATCCGACCTCTCTACTGCCACACATATGGCATGCCCTGTTAACGATGGGTACCGGTTCTGACTACTAAATTAATATCTTTCACCAGAACTGCTTGCAGGTGAGGGCTTATCTATTCCTTGCTGCCGTTTCTCATCAACCAACGGCTCTCTGTAGGCGGTGATATAAATAAATCATTTCCTGTTCTTCGCATTTGACTATTGAATTAAGTAATAAGATAATCTCTTCATTTTAATTTGTCAATAAAAAATTTAATTATTTTTTTGTATTTTTAATGTATTTTTAATTTGACTACATTTCTACTATATCTTTACTGTAACATTTATTATGTTCTGAATGTCTTTAAAGCATCTATTGTCTGCTGTATAAGGTCATCCAGACTCAAGCCAGGCATATCTGCTCCATTTTGAATAACATCTCTTGAACAGCCAGCCGCAAAGCCTTTGCTCTTGTGATAATTGTGAATAAAAGGAATATTTGATTTTTTTATAATCACTCTGATGTATATTATATATCATTTTGGTATGGTATATATTTATTTTATATATTAATAAATTACAAACTTTATAATTATATACATATATAAGTATATGAAAATTTAAGATTTTTTTAATATTTACAGCTGGTTTTATTGACACAATTCTTTTATAACATTATAATTATTAGATAAAGATGCGTGGAGATATATAATTTTTCACAAATTAATCTAATTTAAGGAGCGTGATTCCAATGAAAAATATTAAGGTTCGAACAAAGCTTACTATAATTCTGGCTTTAGTAATTGTCCTTGTAACTTCTGAAAGTTTTATTTCTATTAAGAATATGAACCAGTTAAAAGACAAGGCACTTGAAACTATGGACACATCATCAAGACAAAATTATGATGATTCAATTAAAGAGCAGGTTGGTGTTGTCATCTCCCTATTATCGGAAATCAATAATGAGTATAAGTCTGGTAAATATACTCTTGATGAAGCTAAGAAAATAGCCGCTGATGAAATCCGTCAGATGCGTTATGGCGAAGCTGGATATTTCTGGGTTGACCAGTCCGATGGCAAGAATATTGTTCTGCTTGGAAGCTCAACTGAGGGTACTAATCGTATGAATACTAAAGATGCTGATGGCTACCAGATGGTCAAGGAAATAATACGTGTTGCAGTCCAGGATGGTGGTGGTTATACAGATTATGTATTTCCTAAGGAGGGAGAAACAGAACCTTCACCAAAGCGTTCTTACAGCGAATACTTCAAACCTTTTGACTGGGTTGTTGGTACTGGCAACTATACTGATTACATAGACACTGCTATTGCACAGCAGGATGAGGAATTCACCAGCTATGCTTCAAGCAAAGCTATTTCGCTTATTTTATGCAGCGTATGTATGCTTATTGTTGTTGCTATACTCGTTGCTCTCATCGCAATTGATATTACTAAATCATTAAGAAAAATAAAAGAACAATTCGAAGTAATTGCCGGTGGTAATTTTGCCACAAAAATGCAACAGCCTATGCTTAAGCGTAAGGATGATTTCGGACAGCTAGCCAATGCACTTGAAACTATGCGCGAATCTGTACGAAGCCTGTTAGCTCAGGTAAAAAACGAGGCTGCCAATATTGATAAGGTTGTAGAAACTATCGACACTAATGTATACAATCTTAATGCAGAAATTGAAGACGTATCAGCAACAACAGAAGAGCTTGCTGCAAGTTCAGAGGAAACTGCCGCCTCTGCTGAACAGATTAACGGAATGACACAGCAGATTGAAGAAGCTGCAAGGGAAATTGCCATAAGAGCACAGGATGGTGCAACTGAATCCCAGGACATCCATAAACGTGCTGTAAAGACTAAGGATGATACTGTAGAAAACCGTCAGAAAGTTAAACAGATGATGGCTGACATCAGAGTAAATCTTGAGCAGGCTTGAAGATGCCAAAGTAGTTGACCAGATTGGTGTGCTTGCCGACTCTATCCTGAATATTACTGCACAGACCAATCTGCTTGCCCTTAACGCTTCTATTGAAGCTGCAAGAGCTGGTGAGGCTGGTAAAGGCTTTGCGGTTGTTGCAGAGGAAATACGTGTATTAGCTGAACAGTCTAAAGATGCTGTAGCCAACATTCAGGCTGTTACAGAAAATGTAAACAAAGCTGTAGGCAACCTGACAAGCGATTCTAACCGCCTGCTTGATTTCGTTGATACTGATATTGTTGAATGTCTTAACGGATTTGAAAAAGATGGCTGATGACTATAATATGGATGCTTCCAACATTAACGATCTTGTATCTGATTTCAGTGCAACATCAGAAGAGCTTGTTGCATCTATAAGCAATATCACTCAGGCGATAGATGGAATCACTTCCGCTTCTAATGACAGTGCAACTGGAACAACCAACATAGCCCAGAAGACAATCGTAATCGTAAAAGGCTCAGAAGCTGTTATGAATGGAGCTAAAACCGCAGAAGCCTCTGCTGCTGAACTTCGTAAAAATGTTAATAACTTTGTTATTGATTAATTTTATATATAGCAGGAATTATGGGTGTGGAAATGTTTGTTTCCACACCTATTTCATTCCTCTGCTTTATTCTTTTTTATATTTATCCTTAATATACAGATATACCCGGCTCCACAACAATATGAAGCCGGGTATGATTAATTATCTTTAGTTTCTACTTATTACTAATCTTATTATCCTCATCAATGACTTTAGATACTATCTGTCATTTGTCTGATTATAACAATAAGATAAATAACCTCTTTACTTTATACATTCTTCTTTCTTGTTACAGCAGCAATACCTGCTAATGCAATTGCCATCACACACAGAACAGCATACAATACTATAGGCGAGCTGTCTCCTGTCGCTATGCCGCCTGTTGCTGTATTATCAGCATTATCTGTTGTTACAGCATAATCTGCTATTACAACTGCATATTCAGATGCGTGACTAAAGTTAAGAGATATGTTACCATCTGCATCTATTGCACCTGCATTCTGGAATATCATTCTGCCTGTGCTGTCATAATAATAGAGATTGCCATATTTGCCAGCATATTCACTTCCTATATTGTATGTAAGACTTGCCTTGAATCCAAAATCTCCACTATACGCAAGTGAAATCTGCTTAACTGGATTATTGCCAGCAAGCTCTGATATAACATCATCTGGTATTGCATCAGAGTCTGTATCTACCGAAAGGTTAATATCCTTAAGATTATCAGCCTGAATATTATTACCATTGATAGTCCATTTATAACCATTCATATCAAGAACAATATCAACATCCTTACCCTTGGCTGCTTCTAACACATCCTTTGGTGCAACTGTTGCATCTGACATATCAACTGTATAAGTATCTCCAGCCTTGGCAGTAGTAATTGCTGCTACAGCTTCCTGTATCTTATCAGATGATAACTTAGTTCCTTCATTGTTGCCTTTGTTTCCATCAGTTGTTGTCTGATTATTGTTACCACCGGTACTACCATTGTTGTCATCAGTAGGCGGAACAGAATCGTCTACTTCCGCATCTGCCTCGAAATAATAACTTCCAGTATCTGTATTAATGATATATCCATTATTTATATGACAACAACATCTACCATAAGCTGATTTCAATACATCTAATGTTACTATTCAACAGTTGCTTGCATAGTTGCAATATGGCTGATTTGCAAATTTCAATACATCTAATGTTACTATTCAACTCAGCAGGTAAGTGCAAGTGGTACTGTCGATGAATTTCAATACATCTAATGTTACTATTCAACCTTCGCTTGTTGCTATCTCCCATACTGCTGCCATAAGATTTCAATACATCTAATGCTACAAATCAACGGATATTGGGGTAAGCGTACAGCCAGAGTTCTTTATATTTCAATACATCTAATGTTACTATTCAACCAGATTACCGCCGTCCTTAAACAAGGACGTAGAGGATTTCAATACATCTAATGTTACTATTCAACTATTACAGCAGCATTTAGAGCATATGATACTCCAGCATTTCAATACATCTAATGTTACTATTCAACTTAATGTGTATAACCCTAAAACTCGCGTAAATACATTTCAATACATCTAATGTTACTATTCAACTGCCGCATTGGTCTTGTAGGTGTTCGCGTTTGTCTCATTTCAATACATCTAATGTTACTATTCAACTGTAGAGATGGCAAGGGCAGCAGCTAAGCAGGTGATATTTCAATACATCTAATGTTACTATTCAACGTACATTAATAGAACGTATAATAGAATGGATGGAATTTCAATACATCTAATATTACTATTCAACAGCACATACACAGAAACACAGGTTAAATTAAGAGAATTTCAATACATCTAATGTTACTATTCAACAAGATTGGTATTACAATACTTACACACAAGATTTGTAATTTCAATACATCTAATGTTACTATTCAACTATAGCTTCTAATTCTGCTATCGTTGCAGATACTTTTATTTCAATACATCTAATGTTACTATTCAACGGGTACAATGACGTTGGTAAAACAAATTTGTACGAATTTCAATACATCTAATGTTACTATTCAACAAACATTAATCAGCTTAAAATTACCGCTTAAAAATATTTCAATACATCTAATGTTACTATTCAACTTGATGTTATACGATTAAAAGTAAGCGAGTCGATAATTTCAATACATCTAATGTTACTATTCAACGATTAGGGCGGTATTATATCATTGTAGCATTGCTATTTCAATACATCTAATGTTACTATTCAACAACACTGTTATTGCAACGCACTAATGACAAAATAGAATTTCAATACATCTAATGTTACTATTCAACCACAGGTCTTTCATCACTTGGCTAGGAGGTAGATTAATTTCAATACATCTAATGTTACTATTCAACAATGTTATTAGGTAAAGATTACACACCTTTTACGAGATTTCAATACATCTAATGTTACTATTCAACGAGCGTCTGTATGCTTCATAACACTGTTTTGTCACATATTTCAATACATCTAATGTTACTATTCAACTTCCTGTGCCTGTAACTGTTACTTGTATTTCAGAATTTCAATACATCTAATGTTACTATTCAACTCGAATATAGGAACACCATATTCATTCCATTTTGCATTTCAATACATCTAATGTTACTATTCAACCGTACTGGTAACTTATTCAATATTTCATATTGCTTTATTTCAATACATCTAATGTTACTATTCAACTATCTTTCCAGATAACGCCTTTTCTGCATTTCTCCATATTTCAATACATCTAATGTTACTATTCAACATAACTATCTTCTGCGGTGTAAGTTCAATACCCGAAATTTCAATACATCTAATGTTACTATTCAACCGGGTACAATGATGTAGGAAAAACTACACTATATTCATTTCAATACATCTAATGTTACTATTCAACAATCAACTGCGAAATATACAAACTGTAAAATTTCAATACATCTAATGTTACTATTCAACTTTTCCGCCAGTAAAAGATTGTATATCAATATCACATTTCAATACATCTAATGTTACTATTCAACAGCATTATTAATCAACTAAAATAAGAACTAAACTAAATTTCAATACATCTAATGTTACTATTCAACTATTAAGCCAGGACACACTTAAAAAGATAAAAAAATTTCAATACATCTAATGTTACTATTCAACAATATCCGTACTGATTATATCAATAAGACAATAGCATTTCAATACATCTAATGTTACTATTCAACACCGGAGATATTCCAGAATGACATAGAATTATATTATTTCAATACATCTAATGTTACTATTCAACAGAATCAAGCAAACACAAAAAGTATTACATAGAAGGATTTCAATACATCTAATGTTACTATTCAACTATATCCATAGGAACAGAAGCAGCGTTTTTTTTCACGCATTTCAATACATCTAATGTTACTATTCAACAGCATCTTACCCTTTGGGTCAATTAATACTTCAAGATTTCAATACATCTAATGTTACTATTCAACCAGTAACACTGTGAGAGTTACAGCAACAGTTGGATTTCAATACATCTAATGTTACTATTCAACTTCTGTACTTTCAGATACATTAATTACATCAAAATCTATTTCAATACATCTAATGTTACTATTCAACTACTTTCTAACATAATCTTAAATAACTCTGCCGTCATTTCAATACATCTAATGTTACTATTCAACAGAGTACAGGCGAAACGGTCGCAATTATACGCTAATTTCAATACATCTAATGTTACTATTCAACAGATGTAAACGACTGGCACAACAGAGAAGGAATTGTATTTCAATACATCTAATGTTACTATTCAACTTGAAAGTCCTAAAGAAAAAATTGTGGCACAATTATTTCAATACATCTAATGTTACTATTCAACGTCATCAGCTATTTTATCAATTAGTGTTTGAATATCATTTCAATACATCTAATGTTACTATTCAACACGTCCCATACGCCTTTAATATATTCCCACGCAACATTTCAATACATCTAATGTTACTATTCAACAAAAATCGAAATAGTACCACGTTGGTGTAAACTGATTTCAATACATCTAATGTTACTATTCAACGAATACTACCCACGCTTTCGAGCTTTGTAATAATCATTTCAATACATCTAATGTTACTATTCAACTATTTTATTCATAATAACTCTGGTTATGTTATTCGATTTCAATACATCTAATGTTACTATTCAACAAATCCTTATATTCCCATAAAGATTCAGGAAGTTGATTTCAATACATCTAATGTTACTATTCAACTTAATTAATTCATATAATGTTCCGTCAATAGTGGGATTTCAATACATCTAATGTTACTATTCAACGCTTGCACGGCATTCATCCTGCCATTCCTCTGTAGTAATTTCAATACATCTAATGTTACTATTCAACCAACGATTTTAAGCCATCTATTTTACAGCCAACTCCACTATACCCACTATATTAGTACATTCTTATGAATTTTACCAGCCAATTCAATAATTATTTAAATTTATCTTTATTATTTGTTTAACCCACATATTTACAGGCTTTGTTAATATCTACACTAATAAACCGGCTGGTAATTTATTTAATTATTATATCATCAAATCTTCTCCTGTTGGCTCACCACCATTTCCTAACACTTCTTCCCCAAACACACTGTCATTCTTAAGCTTGACAATACAGATAAAATCCTCATCCTCATTTATAACCTTTTTTAATTCTGCCCTCAGTGATATAAACCTCGATGGTGTCATATCACCTCTGAATACTGACTTTTGATAATGTGCTAAATATTTTTTACATATCTTAAATACTTTCTGCACTCTTTTTTCGCCAACATCATAAAATAAAAATGCATAATTATAATTCAATTCTTTCTTCATTACATACCTTCTTTCAGTGAAAATGGAACAAAATCTTTTCCTTCCAAAATACTTTTAATTAGTTTATAACAATCCAGCTTTAATCCTGTTCTGTACGATACTTTTCTTTTTAGTACCGGATGTGTAAATACACTTTCCATTCTGTCTTCAAAAGCCTGCACAAATATTTTTCTTCCTTCTTCATTTAAAATGCAGTAATTAACTTTCTTTTCAAAATGTTTTTCTACCTGTATTTTTCGATTATTAACTAAATCAAAAATAGTCCTAAATACAATAACCGACTTGAATACCTCACTTATATCAAGACTTAGTGAAAATCTTCCTTCAGACGGCCTCATGCAGAAAACTTATTCTCTGGTCTAAATGTGTCTGATATATTGCTGAAATAGTTTTCGTATACAACAATGTATTTCCAAAAGAAATCAAGGCATTAATTGGATTATCCGGTGGTCTTTTTACCCTCTTATTCATTACAAAATCATCTGGCAGAAAATATCTGAAATCATCATAAAAACGCATCCACACTTCACCTTCATATGCCATTAACTCCTTTACATCTTCTGCATGTTCAACAGATTTTAAAAAATCACTTTTTATCCAATCTATTGTTTCCTTAACTTCTTTTTTATTATGCTTATAATAATGATAAAGAAGTTCATAAATATTAAGTCCAATTCCTTTGACTATCGGTCTTGCAATACTCATTCTGTCATCGTTATATTTTCCAACCTGCTTTACTAAAAGCTTTCCACTAAGATAATGGTCCCTCGGATAATATGTACCGCTATATCCCCAATAATAATTATAAAAAATGTATTATAATATTATTTTGTGATAAAAAATCCAATAATTTTGTATTTATGCTCACTTCATTAAAGCAAAATATTTCTTTCGTATTTTCTACTGAATATACACATTTTTTTACCATTCTTACGGAAACATAATGAATTATCTTTTCTTGTTAATTCTCCCATTGACATTATATATCTTGTACTTCCCATAACACGCCTTTCCTATTGCATCAGATATAACAATATTCATAATATGCACATTTTTTACACTTGCTGCTGTTAAGTATTTCTGGTGGCTTATCACTTGCAATTAACTCCTGTATTTCATTAACATACCCATCAAGTTCATTTTCCAGTTCTTCTGTTAATTCAAGAATCATAACTTTCTTATCGCTTTTATTCTTTTCTACAAACTCAAGTCTTCCTTTTCTTACTATTCCCTTATTTTTAATACTTTTAAATAATACAATAGCTGCCATTTTGCTGCTTCTACATCTGCATCCGACTTTTTTACTTCTGTAAGATATTCTTTGGTAAGCTTATCAAGCCTTATATTGTCTATTGCAATCTCTGAATTACTTTTATCTGCCGCTTTTTCTTCGTGAATTGCCTTGCCTATCTTAACCTGCTCACTATTATCCTCCAGATTTAACCTGTTACCGTGCAGATAGCATTGTCTTTGCAATGAAAATAATAATTAATCAATGTACCATTAACCTGCATACTAAACCTCCTTTCTACGCACGTTTTTTTCTCCTATTAAATTTGTGTCAAGTGTGCGCAGCCATTAAATCATACGTATAAAAAAATCAGATATTAATCTAATTTTTTACTACCTCCTTATATGAATAAATCTTCATTATCCTTGAATAGCTCTTTATTTAACACTCCATTTTCATCATAATAATCTTCGCCATTTTCAATATAAAAATATCTCCTATCTGCTCATCCCACTCCAGATTTTCAATAACCGGTTTATGATTTTCATTGTATAATTCTATTTTAAACTGATACATAAACATATTCATTTTACTTCTGATATTATGTAGTTTAACGGTCTTTTCCTGATAAGACATATGATTATCCTGCAAAAGTTCTTTATACTCTTTCCATATCTTTTTACCATCTATAACATTCTCAGGATTATTTTTATCAATAATATTTCTTGAAAAATATATCGAATACATCTGTCTGTTATCATCTATGAGTTTCATTTTATCTGCAACTTTATTAAAATCCAGCTTTCCTACTTCTTTTCTGATAAATTCATCTATATTATTATCGTTACATTGTCCCTGGGCATTTTTTAAAACTGGTATTACATATTTTTCATAATAATCATAAAAATCTTTAGAATTAAGTATTTCTCTTATTTCCTCATTCATTAAAGTATTATCAGTATCCACGCGGACATCTTGCCTGTATATTCCTTTAGCATCGTCCATATTAAAGAAATATACAACTCCATCTTTCCTGCACGACCTATTAATTCGCCCTATAAACTGTTCCTCGCTGTCAAGTCTTGATATATCTTTATATCCTATGTCCATATCTATATCTACACCTGCTTCAATAACCTGTGTTGCAACAAGAATGACTTCCTGCATATTTTCAATGTCAGCAATTATATCTTTACGTTCCTGTATGCTGCTATCGCCTGTTATTAACCTGACCGGACATTCTGCACTTTCACTTATATATGCATAAAATTCTTCTGCACTTGATTTTCTTATAAATTCTATAAGTATTCTCTTATTTTTATGTTGCAAAATGTGTTCTTCCAGCTCAGCAATTCCTATTTTTCTATTAAGAAGTTCATAATTAACTTTCACCCTATTGGCAAACATTCTGTGATTAAAATATTTTTTTCTCTCTGTTATTTATCAATCTGACAGCTTTGGCATTATTATTGGTAAGCAATTCAAGATTAGGCAGAGTTGCTGACATTATAATTATTTTTATATCTAATAACTGTGCATATGCCTTTAGAAAATTTATCATTGCTCCCCATTTGTTATTGTTGTAACTTTGAATTTCATCTAAAACAATAACTGAATGACATAACTGATGAAATCCAAATGTACTACCTTTAGACCTGCCAAACATTGTATCAAATAAAGTAATATGAGTTGATAGCACTATAGGATAATTTAAAAATTGTCTATCCAATAATATTTTTTGATAATCTTCTATGGCATATTTCTCATTCTTATATAGATTTATATTTGAACTATTCTTTACTTTATATGGAGTAATTGAGTTTACTACAGCTATATTTGACATAATATCCTGTTTTTGTCCAAATATTTTCTCCATAGAATTCATATTCTGTTCAACTAAAGTATTAAACGGATATACATAAAAAATCTTTTTTGCAATAGTCCGATTTTTTCAATAATTGAAAACTTAAATTAAATGCGGTATTACTCTTTCCACTTCCGGTTGGAGCTTCAAGATAGAATATCTTACTGTCTATATTGTTTTTCAGATTATATTCTGTTTCAAGAAACATTTCTGTCCGCAGTACATTTATCCCCTTAATATTTCCAATAACCGTGTCTTTATTAACTTTAGCAAGCTGTTCTTCATCTAATCTTTTAATATTCTTCTCATAATTACGTATACTTTTCTGTACGTCATTATTCTCATATTCATTTATTATGTTATCAATATTATTAACATTTCCATAATCGTTATTTTCATATCCATTCATAAATTCAGATGTTGCATAATAATCTGCTGCCACTAATAAAGAGTATAAAAGCCTTGTCCACGCATACAAATAAATATTCTTTTCATTACTTTGATATGCCATTCTATTAAGCCATTCATCACGTTTTCTAAGCTTTACAACCGGCTCTTTGTATAACTCCTGTTTAAACATTTCGTACCAGTCATATGCATCTTTTCCTGAATTATCACCTTCTGTATTTTTTCCAGTCAACCCACTAAAAAAATATTCCAGATTATTCATATCACTATGATGCCTTGAAATTATATAAGAATAGATATACGCAAAGTCTTTAAGCACATCAGACTCATCCCTGTTAATTCTTCCATCACCTTTTGCTGTATTAATAATATCCAGAAAATAATCAAGATACAAAATTGCCGATACAATAGAATGTCTGCTCGATATACTTTCAGGTACATATTCCACTTTCCAGCTATTCTTCATTTTCAGCTTTTTGAAATAAAGGATTTATCTTTCCAATATCGTGTAAAGTTACAACATTAACCGACATCAACTCAAATATATGTCTGGCTCATTGGTAATATCCCCCATATACAACTGCTCAAACTTTATAAATACTGTTTCAATATGTTTAGCTTCAACAATATTAAACCAATACTTCTGACAACGCCTTGTGTGCTCTGTTAAAGTTTCTTTTTTGAGTTTCATCTTCTGATAAATGTGCATAACATTCATCTCCAAATTCCGTAATACTGTCTAACGGCAGCATTAAACTTTTTATATTAAACAACATTTTCCCATCACATTCTTTACTCATACTTGTCTATGTTTCCCCTTTCTCTCACTTACATAATTAATTAAAAATGCCACATCAGACAAAATGAACTTATAATAAATTCCTATTGCCTGATGTGACACCATTAACAAAATTATTAATAAAACTCTAAAATCTTATCTTCAGTTTTATAAAGCTTATGTAACTTGTCATTATTTATGTCTACTAACATATTAGTATAACAAAAGTCTGCATATTCATATAAGTTAGTGTATCCATTCAGAGCAATCGGCAATTTTTCAGCATACTTAAACACTTCTATATCATCCTCATCATCAGGCATAATTAAACTGCCTGTTTCCTTTAAAAACATACTAGATATAACTGTTTCTTTTAATGTTATTTCCTCAACAACAACTTTTTCTACATTTGTAATATCTGCTGGATGATCGTTTTTACCAAGATAAGGAAAATAAACGCACTTTCCTAGTTGTAAAAATCCAGCCAGTTTCTCGACTTCTTCACAGTCAATCAGTACATATATATCCCACACTGGATTTTCTAACCATTGCTCTTTTATAATAAGATTACCGCCTTGTTCAGCACTTGCATAACCTACTGAATTATTAAATATCTGGACTTTCTTAGGTATATATCCACGTTCATTTTTAGGCACAACTGACACTTTTATATGTCTTAATTTTTCATAGAATTCAGGATAATCAACTTCTATAGACTGCCCTTCTTTTCCTTTTTTCCATTCTTTCTGTGCGTATCCACCATACCCTAATATTGCACCAAATATTCCTAACAAAGCAACCTTATGTATATGACTATATGTAAAATAATAATAAGCATTAACTTCCGGTTTCTTGAAAAAGGCATTTCTGCCACTTAATGTAAATTTAACAGCCTCCATACATTACACCTCTTTTTGTGTAATAATGTCATAAAGCTTCTCCCCTTTAATTCCAGATACAAGCTTAGTTGTATGTGGATTAAAGTAAACTTCAACGCCCTTTATTCTATCTCCGATATTATTAAGTATTTCTACAACGCCACTTATATCTATTGTATTAAGCTTATCACCTTTTTCAAAGTTTATGTATTCTGATAAATTAGGAAGATATAAATCTGGATCTGTCTCTACAAAAATAGCAAATTCATTTTCACATCCTTCTTTCGCATTAGTTGCATAAGCTGTTGCACTTACTAAAGCAGTTCTTTTAAAGTTCTCATAATCTTCCTCTGTATATCCGTCTGTAACTCCAAGACTTACCAATTCCTTATATGCAAGTGGATTAATTACAAATGGATAGAAGTAATGTGCTTCATCGCCTGTAATTTTTGTTCCTAATGTTGAATTCTTTGCCTCTTCATTTTTCTCGCTGTCTTTACTTGCATCTCTGAATGGAGAAAGTATCTGCTGTTCTTCTGCATTTGTTTCCTTATATTTATTAAAACCTTGTCCAAACTGAACTGCTCCTGTTATCGAAAAGTTATTCTTTGCTTCCGCAAATGTTGCTCCAAAATTCTTAACATCTACAGCAGACATAAGATTGGTAAGAACTTCTTTAGAATTATTGCACTCTTTCAAGTCTTCAACATTAAATAATTCTTCATAACGCTCTTTTAATGAATTTGGTACAAGTGCTCCATCCTTGGAAAATTTCATAGACTTAATATATAATACTTTCTTTCCCTCATCGTTCCACATTTTCTTCATAGGATACTTTAAAGCTTTATCACTTCCGTACACATCTCCATTCTGCATACTCTTTGGATAGCCTAAATCTGCATTCCAATTAGCCATAATTGAAGAAATTCCTATAACTCCATATACTCTCTTATCCATATTAATCCTCATTTCTGCGCACATTTTTTATACATAACAAATTTGTGCCAAGTGCACTAAGGCACAAATTCTGCGTATGAAAAATATATTTTTCACACTAATTATTCTCCTCTGACTTCTTTGACTCGTATATAAGATTATTACTTATATATCCTGCTATTATATCATCGCTTATTACCTTTCCACTTGGAATATACGACAAAATCATTTGATAAAGATTGTTATATCTATTATTATTAATTTTTATTGTATAATTATATTTCTTATAAAATTGTTTCAATTTACTTTTTATAACATCGTCACTTGTAGCATTAATAAATGGATTTGACAATGAATGATATTTATCTTTTGATTTATTTAAAGAAATATAATATCTGACAAGCTGACCAACTGCATAATAATATTCTTTTTTACTTTCTATATGACTATGTTTTGCTGATTAATTTTTTTACTAAGAGTATTTCTTATATCTATATAACTATCTTCTATATCTTTTATATTTTCCATATCATTCCCTCCCAAATACATATCTAATGATTTCATCAGGTTAAACTGCTTAACCGCTTTTCCCATATAACCATTAGTAATTGAACTCTTAATAATATTCATACTTACCAAATGCAGAACTCTTTGTATACCTTTACTCTGACCCTTATAGAGCCACGCAAATATAGCATCTCTTGATAATAATATATTTCTCTTCAAAACAGCATCTGCATTTATTTTATCTTCATCTGAAAAGAAATTGCCAGACAACCACTTAGAAAATAATACTTCGTTGATTACAGCAAGCAATTCTTTCTTATTACCATATTTCCTATATTGTTCATCTGTAACATCATCTTCCAAAACATTAGAATATATAAATGGCTTATAAAGATTATACTTATAATCAACTATAGTATCCTGATGTTCAATAGCTATTTCCTTACCTTTTTGAATTTGTAAAAAAGAATCCTGAAAAATCTCCCTCAATAAATTCTCCATTTTTCAAAGCTGTAATTCCATTTTTGTTATACTTGCTATCAAAAACCGAATTATCAAAAAACAAATTCGTATTGCCTTTATTAGCTTCATTCATAAGATAGTCAAAAAACATTCTCTGAACAGCGGCACTTTGTGGAGTCAGCAGATATGGAACTGTTTTCTTTCGTGTCTTGTGTTCCATATATGGTTTCTTGGAGTTCAATGCAAGATTATCATTAGGAAGTCCTAGTATCTGTCCATCAATTTCGATATTATAATCGTTCTTATTATAAATTTTAGTCATCAGATAACGCTGTTCTTCCCTGACATATAGTTCTTTATCATCTTCAAAAAATATCTTAAGATAATTCTTACCTGTTAACTCTATCCCCATATCTTTAAGTTTAAATATATTCTGTTTTATCCAGTTTCTTGAATATTCCAGCTTTTCCTGATTAACATCGCCTACCTTTTCAGCTATATAATCATACATTTTCGCATCCTGAACATTCTTATACTTTGCTCTTGGATTTTTTAATACATCATAATATCTGTCAATCGCCTGCATATCAAGCTTTCCATTATCCAGACTATCCAGCTTCACCCAGAATGACAGATAACTATTGGAATGTATTACTTTTTCGGATCCTGTGGCTTGTCCATACTTACCAGTCTGCTATGATAATCATAAAACTTAATGTCATCATCTAATCGACTACCGCTTATCATACCGTTTAATGTTCTTGTCTTCTTATCAAGCTTAAATGACCTGCTCTTTAACGTTCCATCCTTCTGCACAACAATATAATCACCATCTGCCGGAATATAGCTATCTAATATAAATTTTTTCCCGATTTCCAAATTGCTTTTCGGTCTTTTCAAGCTCCCTGGCAAATATTTCAATGCAATCTTTTAACAAACATATCCACCTCCATCATCTTAATATTTTGTAATATAAATATATAACTATAAATAATACGCAATTATATATATTTATAATTACAATATCCAGCTCCTCTGGAATTCATTTCGCTAATTCCTGTTCCAATCAGAAAATATGCTAATTCCTGAGCCTTTTTTATTATCGGCTATCTTAAGGTCAAACTTATCACCAAGAAGTGTAATGCCTTTATACCTAAACTTCACCGGCTTCTTATTAAGGAACTGTATTGATGTATATAAATCAAAATCTTCATCCAGCTTGCTATTAGTAAAAGCATTATATTTTTTAACAGCATTTATAAAAAGTCTCTGCTCATACTGCTCTACTGAGTAATTATCCTTCCAGTATCCAGTATCATTCTTTTGAATTGCCGGTGTCAGGGTATATATCTCCTCAATAAATCTCTTTGGAATAATTCTTTTCTCAACTGTCAAACCTTTTAATGTTTCTGTATAATGATTAGCAAGCACCTTGGACATATAAGATGCCAGTTCATATTTAACTGTTCTTATTGTCATCGTGTATATGCTGTCTTTCTTATATATTCCCGAACGCTCAAGAGGATATAAGCCATTGTACGTATACATCTTATATCCTGTGTTCTCGTGGTATGTCAACCACTCATCACTCAATGCCAGTGCTGAGTCTATGTAATCTGATTCTATTGATAACATATCGTCAACTGGTATATCTTTAAGAATATATAATTTAATTTTTAATTCATATACTTTAATATTCATTGTATCACCTCTTTTCGTTTCAATACGTTTTTGTATTAATTATACTACTGCTTTATAAATAAAATTGCAATATGTTTTCAGAAAAACTTTTAAAAATTTTAAATTCTTGTTGTTAATTAATGATAAACTCGTATATAATATTAGCTACATACTTAAATGTGATATTATTATATTTAAACCCCAACATATAATGTATTGAAATATACGTTTTTGTATTATTTTATAAACCTCAACATACGATGTGTGTGTATTTTATTTTCTATAGTATATTTAATTTATTAATTTACTTATTATTTAATATTTTTAAAGTGATAATGCAAAACATTTTCAATATGCAAAAATTTATACATCTAATATTAATGTTCAATAAACATTTACTCTGGTCTTACCTGTTACTGAGTAAACACCTATCGATTTTATCTCAAACTTGACTGCTCCTATTCTTTCCTGTAACTCTATTTTAGCAGTTTCAAGAATATATGGTATCAACTCTAAAGGATATACTTTATTACCTTTCTTTAAATCCTCTAGTGGAACCCAACAGAAATCCAGATCAATTCTTTCATTATCCAGCTCATCATATCCATAAAACACTCCATCTAATGGAATATTATCATTCACCAGATGCACATTATAATATAAGCATATCTGATGACAGGGTCTTCCCCATGGAAAATAAATTTTTCCGATTGCCAACAGATTATCTACCTCTATCTTTGTATGAAGCTCTTCTTAAAATTCCCGTTTAAG
>VOFH01000222.1_pt1 | contig 64001 bp, 97 predicted proteins | sample 5384091 | NCBI WGS metagenome assembly VOFH01 (sample SAMN12384727, study PRJNA508395) | human gut metagenome | isolation source: healthy gut G | host: Homo sapiens | reverse complement strand
CACGTAGAATTTAATTCCGGCAGCCTCCATGACGTTCCTTGCAATGGCGCCTGCGAACAGGCAGCCGATGAATTTCGGCATTTCGATCATGGGGATGTTGTCCAGCAGGCAGTAGATAGGCATGCCAAGGGCTGCGAGAAGCAGAGTCAGGGCAAACATCATGATCATTTTTGTATTGTTTAATTCCGGAACCTTTCCGGTGGCCGCTGCCTCCGGCTTATCGTTGGGGTCAGATTTCAGACCGTGCTTTGCGATCAGGAAGGCTGCCACAGGTCCGCCGATCAGGGAGCCCATGATATTTCCCATGGTACCGGCCGCAACGCCGATGGTGGTGGCGTCGGGAGCGCCCCAGCCTTCAAAAATGGGGCCGAAGGCGGCTGCTGTGCCTACGCCGCCGGACATAGCGGCAGAAGAGCACTGGAGAGCCAGAAGCGGATGCATTCCCAGAAGCTGGCTCAAGGCGTAGCCCAGGAGATCCTGGCATGTGATGAGGAGACATGCCGCGAAGGCGATCATCACACAGAGCTTTCCTCCGGCATGGCGGAGCATTTTTGCACTGAAGCCAAAGCCTACACATAAGAAGAAGATATTCTGGGTCAGATCCTTCATCAGGGCAGCGTCAAAGGAAATATCCACGATGCCCATGCCCTTGATCAGGGAGACCAGGATGGAAAAGATAATACCGGAAACCACTGGAGCCGGGATCGCATACTTTCTTAAAGGTGCGGAGCGCGCCACAATGGCACGCCCCAGAAAGATGACGATGGCTGCGAAACCGAGCGTGCATAAATATTCAAACTTGAACGATGCAGCAGCTCCGTCGGCAGCCGGCGTGTAGGTGCCGAAATAACTGATAATGTCTGCCATAATTAAGATCCTCCAATCTTTTTTATAAACATAAACAATTTATAAAAAAAGTATAAATTGCCGTGGAGGAAAAGTCAATTTTAGTAAGTATGTAACAGACTTTCGTAAGTTTCGTAGTCCCGCCGGCCTTAAAACGTATAATTCCGGCGGCCCAGGCTGTACTGAATGGACGGCCTGCCTCCGGTCTTATAGTCAATGGAGCTGACGATCTCTCCGATATCCACCAGATAATTCATATACCGGCGGATGGTGATCCGGGACAGATGGATCTGCTCCGCGATCTGTTCGCTGGTAAAGAGACCCTCCGGATGCTCCGCAAGGAACCGGCGGATCATGTTCAGGGTCGCTTCATTGAGTCCCTTGGAAAGCTGGGGGACAGAATCTGCCGCAGGATCGGGCCCGGCAAAGAGCTGGTCGATGGCATTCTGGCTCAGGCTGGGCCTGGCGCCCCGCAGATATTCCTGCTGGGCGGCGAACCGCTCCAGGGCCGTCCGGAACCTGGCGTATTCAAAGGGCTTTACCAGATAGTCCAGAACGCCCCTGCTTAAAAGCGAGCGGACGATATCGGTGTCATTGGCGGAGGTGACCATGATGATTGCAGGAGTTTTTCCCATGGCATGGAGCCGGTCGATGAATATATCCCCGTTCATAAGGGGAGTATAATAATCCAGGATGATCAGGTCCGTTGTATGGTCCTTCAGGTATTCCAGAGCCTCAGTGCCGCTTTTAAAGACGCGGTCTGTCTGGAACGAGGGGGTGGCTTCCACATACTGCCGGTTGATGGAGGCCACCATCGGGTCGTCTTCAATGATCATGACGTGATACATCATTGGTATTCCTTTCTTGTAAAAGTGAGAGTGAAGCAGGTACCTTCGCCCTCCTCGGTGTCGATGGAGATCTCTCCGCCGCAGCGGTCCACGATCTGACGGACCAGGTGGAGACCTGTGCCCCGGCCTTCTCCTTTAGTAGAAAAACCGTTGTCAAAGATCCGCTCCAGGACCGGCGCCGGGATCCCGCGGCCCGTATCCTCACAGGTGATGACTGTGCCTTCGGTGCTGGCGTAGATCCCCAGGGTGATCTCGCGGATCTCCTTTTTGGAGCCATGGAGCTCCTCGATGGCATTTTCCAGGAGATTTCCCACGAGGGTCACACAGTCGCCCACGTCCATGACCAGATCCTTTCCCATGCAGCGGCTGTCGGGAGACACGGTGAGCAGGATCCCCAGCTCTGCGGCGTGCATCATCTTGCCTACCACAAGGGCACAGATCTGATGGACACGGAGGCAGTCGGCGGTCTGACGGATAGCCTGGCTGGATACCAGGCTGCTGTTTGTAATGAAGGTGATGGCCTGCTGGGTCTGGCCGGTCTGGAGATAGCCAAGGATCACATGGAGCTTATTCAGAAATTCATGATTGAAGGCCCGCAGGGTGTCCAGCATGGACCTGGCGCCGGACAGCTCGTCTGACAGGGTCTCCACCTCATAGCGGTCATTGAGGATCGTAAGGACGCCCTGGATCTTCGGGAGATTCCCAATGGGGATCTCACTGCAGATCAGGGGATGCCCGGAAAGAGAGCAGCCCTGTCCCATGACCGGACTTCCTGTTTTCAAGATCTCCTGGGCTCTGGTGGCCGGGAACAGCCGGCCGATGGGCTGGCCCAGCGGCTCCTCCCCTGGAGGGAACAGGGCCCTTGCGGGCTGATTGGCAAAGACCACCGTACCGGTGAGATCAGAGGCGAGGATCCCCTCCTCCATGGCATTGAGCACCGTATCCTGGCGCAGGTAAAGCCTCAGGAGTTCCTGGGGGTGATACCCCATAAGGGAGGAGCGCAGGAGCCGCACCGTGCCGTGGGAGAGCAGAAGGCTGATCACCAGCATGACGGCCAGCACAGTCGCGTAAACGGAGAGGATCTGCCGGGACTGGCCGGCAATATAGGTGGAAAACGCTGAGGCCATGACAAAGCCGGATATGGCGCCGTCGTTGCCCACGACTGCGTGAAAGGCCCGGCGCTGGGTTCCGTGGGTACCGATCCCAGTGGTGATATAAGGACCGCTGCCGGAAAGCACCGCCTGCTCCTCGCCGTTTATGAGGCTTTCTCCGGATTCCCGGCGGGTCGTATGGTAAAACCGCAGGAGGTTCCTGTCGTAGATGGCGATGACATTCAGATCGGGAAAGTTTTCATGGAGCCCGTCCAGAGCCGCTGCGGTTTCCCTGTCCGGATAGCCGGAATCCAGCATGTGGATCACCTGGTCCATGGAGGCGGCGTAGGCGGCCACCCCGCTGATCAGGGAATCAATCTCCGCCTTCCGTCTGTTTACGTTATAAAACAGGCTGATCCCCAGGGAGAGCACCAGAAGACAGGCGGAAACAGAGAAAAAGCTGAGAAATAATTGTTTTTCTAAAGACAATTTTTTGAACTTCGGAAGCATGGATCATGCCTTTCTTATTTGAAAAAAGAGGATATTTTTCTATGTATCACCAGTATAAGGAAAAAAGCAGCAAGTTGCAAGAAAAAACAAGAAGTTATTTCGAAAAAAAAGTCTTGCAATTTCCCGAAGAGTCATATATAATACATGCTAAATTGATTAATATTTAACAATCGAGGCTGAAATAACAGCGATCATTTTAGGAGGAATGAAAATATGGCAGTTAAAGTAGCAATTAATGGCTTTGGCCGTATCGGCCGTCTTGCTTTCAGACAGATGTTCGGCGCAGAGGGATTTGAGATCGTTGCCATCAACGACTTAACTTCTCCGGAAATGCTGGCACACTTATTAAAATACGACTCCACCCAGGGCAGATACGCACTGGCAGATACGGTTTCCTTCGGCGAGGATTCCATCACCGTTGACGGAAAAGAGATCAAGATCTACGCAAAGGCCAACGCAGCAGAGCTTCCGTGGGGCGAGCTGGGCGTAGACGTAGTGTTAGAGTGCACAGGCTTCTACACCTCCAAAGCAAAAGCACAGGCTCATATCGATGCAGGCGCTAAGCACGTGATCATCTCCGCTCCGGCAGGAAACGATCTCCCGACCATCGTTTACAACGTAAACCACGACCAGTTAAGCAAGGATGATCACATCATCTCCGCTGCTTCCTGTACGACCAACTGCCTGGCACCCATGGCAAAGGCATTAAACGATGCTTACCCGATCCAGTCCGGTATCATGTGCACCATCCACGCCTACACCGGCGATCAGATGACTCTGGACGGACCGCAGAGAAAGGGCGACAAGAGAAGAAGCCGTGCGGCTGCCATCAATATCGTTCCCAACAGCACAGGCGCTGCAAAGGCCATCGGTCTTGTTATTCCGGAATTAAACGGCAAGCTCATCGGTTCCGCACAGCGTGTTCCGACCCCGACCGGATCCACAACGATCTTAACAGCCGTTGTTAAGGGACAGCCCACAAAGGAATCCATCAATGAGGCTATGAAGGCTGCTGCCAACGAGTCCTTCGGCTACAATACAGACGAGATCGTTTCCAGCGATATCATCGGCATGAAGTACGGCTCCCTGTTCGATGCGACCCAGACCATGGTCCTTCCCATCGACGAGAATACTTCTGAGGTTCAGGTGGTTTCCTGGTACGATAACGAAAATTCCTACACAAGCCAGATGGTACGTACCATCAAGCACTTCGGTAAATTACTGAATGCTTAATTCTGGCTGGTTTTGACTCACTTAGGGTCCGGTCTGGAATGGACCGGACCCATTTTTTATGATATAATGGAATCATCGGAAAAATAAGGAGGAATGGAACATGGCTTTAAATAAGAAGACCATCGACGACATCAACGTAAAAGGCAGAAGAGTCCTGGTGCGCTGCGACTTCAACGTACCGTTAAAAGATGGTGCGATCACCGATGAGACGAGGATCGTGGCAGCTCTTCCCACCATTAAAAAATTAATGAACGACGGCGGAAGGGTGATCCTCTGCTCCCATCTGGGCAAGGTAAAGAACGGCCCCAACGAGGGCGAGTCCCTGGCTCCTGTGGCAAAGAGCCTTTCTGAAAAGTTAGGAAAAGAGGTCGTATTCGTAAGCGACTACCATGTGACCGGAGAAGCTGCTGCAAAGGCAGTAGAGGCCATGAAGGACGGCGACGTGATCTTACTCCAGAATACCCGTTTCCGCGGCGCTGAGGAGACAAAAAACGGCGAGGGATTCAGCCGTGAGCTGGCAGACCTGGCAGATGATTATGTATGCGATGCCTTCGGTTCTTCCCACCGCGCCCATGCGTCTGTGGCCGGCGTTACAAAATTCATCACAGAAAAGGGCGGCTCCAATGCAGTGGGCTATCTGATGCAGAAGGAGATCGAATTCCTTGGAAACGCCGTTGAGAATCCGGTGCGTCCCTTCGTTGCCATCTTAGGCGGCGCAAAGGTTGCCGACAAGTTAAACGTAATTTCAATTTACTGGAAAAATGCGATACACTGATCATCGGCGGCGGCATGGCCTACACCTTCTTAAAGGCCCAGGGCAAAGAGATCGGAAATTCCCTGGTGGACGATTCCAAGCTGGACTACTGTAAGGAAATGATGGAAAAGGCAGAAAAGCTGGGCAAGAAGCTGCTCCTTCCGGTGGATACCACTGTGGTTTCCGCATTCCCCAGTCCCATTGACGCACCGGTTGACGTGGAATACGTTTCCACAGATGCCATTCCCGCAGATAAAGAGGGCGTGGACATCGGACCGGAGACATGCAGGATCTACAGCGATGCAGTGAAGAACGCGAAGACTGTGGTATGGAACGGACCCATGGGCGTATTCGAGAACCCGACCCTGGCAGCCGGGACGATTGCTGTGGCCAGAGCCCTCGCAGACACCGACGCCACCACCATCATCGGCGGCGGCGATTCTGCAGCGGCGGTGAACCAGCTTGGATTTGGGGACAAGATGACCCACATTTCTACCGGCGGCGGCGCATCCTTGGAGTTCCTGGAAGGAAAAGAACTCCCGGGCGTTGCAGCAGCTGACGATAAGTAAATGAATGAATGAAACCAGTACACCGTGCGCCGGAACAGGCGTGGAAGGGCGCTGCAAGCTCGCTTGCATAAGCCCTTTCAGGTCTTTTTTCAGGCACGGTGGGGAGCAAATGTATGCATTTACTTCCTGGCTGTAAATATTATAGTGTCCGAGATTCCAGATCCGGGACGGCGATCCGTCCCGGATTTTGTGATATAAAATTGGTATATATGGGGGTAAATAACCATGGCAAGAAGAAAATCATCGCTGGAAACTGGAAAATGAACATGACGCCGTCCGAGGCTGTCGCACTTGTTGAGACATTAAAGCCGCTCGTTAAGACGGAGGAAGCGGACGTTGTATTCTGCGTACCGGCGATTGATATTATCCCGGTTGTAAAAGCGTGCGAGGGAACCAACATCGCAGTCGGCGCTGAAAATATGTATTTCGAGGAGAAAGGTGCTTACACCGGCGAGATTTCCCCGAATATGCTGACAGATGCCGGTGTGAAATACGTCATTATCGGACATTCCGAGAGAAGAGAGTACTTTGCAGAGACAGATGAGACCGTCAACAAGAAAGTCTTAAAGGCATTTGAGCACGGTCTGACCCCGATCATTTGCTGCGGCGAGACTCTGACTCAGAGAGAGCAGGGCATCACGATTGACTGGATTCGCCAGCAGATCAAGATCGCGTTCCTGAATGTGACCGCGGAGCAGGCAAAGACAGCTGTGATCGCATACGAGCCAATCTGGGCGATCGGTACCGGCAAGGTAGCGACCACCGAACAGGCCGAGGAAGTCTGCGGCGCGATCCGTGCGTGCATCGGTGAGATCTACGATGAAGCAACGAAGGAAGCAATCCGCATCCAGTACGGCGGATCTGTAAACGCAGGCAATGCGGCAGAACTGTTCGCACAGCCGGATATCGACGGCGGACTTGTAGGCGGCGCGTCCTTAAAGGCTGATTTCGGAAAGATCGTCAACTACAAATAGTACATGTACATCCTGGCGCTGTGTCATAGAAAATGGGCTGTGACACAGCGCTTTTTTTCATAGAAGATTTCAATGGAACTTCCTATGAAAAAGGCACATTCGCGAGAAGATGAAGATCGTCGCAAGCGACCGCGCGCCCGGTGCGAGAATGTGCCAGGACACATTCTTTTACATAAGAGAAAATAGTGACAATCTGTCATTTTTTGCCTCCACCCTATTGACTGGAAGGATTTTGGATGTTACGATTATTAGATACGCAAAACGTTAAAATTGCGCAAAAAGACAGCAATCTCTTTGCGTGAATCCAGGATATAAAGAGGAAATACATATATGAAGAAAATTGGAATCGTAACAGACAGTCACAGCAGCATCAGCCAGGAAGAGGCAAAGAAACTCGGGATCTTTGTTCTGCCGATGCCGTTCTATATCGACGGGGAGTGCTATTATGAGAGTGTGACGCTTTCCAGGGAACTGTTTTTTGAAAAGCTGACATCCGGAGCCGATATTTCGACTTCCCAGCCATCTCCGACCGCTGTGATGGAAATCTGGGACAAAGCACTCGAAGAATATGAAAAGATCCTGTATATGCCGATCAGCAGCGGACTCAGCAGTTCCTACAATACGGCGATGATGCTGGCGCAGGAGGAAAAATATGAAGGACGCGTCCTCGTTGTGGACGACGGACAGGTTGCGGCGCCGCTTCACCAGATGATCCTGGACACACTGGATATGATCGAAAAGGATATGAAGCGGAACATATCCGCGAACTCCTGGAAAAGGCGGGAGACCGGATGATGATCTATATCGCCCTTCAGACGCTGGAATTCCTGAAAAAGGCGGTAGAGTAACTCCGGCTGCAGCTGCGCTCGGATCTGTATTTAATATTAAACCGATCTTAAAGCTCCAGACCGGAAAAACTGGATTCCTTTAAGAAGTGCCACGGAATGCAGAAGGCCAAAAAGACAGCCATTGAGGCGATGCAGACAGAGATCCGCGAGAATTTCCAGGATGCCTTAAACGATGGCGCTCTGCATCTCTTAGCGTCTTCCAGCGGAACGGATGAGGAGAATGCAGCGTGGGTCGAGGAGATCAAAGAGGCATTCCCGGGTGTTCCGGTCCTTTATGATAACCTTTCTCTCGGCGTTTCCTGCCATATCGGACCTGGCGGAATGGGAATTGGTTGTGCGGTGGCACCGGATTATAAGAGAGTATAAGTAAGAAAATATTGGCTGCGAGTAAAAATACCATTGCTGCAGACAATTTTAATGGATTTTGTTCGTAACTGTGAGTATATGGAACCGTTACAAAAGAAGTTTGAAATCAGAGTTTCGGTTGTATGAACGTGCATAATAAGGAGGCAATCATTATGGAATACCGCAGATTTGGAAATACGATCGTAGCAAGAATTGATAAGGACGAGGATGTGCTCGAGAAGATGAAGCGCATCGCGATGCTCGAGGACGTAAAACTCGCGAGTGTCAGCGCACTTGGAACTTTTTCATCCATGACGGTCGGCATCTATGACCTCGAAAAACGTCAGTTTATGGGGAATGATTTCGAGGGAATGTTTGAGATCGTCTCCTTTTACCGGAACGATCAACACGATGGACGGAAAGTATTACAGCCACATCCACGCGGCGGCAGCCGATGCGAAGGGCAATGTATACGGCGGACATTTAAGCCGAGGCATCATCGGAGCGACCTGTGAGATGGTGATCACGGTGATCGACGGAGTTGTGGATCGCGTAAAAGATGAGGAGACAGGACTCAATATCTTTAACTTTAAGTGCTAAAGTGCTAAAGTGCTAAAGTGCAGTAAGGTAACTGTGAAGGTACTGAATCGTTACATATTTTGTGAATTGTGATAAGAGATAAGAAAAGATCGATAAGGAGCAGGCTATGGAACAGATGATTCCGGGATTTCTGGAAGAGATGTTGAAAAACAGTATGGAGAGGAAGTTTTCGCGAAGATCCTCGCGGGATATCAGGCGAGACGCCCGGTGACACTCCGGGTCAATCCCTTAAAGGCGGACCGGAACACGGTAGAACAGGCACTTACCGGTGCAGGGATCGCGTTTAAAGATGTATCATGGTATGAGGATGCGATGATCATCGAGGGCGCAAGGGAGCCGGAGATCCAGGAACTTCCGATCTACAAGGAAGGCGGAATCTATCTCCAGAGCCTTTCCTCCATGCTGCCGCCTCTGTTTCTCGCCCCGAAGGCGGGAGAGTCCGTCCTCGATATGGCTGCCGCCCGGGCGGAAAGACGACAGATGGCGGCGATGACGGGAAATCAGGCGCAGATCACGGCCTGTGAGAAGAATAAGGCGCGGTCGGAAAAGTTAAAATACAATCTGGAAAAACAGGGGGCGTTTGGAACCTATGTGATGGTGGAGGACGCAAGAAAGCTCGACGATTTCTTTTCCTTCGACCGGATCCTCTTAGATGCGCCCTGCAGCGGAAGCGGAACCGTAGAAGTGCGGGACGGCGTCTGCCGGACAAAGATCTCAAAGGAACTTGTGGAAAGATCCGCAAGAACGCAGGAAGAACTGTTAAAAAAAGCGCTGAAGCTTTTAAAATCCGGCCATGAGATGATATACTCAACGTGTTCGATCTTAAAAGAGGAGAATGAAGGTCTCTTAAAGCGCGTGTTAAAGAGCGCGGGTGGGGAACTTGTGCCGATCGGGGAAGAGTGGACGAAGGAACTTCCGTTACTTCCGAACGCGATGCCGGGGACGCTTCTCGTGGGACCGGATGAATTGTTTGAGGATTTTTTGGCGAAGATCAGAAAAAATAGAAGCTCCGCGAGGAACTTCTATTTTTTTGCAAAAAACGCTTTAAGCTTTTATTCCGCCCTGCGGTTCTCAACCTCGATCCGTTTCAGCTCAGGCATGATCGTGATCAGCATCGTGAGAATGCAGGCGGTTCCGCCGATGACATTGGAGACCGGCTCAGCGAGAATACGCCGTCGGTTCCCATATGCATGACGTAGGGGAGAAAGTAGGTCAGCGGTACAACGATGAACACCTTGCGAAGCAGGGAGAAGAAGATCGCAAAGACCTTCTTATTCAGGGATTTAAATACCGCCTGACCGATGTACTGGAGGTCCATAAAGATAAAAAGCTGCAAAATACATGTTCAGCGCAGGAACTGCATCCTGGATCAGCGCCGCGTCCGAGCTGAAAATACGGATCAGCGTTTCCGGGATGAGGATGATCATGCTCCACATGACGGCCGTGTAACCGAAAACGAGGAGACTCATGATCAGAATGGATTTCCGCACGCGTCCCGGTCTGCGGGCACCATAGTTGTAGCTCAGGATCGGGGAAGTTCCCTCTACCATGGCGTGAATCGGTGTCTCGACAAGCTGGCGCACGCTGGAAATGATCGTCATGACCGAGATGTACACATCGCCGCCGGTCACGGACAGCACATTGTTGCAGCAGATCGTCACCACGCTGTTGGTCAGCTGCATGATAAATCCGGCCGCGCCGAGGCTGAGAATGTTTCTCGCATGTTCAGAACATTCCGGGATCTCATTTTTATGAAGGAACCGCAGCTTCAACTCGGATTTTTCGTGAGGAAAAACAGGACGAAGGCTGCGGACAGGCACTGGGAGATCACAGTGGCGATGGCCGCGCCGCGGACGCCGAGTCCGAGGGCAAAAATAAAGAGAGGATCAAGCACAAGGTTGGTTCCGGCACCGATCGCGACGGATAACATGCCGATGCTGGAGTAGCCCTGGGCGTTGATAAACGGGTTCATTCCGACCGCGATCATTGACGGCAGGGTTCCGATCAGATAGAGCATCATATACGGATAAGCGTAAATGATAGCCTCAGCGGAAGCGCCGAAGAGGATCAGGATCGGGCGGGCGAAGAGAAAGCCGACCGCCATCAGGATCGTAGCGCAGACACAGAGCATCGTAAAAAGAAGTATTCATAATGCGCTTTGCTGTGTCAGAGTCCTTCTTCCCGCGGAAGATCGAGAAGAACGGCGCACCGCCAGTCCCAAAGAGGTTGCTGAAGGCTGTGATGATGACAATGATTGGAAAGCATAAGCCGACCGCGCCGAGAGCGGCTGTTCCGATCTCCGGGATCCGCGCGATGTAGATGCGGTCCACGATATTATATAGAAGGTTTAAGATCTGGGCAATCAGCATGGGGAGCGCGGCTCCGAGGATATTGCCCGTTATGGTTCCGTTTTCAAAATCAATACGTTTCATATGTATGGTAGCTTTCCGTTACTTTTTCATGGGTAGGAATTTTCTGAACTGAAAATTCCGTATGATACCGTTATGACCGCGGATTTTGCCGATTCGGAATGCGAAGTATCGGCAAAATCCTGTTACAGTGCGCGGGCATGGGTGCCCGTGTACTGTAACAGATTTCCTGTAACGATTTGATCCTTTCTAAATTTTTTCTTGCGGTTCAAGTATAGCATCCCCTATAATATATGTAAATTATTGTTTTTGTATAGAAATACAATAAAAATTATATAATACAAGAGAATTTTTACATTCAGACCATGATTGTTATGATCCGGATCAGGATCCCGCAATTCGTACTGTTGCGGGAGTGGAGGTCTGCAGATCACCGGTCAGAAGGAGAGATTATGGAGATCAGACAGTTAGAATATTTCCGGGCCATCGTTGACGCCGGAACCATCAGTGGGGCGGCGAGGGAGCTTCATATGACACAGCCGCCGTTAAGCTACCAGATGAAAATGCTGGAGGAGGAACTTCAGGTGCCGCTTTTTATCCGCGGTATGAAGCATATCACACTGACGGAGGCGGGAAAAACGCTCTACGAACAGGCGGGAAAGATCCTGATGCTCTCGGAGGTAACGAAGCGGGAGGTCATAAAATCAAGTCAGGCGGCGACGATCCATATCGGAATGACTCCGTCCACCGTGTCCATGATGTCCCATTACCTGATGCGTTTTGCAAAAAGCCATCCCAATATCCATTTTGATATCCACGAGGGATCCACATTCACGATGAGGGATCAGCTTGAGAACCGGATCCTTGACCTCACGACCCTGCGCACGCCAATTACGTTAAGGGGCTGTGAGACGAAAACTCTGGCCGAGGAACGTCTTCTCGCCATGGCAGTTCCGGTTTCCTCTTTTAAAAGGACGCACATCGCTCCATCTGCAGGAGCTCTCGGAACAGCCCCTGATTCTGTCCCACCGGTTTCAGAAATATATCGCCTCGAAGTTTGAGGAGGCGGGACTTGTCTGCGATATCTATCTTGCCTGTGAGGATGCGAGGACCGCGATTACGATGGCGGAACGGGGAATGGGGATCGCGATTCTGCCGACTTCGATGCTGGAACTTTCTGATAAGCTGAAAGCATGTGAGGTCTGTGATGCCGATTTTACAACAGAGGTCCTTCTTGCCTGGAGAAAAAGTCGGATTTCGTCGGAAATACAGGAATTTCTGGAATTTTGGAATTGAGAAATGTATTCGTGGAATGCATGAATCTTGAAAAAATCTTGCGAGCAGCTTTTGCAGGCAGATTAGACGAGTGATTTTCAAAAAAACATGCGGTCCTGGAAGCAGACTCGCAGATCGGATACTTTTTTTAAATTAACTTTAGAAAGCGTAAAAAGTATGAAAATTTCATATAAGAACGATGAAGGATCGTCTAAGACAAGCCGTCCATGACATAATACACATTATGTCATGGACGGCTTTTTTGAATGAAAAATGTATGATCGGAAAAACGATACGGAAGTCTCGTGGTAATTGAAAAAGTGAAGATTTCAGGAAACCGAAAACCTATTGGCGGTGTCAGTGGGACTGCGGGAATACATGCACCGTAGAAGATTCACACCTGAAAAACGGACATACGAAGAACTGTGGCTGCAGGAGACGGATCCGACTCCAGGAAAAACGCCTTGATCTCACCGGACAGCGGTACGGCAGGCTTGTGGTTCTGGGACCTGCAGCGGAGCTGACAGAAAAAAGGAAGGTACGATGGAGCAAAGTGGATCGTCCGAAGGTGATCGCGCGGATCGTCCGGGCAGGATGAGTGACTACTGGCTTTGCCAGTGTGACTATGGAAAACAATGCATCTGCCAAAAGAGAATCTCCGCTCCGGGGTCACAAGAAGCTGCGGCTGTCTTCAGGAAGCACAGAGAAAGGTAAATATGAAGAAAACCATCCATTTTATGGACGGAACCTGTGTGGAGCGGATCGCGTGCAGAAAGACATTTTCCAATAATACTTCCGGTCATCGCGGAGTATACAGAAGAGAAAACAACCGATGGAGAGCATCCATTGGCTTTCAGGAAAGTCCTACAATCTTGGCAGCTTCGCAACCTATGAGGAGGCAGTTCAGGCGCGGCTGGACGCGGAAAAGCGGTTATATGATCCATTTTTAGCGAAATATCGCGAAGAAAATTCCTGAGGACGCAGGGGGATCACAATACTGATAAAAAACACTTCCAACCGCAGGAATACCGGGCAGCTTTGCTACATAGAATGCAGTTTAGGGAGTGATTTTTATAAATTTTTAAGGAGCAAGGGGGAAAGGAGGAGCTTTGTGAGCATAAAGAGGCAGAAGAATCTTGTGTGCAGCAATTGAAATATTGACTCACAGTAACTGTTCGACAGAGATACAGTTACGATCCACGATTCGAAAAAAGGAGGAAAAGAGAGATGAAGAAGCGCAGAATAAAAAAAACGTGTTCTGGCAGCACTCATGACGGCCTGTATGGTCGTTGGGTCTGTGCCGGGAGTGTCGTTGGCGGATGTGTCGGGTGAACCATCTGGTACGCTGACACCGGCTGCAAAGAAATATAACTTTGATGGAACAGCGTCAACAGAAGCAGACCCGGATATTGAGCTTAACAAGACAGCTGTATATAACGGAACATTTACTGAGAACGGTCAGACAGAACTTACAAAGACCTTTGAGGTTGGAACGAAGCTCACGCTTGCGGATATTCCTGCATCCAAGGGTAAGAGCAGCAGTTACAGCGATCAGACCTGGGATAAATTCCCGGTTGGATATGTTGTAGGAAAAGATGGAACGACCTTCACGATCACCTATAAGTGGAGATCAAGCGGCAGTGGCAGTGATTATGACTATGGCACCTCCACAAGAGGCAAAGCCACAAACGCAGCTGGTAAGTCCGGACGCTGGATCTTAGAGGGCGGCGGGTTCACGGAGGATAACGGGACAACACAAGAGGACACATGTACACCGGCTGGCATGAGATCGACGGCAAGTGGTATTACTTCAACACAGCATCCGACAAGGGAACACTTGGCGCAATGCTTGCGAACACCACAACACCGGATGGATATCAGGTAGATGCAAACGGAGCATGGATCCGGTAATTCCGGCAGGAAACCTTCATGGCTCACCGGGCGCGGGATCCTCATAGCAGTCATATTTCTTCTGGGACTGGGAATTTTTCTGTACCCACATATCTGCGACTGGTACTATCAGTATCAGTTCAACAAGGCGATTGCGGCGTATGACCGGTTTCAGGGGATCGACTGCGAAGGAATGATCCAGGAGGCCAGAGAGTACAATGAAAGACTTGCAAAGAAAGAGGAACAGTTTCTGGTTCCCGCAGAGGAACGGGAGGAGCTTGACCACCTTCTGGATCCATGGGGAACAGGGATGATGGGATATGTGGACATTCCGAAGATCAGGGGTCCACATTCCCATTTACCACGGAACGGAAGAGCGGGCGCTTCAGTCGGGCGCTGGTTTCTGGTATGGGACAAGCCTGCCGGTGGGCGGTGAAAATACTCATTGTGTGCTGGCCGCCCATAACGGTCTTGTGAAGGCGAAACTGTTCACTGACCTGGACAAACTGGAAGTGGGAGATCGGTTCACTCTGGATGTCTTAAATGAGACATTCACGTATGAGGTGGATCAGATCCTCGTAACACTTCCGGAAGAGACGGAAGAACTTTATATCCAGAACGGAAAAGACCTTGTGACGCTTTATACCTGTACTCCGTATGGGGTAAATACCCACAGGCTCCTTGTCCGCGGATACCGGGTAACAGAACCGGAAGAATGATGGAAAAAAATGCGCCGGTTCACAAAAAAGTGAAAACGGAGCTTTTTCGACATAAATTGACATGGAGGGAATCGAAAATGAAAAAGAAAATGAACAAGGTTTTAGTAGTCTGCACAGCGGCAGCAGCGATGACAGCATTTTCAGGAACCGCTTTTGGGGCAACTCTCGATCTGGAGTCAAAGACAGCGGTTGCTGACGCGAAGGATGGAGCCGGGGATATCCAGGAGGCCATAAATCAGATCTCGGGGAACGGAAATAAAGATGGGTGGACCATCAAAATAAAGTCTGGTACATATGATCGATTTACAATTCCGGCAGATTTTAAGAACATCACGGTTGAGGGAGAGAAAAACAGCGTTATTCAGGTGATGAATGCGTCAGTGGCAGACAACCTTTCAGATGCTGGCGGAATTAACGCGTTTGGCAGTAATATTACTTTAAAAAAAGGACTTACAATTGATGCTGGAAATGTACCGGCTGAAGAGGGAAAGTTTACAGCAGCGGTTTCCAATCACAATGGCGCAGTAGGGGGAACTGGCTTTCCTCTTCATGTTGAAAACTGTACGATCAAGGGAACAGATTCACAATTTGCGGATGGTATTTTATTTGACAGTCCGGGATTTGATGTGAAAAATTGTAAAATTTCAGGTTTTAAGCAGGCAGTTGAATTCTTTGGAGATAATTTTGTAGTTCGGAATCTGGAAATATGGTCAGTGGGAATACGGTCCGTGACTGTAGCTTTGCTATTCATGGATATTTTGGCGGCGGCTCGGATGGCGGAGTGCTGAGTTTTAAGAATAATAAGGTAACCGGTACGGATGATCTGCGCGCCAAAGTAGTGATTCAGGATCTGAGTAATACAGGGGCCGTTCGCGCGGATATCTCTGGAAACACATTTGTGAATGCACTTGTGGGACTTGTGAATCTGAGAGAAAACGGGAAAACGATCTCACCAGTATTGACCTCCAATGAGATGGGCGCAAACAGTTTTTATGTTGAGGCGGTGGAGCCGGGAACCATTGAATTTTATGCGACATATCATGCGCCGGAGAACAGCGAAGGCTGCTGGAGAGTGACAGGAATTGAAGATTTTGGCATTGATGCCGGATTAAATCCGGATGGATCCAAAGCAAAGATCGAGGAGTTGGTGGATGCAGCGAATGAAAGTGGATCCAGAACGTTGAGCATTACGGGAATTGATGAAAACAATCTGATCAAAACGTTCACTTATTTTAAAGATGGAATTTACTGGGACAGCGATAAGGAAAGTAAAACCGTCGGTGGACAAAAAAGCGGATGGTCAGGACCGTATCGAGGCAGCAAGGCCAGGAGATGTTATTTCTTTTACACTGGAATCCAATCTGCCGCAGTCACTGTCAGCGCAGGTAAAAAGACGTACTCAAATGACGACAGACCAGATGATGACAGACCATATATTATAGAAAAGAAGTCTTATCAGCTGATATTCCATGATAAGATGAGCAGTAATCTTTCTCTTAATCAGGCTACATTGAAAGTCGAAATCATGAATAATGGAAAGCTTGTGGAACTGCCGGAGAAATATTACATGGTGCGTACAGATCTTGAAGGTGAGACTTTCCGGGTAACAGTAGGACTTGTGGCAGCGTTTAATGATGGTCAGATCTCGTATGATCAGCTGAAGAATGCAGCACAGATCGTCGTATCTTATGACGCAACGGTAAAAGACAGTGTTATCAATGGAGACAAGGTGGAGAACCGTGCATGGGTCAACGACAGCGAAGAGGATATCGTTGACGGCCCGGTCATCGATCCAGATGTTCCGTCCACCGGTGGAGTTGGAACAAAGCCTTCACAGCAGCAGAATCGCCCTGATGGGAGTTGCAGCAGGTGCTGTGATCGTGACAGGTAAGAAAAAGAAAGAAGAACAGTAATTCAGACTTTTCGGATTGTTGCTAGTTATGAGAACGAGGTAGAGACATGAAAAAATCATGGAAAAGTTTCATGACCGTCACCGCAGCCGCTGCTGCGATGACGGCTGCCATGGCATTTTCTTCGTTGGCGGCTGTGGCGAAGGTAGATTCTTCGTTGGCGGCTGTGGCGAAGGTAGATGATGACCTTCCGGAAAACCGTCATATCGTATCGGTAGCTTCCGGCGGATATGAGACGGGATTCCAGATCAAGGCGGCTCATGGCGCGGACATCTACGAGACGACAAGTTATCCGATCGATAAAAAGGCAGACGGCGAGGATGAGATCGGAACCGTAAGTCAGGGAAAGAAGATCGAGTTTACACTGAACTCCAGTCTTCCAAAGCTGCTTGCACGCTATGTTGTAACGGCATCCAACGCCTCACCGGCAAACTCCGCAAGGGAGATTCGCAAAGTCCGCGTACACAGTGCGTCCGGCGCGGGAATAGTCCGCGTACACAGTGCGTCCGGTGCGGAGACAGTCCACGTGTACAGCGCATCCGGTGCCGGAAGAGCGGGAAGCGTAATCAGGGACAACTACGACAATGAGATTGCCAGACAGTTCCTTTTAGCAGATGAAAAATATGCGATCCCGGATTCTGTTGTGGAGACCATGGTCTTCCACGATGAGATGAACCGGTATCTGAAGTTTATCGACGGTACGCTCCGTGTGACTGCGGGCAGGGATGGAAAAGAAGTTCCTTCCGGGTATTACACGGTAACAGCCAGTGGTTCCAACGCATTCCGGGTTGAGATTGATCTTGTAAACCTCTTTAATACCGGAATCATCGATTATGAAGATCTGACGGGTGAAAATCCGATTACAGTGACCTATGAAGCGGTCGTGACAGACGACGCGATCCAGGGGGACGAGCTGTTTAACGAAGCCTGGGTCAACGATGGAGAACATGACTCCGTGGAAGGTGAGGTCCTCGATAAGAAGGTTCCGTCCACAGGCGGAATGGGACGGGGAATGTTCACGGGTCTGGGACTCCTGTTTATGGGCACAGCGGCAGCAGGGGAAGAGAAAAAGAAGCATGTAGATCAGATACAGAAATCGATGTAGAAGGAAGGAATCCAAGATGACAGGAATTCGGAAAAGAATAAGATCCTGGGCTTTATTTTTGCCGTGCTTGCGGTATGGATGGTGATATTTCAAAATCCGTCCTACGCGGCACAGCAGGGGCAGTCTGAACATAAAAACAGAACAGGCCGGAATGACGGTATATCTCTATCGGGTTGCAGAAAAACAGGCGGGTGTCTATGTGCTGAATGAGAAATTTCAGGCATCCGGTGCGGATGTTTCCGGAGGTGGTTCCAGAGAGGCTGCGATCACTCTGACAGATTTTGTGAAGGCGCAGGGGATCCAGCCTTACCGGACCGGAACGGGAAGCGGAAAGCATGTGGTTTTTCGGAATCTTCCGGATGGAGGGCTCTCTACCTTGTGACGGGGGATCCGATGACCATTGGCGGCAAGACCTACATTCCGGCACCAGTTCTCGTGGAAGCGGGCGGTGCCGCGGCGGAAGCAGATATCAAGTGTGATATTGAGGAACCGGAAAACCCGACAAACCCAACGGAACCCACAAACCCGACGGATCCATCGAATCCGACCTCTCCGACCCGTTATTATGATGACAGCGATGATGACGACTGGGATCCGACTCGAATAAGAAGCCGACGATCACAACAGCGGCTGACGAGACGGTGACGATCACAGATGCGGAGACACAGTCGGAAACCAGAGTGGAGGAGAGTACGGCAGAGAGTGAAACAGAGACATCTACGGAGACAACCGTGGAGAACGAAAAAGAAGCTTCCCAGACAGGACAGCTGTGGTGGCCGGTAGGGATTCTGCTCTCCGCAGGCGCGGTCCTTCTGGCGGCAGGTCTTGTGATGAAAAAAAGAGAAGTAAGGAAAAATAAAAAATTAAAGAGAAACATGAGGATACAGATATGAAAAAAGAAAACGCTTCATCCCTCCGGATTTACAAGCAAATGGAGAGCATACTCCAGCACCACAACTCCGCCGACAGAACCGGGACGTTATACCATGACAGTCGTTGTCCTTGGCGGTAACTATCTGGCCTCCCCGATCAACCGGTCCTTCCAGATCACGAAGTAGAACGGCTGAATGGTAAAATCGCGGGTCCTGTAACCCGCGATCAGGAGACATTCATATGAAAAAAGTACGCATCACATTCCGTTATCAGATCAATGGCGATGTGATGCGTATTTTAATGTAAAAGAATGTGCCCAGGCGGCTCCGTAAGGAACCACCCGGGCACAGTAGATTGTTTCGTTATTAGTACAACTTTGCACCGGCCGGGATTCTGTCATCGACCATCAGGAGGTTCAGTCCCTCATGGCCATCTTTCTCATGGACTGCTGAGATCAGCATACCTTCGGAATCGATTCCCATCATCTTTCTCGGCGGAAGGTTCACAATCGCGATTGCTGTCTTGCCAATCAGATCTTCTGGCTCGTAATACTCGTGAATACCGCTTAAGATCACGCGGTCCTTGCGCTCTCCGTCGTCCAATGTGAACTTCAGGAGTTTCTTGGACTTCGGTACCGCTTCACAGGCTAAAATCTTAACTGCGCGGAAATCGGATTTTGCGAATGTTTCGAAATCAACCATTTCTTTGAAGATCGGCTCGATCTTAACGTTGGAGAAATCGATCTTCTCAACAGTCTTTGCTGCCGGAGCGGCTACGGAAGACTTGGAAGATTTTTTCGTCGGAATCTAAGGACTTCATTGTCGGGAAGAGCAGTACGTCACGGATCGCCGGGGAGTTTGTAAATAACATAACAAGACGGTCGATACCGTATCCGATACCACCGGTCGGCGGCATACCGATCTCAAGGGCATTTAAGAAGTCCTCGTCAGTGGTATTTGCCTCGTCATCACCGGCAGCAAGTGCTGCTTCCTGTGCTTTGAAACGCTCTCTCTGATCGATCGGGTCGTTTAACTCGGAGTATGCATTGCCATTTCCCAGCCGTTCATGAAGAACTCGAAACGCTCTACATAGTCCGGATTCTCCGGCTTCTTCTTCGTGAAGCGGAGAGATCTCGATCGGATGATCCATCACGAACGTCGGCTGGATCAGGTGCTCCTCAACGAATTCCTCGAAGAACAGGTTTATGATATCGCCTTTTTGTGGCATGACTCCTCCTGGAATGAACGCCCTTCTCATCTGCAACAGCTCTTGGCTTCTTCCAGTCGTAGGATCTCATTGAAATCTATACCGGTATACTTCTTGACGCATCTACCATGGTAAGGCGCTCGAATGGCTTTCCAAGATCCATTTCAATGCCATTGTAAACGATCTTCGTGGTGCCCAGCACTTCCTGCGCCACATAGCGGTACATGTTCTCGGTCGAGATCCATCATTCCGTAATAGTCAGTATATGCCTGATACAGCTCCATCAGAGTAAATTCGGGGTTATGTCTGGTGTCCAGACCTTCATTACGGAATACACGGCCGATTTCGTAGACACGCTCCAGACCGCCTACGATCAGTCTCTTTAAGGTACAGCTCCAGGGAGATACGCAGCTTCACGTCCTCATCCAGCGCATTGTAATGGGTCTCAAACGGTCTTGCGGCAGCTCCTCCGGCATTGGATACCAGCATCGGAGTCTCCACTTCCATAAAGCCCTCGCCAGCCAGGTATTTACGGATGGCAGCTAATGATCCTGGAACGCTTGATAAAGGTATCCTTGACCTCCTGGTTCATGATCAGATCCACATATCTTTGGCGGTAACGGATATCCGTATTGGTCAGTCCATGGAACTTCTCCGGAAGGATCTGGAAGACTCTTGGAAAGCAGGGTCACGGAATGGGCATGGATCGAGATCTCGCCCATCTTTGTAGTAAATACAAAGCCCTTGATCCCTACGATATCGCCGATATCCATTTTCTTGAAATCCTTATATGTGTCCTCGCCCAGGTCATCCCGGCATACGTAGCACTGGATGTTTCCCTTCAGGTCCTGGACGTTGCAGAAGGAGGCTTTTCCCATCACACGCTTGCTCATCATACGTCCGGCGATGGAAACTTCCTTCCCCTCATACTCTGCATACTGCTCTTTTACATCTGTGCTGTGCACAGTCACATCATATTTTGTGATCTGGAACGGGTCCTTTCCGTTTGCCTGAAGCTCTGCTAACTTTTCACGGCGCACCTTGAGAAGCTGGTTTAAATCCTGCTCCTGGCCGTTTCCCTTCTTCTGGTTTCCCTGCTCTGCCACTGCTCTTCTCTCCTTTTAGTAATTAATCCACTCTCTTGATATCTAATACCTTATACTGGAGCATTCCTGCCTGAGTCTCCACATCCACCACGTCGCCGACTTTTCTGCCGATCAGCGCATGGCCCACAGGAGATTCGTTGGAGATCTTGTTCTGAAGGCTGTTGGCCTCAGTGGAACCAACTAACTTAAACTCCATCTCTTCCTCAAACTCCACGTCATATACTTTGACAACACAGCCGATGCTGATCTTGTCAAGGTTTACCTCGTCCTCAACAACGACCTCCGCGTTCTTTAACAGCTTCTCCAGCTCGTCGATCCTGGCCTCGATGTCCCTCTGCTCATCCTTGGCTACATCGTACTCGGCGTTCTCGGATAGCTGGAGCTTACGAGAAGAATGACATTGAAGAGAAACTGCTTTTGACCGGATTGCAGGGGCTTATCTGGATAGGGACGGGTTTGTAGACGGGACATTTAATAAGAATTTCCGTCAGCTCTCCCTGCCAGATCAGCAGAAGAATCTTGATATCGCGAAGACGATCCCGTTTTCGGAGACGAATGTGGCGTTGAAGGAATATGTCTTTTCGGGGGAGGAGAAAAAGCCCGGGAGTGTGTGGCAGCTGCTCTGCGCACTGCGGGAGTGTGAGCTGAAAAACGATGCACTGCTTGATATTTTTTATGAAGTGTTTGGGGAAAAATATCCGGCGTCGGGGGATTATGCGGTCTATTTCTTTCACGGGAATTATGATGTTCCGAGAAAGGCAAAGGATAAGGAAAGCCTCTGGGAATCGGAGGAAGTTTACCGGTTCCTGATCTGTGCGGTGTGCCCGGTGAGCGGAGATTATGAGCCGGGGATGCCGGTCTGCGGATTTATGTTTCCGGCGTTTAAGGACCGGGGACCGGATAATGGGCGGATCCAGGTGTTTGAAGCGGATCCGGCGCGGCCGCATAGGGATTTTTAAATTTGATCTTGCCAGTGAGTGCATATATTTTGTGAAGGTATGTGGGGAAATGGAAATTGATGTCGGAAGGGAGACGGGCTATGGCGGATAGAATGAGCAAGATGGATAGATCAAACAGAATTTACGCAGCGATCGATCTGAAGTCATTTTACGCCTCTGTTGAGGTGGTGGATCGAAAACTGGATCCGATGACGACGCACCTTGTCGTCGCGGACCGGAGCCGGACATCGAAAACTATCTGCCTTGCGGTATCGCCTTCTTTAAAGGCGTATGGGATTCCCGGACGCGCGCGCCTCTTTGAGGTGGAGCAGAAGGTGGAAGAGGTGAACCGGGAGAGAAGGCGGCGGGCCCCCGGTGGAAAATTCACGGGAAGTTCCTGTGATGCGGTTGAACTGACGAAAAGACCGGATCTTGCGCTGGATTTTATCGCTGCGCCGCCGCAGATGGCCCACTATATGGAGAAAAAGTTCACAAATTTACCAGATCTATTTAAAATATGTGGCACCGGAAGATATCCATTCCTATTCGATCGATGAGGTCTTTATCGACCTGACTTCCTATCTTGAGACATACCATATGTCGGCGCATGAGCTGACGACACGGATGATCCGGAATGTGCAGAAAGAAACCGGAATTACGGCGACTGCGGGGATCGGAACGAATCTGTACCTTGCAAAGATCGCGATGGATATTATGGCAAAGCACATCGAACCGGACGCGGACGGAGTGCGTATCGCAAAACTGGATGAGATGAGTTACCGGAGATATCTGTGGGGACACCGTCCGCTGACGGATTTCTGGCGTGTGGGCCGGGGATACGCGAAAAAACTGGAAGAACGGGGAATCTACACGATGGGGGATATCGCCAGATGCCCCTCGGAAAGGAAAACGATTATTATAACGAAGATCTTCTGTACCGGATGTTCGGTGTCAACGCGGAACTTCTGATCGACCATGCCTGGGGGTATGAGCCGTGTACGATCGCGGATGTCAAGGCGTACCAGCCGGAAAACCACAGCGTCGGATCCGGGCAGGTTCTTGCCTGTCCATATACCGTCCAGAAGGCAAGGCTCGTCGTGCGGGAGATGGCGGACCTTTTGGCTCTGGATCTTGTGGAGAAAAAAAGCTGACAGCGGACCAGGTGGTCTTGACGGTGGGATACGATATCGAAAACCTGACGGATTCAAAACTCAGAAAGAACTACAGCGGGGAGATATCCACGGACCGTTATGGAAGACGGATCCCGAAACACGCCCACGGCTCCAGGAATCTTGGCGGGCAAACTTCCTCCACGAAACGGATCACGGAGGCGGTTATGGAGCTCTACGATGAGATCATGAATCCAAAGCTTCTTGTGCGCCGGATCGCGATTTCCGCAAACCATGTGGTCTGTGAGGAACGGAACAGAAAGTGCAGGAGTACGAACAGTTGAATCTCTTTACCGATTACGGCACACAGGGGGAGCAGAAAAAGAAGGAAGAGGAAGAATTGGCGCGGGAAAACGGATGCAGCAGGCGGTTCTGGAGATCAAGAAAAGTTCGGAAAGAACGCGGTCTTAAAGGGAATGAATCTGGAAGAGGGCGCGACCGCGGTAAAGCGGAACAACCAGATAGGAGGTCACAGGGCATGAGTACATGGGAGAAATATCGGGATATGATCGATCTTCCGTATCCGGGAGAATCAAAAGCATACCCGGATGCCGGTGAGGGACAGGGCAGCCCAGTTTGCTCCATTTGCTGCGCTCACCGGATTTGGCGCAGTATTAAAAGAGACGGAACGTATTACGGAAAAGCGGATCGAGCTGGATGAATATGAAAAGGAAAAACTGAATGAGAATTTGCGGCTTCTATTGGAAAACAGGAATCCCGTCCGGAAATCACAGTAACCTTTTTGTACCCGATGAAAAAGAAGGACGGAGGAGCATATCGGACGATCTCCGGTCATATAAAGAGAGTGGACGAGGAGAGTCATTGTTTGATTTTAGAGGAAGGGGAAAGAATTCTGCTGAAGATATTTTTGATCTCGCATTCACTGCTCATGAAAAAGTAAAGAGAGACGATATAAAAATGTTATAAAATTAATAACAAAATACTTGCGTTAATTATTTAACAATAGTATAATGTTTATAGAACTTAGAAAAGCGAAGCGTGATTGGTTCTGATAAAACCTGTGAAACACAGGTCGGAAACTTGAGATCCCTGTCTGTAATGACAGAATTGTGAAAGGAGAAGAGAGCGTATGGCAAGATTTACATTACCGAGAGACATTTATCATGGAAAAGGATGTCTGGAAGAACTGAAGAATCTGAAGGGAAAGAAGGCATTTCTCGTAGTAGGCGGCGGTTCTATGAAACGCCAGGGATTCCTTGACAAGGCTGTTCATTACTTAAAAGACGGTGGAATGGAAGTTGAAGTTTTGAGGGCGTAGAACCGGATCCGTCGGTGGAGACCGTTATGAGAGGCGCGGAAGCGATGCGCAAGTTTGAGCCGGACTGGATCGTTGCGATGGGCGGCGGTTCCCGATCGATGCCGCGAAGGCGATGTGGGCGTTCTATGAGTACCGGAGACTACATTTGAAGACCTGATCACTCCGTTTAGCTTCCCGGAACTGAGACAGAAAGCAAGATTCGCGGCGATTCCGTCCACATCCGGTACAGCTACAGAGGTAACGGCATTCTCTGTTATCACAAACTATCAGACCGGAGTGAAATATCCGCTGGCTGACTTTAATATTACTCCGGACGTTGCGATCGTAGATCCGGATCTCGTGATGGGACTTCCGGTGAAACAGGTTGCCTATACCGGTATGGATGCCCTGACCCATGCGATCGAGGCGTACGTCTCCACATTAAACGGACCGTTTACGGATCCGCTGGCACTTCAGGCGATCGAGATGGTTCTGGAATACCTTCCGGCATCTTACAATGGAAATACCCATGCGAGAGAGGAGATGCATTACGCGCAGTGTCTCGCGGGAATGGCATTCTCTAATGCGCTTCTTGGAATCGTTCACTCTATGGCCCACAAGACGGGAGCTGCGTTCTCCACCGGACATATTCCGCACGGATGCGCGAACGCGATCTATCTTCCGTATGTCATCCAGTATAACGCGAAGGATACCGTCGCAGCTGAGCGTTACGCGGAGATCGCAAGAAGAATGGGATTAGAGGGAAGATCCAGACAGGCCCTGATCAACAGTCTCTGCGCGAAGATCAATGAATTCAATGAGAAGCTGAATATTCCGAAGACACTGAAAGAATTCGGTATCAATGAGGACGAATTTAAGGAGAAGGTGGACCGTATCGCGGAACTCGCGGTTGGCGATGCATGTACCGGATCGAACCCGAGAGAGATCGATCCTGCGAATATGGCGAAGCTGCTTACCTGCACATATTACGGAACTGAAGTTGACTTTTGACGATAATTTGAGATGCGGCTGTGAGGGTGCTAAGCAGCTGCTGGAAAGATTATCCACATAATATAAATATTGTGGTGTAATCAGATCTTGTATGGAGATCGAATTGGGAAAATCTCTGCCGGGAATATCCGGCAGAGATTTTCTGTTTGCAGGTTACTGTTCACGCCTTGCGCAAACAGTAACTGATTTTGCCGATGCTTCGCATTCCAAATCGGCAAAATCCACTACCACCACTGTATTGTACGGAATTTTCAGTTCAGAAAATTCCTACCCGTGTACAGTAACGTTTCCAGGATATATCAAGCGAGGTTTTTCTATCATTCTATTGACTTTCTGTAGAAGCCACTCTATAATATATGGTATTGAATACTACATCATGGGGAAAAATAAATGAGAACTGTGATAGGGAATAGAGCTGGAGGAAGCAGTATGAATTATAGAATTATTGGGGATAGTTGCATGGATCTTACCGAGGAGCAGAGGAAGGACCCGCATTTTACCCTGATCCTGTTTACGCTTATGGTGGAAGACCATCAGTTTGTCGACGATAAGAATTTTAACCAGAAGGAATTCTTAAAGATCGTAAAGGAAAGCCCCGAGTGTCCGAAGACTGCATGCCCGTCTCCGGAGACATTTAAGGAAGCTTACTGCTGCGAGGAGGAGAATGTATTTGTTATTACGATCTCTTCCCACCTGAGCGGATGCTATAACAGTGCGGTTCTCGCAAAGAATCTTTATGAGGAAGAGTTTGGAACCGGAAAGAAGAATATCGTGGTGATCGATTCTGAGTCTGCTTCTACCGGAGAAGTAAATCTCGCGCTTTATGTTCAGGAACTCTGTGAGCAGGATATTCCGTTTGAAGAGATCGTAAAGAAAACTCTCGAGTACCGTGACAGACAGAAGACGTATTTCGTTCTGGAAACTCTGGATACATTGAGAAAGAACGGACGACTCACCGGACTTCAGGCGTTCTTCGCGACAAAATTAAACATTAAGCCTGTTATGGGTGCGGATCACGGCGTGATCATCAAACTGGATCAGGCCCGCGGAATCCAGAAGGCACTTCAGAGAATGGTGGAGATCGTTGTGAAAGATGCAGAACAGTGGAAGATAAGTGTCTTACGATCGCTCACTGCAATGCGCCGGAACGTGCCCAGTATGTAAAAAAGAAAAAGTTGAACAGGCCGCAAAGTTCAAAAAGATCATTGTGACCGAGACAGCCGGACTTGCTACCGTTTATGCAGGGGACGGCGGAATCATTGTGGCAGTGTAACTGTTCAGTAGGTCTGCGCACTTGCTGCGCTGACCGTAAGAAAACATAGGCTGGAAGGCAAAAATCCCATCAGCGAAGCTGATCTGGAATGGATTTTTGCACGTAACTATGAAGGTACTGAATAGTTACGTGGCAGTATAAATAACGGAAAAGAAATGATAAAGGCGTTCGATCCACCCGGAGAAAAATCCGGATGATGGATTTAACGCCTTTTTTATGTAGCAGGAAATTCTGAGAAATTCCCTGTTACATAAAAAAGGCACTGACGTGCCAAAGATGCGCACTCGCGCGAAGATGCAGACTGTCGCAAGCGACCGCGATGTGCCAAAGGCACATTCATTTTATCGAAATGAGAAAGCAGTTACAGGTCCATCCCCTGAAAAATATGATGTTCCTTTAAATATTTTGCAATAGAATTCAAAACCAGTCTTTTATTCCTGCTCCATTCCGGTGCGATCAGGATCGACTTTGGCCCGTCGCCGCTGATCCGATGGATCACAGTTTCCTGTGGGAGGATTTTTAAGCAGTCACCGATCAGTTCCAGATATTCCGGCAGTTCCAGTGTGTGAAACTCGCCGGATGCATAAAGATCGGCAAGATCTGTCCCTTTCAACACATGAAGGAGCTGCAACTTGATCCCATCCACATGGAGCTTCCCAAGGTAATTCACGGTTTCCAGCATCTGTTCCCTCGACTCTCCGGGAAGTCCGAGGATCACATGGACGATCACCGTGAGCCCGGCAGCCTTTAACCTGCGGTCGGCATCCTCAAAAACGGGAAGCCCATAGCCGCGGCGGATGAGTTTTGCCGTATCCTCATGGATCGTCTGCAGACCGAGCTCTACCCAGACCGGTTTTTCTTTATTTAACCGGGAAAGAAGCTCTACGGTTTCATCCGGGAGGCAGTCCGGCCGTGTGCCGATGGAGAGCGCGCAGATCTCCGGGAGAGATTGCCTCAGAAAAGAGTTGTTCCAGATAGGAGAGCGGGGCATATGTGTTTGTGTATGACTGGAAATATGCGATATAGGCAGCGTCATCTCCTGAGATCTTCCGGCTGACGCGGGCCTTCGCAAAGGTCAGCCTGCTCTCTAAGGGATCAGCCTGTTTTCTGCAAAATCCCCGGATCCGCCGGCACTGCAAAAGATACAGCCGCCCCTTCCCAGTGTGCCATCCCGGTTTGGACATGTCATGCCGCCGTCCAGAGCGAGCTTATAGACTTTTTTCCCAAATATCTTTTTTAATTCATAGTCGAGAGAGTGGTACGGTTTGCCATTCCAGTCTGTCTGACGCATAAAACAGATCCTTTCAAAAATAAGTTTTCCTTGCAACACATATACGAGGTATTATATAATAATAAGAGGTTTCTTTTCAACCTGATTTCCGGAAAAGTTACTGCGCCTGCTTTGCGAGTAGTTACTGTTCACGCCTTGCGCAAACAGTAACTGATTTTGCCGATGCTTCGCATTCCGAATCGGCAAAATCCACTACCACCACTGTATTGTACGGAATTTTCAGTTCAGAAAATTCCCTACCCGTGTACAGTAACTGTGGGTACAGTAACCCGGAAAACACAGCAAAGCTTCCGGACAAGATGCTGGCTGTGAAGAAAATTAAAATATCCGCCAAAGCGGATCGAAAAGGAGAACTGGGGTTATGGATAGAGAAGCTGCAAAGAAAGCATTACAGAGCGCGAAAGCGACCGGATTTTTTTACAGAAATGTAGGGGGACGGTGCCGCTGAGAATGAAAAGCGCTATGAGCATGTTCTTGAGGGATTCGAAAAGTCATTCGGGGGGATCAGGTGAGTCTTTTTACTTCCGCAGGACGTACAGAGATCAGCGGAAACCACACGGACCACAACCATGGAAAGGTCCTGGCAGGAAGCATCAACCTGGACTGTGTGGCCTGCGCCGCAGCCAACGGGACCGATGAGATCCATATCATCAGTGAGACATACAGCCAGAAATTCACGATCAATATCAAAAATTTAAAGCCGAGCGACAAGATGGCCGGAACCATCGACCTGACAAAGGGAATGCTGGCCGGATTTCAGGAGATGGGATATCAGATCGGCGGTTTCGACGCTTACATTACAAGCAACGTGATCAGCGCCGCCGGAGTCAGCTCCTCCGCTTCCTACGAAATGCTGATCTGTTCCATGATCAACGAGTTCTTCAATGACGGAAAAGTGGACGTCGTTACATATGCCCATGTGGGAAAATATGCGGAAAACAAATACTGGAACAAAGCTTCCGGCCTGCTGGACCAGATGGCCTGCGCCGTGGGCGGCATGATCACCATCGACTTCAAGAATCCTTTGGAACCGGTTGTTGAGAAACTCGACTATGATTTCGGAGCCCAGGACCACAGCCTGATCATTGTCCAGACAGGAAAGGGCCATGCGGACTTAAGCGCTGAGTATTCCTCCATCCCGAATGAGATGAAGAGGGTGGCAGCCGTGTTTGGAAAGGAAGTCTGCGCGGATATCACGGAACAGGAAGTGATCGAAAATGCGGCGAAAGTGAGAAAAGAGGCGGGTGACCGCGCGTTCTTACGTGCCCTTCACTTCTTTGAGGAGAACAAGCGTGTTGAAAAAAACAGGTTCAGGCATTAAAGGAGAACCGTTTTGACGAATTCTTAAGCCTGATCACTGAATCAGGCAATTCCTCCTGGAAGTGGCTCCAGAACTGTTATGTGCCGGGATCTGAGGAGCAGGGGATCACTTCCGCGTTAGCGCTCACAGAGTTATTTATCAAGGAAAAAGGCTGCGGCGCATGCCGTGTTCACGGCGGCGGATTTGCGGGCGTTATTATGGCGATGCTGCCGAATTCCGTGACAGACGAGTACATCGCTTATATTGAAAAGGCAATGGGAGAGGGAAACGCATACCGTATGAGCATCCGCCCGTACGGAGCGGTATGCGTGGACGGATATATCGCATGAATCGGAGACACGCACGGAGCCTGATTCTCATAGCTGCCGTTTCCGGTGTATTGACTGCATGCTCAAAGCCGGATCCCGGTATGGGGGGAGACGAGAAAACTCATTATGGGGACCTTCACTGAGGACAGCGTGACTGACCGGGCTGGAAAAGCCGTGGCGGCGACCATCAGCAACACAGTTCCCGGAGTCTATGTGGAGACCTGGCCGTCGAAAAGGCGCCTATATGAATATAGAGCATCTGTTTGACGGGACATATGATCTCGTGATCGTTCCGGCTGGGGCAGCTTACGAGGCGTATACGGGAACCGGTGCCTGTGAGGGAGAAAAAGGAAAAACTTCGTGCAGTAGCGGCATGTTATCCGATCGTCTCCACATGGATATCCCCGAAAAACTGGGACTTTCGAAGGTACAGGAACTGAAGGGCCATCCGCTTGCCGTGGGAAATGAAGGTTCTGAGACGGCAAAGGTATCCGGAGAAGTGTTCGATGTCCTTGGAATCGACAAGGAGAACACGGAGATCTGGTATTATGGGATCCAGGGTGGAGCCGCCGGGGTCCGGGGACCAGTGGGCTGACGGGATCCATGCGTTCACGGAGTCCCCTGTCCCGGCTTACCGGGAGCTGGCGGCGGAGGATGGGATCCGGTTCTTGTCCTACACGGACGAAGAACTGGATGAGATCTTAGACGGCCATCCGGAGTACAGTAAGATCAAAGTTCCGGCAGGAACTTATGAAAATCAGGACGATGAGGTCGGGACCTTCTGCGAAAAAGTCCTTGTCTGCGTGTCTGCGGATATGGATGAGGACCTTGTTCATGAGATCGCCTGGGCATTGGAGGTCAACGGACCGGTGTATACAGCCGGAGAACCGTTTATGCGGGCGATGGATGACAGGGAGTTCCGGCTTCTAAGATCCCGATTCCGCTTCATGACGGAGCGAAACGGTATTATGAGTGGCAGGGATATTTCAAATAGTAAAATATTCCGTAACTGTTCAGTAGCAATGTCACTTAGTTAAGCTTTTTACAAATTAATGGATTTGTGTGCATCTAGCGTGAAAAGGATGTGGTAAACAAAAAAGATTAAAACAATCTTCGTTCAAAAAAATCATATAAATATCAGGCACGACTTTAAGACAGACTTTCGTCTGCCTTAAAATTAGTGTATAATAGAATTGTCAGCTACTCTATGTTATACAAAACGGTAAGAGAAGCTGAGCGGTTTTTGGACTCTATGCTGGCGGGCATAGTTTCTATCGGGCCTGGTAGGTAGGATATACTTACTTAGCAGGCTTTCTAGATTTGGTGGTGCGACTCCTCTTAGAAAATCAAAACAGATTTTCATTGCGATAGAAAAGTTGACTTGGTACTCATATTTGCGATCCATACTTTTTACTGGTACATGTAAAATAATTATGGAACAGAAATTGTACAAAATGAGCCTGCTCCACAGTTCAAATGCAACATACTCTGTTTTTTTAGAGTGTAAATTAGTAGCACCAATGGTATGCTTCAGTTCGCGAAAAGAAGTTTCGATGCCCCAGCGGAGATTGTAACAGTATTTTATATCGTCCGGTGTAAAAGCTTCTTCGAAAGTGTAGTGATGATATTTTCAAAAACACCATCGGACACTTCAACGCGGACGATTCTTAGTTTCAGCAGATATTCATCGGAAATATCATCTGGATCAAGATAGTCGAAAGCTATGTTTTTACAAATATAGCGGTATTGTGATTCTTTTTCGGGATGTTTATGTTTCTTTTTTGATTGTGTTCTGGTCAGAATCAGTTCTATGGTTGTATCCAGTTTGTCAGGAAGAGTCTCGACTCCAAGAAAACGCTGTACATTCAAATCCTTAGCACGAATCAAAAAATCAACATGATTTTCGATTGCATGGGCAAAAACATTGTAACTGGAAAATCCTCTGTCAGCAATGAAAATGGGGGATCCCCCATAGGCATACCGATCCATAAGATTGCAGATAGCCTGAAACTCATTTTAAGACGCCCAGGCTGAACTTCTAAATCAAGATACCGCTTAGAACATACCTCATATAAAGAGATGGTATGAACCATATTAAAACCGGATAGAGATTTGCCATTAGGCTCGTGGAAGGTGTCGGGATTGTTAGGATTTCTGGCAATGTTAAATTCAGAACCATCACACGCAATAAGATAGTATTTTCCGCGAAATTTTTCTAAGGGGAATTTAAGGTTAAATTCCTTAAGAAGGTGACGGAATGCAGAAACGGAAAGTTTGGAACGTTGTTGATAAAAAGCAGAGCCGGTAGGAAGCGAGGAATCATACTCAAAAAAATTTGAGAAGTTCATGATTTAGGCTTCCACTTTCCATGGAAATGATCAGATGCATCATTTTCTTAAAAATCAAGTTTGCGTTTGCGGATAAAATCTTTATCTGGATTTTTTACAAAAGAAGAAAGTGAGCGGGACATCTCATCAATAATGTCCCAAAGTATAGTTTTGACAATTTCAGGAAATGTCATAGGTAAACCTCCTTGAATCAGAATGAAATATAGTTCTAATTCAAGGGCCGCTCTCGTTACCTTAGAATTATATCGGCAACGAGAGCGGCCGCACATTTTGATTGATGTGTCAACTATAATTTATAAATTTTTGTTAGAGGTTTTACCTCTTAGTGAACCAATAAGCTTAACTAAGTGACATTGGTTCAGTAGGTCTGCGCATTTACTGCGCTGACCGTAAGAAAACTTAGAATAGAAGGCAAAAATCCTATCGGCACAGCCGATTTGGAATGGATTTTTGCGCGTAACTGTGAGGGTACTGAACAGTTACAATATCCCCCAAAATAACAAGCGGTCTTATAAGAGACCGGGAAAAGGAGATGGCCTATGTTGTACAAAGAATTGATCGAATTATTTGACATGTTAGACAGCGCATCAGCGTCCGGCAGCGAGGTGGTGGAGTATTTTAGATCCATCGATCCCATGTGTCAGGTGGAAACGTATCCGCTTGAAGGACCAAAAGGCCATACAGATATGGTGAGAATCCTGATTCCGGGAAAAAACGGAAAATCAAAGGGCGGCAACGCTGGAACGATCGGCATTCTCGGACGCCTCGGCGGTCTGGGGGCAAGACCGGAACAGATCGGATTTGTCTCCGACGGTGACGGTGCATTGACAGCGTTAGCGGTTGCCGCAAAGCTTCTCAGAATGCAGGCAAAGGGTGATTTCCTTGAGGGCGACGTATTCGTATCTACGCATGTCTGCCCGACGCCCGACAGCTCCCATGAACCGGTTCCGTTTATGAACTCCCCGGTGGAGACCTGGCAGGTGAATAAGGAGGAAGTGACGGACGATCTGGACGCAGTTCTGGTTGTGGATACCACAAAGGGAAACAGGATCATCAACCACCGTGGATTCGCAATCTCACCGACGGTATGTCAGGGATATATTTTGAGAGTCAGCGAGGATCTTCTCGATGTGATGCAGATGACAACAGGAAAACTTCCTTATGTATTTGCTCTGACACAGCAGGATATCACGCCTTATGGAAATGGAATCTTCCATTTAAACAGCATCCTGCAGCCTGCGACGGCGACAAAAGCCCCGGTGGTAGGCGTTGCGATCACGACGGAGACGACCGTTGCCGGATGTGCAACGGGAGCTACCCATATGGAAGATCTGGATGAGGCAGCCCGGTTTATGATCGAGTCGGCGAAGGCATTCGGAAGAGGAAAACTGAGTTTTCTGGACAAGGAGGAGTTTGCACGGATCAAGGAGCTTTACGGCAACATGGAACACTTCCAGACGCTTGGAAAGAAGAGTGAAGAGGCGTAAGCTTCGGGAAAAGATCCGGGTTTCAGCCGGATTCCGGCAGCAGATGTAATTTTTTAAGAAATTTGACAGAAATTTATCATAAATCCCGGCGGAAAAAATTTGACAGGTTCTGCCGGGATTGTTACAATTACGGGTAGAACAAAAAATTGTAACAATATGCGATAACCGTCTATGGGACGGGGTGATGGAGAACATACATGTCAGACAGAGAAATGATAGAAGAAACTAAGAAAGACGTTCCGGATCAGATGGAGCCGGTGATCCCGGAGATCCCGGCGGAGAAATCCGAGAAAGAACCGGAGGTCGAAGCCGCAGAGACCGACATCACAGAGCCGGAGGCAAAGGCCGCAGAAGTCAACAGCACAGAACCGGAGGCAAAGGCCGCAGAAGCCGACAGCACAGAACCGGAGGCAAAGGCCGCAGAAGCCGACAGCACGGAGCCGGAGGCCGAAGCCGCAGAGGCCGCCAGCACAGAGCCGGAGGCAAAGGCCGCAGAGGCCGACAGCACGGAGCCGGAGACCAAGGCCGCAGATGCTGACGGTGCAGAGCCGGAGGCAAAGGCCGCAGAAGCCGACATCACAGAGCCGGAGGCAGAGGCCGCAGAAGCCGACAGCGCTGAATCGGAGACGGAGGGACAGAGATCCCGTTCTGCGGGAAGACGTTCTGGAAACCGAAGGGAAAAACAGCAGCCCGTGTGCCCGAAAAAAGAGCATCAGGCAAGTCAGCGTGAAAATATCTTAAGACTGCGTGAGATCAAAAAGAAAAAGGCGGCGATGCCGTATATGAAGATCCTCGCGGCAGGAGGAGCGGCTGTTGCAGTGGTCGCGGTGGTTGCGGTTGCAGGAACTGTGATCGGAAATCACAGGGACACTTTTTCCAGAGGGATGAAGGTTGAGACCGCAGCGGCTTCCTTAGAGACAACAGAGGCTGCATCTGAGAGCACCGGGGAGAGAAATATTGTTCTGGAGACCACGCTTTCTGCCGAGGAGATTGCGTCTAAGGAATATGAAAAGACGGTCCAGAGTATTGTGGACAGCTATGCAAATCTTGGGATTGCGGAGGTCTCAGGCTATCTGAACGTCAGAAAGACCCCGGAGAGCTTCGGTGAGGTCATAGGAAAGCTGCCGAAGGGCGGTGCCTGCGAGATTCTGGATACCTCCACAGATGGCTGGTATAAGATCTCATCCGGCGGTGTGACCGGTTATGTAAGCTCCCAGTATGTCTATACCGGGGATGAGGCGAAAAAACTGGCTGCGGAAAATGTGGCTGAGCGTGCCGTGATCGATGCGGATAAGTTAAATGTCCGGTCAGAGCCGAAGGCGGATGCGAATGTTGTGGAGCAGGTATTTAAAAACGAAAGATATGACATCAAGGGGCAGCAGGACGGCTGGATCCAGATTTCTTCCGGATATATTTCTGCGGATTATGTCACCGTAAAATACGCTCTGGATGAGGCGATCAAGCAGGATATGAGACAGACGGTCTTAAGCCTTTATGATAATCTCGGTGTATCCAATGTGTCCAATTACCTGAATGTCCGCGACAATCCGGATGAGAAGAAGGGCAAGATCATCGCGAAGCTGCCGAGCAACGCAGGCTGTGATATCCTGGACACCTCCACGTCGGGCTGGTACAAGATCCGTTCCGGAAACATTACCGGTTATGTAAAATCTGAGTATATCCTGACAGGACAGCAGGCGAAGGACAAAGCGCTTCAGGTTGCAAAGCTGATGGCGATCTCCAACACGGACGGCGTCAATGTCCGCACAGAGCCGAACACAAACTCTTCGATCTACACACAGATCTCCAACAGCGAGCGATTCCTTGTAGCGGATCAGCAGGATGGCTGGGTAAAGATCGAGATCGATGATCAGGACGCATACCTGTCCAGCGATTATGTTGACGTTAAGTACGGTCTGGAAGAGGCGATCAAGTATACGCCGGTGGTTGAGGTTGCAGATACTTCTTCGAAGAATGATTCTAAGAACAGTTCAAAGAACAACACGAAGAATAATTCCGGTAAGAAGAACAGCGCAAACGACGGGGCTGCCGGATCGAAGTCCGGAAGTGTTTCCTCCAAACGTGCCCAGATCGCAAACTACGCAGTTCAGTTCGTCGGAAACAGATATGTCTACGGCGGAACGAGCCTGACAAACGGAACGGACTGCTCCGGATTTACGATGTCTGTCATGGCGAAATTCGGTGTATCCCTGCCGCACAACTCCGGCGCGCAGTCGGGAAGCGGAAAGTCGATCACCTCGAGCCAGATGCGTCCGGGTGACCTTGTATTCTACTCCGGCAGCGGCGGAATCAACCATGTTGCGCTCTATATCGGTAATGGTCAGGTGTGCCATGCGTCCAACGCGAGATCCGGTATCAAGATCTCCACATGGAACTATCGTACTCCGGCGAAGATCGTGAATGTACTTGGTGATTAATTGAAAATTGGAAGATTTCGGACAGCCCGGTAGAGATGCCGGGCTGTCTTGATAAGGAAAGTAAATTTGGAAGAAATGAATTCCTCAGACTGGGAAGCCGGGACATATTAAAATTTTTCCGGGTGGATCAGATCCGGAATGCATGGGAAGGAAAGAATATGGAGAAAAAGAAGAGTATTAAAAGACATGCGGCAGGTCTCTGTGCGGGACTCGGTATCCTGTTCGCCGCAGCGGCACCGATAACGGCGTTTGCGGATACGGTTTATGTGAACGCGTCGAAGTTAAATTACAGGAATCAGCCCTCCACAGCATCCGGGGCGGTTCTCGGAACACTGCCCCGCGGGACAGAACTCTCCAGAGTGAAAAACAATGGGGAATGGAGCGAGGTGCAGATCGGCGGATCGAAGACGACCGTTTATGTTGCAAGCCGCTATCTGACGACCAGCAAGCCGCAGAGCAGCACTGCGAAAACGGGGGCGGCAACTGCGGGCGGAACATCCACAGTTGCTGCCGATGGAACTGTGACAGTCCCGGACTCTTAAAGGCGTATGTGGATAAGGCTTATCAGGTTGGAATGGATCCCAACTGGAAATACGCGGGGATGTCCGCGATCAACAGCGGATGTGCGGTATTCTACCACAATGGGACTGCAAACCGGAAAAATAAGGTGGTTGCTGTAAATGCTGGACATGGTACATCCGGCGGATCGAAGGTAAAGACATTCTGTCACCCGGATCAGACGGCGAAGGTGACAGGCGGAACGACGGGCGCAGGCGCGACAAAGGCGGTGGCGGTATCCGGCGGAATGACGTTCGCGGATGGAACGGCGGAGAGTACCGTGACGCTCCGTATGGCGCAGATCTTCCGGGATAAGCTTCTGGCGGCGGGATATGATGTGCTGATGATCCGCGATGGAAGTGATGTGCAGCTCGACAATGTGGCGAGAACCGTCATGGCGAACAACAAGGCAGACTGCCATATCGCCCTGCACTGGGATTCCACGAAGACGGACAAGGGCGCATTTTACATGAGTGTGCCGAATAATGCCGCCTATCGTGCCATGGAGCCGGTGGCGTCCAACTGGGAGTCCCACAATAAGCTCGGAAGCGCACTGGTTGGCGGATTGAAGCAGAACGGTGTGAAGATCTTTCTCGTCGGGATCCATGGAGATGGATCTGACCCAGACGTCGTATTCTACGGTTCCGAGTATTGATATCGAACTGGGGATGGGAAATCTGCTCATGATGATGCGACGTTAGGAAAACTGGCGGATGGACTTGTTGTCGGTGTGAACAGTTTTTTTTGGACAGTAAATTTTGGAGAGTTATATTAGGGGAATTAAAGAGAATACCGCTGCCGGGAAAATACCTGGCAGCGTTTTTTTAATCAATGAGAAGTTATACAGGAACTTCTTGATAATCAAAAAGTATTACATGGCGAAAATGCGCTTTTTTGTGTGAGATATACCATCGTCGTATTTCTGGAACGCTTCGACCACAAATGGAGCTTTCAGCGGGTCGATTTGAAAGAACTTCTCCTCGTCCACCTTGAAGCCGATGGGAACGGTGCCGCCGTTGTACTTGCTGCCCTTCAGAACATTCTCCGTCATGCCGCGTACGACCTTTTCGGACAACTCTGCAGAGTAGTAATGCCGGTCAGCAATGTAGCTGTAAATCTGCTCCATATCGCTGAGTGCTGCATGGAGCTGGTCATCGGTCATGGTGTCAGTGTTCAGAGCCGCAGGAGCTTTCGGCAGGGACAACGAGAAAGGAATACCGCCCGTCCGCAGGTACATATCAATGGCGGTCGCCATCGGGATGCCAAGCTGCTTCAGCACGTCTTCGGCCTGCTGCTTGACGGTAGGGTTGACACGAAGGTTAAGTGTCGTATCGTTATTTTCAAATTTGCGCATCACTCAACCGCCGGACAAGCTCAATAAAATCCCTTGCATAAACGGGAAGATAGCTTCCTTTTCGGTAAGCTGCAACAAAAATTGGAGGTAATACGAGGTTCACCAAAGCTATAACAATCGATTGGATGATTGCTGAGCCGATGACGCAGATGTGGCTCAAACATAAATGAGACACCGTAACCGACAGACACCAGTTCAATGATTGCCGGAAGGTTGCTGGTATACATAACATTTTTTGAATTCAATGTCATTCTTCTTGAGGTAGTCGTCCATGATCTGCCGGGTACGCTGTCCGGAACGCATCATCAGGATACGCTCATTTTTCAGCACAGAAAGATTCAACTTCGGATATTTACTTGCTGGATTTGGTACGGCAAACCGTCCGATGGGGTGATCTTTACAGGTGCAGATAAGCAGTTCTTCTTTTTCCAGTGTGTCGTATTCGATAACGTCCGACGCCTTAGGTGGTTGAGAATAAAATGCGACCTCCACTTCGCCACTGAGTATTTTCTGGTCAAGCTGGTCTGAATGTGCTTCGATGATTTCCACCTTTACGTTTGGATAGAGCTTTTGGAAATCGGGCAGTGTCGCTGGCAGCATATAGGTACAGCGCATCGTGGGAAAGGCTACGCGCAAAACACCCACATCACGCTTCATGATGTCTGCCAATTCCAAATCAAGCTCGTTTTTCAGCTGTAAGATCTGTTCCGCTTTTTGCAGATAACATTCTCCTGCATGAGTCAACACATACCGATTGCCCAATCGCCGAAACAGCTTCAATCCAATATCTTCTTCCAGTGCTTTCAAAAAATTTACTCAGGGTCGGTTGACTGATATAAAGCGACTCTGCGGCTTTCGTAATATTTTGATATTTTGCAATAGCTGTAATATAACTCAACTCCCGGAAATCCATCCGTTCCACCGCCTTTCTACATTCCTATTATAATAGAGATTCCTCGGAAATTCAACGAACTATGCACGCAAGCTATACTTTTGAAGAAGAAAAAGAATCGTTTGTTTTGTCTTGAATACAACAAAGAATCCGTTGATTTGAGCTGCTTTTCCTGAAAAGTTATGTCTGTTGTACAAAAAATCCGTTCCAGTTTGGAAAGCTTAAACAATCATCATAGCTAAAAGCCATAGTTTCTATTTTAATCATGAATTTTACTTTTGGACTCGTTCGTATTACAATAGAACCAACAGAAGCGGATATCCGAAAACAGGGCGAGTGGTTCTGCGCAGGCCATCGCAAACAGGATAAAAGGAGTAACACGCATGGTGAAGTTGTATGATTCCGGTGTCTACCTGCTGAATGGAAAGACTCTGGTACGGGAAAAAGGACGCAGAACTTTCTCTCAATAAGGAAGAAGCAAAAAAAGGCACGATTGCTTACGGCATTTTGCAAGCGCACAATACCAGCGGCGACCCGGAAAATCTGAAAATCAAATTTGATGCCATCACAAGCTACGACCTTACATATGTTGGCATCATCCAGACTGCACGAGCTTCTGGTCTGGACAAATTTCCGCTGCCCTATGTGTTGACCTGTTGCCACAATAGCCTGTGCGCTGTGGGCGGTACAATCAATGAGGACGACCATCTGTTTGGTCTGACAGCCTGTCAGAAATACGGTGGCATCTTCGTTCCTCCTCACATGGGAGTTATCCATCAGTATATGCGAGAGACCATGGCGGGCGGTGGAAAAATGATTCTTGGCTCGGACTCCCATACGCGCTACGGTGCGTTGGGTACGATGGCTGTTGGTGAAGGTGGCGGCGAACTGGTAAAACAGATTTTGGAACAGACATGGGATGCCGCATATCCTGAGGTCGTAGCGGTCTATCTGGATGGCAAGCCCAATCCCGGCATCGGACCGCAGGATATTGCCATCGCCATCGTTTCGGCTGTCTTTGCCAACGGTTATGTCAAGAACAAAGTCATGGAGTTCGTCGGACCCGGCGTTTCCTCTATATCCACCGACTACCGCAACGGCATCGATGTGATGACGACGGAAACCACCTGCCTGTCCTCCATCTGGCGCACCGATGAGGATACGAAAGCCTTCCTGATGGAGCATGGCCGTGGAGGAGATTTCAAGCAGCTCGACCCCGCTGATGTTGCTTATTATGACGGCTGCGTTTACATCGACCTGTCCACCATCCACAGTATGATCGCGCTTCCGTTCCATCCTCTAACGGTTTTGAGATTCGTGAATTGAACGCAAATATGGCAGATATTCTGCACAGTGTCGAGGAAGATGCCAAGAAACTTATCAAGAATCGAACCTGAGTCTGAATCTGATGAGCAAAGTTCATGACGGCGCACTCTATGCTGATCAGGGAACCATTGCAGGCTGTGCAGGCGGTACTTATTCTAATATCATGGAAGCCGCCTATCTGTTGGATGGCAAGAGCACCGGAACAGGAGAATTTGCTTTAGGTGTCTACCCCAGTAGCCAGCCTGTCATGGTAGACCTTCTCCGCAAAGGGTGCCATCGAAAAGCTCATCAATGCAGGCGCTACCATCCGCACCGCCTTCTGCGGCCCGTGCTTCGGCGCCGGCGACACCCCGGCACATGGCAGTCTGGCTGTCCGTCACACCACGCGCAACTTCCCCAACCGCGAGGGTTCCAAGCCCGGCAATGGTCAAATCGCCAGTGTTGCACTGATGGATGCACGCAGCATTGCCGCCACCGCTGCCAACGGCGGACGCATCACTGCAGCGGATGAGTGGGGTTATGAATATGAATGTCCCAAGTTCGACTACGACGCAACGTCTTACGAGCACCGTATCTATCAGGGCTTTGGCAAGGGTGATCCGAATGCCGAACTGGTCTGCGGCCCGAACATCAAAGACTGGCCGGAGATGCCTGCTCTGAACGAACATATGCTGCTGAAAGTCTGCGCTTATATCACCGACCCTGTTACCACCACCGACGAGCTGATCCCTTCCGGCGAGACGGGTTCTTTCCCGCTCAATCCGATGGGGCTGGCAGAATTTACCCTCAGCCGCCGTGTTCCGGAATATATCGGCAAGGCAAAGGCAGTCATGAATCATGAGAAGAACCGGAAGAACGGCACTTGCCCGGCAGAAGTAGCCGATGCAATTGCAAAAATTCGCACGATTTCCGGTTTTGCCGAGATCAAGGAAGAAAAAATCGATCTGTCAGCACCATTTACGCCGTTAAACCAGGCGATGGTTCTGCCCGCGAACAGGCTGCATCCTGCCAGCGCGTCCTGCTGGGTGGTGCAAATATTGCCAAGGAATATGCAACCAAACGCTATCGCTCAAACCTTATCAACTGGGGTATGGTTCCTTTCGTGACCGTCAGCGCACCGGACTTTGCAGACGATGATTACATCTTTGTGCCGAATATCCGGGAGGCATTAGAGGGGCAGCATGGTGAACATCCCGGCTTATGTTCTGGGCGAGACCATCAAACCTCTGACCCTTGCGATTGCCCCTCTGACGAAGGAAGAAAAAGACATTATCCGCGCCGGTTCGCTGATCAACTACAACCGAATGCTGAAGAAGTAAGGAGAAATTGTCATGACATCGAATATTGCATTGTTTTCTGTATTATTCCTTGCCGTTATCGTTGCCGTTGCGTTCTGGCGCAAATGCAACATCGGCATTCTGGATAAGCTCTGCACCGACGCCGGCTATTCCGCTTCGGACTTTGCGATTCCTTCCATGGTGAACCTGATCCTCTGGTTCTGCCTGCTGATGGTGATTTTCTGCATCTATTATAAAGTCTGGAAAATCAAGCCTGCCTTGCAGACCACTGCTTCCTCTACTGCCGTCGCTCAGAAGATGAGCAAAGAGCAGGTCATTACCGCCCTCGGTATTGTTGTTATGGTCATCATGGTCGTTGGTTTCTCGATCAGTGTCGGTCTGGCTTCCCTTGCTGTTGCTGCTGTTCAGATGGCACTCAAGACTTCCGATGAGAAAAAAGGCTTTGGCGAAGGTGCCTTGGGGTACGCTGCTCATGATCATCGGCATGGGCGGCTTGCATGACTGCTTCCAACTCCGAACACAAAGAAGAAGAACAAAACAAGCTCCTCGGTGTTTACAAGCTGGGCTACGCCCTCTTCGGTTGATTTGAGAGGTATATTTTATGATAAACAAAGCACATCACATTCCTTGTATGATTATTCGCGGCGGCACTTCCAAAGGCTTATACTTTCTGGAACGTGACCTGCCGACTGATACCGCCCAGCGCGACGAACTGCTGCTGAACATTATGGGCAGTCCGGATGAGAAACAAATCAATGGTCTGGGCGGCGCTGCTTCGGTCACTTCCAAAGTTGCTATCGTAGGAGTTTCTTCCCGTTCGGATGCGGATGTTGATTATACGTTCTGTCAGGTCAGCGTGGATAAGCCGCTGGTCAGCACCAAAGGCAACTGCGGCAACATTTCTTCCGGCGTCGGTCCTTTTGCCATTGAAAAGGTCTGGTGAAAGTCACCGAACCTGTCACGCAAGTTCGTGTGTTCAACACCAATACCAATAAGCTCATCGTGGAAGAAGTAGCTTGCGAAAATGGCTCTGTTAAATATGACGGCGACTTTGCTATCGCAGGTGTTCCCGGAACAGCCAGCCCCATTAAGCTCAAGTTTGTCCGTCCGGCTGGTACGCTCAAGACCCGCCCGACAGAAGGCACGGACTTACTGCCTACTGGAAATACTGTTGATACGTTGGATGTTCCCGGCTTTGGCCCTGTGGAAGTGTCCATCGTGGATGCGGCAAACCCGCTGGTCTTTGTAAAGGCCTCTGACCTCGGTCTGACTGGAAAAGAACTGCCGTCTGAATTGGATAACGACCCTGAAAAACTGGAGCTTCTTGAAAAAAAGTACGCGGCATGGCCGCTGTCAAATTGGGACTGTGCGATGATTATACTCGCAGTGCATGGGAAACTCCCGGCATCCCCAAAATGACCTTTGTTGCCCCTGCCGCAGACTATACCACCGTCACGGGACATAAAATCTCTGCGGATAAGATCGATTTGCTTTCCCGGATGATGAGTATGCAGAAGACTCACCCCACCTATGCCATGACCGGCGCAATGTGTACTGCCGCTGCTGCCATTGTTCCCGGCAGTGTCGTGCAGCAGGTGCTCCGCCCGGATGTGGACACCAGTTCATCCGTATCGCTCATCCCGGCGGAATTCTGGAAGCTGGCGTTGATTACACGGTAGGGAAGATGGCTCTGTGGATGTGGAAGACACTTTCGGCTTCCGTACAGCCAATTTGCTGGCTGAAGGGACTGCATTCTGCTGATTCTTTGAAGTAGAAAAGCCAACCGCCAGCTATACCGACCTGTTCGCCCAGATGGAAGCCAATGGAACCATTTCCACTCGCGGCCTGAAGCCGGATGCCACCCACTACTGCGAGCTTATCTTTGATGTCAACTCGACCTACATTGACAACCACGGCGGCTACGAGTTCGTCAAGCAGTTCTACGCAGATGCCTACAAAGCCGCCGTCCAGATCGTAGGCGGTGAGCAATATATCCTCTCGGCAGTCATGCACGCAGATGAGATCAACCGTGCCATGACCGAAGCGATAGGCCGGGAGGTCTACCACTACCACCTCCATGTGGTCTATGTGCCTGTGGTGGAAAAGCAGATCCTCTGGTCGAAACGCTGCAAGGACAAGGAAAAACAGGCAGCACATGGTTATATGATGGACGTTGAGAACCGCCGCCCCCATCGCAGCATAAAAACAGCAGGACGCTCCCGGAAAAGGGAACGCCCTGCCTTACATAGATGTTTCTCGCCGAGATGTGTCCGCTTGGGCACACCTCTTATTTTTGCTCTTAATCTTCCAGTCCGTGGCTTCCCAAATCTTGTTATTGGCTTATGGTCTATGACAAGGTATCGGCGTTTTGCGTCGTCTACGGGAGCCTTCGTTGTCGTACCCGAAGAAAACGAAAAATCCGAACCCTTCTCCAATCGGAAACAGGTTCGGATTTCTCTTGTTTCGTGGACCTGATCGGATTCGAACCGACGACCCCTACAATGCGAATGTAGTGCGCTCCCAGCTGCGCTACAAGCCCATAACGATATTTTTTGACCTCATTATTATCGCACCACGGGGACAGATGTCAAGATTTTCCATGGGAAAAATGAAAAAATACCGCAAAACCACAACGTATATCCAGATTAGCGCAGGGCTGAACGGAAAGATTTTCAGGAAAGAGACGCCGAACATACGTTTACATGAACGGAAACATAGTGTATAATACCCATATGGAAAGAAACAGAAAGAGGGGGATCATATGGTACTGATCGTATGTGTGGATGATCATAATGGAATGATGTTCAATCACCGCCGCCAGAGTCAGGATCGCATCCTGCGGGCAGATATTCTGGAACTTACGGATGGAAAAAACTTTGGATGAATGCCTACAGCAAAAAACAGTTTGCGGAGAGTGATACGGCGCGGATCCGGGTGAATGAGACGTTTCTCGATGCTGCGGGGGACGGGAATTCTGCTTTGTGGAAAATGCGGATGTCTCCGGCTGTGTGGAGCGGATCGGGGAGATCTATCTCTACCGTTGGAACAGGGATTATCCGCGGATGTGTATTTTCCGGTGGATCTCAGCGTGTGGAAGTGCGTGGAGACGAAAGAATTTGCGGGCTCTTCCACGAGAAAATCACCAGAGAGAGGTATACCCGGTAAAATATGAATGTATGATAAGCAGAGTGACGCTGAAGGCAGTTCCAATTCCGATATTTCAGAAAATATAGTGGGATATTGGAGATTGGGACAGGGGGGAGTATGTACGGAGCATTTGGCGGAAAGGCGGACTGCGATAGAAAATATGGCAACAGAGGGGAATGACAGAATATGAAGAATTTAAGAAAATGGCTGCTTTGCGTGATCGCGGCGGTCTCTTTGACGGTAACGGCCTGTGAGGGCGATGCGGCCGCTAATGCCAGTGTGGCGGCAGATGTTGCCCATGCGGCGGGAAATATCCTTGGAAGCCTTGCTGAGGCGGCAGAGAACTCTGGTGCCGGGAACAGCAGCGGACAGGGAAATAAAACGTCAATGGGGATGGCAGGAAACCCGTCGGCAACCGGGGAATTCCGTCTCTCCGATATTCCGGAGTATACGGACTCCCTTATGTGGCGGTCAATGGAAATGTGCCGTATTTTACGGAGGATGACCTGACGGATGTCTCCTTTGAAAGCTACAGTGATCTGGACTCATTAGGCCGCTGCGGTGTGGCTTACGCCTCCGTCAGTACCGATACGATGCCGACGGAAAAGCGGGGTTCCATCGGCGAGGTAAAGCCAACAGGGTGGATCAATGCGAAATATGATTTTGTGGATGGAAAATATCTGTATAACCGATGTCATCTGATCGGATACCAGCTGACGGCGGAGAACGCGAACGAAAAGAATCTGATCACGGGTACGAGATACCTTAATGTTCAGGGAATGCTGCCGTTTGAGAACCTGACAGCCGACTATGTAAAAGAAACCGGAAACCATGTGATGTACCGCGTGACGCCGGTCTTTGAGGGAGATAACCTCGTGGCATCCGGAGTCCTGATGGAAGCGGAATCTGTGGAGGACGAAGGCGACGGAGTCCTGTTCTGTGTTTATGTTTACAATGTTCAGCCGGGAGTCACGATCGACTATGCGACGGGAAAGAATGAACTGGCGAAGAGCGGAGGTGCAGGAGGCAGTCAAAGCGGAAGTGCGTCAGGTACCGGGAAAACGTCAGGTACATCGTCTACTGGAAACAATTCATCAGGGGCATCTGGAGGTACCGGAAAAACGATGCAGGAACCTCTGGAAAAGAGAGCGGAACCTATATCCTCAACACGAAGACCATGAAATTCCACCGCACGGACTGCGATTCTGTGAAGAATATCAAGTCTGAGAACCGAAAAAAAGTATACGGGGAGCGGGAGAAGCTGATTGATGAGGGATATGAAGCTTGTAAAAGTTGTAAACCGTAGAGAATATTTCAAAAACATATAAAATTAAGACAATATCAAACGCCCGGCTTTATGCAATCAGTGTATGGAGCCGGGCGTTTATTCAGTCCATATTTGACATAAGATTAAACTGAAATATCAGAGATTAATCATGATGGGAGAAATCATGAAACATTTTTTCTGCAGTGCCTGTATCTAAGCGAAAAGATTTACATAGCTGCTGAATGATTTCGGAATCGGTAAGATTGTGTTCTTTTAGAACATTTATGATCGCATGGATTCCCTCAAGGCGCCCTTCTTTGCGCCCTTCTTTGCGCCCTTCTTCAAGGCCCTCTTCATGGCCTACCTTACGTCCGATGTCAATACCAGTAGATAAAATACTCATATGTGCATCCTCCCATTCTTCACTCTGCTTTACTTCAGTAACAATTGCGTCCAGCCTGCGGATCCTGTCATCAAGGATAATAATCTCGGGATTGAGAGCGTAGAGTTTTTCATATATTGAAGAAGACTCACGAGTTCATCCCGTTCGTTCTTACTGCTCATATTCAAAAATATCTTCATTGTCTCATCCCCCAGTTCCATCCCGGAATCTGGTGACAGCGCTCTGTGAATGTGTACATTGCGCGATCCATTCCGAAGAGATCAGTTTGGGTGATGAATATCACGATCGTTGATGGCAAGTGGCGGTATTTTGTGTGTTTTCCTGCCTTTAGCGCCGGTGTATCAAGAAGTCCCTGATAATACCGGGAGCGCTTCCTGAGATCGTCCTCAGACGCATCATTCTGCATTTCTGTAGCAAATTGCCTGGAATCTTCCGCCAATGCCCAGGCGTCGAGCCGGATTCCGCGTCTTCCGTTTTTGTTGAGAATAACGTCCTCAACCCTTACCTGTGTAAGACTGAGATCCGGCTCATCCAGGATAATACTGAGTACGCATTCCTGCGCCTCCTTGTGCTTCATTACCGCGAGAAACAGGGCGAAATCGCTGAGATTGACATTCATAAAATCGGGCGATTCCCTATACTCTTCAGTGGAGATGAGAGCATGGATCACTTGATTTTCCATTCAGTTACCTTCCTTTCCTGGAAAATTGGGCAGGAGAGGAATTGATACGAGACATCCCCGACTCCTGCCAGTTGTTTGGGTGATTTCAGCAAAGAGTCTTCAGATGCCGTAATGGCCAGAATAGAAAATAGATCATAGAATTCGTTAGAAACCTTGCTTGGGATTATATTAGCATGTAGGAGTGGGGATGGCAATGTAGTTGGGTATTAAAAAATATTAAAAATTGATAAACTCATTGAGGACACAGAAGCAGAAGATTCCACCGAAATCGAGGAAGCTGAAGACACCGTAGAAATCAAGAAAGATGCCAGCGTAGAGTTCGTACTCGATGAGGCACCGGAACTGTAAATTTCACTGAAACAGAAAATGGAAAAGTCCCCGGAAGTAAAATTCCAGGGGCTTCTGTTTTTGTGGGAAGGAGGTTTCTTTTTGCATTGCAATATGCTATACTGATGGGAAGAAATTCATAAAGCAGATTTTATCTGCTAATAAAGAATCATATATCAAGGGAAAAGGTGAGGTATTATGAAGATCACAAAAGTATGGGCGGTATATTTCAGCCCCACAGGAAACACGAAAAAGTAATCACAACGATGGCGAAAAAGGCGGCGGAAGTTCTTTCTGTGCCGATGGAGACATTTGATTTTACTTCCGGAGAACCGGGAAGGTGTTACGAGCTTTGAAAGTGAGGATCTTGTATTTTTCAGCACACCGGTCTACGCGGGAAGAATTCCGAATAAGATGCTACCGTATGTGCAGAGCGCTTTTGAGGGAAATGGCGCATTTGCAGTACCAGTATCGGTATTCGGAAACAGAAACTTTGACAACGGTCTGATCGAGCTTCGCAACGAGCTGGAGCTTCACGGCTTCCATACGATCGCAGCTGCTGGAATCCCGACAGAGCATGTGTTCAGCAATAAGCTTGCGACAGGACGTCCGGATGCGGATGATCTCGCGAAGATCGCGGAATTTGGTGAGAAGGTCGCGAAGAAAGTTGCTGATATGACGGAGATCCCGGCAAAGATCGAGGTCCGCGGCGATGATCCGGTGACTGCCTACTATACACCGCTTGGAACGGATGGAAAACCTGCAGTGTTCTTAAAGGCGAAACCGAAGACAGACCCGGAAAAATGCACGAAGTGCGGAATCTGTGCGACCGTCTGTCCGATGGGATCCATCCCGAAGGACGCGCCGGATACCTGCACCGGAATCTGCATCAAGTGCCATGCCTGCATCAAGGCATGTCCGGCAGGCGCAAAGTATTTTGATGACGAGGCATTTTTTATCTCATGTGGAAATGCTAAAACAGAATTACCAGAGACGGGCTGAGGCAGAGTGGTTTATCTGATGATTCTATGATTGTATAAAAAATGCATAAAAATCAATGCAAAAAGATTGATACAGAGGGCGAACATAGGCTCCCTGTATCAATCTTTTTTCTCAGTCATTCAGTGCCGCCAATTTTTCAAAATACGGCGCAAACAGCTCCTTTTCATATGCATATCCCGCCATGAACACGCAGTCCATAAAGAGTCGTGTGATCTCCGGATCTTCCTGCTCCGCGAGAATGCGCTTCCATTCCTCTTTCGCGTGCTGGCTGAGTTCTGCGAGCAGCCGGTTCCGGTCCTCGAAGAGGCCGTTGTCGGTGCAGTTTAAGTCCTTCGGAAGAAAGTCCGCAGTCCTTCCGCAGGGGGATGGGCAAGCGGCGCAGTCTGGGGAGACAATGGATTTCTGCTTGTGGATCTGTTCCATAAGGTCATTGGCGGCAGAAGAGGAGAGCAGAGCCGCCCGGGGCCACGGATGCCAGGGCTGCAAAAGGACCGGAGCAGTTCCAGCCGGGATTTCCTTTGCCTCCGCGGCGCGGGCGAGTCCGATGAGGGCGCAGATGACAGCGTCCTGCTCCGGGGTGCGGCCAGAGGTGTTTGTAGTAGTTGAGAGAGACATATAGGTTCCCTTCTTAAATATAAAAATGTCGATTCAGTACCTTCGTAGTTACAAGGAAAAATCTATTCCAGATCGGCTATGCCGATGGGGATTTTCAGAAGAACTGGCAGGGACGAGATCTTATTTCAAGATCCGTCCATCGGTACCGATTGTATATACCTGCCACGGAATAAACTTCCCGCTTGCCATCAGCGCGTTCTTCACAGCCGCCTCGATTCCTCCGCAGCACGGAACCTCCATGCGGACAATGGTCACGCTCTGGATATCATTATTGCGGATGATCTCTGTAAGCTTCTCGGAATAGTCTACGGAATCCAGCTTCGGACATCCGATCAGTGTCACATGTCCGTCAATGAAATCGTTGTGGAAGTTTGCGTAAGCGTAAGCGGTGCAGTCTGCGGCAACGAGAAGCTTCGCACCGTCAAAGTACGGGGCGCGGACCGGGACGAGCTTGATCTGAACCGGCCACTGGGATAGTCTGCTCTCCATGGAGACAGGTGCAGTGTGTCCCGGAATCGCTGCGTTGTTAGATGCAGGCGCGGAGGCATGTGTGATCGTGCGGCTCATGCTTCCCGGACATCCTGTAAATTCCGGCTTCGGGGACGGTGCCTCTGTCGGCATGAGGAAGCAGCTTTTCTTGCCGCCATGTGTGCCAGAACCGCCTCATGGTCGTAGGCGGGGGCCTCACGCTCCTCAAAGGTGATGGCGTCCGCCGGACAGGCCGGAAGACAGTTTCAAGACCGTCACAGTAATCGTCGCGGATCAGCTTCGCCTTTCCGTCGATCATCGCGATTGCGCCTTCCTGACAGGCCGCTGCGCATGCTCCGCAGCCGTTGCATTTTTCTTCATCAATTTTTACGATCGTTCTTTTCAATTTAAGTTCCCCTTTCAAAATGTGTAAATATTGTCTCAGCAATTTCTATTGCGGTGTATTTGCTGCCATGAATCCGGAAAAAGCGGATCGTGGCAGATTTTATAAAGTGTCACGTATTGACTTTTGTATCGTCAATATACTACAATGATGACAAAAAGTATGTTGTAATTCCAACGAAAAATCCGAAATGCGGTACATTCAGAACTGAAAAAGGTAGACCGCACGTGATGGAAGAAGGAAACAGGAAAGTGCAAATGGCCGCCCGTGTTAGGTGAAAGAAAGGAAAACTATGATCCACAAAGAAGAAATTCCGGATTCCCCGCTTTTCGCCGGAATCCACCCGGAAGAAAAGGAGAGCATCTTGAAATGTCTCTCCGCAGTCGAAAAAAATACGAAAAAAGGCGACGCGGTCTTTCTTGCAGGAACTGCGATCCGCTCCATGGGATTCATCCTCTCCGGAAGTGTCGATATCTCCCGCGACGATTTCTGGGGAAACAGGCAGGTCCTTGGACATGCTGGAAGCGGCGAGCTCTTCGGAGGGCCTATGCCTGTATGCCCGGCGAGTCTCTGATGGTAAATGTGGAGGCGGCGGAGAAGTGCCGGATCCTGTTTCTGGACATCGGAAAGATCCTAAACGTCTGCACCCCGGCATGCTCCCACCACAACCGCCTGATCCACAACCTTCTTTATATTATGGCAAAGAAAAATCTCATGCTGACGCGGAAGATCGACCACATGGGACAGAGGTCCATCCGGGAAAAGGTGATGGCGTACCTATCCTTTGAGTCTGAAAAACAGAAGAAAAAGACCTTCGGGATCCCCTTTAACCGCCAGCAGCTCGCGGATTATCTCGCGGTGGACAGGAGCGCTCTGTCTGCGGAGCTCTCCAGGATGAAAAAAGACGGGCTGATTGAATTTGAGAAGAATATTTTTACGCTTTTATAATGTAACTGTTCAGTGTTCTCGCGGTTACGCGCAAAAAATCCATTCCAAATCGGCTGTGCCGATGGGATTTTTGACTTCCGGCATAGGTTTTCTTACGGTCAGCCCAGTAAGTGCATAGACCTGCGGAATAGACATCACAATTCTATATATAGAAGAAAGGAAAGAACAATGCCATACAGAGATGAGATCGAAGAGCGAAGGATCCGGCGGGAGGAAAACCGGAGAAGACGAAGAAAGCAGGAGCGGACCCGCCGCATGATCGTAGGCGGACTGGCCGCCGTGATCGGGATCGCCGTGATCGTCACGGCTGTGCTCGTGACAAAGAAGCTTACGGGGAGGAAACAGGTAAATCCGGCGGATGTGGCGGTTCCGGAGTATGTGAACGTGAATCTCCTGACCCCGAATGAGTACTCACGGCCGCAGATCCCGCTTGAGAAAGTAAACGGCATCGTGGTACACTATGTCGCAAATCCCTGCAGCACCGCTCTGGAAAACCGGAATTATTTTGAGGGATTAAAGGACCAGACGGGTTCGAAGACCACCTCTGTCAGCAGCCATTTTGTGATCGGTCTGGAGGGTGAGGTCGTCCAGTGTGTTCCGTTAAATGAGGTGGCCTACGCATCCAACAACCGCAACAGCGACACGATCTCCATCGAGTGCTGCCACCCGGATGAGACGGGGAAGTTTTACGACAGTACATATCAGACGCTTGTAAACTTATGCGCGTACCTCTGTGTGGAATTTGATCTGAAGCCCGAGGACGTGATCCGCCACTATGACGTGACGGGAAAGATCTGTCCCAAATATTTTGTGGATTATCCGGAGAAATGGGAGGACTTCCATAAGGATGTAAAGAAAGCGATAAAGATTCTGAAGAAGTAACGGGACATTCACTAAAAAATTCGAAATTCATCTTGTATTCTTTACCTAAAATTTACAAATATTATATTTATAATTGAAAAAAAAGCGTGTGCTCTATGATATGATGGAACACGAAGGCAAATTTTGCAGAATCGGATCGAAACTGCGCTTTTGCCACGCCGCCGTGTTAAGACAACAGGCAGCGACAAAAGAGAATGGAGAAGGCATTATGAATATCGGATATCTGGAAAGTATCTTCAGCTTCCTCGGCGGTCTGGGCATGTTCCTTTACGGTATGAGCATCATGGGTGACGGCATGCAGAAGTCGGCGGGAAGTAAGCTGAACAAGTTCCTGAGAATGGTGACGGACAACAGACTTCTGGCAGTCGGTCTTGGCGCTCTGATCACGGCGATCCTGCACAGCAGCGGAGCCACAACCGTCATGGTGGTTGGTTTCGTAAACGCCGGAATTTTGAATCTGACCCAGGCAGTCGGGGTCATCATGGGCGCGAACATCGGTACAACGATCACCGCATGGATGGTTTCCTTAAACTCTCTGGGGATGCGATGAAGGTTTTGCAGCCGTCGTTTTCGCACCGCTCGTAGTTGCCATCGGTGCCGCGTTTTGATGTTTTCCAAGAAGAAAAAGGAGAGTCTGGCAGGTGAGATCTGTATCGGTGTCGGCCTCCTGTTTGTGGGCCTGACTTTCATGTCAGGTTCGGTAGCACCGTACACGGATGCCCCGATCTTTGCGAAGGCGTTTGCGGTACTCGGAAGGAACCCGATCCTCGGTATTCTTGTAGGTGCCCTTGTAACTGCGATCATCCAGAGCTCCACCGCTTCTGTCGGTATCTTACAGACTCTGGCGATGAGCGGAGTGGTATCTGCAAATGCCGCAATTTATATTACACTTGGACAGAATATCGGATCATGTCTGACTGCGCTTTTATCCAGTGCCGGTACAAGCCGCAACGCTAAGCAGCGTGCGTCTGTGATCCACCTGACCTTCAACAGCTTCGGTGCGATCGTATTCGGAATCGGTATGTATATCATTTCCATGATGCGCCCGGATATTGCCCAGAGCAGCATCAATTCCTTCCAGATCTCGGTGTTCCATACATTCTTTAACGTGACGAACACCCTGCTCTTATTCCCGTTCGCGAAACAGCTCGTTGCGTTCTCCGGTCTGATCGTCCGTGAGACAGGCGAGGAAGAGGCGAAGAAGGAAACAAAGGAGGACGAGCTTCCGGTTCTCGACGAACGTATCTTCAAATCCCCGACCTTTGCCCTTGAAGTCGGTGTGATGGAAGTCGTTCATATGGGTAAGATGGCCCTTGCAAACTTAAAAGCTTGCAACAAGCGTCCTTCTGGAAAACAAATATGAATGTCTGGATGAGGTTTTTAAGAACGAGACAGAGATCGATATTTTAAATAAGAAGCTTACCGAATATCTCATTAAGGTCAACAACCTGTCCTTAAATGAGAAGCAGAAAGTTCAGGTCAGCAACCTCTTCTATAGCATCAGCGATTTAGAACGTGTGGGCGACCATGCGGAAAACCTCGCGGAGGCGGCACAGTACCTGAAGGAACATGGACTCGCTTTCTCAGAGACCGGGATCGAGGACCTCAAAGAGATTTCGAGCGCGGCCATCGGAGCTGTGGACCATGCAGTCGCTGCCCGTCAGGATGGCGGAATGGAGGATATCCGTCAGGTCAGCAAGCTGGAAGATCGTGTGGATACTCTCGAGGAGGAGATGCGCGACAAGCACATCGAGCGTCTTTCCAAGAACGAGTGCAACCCGTCCGCCGGCGTTGTGTTCTTAGATATCTTAAGCAATCTGGAACGTATCTCCGACCATGCTTATAATGTGGCCGGATATGTGAAGGATGAGCTGTAAAGCGCATTTCATCTGATGATTTTGATCCCGCATACAGATTACGGATAATATCCGGACTGTGTGCGGGATTTTTTAGTATTTGCGGTCATTTGGAAAAATCAGCTTGCCAGCATATGCGATCTTCCGTATAATGAAGACATCAGACAACTTGTAACAGAACATGGGGAAACTATGGAGACGAAGAAAAAGATGACCGGAAACTTCTGGGCAGCCAGATCGAGGACCGGATCTTAGAGTATATAAAAAGAGAAACCGTTGGAGGTGGGGGAGACCGGCTTCCGAACGAGTTTGAACTTGCGGAGATGTTTGAGGTGGGACGAAGCACGATCCGCGAGGCGGTAAAGGTCTGGTGACGAAAGGAGTTCTGCAGGTGCGGAGAGGAGCGGGAACGTATGTCAGCAGTCTGACGCCTGCGGAGGATGATCCGTTAAGGCTTAACGCAAAGCTCCATGACAGGTTTAAGTTGGCGCTGGATCTCTTTGACGTCCGCCTGATCTTAGAGCCGGAGATCGCCGCTAAGGCGGCAGTTTACGCGACGGACGAGGATATCGCGACATTAAAGCAGCTGTGTAAGGAGACGGAGGAACTGTATCTGGCGGACAAGGATCATATGCCGAAAGACATTGAGTTTCACACCTGGATCGCCCGGTGCAGCAAAGAATCAGGTCATGGAATCCCTGATCCCGATCATCAATTCGGGAATCAATACCTTCGTGAACCTGACGAGGCGCTCACTGCGGACAGAGACGATCACGACCCACCGGGCCATCACGGAAGCCATCGCAAATCATGATTCCACCGGGGCGCGGTGTGCAATGGTGATGCATCTGACGTATAACAGGCAGGAGCTTTTTGAGACGCCGGACGGCTTATAAGGCGCAGGGCGAGACAAAAGAGGAGAAAGAGCAGTAGGAGAGTAAAATGTCAGAAGCCATTCAAATGGAATAAGAATGCAGCGAGCAGGGAAAAATAATGCACAATTTTCCCCTGCTTTTTTGTGCGAAAAAGAGAAAAGGCAAAATACATCAGACAAGTATTGCAAATGCCACAGAAAAATGGTAGATTAAGCACATAGACATAAGACATCAGATAAATATATCAAAAAACTTGCTAAACGGCTTGACATGTCTGACGAAAACGGAAAACAGGAAAGTCAAAACGTGAACTGTTTTTCCGGAATGAAACCATGAAGCGCAGAGCAGTCCGGTTCGGGGTATGATACGGATCTTTGCGCGGAACAACCAAAACAAATATACTGGGAGGTAAATCCACTATGTCTGAAGGAGTTGTACTCAACCCGACCCGCCTTGTCCTGGCAGCACTGATCGGTCTTGTAATCCTGCTCGTCCTGATCATCAAATTCAATGTGCAGGCAATGATCGCGATCCTCATCGGAGCGATCAGCATCGGACTTCTTGCGGGAATGCCGACGAAAGATATTATCGCGGCAGTCAATGATGGAATTGGAAACACGTTAAAAGGAATTGCCCTGCTTGTAGGCTTAGGATCCATGTTCGGTGCGATCCTGGAGGTCTCGGGCGGCGCGCAGACGATCGCCGTCACGATGGTAAAGAAATTCGGTGACGAGAAGGCCGCGTGGGCGCTTGGAATCACAGGTCTCGTGATCGCGATGCCGGTATTCTTCGATGCAGGACTGATCATTCTGATCCCGTTAGCATTCTCCCTTGCAAAGAAGACAAAGCGTTCCTCTCTTCACTATGTGATTCCGCTTCTTGCGGGACTTGCGGTTGGACATGCGTTCATTCCGCCGACACCGGGTCCGGTTCTTGTAGCAACGATGTTAAATGTAGATATTGGCTGGGTCATCTTAGTCGGAATCTTCTGCGGAATCTTCGCGATGATCGTAGCCGGTCCGGTCTGGGGATCCATCTGTGGTAAGAAGTTTTATGTTCCGGTACCGGAGAGTGTGGCAAATCAGGAAGAGATCGACGAGTCCAAGCTTCCGAGCTTCTGGCTGATCGTTGGGATCATCCTGATCCCGTTAGTGCTCATCATTCTGGACTCCATCTGCGGCGTTGTTCCGGCATTAGCCGGTGTTGCTCCGGTCTTTGAGTTCTTAGGTGAGCCGTTTGTAGCACTGTTACTCGCGACTCTGGCTGCCATGTTCGGTCTTGGCTTAAAGCATGGCTACACGATGAAAGAGCTTGAGAAGGTTATGACAAAGTCCTTAGAGCCGACCGGTCTCATCCTTCTCGTTACCGCCTGCGGCGGCGTGCTCCGCTATGTGCTTCAGTACTCCGGCCTCGGAAACGTGATCGGAAACGCGGTTGCATCCATGAATCTTCCGATCGTTGTCCTTGCGTTTATCATCGCAGTCCTCGTCCGCATCAGTGTCGGTTCCGCGACGGTTGCCATGACCATGGCGGCAGGTATCGTTGCGGCACTTCCGGGAATCAGCGAGCTGTCCCCGTTATATCTGGCATGTACCGTAGCGGCAGTAGCGGGCGGCTCCACTGTATGTTCCCACTTTAATGATTCCGGTTTCTGGCTGGTAAGATCTCTCGTGGGAATCGATGAGAAGACGACCCTGAAAACCTGGACCATCATGGAGACCTTAGTCGGCTTGACCGGATTCCTTGTAGCCCTTGTAATTTCATTCTTTGCGTAGTAGGAAGATGCAGATACGCAGCCAAAAGCTGCAGTGCATTCGAAACGCAGAGAAAGAACAAAATTATTGGAAAGCGGTTCCAATAAAAGATATCATTCGCTCAATAACGAGTAACACCCCACAAAGAAAGAAGGAAATATCATGAAATGTCTGAAGAGTCAGGAAATGAGAAAACTTGCACCGGAGCTTGATCCGTTAAGGATCGGAACAGGATGGAAACCGGAAGAACTTGCGATGCCGCAGGTCATCATCGAAAGCACGGCAGGTGACAGCCATCCGGGGAAGCGGACATCTCCATATCCTTGTAGATGAAGTAAAAAGGAATCGCAGAGGCAGGCGGCCATGGCGCGAAATATTTCTGCACCGACATCTGTGACGGCGAGAGCCAGGGAACCGATGGAATCAACTACAGCCTTGCAAGCCGCGAGATGATCGCCAATATGATCGAGATCAACGCGAATGCGACTCCCTTCGATGCAGGCGTATATCTCGCAAGCTGTGATAAGGGAATGCCGGCAAACCTCATGGGCTTATTCCGCGTGAATATTCCGGCTGTTGTTGTGCCGGGCGGAACGATGAATGCGGGACCGGAGATGCTGACACTGGAGCAGCTTGGCATGTACAGCGCAAAGTTTGAGCGCGGTGAGATCGATGAGAACCGCTTAAACTGGGCAAAGCACAACGCATGTCCGAGCTGCGGTGCCTGTTCGTTTATCGGAACGGCATCCACGATGCAGATCATGGCGGAGGCACTCGGCCTTGCCCTGCCTGGAAGCGCTCTGATGCCGGCGACAAGCCCGGATCTCTTAAACTACGCGAGAGAGGCCGGAAAACAGGCAGTTAAACTTGCGAAGATGGACAACATGCGTCCGAGCGATATCGTGACGATGGACAGCTTCGAAAACGCGATCCTTGTACATGCGGCCATCTCCGGAAGCACAAACTGCTTACTCCACCTTCCGGCGATTGCTCATGAGCTTGGAATCGAGATTACAGGTGACACCTTCGACAGACTCCACCGCGGCGCGAAGTATCTTCTTGATATCCGCCCGGCAGGAAGATGGCCGGCAGAGTGCTTCTATTATGCGGGCGGCGTTCCGGCGATCATGGAGGAGATCAAAGACCACCTTCACCTTGATGTCATGACCGTGACCGGAAAGACTCTCGGTGAGAACTTAAAGGAATTAAAAGAGAACGGATTCTATGAGCGCTGCGCGAAATGGCTCCAAAGTTCAACGAGCGTTACGGAATCTCCATCACAAGACAGGATATCATCCGTCCGGCTGACAAGGCCATCGGAACCGACGGCAGCATCGCAGTCCTGCGCGGAAACCTTGCTCCGGAAGGTGCGGTCATCAAGCACACCGCATGCCCGAAGGAGATGTTCAAGGCAGTTCTCAAGGCGAGACCGTTTGATAGCGAGGAAGAGTGTCTGGATGCTGTCCTGAAACATAAAGTTCAGAAAGGTGACGCAGTCTTCATCCGCTACGAGGACCGAAGGGAAGTGGTATGCCGGAGATGTTCTACACCTCCGAGGCCATCAGCAGCGATAAGGAGCTTGGCCGTTCCATCGCCCTGATCACAGACGGAAGATTCTCCGGTGCATCCACAGGTCCGGTTATCGGACACTGCAGCCCGGAGGCAGCAGACGGCGGCCCGATCGCTCTCGTTGAGGAAGGCGATCTCATCGAGATCGATGTGATGGAGAGAAAGTTAAACATCATCGGTATCAAGGGCGAAAGAAAGACTCCGGAGGAGATCGACGCGGTCCTTGCCGAGAGAAAGAAAAACTGGAAGCCGAGAGCTCCGCTACAAGAGCGGTGTGCTTCGTATGTTCAGTGAGCATGCGGCAAGCCCAATGAAAGGTGCTTATCTGGAATTCTAAAAATTTAAAATAAGGCTGGCGGCAAAGTCTGGCTGCCAGCCTGCAAAAGAAAACGTCCCGGATCCTGAGATGACAGTTCTCTCTGATCCGGGGCGTTTTTATATCATTACCATTTTGCATTCCAAATCGGCAAAATCTACTGTTGCCACTGTACTGTTACGGAATTATCAATTCAGAAAATTCCTATCCGCATACAGGAACAGCCACATACTTTTCATATAATAAAGATTGCACGAACGAGTGTTCCTGTGGTAGAATGGTAGTATCTGTTGCCGGAATACCGGTGGTTTCAGTATGTGGGAGATACGAGCAGAACTGTCGGTATCCGGAAACGTGAAAGGGGAACAGAATGAACAATTACGATACATTAAATCCGATGCAGCGGGAAGCTGTCTTCACTACGGAAGGTCCGCTCTTAGTGCTGGCGGGTGCAGGATCCGGAAAGACACGGGCGCTGACACACCGGGTTGCTTATTTAATAGAGGAAAAGGGTGTGAAGCCCTGGAATATTATGGCGATCACCTTTACAAACAAGGCGGCGGGAGAGATGCGGGACCGCGTCAACAGCCTTGTGGAATACGGCGCGGATAGTGTCTGGGTCAGCACCTTCCACTCCCTCTGTGTGCGGATCTTAAGGAGATTTATTGAGAATATCGGCTACACGACGGATTTTTCCATCTATGATTCCGATGATACAAAAAAACCCTGATGAAACAGATCTTCAAGGATCTTGAGGTGAATACGAAGGTATTAAAAGAACGGGGCGTCCTCGGCGTGATCTCCTCCGCAAAGAACGAGATGATCAGTCCGGAAGAATTTATGCTCAGCGCGAAGGCTGAGGGTGATTCGAGACTGAAACGGATCGCGGAGCTCTATATGGAGTACCAGAAACGTTTAAAAAAGAACAATGCCCTGGATTTCGATGACCTTCTTGTAAAGACCGTGGAGTTGTTCCAGTCAAAGCAGGAAGTTTTGGAGTATTATCAGGATCGTTTCCGCTATATTATGGTGGATGAGTATCAGGATACGAATACCGCCCAGTTTAAGCTGGTAAGCCTCTTGGCCGCGAAGTACCGGAATCTCTGCGTGGTGGGCGACGATGATCAGTCCATCTACCGGTTCCGGGGCGCGAATATCAGAAATATTTTTAAGCTTTGAGGAGACGTTCCCGGGGGCGAAGGTGATCAAGCTGGAGCAGAACTACCGTTCTACGAAGATGATCCTGGATTCGGCGAATGAAGTGATCAGGAACAATACCGGAAGAAAGGATAAGACGCTCTGGACAGAGAACGAGGTCGGAGAGCGGCCGGTATTCCGGGGAGTTTCCTTCCTCCTTTGAGGAAGCGGAATGGATCGTGCGGGATATCGTAAAAAAGGGCGGTCCATGGAAGGATTACGCGATCCTTTACCGGACGAATGCCCAGTCCCGTATATTCGAGGAGAAATGTGTTGCGTACAATCTCCCGTATCGTCTTGTGGGCGGCGTAAACTTCTACCAGAGAAAAGAGATCAAGGATGTTCTCTGCTATTTAAAGACGATCGCCAATGGGTGGGATGACCTGGCTGTGCAGAGGATCATCAATGTTCGAAGCGTGGAATCGGAGCTATGAGTGTCGCCCGGGTGAACATGTTCGCGATGGAAAACGATATGAGTTTCTATGAGGCGCTGGAACGTGTGCAGGCTGTTCCGGGAATTGGAAAAGCGGCGTTAAAGATCGGAGTATTTACAGACCAGATCAGCGAGTTCCGGAAGATGTTAAAGGAAGAGACTCCGATCAAGGATGTGATCGAGGCGATCCTGATAAGACAGGATATCGTGACGAGCTGAAGGAAGAGGGCGAGGTGGAAGCCGAGTCCAGAATGGAAAATATTGAGGAATTGATCAACAAGGCAGTCACCTACTGGGAGAGCGCCGAGGAACCGAGTCTTTCTGCATTTTTAGAGGAGGTTGCTCTGGTTGCGGACATTGACAGTATGGACGAATCCGAGGACCGGATCATCCTCATGACGCTTCATTCCGCAAAGGGTCTGGAGTTCCCGTATGTGTATCTTGCAGGAATGGAAGATGGTCTTTTCCCCGAGTATGATGTCTCTGATGGAAGGACCGGAGGCATTGGAGGAGGAGCGCCGTCTCTGCTATGTGGGGATCACGAGGGCGGAAAAAGCGCCTGACTCTGACTGCGGCGAAGAGCCGTATGATAAAAAAGGTCAGGTACAGCCTGAAAGAACGAGCCGGTTTTATTGACGAGATCCCGGATGTGTGTCTGGAACGTCCGGATCAGGATGACTCAAAGACCGGATGGAAGAAAATGGCGGACGCGTACAGGAACCTTCCGGAGGAAGCAGGACTTCCGTGGGTGAAGGCTTCCGGCGCGGACGGAAAAGCGGCTGACGGTCACACCGGAAGATTCCAGAACCGTCCGGCGGGTGTGAGTCTTTTGGACAGAAATCCGATGCCTATAAGAATCCATATGCCTCCGGGACTTCTGCGGCGCCGAAGAACACGCCGACCTTCGGAAAGGCGTTCACCGTAGAAAAACCGAAGTCTTTGGATTACTCCGAAGGTGACCGCGTCCATCACATGCGTTTGGTGACGGAACCGTGAAATCCATCGCGGACGGCGGAAAAAGATTTTGAGGTCACAGTCGATTTTGATAATGCGGCGATCGGGGACAAGGAAGATGTTTGCTTCCTTTGCGAAGTTGAAGAAACTGTAAAGTAAAGGAAAGTCAAAACGTGATTGAAAAAAGTTTGGTATTGATTTTCCTAAATAATCGCATATAATTAAAAACAGCTAAGGAAAGTGCTTATATGTCTATGAGTACTGCGAAAACCCCGGAGGTGCCACTCCGGGGTTTTCTTTCTTTGCGGTGAGCCAAACCGTTTAGGCTGTTACTGTCGGTTGTCCCTATCCAGCCATTTGCAAACATAGTAGCCAACTATGCTTGCCGCGACAGAGACAAGGAAAGTGTTTATGTAATCTATAAATACCGCCTCCTTTCTGCTGGAGGTGCGACAGCAGTTTTATTTTATCATGTTTATTTGTAGAACTCCATATACTGCGGTATAAAAAAATGGTGTCTAAAACTATGAAAATTTAGGGATAGTAAAACCATAAAATCATGATATACTATTACAAAGTATCTGTCCGTGCGGATCATTCTTGTCCGGGGCGGCTGTGAAACAGAAAGGATGTGTGAGGATGAACAAATTCGATACGATGAGTAAAGACGCACTCAGCAAAATGGAAGAGCTTATAAACGCGTCCAAGCTGAATGAACTGCTTCATAAAAAAAGAAGAAGAGGATAAGAAAAAGAATTGTATCCTCTGGGTGCTTGCTATCATCGGCGCTGTTGCTGCTGTAGCCGGAATCGCATACGCAGTATACCGGTTTGTAACTCCGGATTATCTGGAAGATTTTGAAGACGATTTCGACGATGATTTCGACGATGACTTTTTCGAGGAAGAGGAGGAAACTCCGAAAAAACGGAAAAAGCTGTCGAGAAGGATGACGAGAAAGAAGCTTAAGCCGAAATGCTTACAAACACAATGAGAACGAGGCTGTGGCAGGGATCGCTTGCACAGCCTTTTTCTGTGCATAAAAACATATCAGGGGAACGAGGCATCGTTTACGCGCTGTGCGATCAGAAACGGAAAAATCCGATTCCCGGCAGAAAAAGGAGTACAAAATTATATGAAAAAAGGTGAGATCTACACCGGTACAGTGGAAAAGATGGATTTTCCAAATAAAGGAATCCTCCATATCGGAGAGGAAAAGGTAGTTGTAAAGAACGCGCTCCCGGGGCAGACCGTCGAGATCGCGATCTCAAAGCAGCGCAAAGGAAGATGCGAGGGAAGACTCCTTAAGGTCGTGACTCCCGCAGCATACGAAAACACAGAGGGTGCATGTCCTCATCGTGCGGACTGCGGCGGATGTACGTACCAGACGGTTCCTTATGAGGAACAGTTAAAGATCAAGGAGCAGCAGGTCCGGGCTCTTTTAGATCCGGTTCTTCCGGCCGGCTACAATTTTGAGGGGATCAAAGGTAGTCCGTTGACAAAGGCGTACCGCAACAAAATGGAATTTTCCTTCGGAGATGAGTTTAAGGACGGTCCCATGACTCTGGGAATGCATAAACGCGGCAGCTTTTATGATATCGTGACCGTGGACCGGTGTGTGCTGGTGCACCCGGACTGCTGTAAGATCTTAAGAGCGACGTTGGATTATTTTACGGAGCAAGGAGCAGTCTTCTATAAAAAATGGCGCATGTCGGTTATCTGAGACATCTTCTTGTCCGCCGCGGTGTGAAGACCGGGGAGATCCTTGTGGATCTTGTGACCTCCACCCAGACGGAGGAACCTGGAAGAGTGAACAGAATGAGGAAGCGTTGCTTGAGGGCTGGAAAGAAAAACTTCTGGAATTGGATTTGGAAGGTTCTTTTGCCGGAATCCTCCACACAGAAAACGACAGCCTCGCGGATGTGGTACAGAATGACCGCACGGTGATCCTTTATGGACAAGGACTTCTTTATGGAAGAGCTTCTCGGATTAAAATTTAAGATCCTCCATTCTCCTTTTTCCAGACCAACTCTCTCGGTGCGGAGGTGCTCTATGAGACGGCCCGCGAATACATCGGTGAGACAGACGGAAGAAAGGTCTTCGATCTCTACAGCGGAACCGGTACCATTGCCCAGATCCTGGCTCCGGCGGCAGAACATGTGACCGGCGTGGAGATCATTGAGGAAGCTGTTGAGGCGGCGAAGGTGAACGCGGCGCAGAATGGACTGACAAACTGTGACTTCATCGCAGGGGATGTTTTAAAAGTATTAGATACCTTAGAGGAACGCCCGGATCTCATCGTTTTGGACCCGCCGAGAGACGGAATCCATCCGAAGGCGCTTCCAAAGATCATCGATCATTATGGATGCGAAAAAATGATCTATATTTCCTGCAAACCAACGAGCCTTGCGAGAGATCTCGTTGTGCTGCAGGCAAAAAGGTTATGAGGTCACAAGAGTATGCTGTGTCGACATGTTCCCGGGGACGACACAGGTCGAGACGGTATGCCTTCTGTCAAGAAAAGCCCAATAAATCAAAGGATTTCGCTATTTTGGAAATAAAATAGATGTGTGTTTCTGTTTCCGTAGAATGGGTATGAGGGAATTGATTTACCCCAGGGATAAGATTTTCAGGAATTATCAGTATACATTTTGGCAGAAGGAATACTTTTTCGCAAAAAAGAGAAGGAAGATGACGATATGAGAAGAAGAAAAAAAGAGTATAAGCAAAATAATTTCAATGGAAATGTGAATTTTACAGGAAAAACTCAAATTGCAGCAGGAGATATTATCAATAATATCTCGGAAGAGAAGCAAAAGACGGTAAATTATGATCCAGAACCAAAATGGCGTAGTCCATTTACTTTAGCTGTTTTAACATGGATTAGCACTATTATTGCAATTGTAGGAATATTTCCGTTTGCCAAAATAGTAAAAAGTATAGTTTGCTTTTTTAGAGGGATGAATGGAAACACAATAAGTTTAGATATGCAGAAATATTCTGTTGGAATAGCCAAATACAACTCTGTTATTGCAGGATTATTGAAAAATTCGGCATTAGTATTACCGAAATAGGAGTGTGAGATTATTGAAGAAGAAAACAAGATGTTACATATATACTCGTGTATCTACGGCTATTCAGGTTGAATGATGGAATTGATGGCATTATCATGGAAGACAAGCTGGGGTTCTCTCTGATCTATATGCAGGCTAAGAAATGGGCACCGGACAGAGCTGTCGGGCAGCCGGAGATTCAGAGCTTTGTCGGTGCAATCGCCGGGAAACATGGCGATGGACTTTTTCGTTACGACAGCCAGATTCTCACAGAAGGCGAAGGATTATGCAAATATCCATCATATTATTCTGATCGATGGAGAGAAACTTGCGAATCTGATGATCGAACATAATTTTTTGCGTTGCAACACGGAAAACATTCGAAATTAAGGCGATCGATACAGATGCTCTGGCGGAATATCAGGACGAATAGAGCGGATAACGAAACAGCACATAAATACGAAAGATCGGGGATAAACAGAATGGCAGTCCTCCTCATAATTATTAAAAAA
>VOFH01001132.1_pt1 | contig 64274 bp, 108 predicted proteins | sample 5384091 | NCBI WGS metagenome assembly VOFH01 (sample SAMN12384727, study PRJNA508395) | human gut metagenome | isolation source: healthy gut G | host: Homo sapiens | reverse complement strand
CCTAAATAAGCAAATAAAAATCCAATAAAGATTGAACTAAAGAAATATATCAGTGCCTGATTATTCATTCCGTTTTCTAATTGCTTAAACGTATCCAAATGGAAACTAGAAAAGGTTGTAAATGCACCTACAAAACCTGTACTTAACCCTGTAACTAGCCAATCTCGTCCTTCTCTAAATTCAATAAAGAAATATGTTAGAAATGCTAATAAAAAGCAACCAATGATATTAGCTACAAAAAGTTCCAGCCTGTGACCAAATTACATTTAAATAAGCACGTAATGCACCTCCAAAAAATGCAAATAAACTGACACTGATATAATTTTTTAACTTTTATTCATTAAAAACCAACCTTCTTATTGCATATGCAATTCCATCTTCATTATTTGTTCGAGTAACATAATTAGCTCGCTTCTTTATCTCTAATACCGCGTTTCCCATAGCCACTTTATAAAAATCTGAACGTCAAACATAGAAATATCATTTTTTGATCACCAAAAATCATTACTTCATCTTGTTTAAGATTAAGTTTCCGTGCCAATTCTTTCAAAAGCGTTTCCTTTTGAAGCCTGCTTAGAATTAATTTCAATTAATGTTTCATCAGAGGTGGAAACATTATATTTTTCAATAACTTCTTGAGGTAAACCACGATAAACCCTTTCCATTTCTGATGGAGCACCTGAAAACATAGCTTTTGTAAATTTTAAATCTTTTTTGCTATATCTTTTAACTCACAAACTTCAATTGGCATTCTAGTTAGCCAACTTTCACGCGATAAATAGTAGTTGACAAAGTGATTTAATGTAATAAACTTATCCCTTACTTCAACATGAAAGTTAGCTTTCAGTTGCTGAGCTATTTTTTCAAAAAACTGGAAATCTTGATAATTTAGTAATTCTTCAACTACCGCATTTCCTTGTTGCATTCAAAAACCAGAGCGCCATTAAAAGCAACAGCATATTGATTAGGATCTTGCAGATCTAACTGATCTAAATACTCTTTAATTCCTGGAAATGGCCTCCCTGAGCAGGGAACGATTTTGATACCTGATCGAGATGCTTTTTGTAAAGCTTCCTTTGTTTCATAACTTATTTCTTGTTTATCATTCAATAAAGTTCCATCAAGATCAACGGCAATTAATTTTATCTTCATCAATTTTCTCCTATGTAAACGTTCGCTTTCCTTTCTATTATACAAAAAGACGACGCTACTCCTTATTACACATAAAGAAAGTAGGCGTCGTCAGATCTTAATCGGTTAAATTGGTGAACGCCATCACCTATTATAATTTAATCAAGGCAGTTTATTTTGAACCCATTTCTTCTTCAACGACTTTAGCCACTTCTTCACAATACTTATCAGCTAATTCTTGTGTTGGTGCTTCAGTCATAACACGAAGTAAACTTTGAGTTCCAGATGGACGAACAAAAACCGTCCTTCATCGCTCAATTCTTCTTCTACCTTTTAATTGCTTCGGTAATACGCTTATGTTCTTTCCAGTCTTTTTTATCCTTAACAGGAACATTGATTAAGCGTTGTGGATATTCCTTAAAGTCGCTTAATAATTCACTTAATGACTTACCAGTATCCTTCATTACGTATAATAAATGCAATCCGGTAAGCATTCCATCACCAGTATTATGATAGTCACTGATAATAACATGACCAGATTGTTCACCGCCTAGATTATAACCATTAGCTCTCATTTCTTCTGAAACATAACGGTCACCAACTTGAGTTCTGACATTCTTAAGGCCACGTCTTTCTAAAGCCTTAGTAAAGCCTAAGTTACTCATCACAGTTGTAACAATCGTATCTTTCTTTAAACGGCCATGATCAGCAAGATATGAACCAATTACATACATAATATGGTCGCCATCGACTTCGTTACCATTTTCATCAACAGCAATACAACGGTCAGCATCCCCATCAAATGCTAAGCCCAATTGAGCACCTTGCTTTACAACTTCTTCTTGTAACTTCTTAGTATGAGTTGCACCTACATGATCATTAATATTTAAGCCATTGGGATGAGTTGCGATTGTAGTAAAATCAACGCCCATATCAGCAAATAATCTTGAAATTAAAGCACTAGCTGCGCCGTTTGCACCATCTACAACAACTTTAATTCCGCCTAATTCTTCAGGTAAAGTATTTTCAATAAATTGCAAGTACTTTGAAGCACCTTCGTGGTAATTCGTTACAGTACCTAAACCTTCAGCTGAAGGACGTGGAAGCTTGTCTTCTGGTGCATCAATTAATTTTTCAATTTCTTCTTCTTTTAGCATCAGATAGTTTTAAGCCATCACTACCAAAGAACTTAATCCCATTATCTTCAACTGGATTATGAGAAGCTGAGATTTGAACACCAGCATCTGCACCTTGAGCACGAACTAAGTAAGAAAGGCCTGGAGTCGTAATCACACCAACTTAAAACTTCAATTCCTACGGAAAGTAAACCAGAAATCAATGCATATTCTAACATTTGTCCAGAAATACGAGTATCACGCGAAACTAATACTTTAGCTCTTTTCACCATCTTTTTTTATCTTTGGTAAGAACATATCCTCCATCACGACCTAATTTAAAAGCCATTTCTGGAGTTAAGCCAGCATTAGCAACTCCCATGTACACCATCTGTTCCAAAATATTTAAGCATAATTTTTAACAACCTTTCCTTGTTTTATTCCTTTTAGCAGTAGTATCAGTCACCTTTATATGAACTGGTATTACTGATGGTGAAGCCTTTAACTACGCCCTTTGGTAATTTAATTGTTACATCTCTTGTAACATCTTGATTAATGCCACTTAAATCAACCTTTAAAGGAAGAGATGTTATTTTCTTTAACGTATTCTCATCACCATATATCTCAACTGTTTCTTCTTTCGCGGTTAATGAATAAACATGAGTTGATGATTCATTTTTGACGTCACGTTTATTTTAACCTTTTTTCGACAAGTTAATTGGGATAGTAATGTGCGCTGTTGCTGGATCAATAGCAACATTGAGTTGATGTCCTTCTTTATCAAGTGCTACCAGCATTTCTTCACGCTCAAATGTGCTGTCTATTCCCTTTGGTAAATTTGCACGAGCTACGATACGATCAACTTGGTTAACTTCGCTCTTAGCGCCAGTAATGTTAACAACTTCTGGATCGCTCTTTGCTGTGCCAAGATTATACCCATGAGATACAGCACTCTTATTATACTCTATTTGTACAGGAAGGGTACGAGATTTTCTTTTTTGAATGTTTACGCGCACTTTACTTGGACTCACACTATAAGTTAACTGAGTACTTAAACCATTTACCTTAATTGGTACCGTATGTTCTCCAGTTTTTAAATGGCTTAAATCAATATAAACACGAAAATTTTGAGTATTAATAGTTGAAGTAACCAGCGCATTTGATCCTTCTAAAGTAAGATTTATTTTTTCGATAGCCAGTTACATAATACTTATCAGTATTAACAGAAACTTGCAGGGAGCTTTAATTACTTGCGTCTTGGTTGCAGTTTTCAGAGTTTCCTCTCGACGTCCTTGAGTTACAAACCCCTGTTGATTAGACGAAACATAAATGGCCAGTAAAATTGCCAATATCAATGCAACAATGCGATAGAACCAAGGTTTATCAAAAAACTTTTTCATTTTTTATTTGACCCCAATTCCAAACATGATTTACAATTCGTTGATACCATTTTGGCTTCTCTTCTTCTTCCTTTGGAACTAATTGAGCATTTAAGTACTTCAAATACTCTTCTCTAGTCAAATCAAGCATAAATTGGCTATTACGAGTGATTGTTACACCACCTGTTTCTTCAGATACAACAATTGTAATTGCATCAGTAACTTCTGAAATACCCACTGCTGCCCGGTGACGAGTTCCTAGCTTTTTTAGGAATCATACTATTATCTGAAAGTGGCAAATAAGCAGCAGCAACCGCGATTCGATTGTTTCTAATAATTACTGCACCGTCATGCAATGGCGTGTTAGGAATAAAGATGTTGATTAATAACTCGCCAGTAATATCTGCATCAATCGGAATACCAGTTTCAATATAATCTTCCAAACCAGTATTTTGCTGGATCGTAATTAAAGCCCCAATTCTTCTTTTGGACATATATTGAATCGCCTTATCTAATTCTCCAATCATTTTCTCAGCGGCCTGTTTTTCAGTCATAGTTGTGCCACCAAAATTGGCGATCTTCCTAAATGTTCAAGTCCACGTCTAATTTCTGGTTGAAAAATAACGATTATTCCAATTACAGACCAAGAGAGAATTTGATCAACAAAATACGTTAGGGTATGTAAGTGTAATAATCCGGCTATAATTCTAACTACGATAATTAGAGATATTCCTTTAACTAATTGAACAGCCTTGGTTCCTCTTACCAACATAATTAAGCGATAAATAATATACCAAACAATCAGAATATCAATAATGTTCATTAAATTTTGCCAAGTAAATATTTGCTCGATGTTAAATTTCACTACTCATCCCTCCTAAGCCTTAATTATACCTAAACTACCGTCTTATCGACCATACATTTTAAATTCAAGAAACAGATCATTATATTCCTGAATTTTCTTAGGGCCTAAATCTTGATAAACTTGTAAATTTTTCATTGCTTGTTTACTTGGATAAAATTGCTTATCATTTTTTATCTCTTTAGGTAGTAATTTTTGAGCTTTGATATTTGGCGTTGCATAACCAATATACTCGGCATTTTGAGCAGCATTTTTTGGATCAAGCATGAAATTAATAAAAGCATATGCCCCTGCTTTATTTTTAACAGTACGGGGAATAACAAAATTATCAAACCACAAGTTTGAACCTTCTGGTGGAACCACATAATGTAAATGTTTATTATCATTTAACATTGTCCGCGCTTCACCAGACCATGTTACACCAACAGCTGCTTCATTCTGAATCATATACATTTTTAGCTCATCAGAAATAATAGCCTTTACATTGGGGCCTAATCCATCTAATTTAGTTTTAGCTAATTTAAGATCTAATGAATTAGTAGTATTTAATGACTTCCCCATCGACGCTAATGATAGTCCCATAATATCTCTAGCAGAATCAACTAATAAGATATTATGACGATAATCTTTGACCAAAGATCGTTCCAATGCTTTATCTGTCCAGGTTTTACAAACTTGTCATTATACACAATTCCTAATGTCCCCCAGAAATATGGGACTGAATAAGTATTCTTAGGATCAAATGAGTGATGCAAAAATTCACTTCGATATTTTTATAATTTGGAATTTTTTTGTATCAATTTTATCAAGTAACTTAGCCTTTCGCATTTTCGAAATCATGTAATCAGAAGGAACACAAATATCGTAAGCAGTGCCTCCCTGCTTTACCTTCGTATACATAGCTTCATTCGAATCAAAGGTTTCATAAATTACATGATAGCCAGTTTGCTTTTCGAATTTTTTTTATCAGCTTAGGTCAATATAGTCGCCCCAATTATAAATAATTAGATTTCTTACTATTGGCGCTAACACCACTATTATCTAGCTTCTTAGCCCAGGCCTCTAACCCCAAGCAAACTGCTAAAATAGCTAAAATTCCAATCAATAACTTTTTCATTGTGCACGCCCTTACCGATATAGGGATTTGTGATTAGTAATTACATAATAAATTAATACCAAAACCATTACGAAGATAAACATTAAGGTACTTAAGGCATTGATCTCTAAATTAATCCCTTGCCGTGCGCGTGAATAAATTTCTACAGATAATGTTGAAAATCCATTTCCAGTTACAAAAAAGTAACTGCAAAATCATCTAATGAATAAGTCAAAGCCATAAAAAGCCAGCCAAAATTCCCGGTGTAATAGCTGGAATCATTACTTTGCTATAAACTTGCCAAGTCGAAGCACCCAAATCTCTAGCAGCATCGACTAAAAAGAGTAATCAAATTCTTTTAAACGCGGTAAAACCATTAATACAACAATCGGAATTGAAAATGCGATATGACTTAATAATACTGACCCAAAGCCCAAACCAATTCCTAAAAAAAGTAAAGAAGATCAAAAACTGGCACCAATAATTACATCTGGTGAAACCATCAAAACATTATTTAATGCTAATAAAGTTTTTTGTCCTTTTTATTCTTAGTCTGACTAATTGCAATTGCACCAAAAGTTCCAATTACTGTCGCAATCAAACTAGATAAGAGAGCTAATAAAATTGTTTCTAGAAAAATTGCTAGTAGTCGATTATCGTTAAATAAATCCTGATAATGACTTAAAGTAAATTTTTCAAAATGATCCATATTATGACCACTTGAGAAAGAATAATATATTAAATAAAAGATGCGGTAAATACATCAAAACAAGGACAAAAGCAAAATAAATCCGAGACCATTTTATTTTTTTCATAGCTTGATCTCCTTTTTACGACGATGATCAGACGAAGTAAATAGCATAACAATTACCATTAGGACTATTAATACAACCCCAATTGTCGATCCCATTGACCAATTCATTGTGGTCATAAAATATTCTTCAATTGCAGTACCAAGCGTAATTACTCTGTTTCCGCCAATTAATCTTGTCAACATGAATAAAGAGAGTGAAGGAATAAATACTGCTTGAATTCTGACTCAACTCCAGATTTAGAAAGTGGCCATAAACCTTCATAAATGTTTGCCACTTACTTGCACTCCAAATCATAAGCTGCTTGAATTACAGCCGGATTAATATCACAAATTGCATTATAAATCGGTAAAATCATAAATGGAATTTCAATATAAGCCGCTACAAAAATAAAAGCGAAATCAGTAAATAAAATATTTGCCGGTGCTATACCAAAAAAGCTTTAAAAGTTATTTAGCAATCCATGCTTGCCGAAAATTCCGATAAATGCATAGGCTTTTAAAAGCAAATTAATCCAAGTTGGTAAAATAATCAAAAGTAGCCAAAATTGCTGATTTTCATTTGACTTAAAATATATGCAATCGGATAGGAAATTAACAAGGTAATTAAGGTAATTAAAAATGCATACCAAAATGAATTTAGCGTCATTCTCAAAAAGTTCCATTAACAAAAATTGTTGGAAATTTTTCAAGGTAAAACCATCATCACCTTTAAAGGCATTAATAGTAATTAAAATAATCGGAGCAATAACAAATAAACCAAGCCAAAGTACATAAGGCACAAGAAAAATAGCCTACTCTTTTTTCATATCTTACTCTTCTCCTTCATATGCCTCTAAACGTTTATCAAATTCTGCTTCGCTTTCACCAAAACGCATCACATGAATGTCCTCAGGATCAAAATATACCCCTACTTCTTTTCCAATGCTAGTTGGATTAGTCGAGTGAATCAGCCATTCATTTTCATCACTATCAATGGCCTTAATTTCAAAATGATCTCCCAAAAGAGCTGACTTTCAACCATAACTCTTAACTTTCCATGTTCAATATCAGTAATATCTAGATCTTCAGGCCTTAAAACGACCTCTACTTTTCTCCTGGTTTAATTCCTGCATCAGCACATTCAAAACGGTGATTACCGAATTCCACTTCATAATCTTTAATCATTCTTCCGCTCAGAATATTTGAATCACCTATAAAGCGAGCTACGAAATCATTAACTGGTTCATCATAAATATCAACTGGACTTCCACTTTGTTGGATTTTTCCTTCATTTAAAACAAAAAATTTCATCACTCATAGCCAAAGCCTCTTCTTGATCATGAGTAACAAAAATAAAGGTAATTCTAACTTTTTTTGGATTTCACGCAATTCAAATTGCATATCTTTTCTTAAACGCTTATCTAAAGCAGATAAAGACTCGTCTAAAAAGTAGAACTTTTGGCTGATTCACAATTGCTTTGCAATTGCAACACGTTGTTGCTGCCCACCACTTAATTCAGAAATTTCGCGATTTGCAAAGCCATCTAACTGAACCATATGAAGAGCTTCTTTAACAGCTAACTTTATTTCTTGCTTATCTTTTTTTCTTGATTTGCAAACCAAAAGCAACATTTTCAAAAAACATTCATATGCGGAAATAAGGCATAATTTTGGAAAACCGTATTAATTTTTCTCTTGGCTGCATCCAAGTTGGTAATATCTTTTCCATCAAAAAATACTTGACCACTTGTTGGTTCACTAAATCCAGCAATTATTCTTAAAATAGTTGTCTTGCCTGATCCTGATGGCCCTAATAAAGAATAGAATTTCCCTGATTCAATCGTTAAATTAATATCTTTTAGAGCCACAAACCCATCGTCATACTCTTTACGCACATGCGTTAATTTAATAATATCGCTCAACTTTTCACCATCTCATCAAAAAGCTACAAGCCGTTACTTGTAGCTTTGTCGTAGTATCTAATCTTTTTCTTTTCCTATAATTCTTACTTCAGTTTGCAAATCAACATCAAAATCTTTTTGATCGTCTTTTGAATTAAATGAATTAAATCTAAATAATCAGTAGCTGTAGCACCACCAACATTAATAATAAAGCCAGCATGCTTCATTGAATCTTCGGCACCACCAATTCTTTTTTCCTGAAGACCCGCTTTAATTATCATTGGACCCACAAAGTGGCCTGTTGGACGCTTAAAGACGCTTCCACATGAAGGATATTCAAGTGGTTGCTTTGCTCTACGTAAGCCATTAAAGTATTCCATTTTAGCCTTAATGGCCCACTTATCTCCTGGTTCAAGTCCAAAAGTAGCACTGATTACTATATCTCCAGTTTCCTGAACTAGTGAATGACGATAGCCAAATTCCATTTCATCGTGAGTATAAGTTTTAAATTCGCCTTCACGAGTTAAGACCCGAACAGATTTAATGACAAATTCTGTCTCGCCACCGTAAGCACCAGCATTCATGAAGACAGCTCCACCAACACTACCAGGGATACCAGCTGCAAACTCTAAACCACTTAAGCCGGCCTCACATGCTGCTTCAGATGTATCAATAATTCTAGCGCCAGCATCTGCAGTAACTGTTGCTTCTTCTTGGTTAGCAACAATTTCATCCATCTTAGTAAGAATTAAAACTAGACCTGAAATTCCTCCATCTCTAATAATTTAAGTTAGAAGCATTTCCAATAACAGTCAAAGGTAGGTTATTAGTTTTAACTGTTTCCACTAAGATTTTTAATTCATCTAAATTTTTAGGAAAAGCAAGATATTGCGCAGGTCCACCGGTCTTAGTAAACGTAAAGCGGCTCAATGGAATATTTTCTTGAATATCAATTCCCTGTTTTTTAAGTCCATTAGTTGCATTTTCAATCTCTTTTCCTTAAATAATCGTCCTTTAATCATACCGCAATAAATAGCTAGTTTTCTACCTTAAGTGTTATACTAAAAAGAAAAATAATATTTTATTTAGGGGATAAAATGAACTTTACTGCAATGGATTTTTGAAACGGCAAACAGTCATCCTGAAAGTGCATGTTCTCTTGCCTTGGTTATGGTTAGAAACAATGAAATTGTCGACCGTTTTATACAGTTATTAATCCGCAAATGCCTTTTGATGGTCGAAATATCAGAGTTCATGGTATTACTGCCGAAGACGTTAAAATGCACCAACAATGGCTGAAGTTTGGCCTAAAATAAAAAAATTGTATCAACCCGGAATGTTAGTAGCTGCTCATAATGCACGGTTTGACTGCCGGGTAATGGAAAAGTCGCTCGCCTGCTATAATATTCCAGCTCCTCACTACTTTGCAATTGATACTTTAGCAACTAGCAAGGCGTTCGAACCTGATCTTCCTAATCACAAATTAGACACAGTGTCAGAAGCTTTAAATATTAACTTATGGCATCACCATAACGCTTTAAGTGATAGTGAAGCTTGTGCGGGAATTTTAATTGAAGAAAATAAACGTGTTGGAGATGATTCAATCAAAAAAATGGTTAAGCCAATCTAAGCTTAACCATTTTATTATTCAAAAGATCTTTTTTATATCTGATAACCAAGCTTGGTTTCTCTTACCAACAGCTTTAAATTCAACTATTCGTTTGGTTGAATCCCATGAATCATCAATCCGCTTAATCGTTACTTCAAGATAATCGTTTGGCAAATCACCAATAATAAATTGTGGCCACTCAATTACCACTAATCCGTCTTCGGCTAGATATCCAGGCATATCAATACTTGATAAGTCACCATCTTCTAGTCGATACATATCCATATGAAACAGTGGCATTTTACCTTCACGATATTCTCTAACAATTGTAAATGTTGGGCTTTTAACAGGACGTCTAATACCTAATGACCGAGCAATTCCTTTAGTCAGAGTGGTTTTTCCAGCACCTAAATCACCAGATAAGAGGAGCAGGTCATGTCCCTGGCTACTTTTTCCAATTGCCTGACCTAATTTTTGCATTTGTTCATCAGAATTTATTTCTAATGATTCCATTTTACTTCTCCATGTTTGCTTGAGCAGCAGTTAAAATAGCTAATAAGTATACATCCTCTGTTTTACATCCACGTGATAAGTCGTTAATTGGAGCAGCTAATCCTTGCAATACAGGCCCAATTGCACTAAAGCCACCTAAACGCTCAGCAACCTTATACGAAATATTACCTGACTGAAGTTCAGGGAAAATAAAAACATTAGCATGTCCAGCAACTGCAGAACCTGGAGCTTTTGCTTCTCCTACGCGCGGAACAATAGCGGCATCAAATTGTAATTCGCCATCACAAACTAAATCTGGATATTTTTGATGTACTAAATTAGTCGCATCTTGGACTTTAGTTACCATTGCTCCTTTTGCTGAGCCCTTAGTCGAAAAACTAAGCATTGCAATTTTAGGATCAAGCCCAATCATTTCAGCTGTTTTACTGGATTGATAAGCAATTTCGGCTAATGTCTCACTATCAGGATCAATATTAATTGCGCAATCCGCAAATATATATTTTTTCGTCTCCACGTTCCATAATCATCGCACCTGAAACACGGCTCATTCCCTTTTAGTTTTAATAATCTGCAGAGCTGGACGAACAGTATTAGCTGTTGAATGAGTAGCACCAGAAACCATTCCATTAGCTTTTCCTTCATATACTAACATGGTACCAAAATAAGAAACATCTTGTAGAATTTTTTTGCTTCTGCTAAAGTATTCTTTCCTTTTCTTAATTCCACAAAATCTTGGCACATTTTTTTCAAAATCTGGGTAGACAGCCGGATTAATAATCTCAATTGAACCTAAATCAACATTTAATTTTTCAGCAGATTTTATCACTTCATCGGGTTTTCCTAACAAAAGTGGTTCAACAATTCCCTCTTCTGCAAGACGAACAGCAGCCTTAATTATTCGCTCATCATTTCCTTCAGGAAAACAATCACTTTTTTGATTCTTCTGCTTTTTCTTAAGTGAGTCAAATACTTTCATAACAAAATTAAGCCTTTCTTTTATCTCTAGCTAATATTTTACAATTTCAAAGCTTTTTCTCAAAACAAAAACTATGCCATATCTGATTGGCTTACTTCCTGTGGCAATTGCCAATCAATTGGACTCTCACCAAATTTAGTCAAGGCATCATTACATCTCGAAAACGGACGGGAACCAAAGAAACCACGGTCTGCTGAAAAGGACTAGGATGCGCAGACTTGATAATGACATTCTTTTCTTCATCAATTAACGGAATTTTATTTTGAGCAAATCTTCCCACAAAATAAATACAACTTTTCCGCGATCGCTAAGAGCTTTAATAGCTGCATCAGTGACTATTTCCCAACCTTTTCCCTGATGTCCATTGGCATTTCCATAAGGCACTGTTAATACTGCATTAAGCAATAAAAAACTCCCTGATCTGCCCACTTTTTCAAATAACCATGATTTACTGGAATGGCACCAACATCATCATACAATTCTTTATAGATATTTTTTAACGATGGCGGCAAAGCAACACCAGGATTAACACTGAAACTCATTCCCGTAGCTTGTCCTGGGTTATGATAAGGATCTTGGCCTAAGATCACAACCTTAGTATCTGCAAAAGAAGTCAATTTAAAAGCAGTAAAATATGATACATATCTGGAAAAATCTGCTTTGTTTGATATTCACTTTTAGAAAATCATGTAATTTTTGATATTGTTCACTCTCAAAAGCGGGTGCTAAAATTTCATCCCAATCATTTCCAATTAATTTTTTCATATTTATTCTATCCTCTTGTATCTCTAAGAAATCCAAGTTCATGATATCATATAGATAAAAGATCGGAGGACTTAAAATGATTAAACTTATTGCAAGCGATATGGATGGCACACTATTAAATAAACAAATGCAAATTTCATCTGAAAATATTTCTGCTATTAAAGAAGCACAAGCTAAAGGAATCGAATTTTTAGTAGCAACTGGGCGGGCACCTTCTGAGTCGCAAGGAATATTGGCAAAAGCTGGACTTCACACTGGTTTCATTAACTTAAATGGTGCAATGGTTTTTAATACGGCGGGCAAATTAATTGTAAATGAGCCAATACCTAAAGAAGAGAGCTTCAAGATTAATAAGTTACTTAAAGATTCTGGCTTCTATTTTGAGATAGTGGGAGCAGATCATGTTTATTCTGATTCTCGTTTGCGAAGGATTGCTAACTTTTCTGATCTTTTAGTTGACCTTAATAAAAACTAACTTTCAAAAAAGCAGTTTCTTTTGCTGCTGGCTCCGACGAAATCATGAAAATCAAATACGTCCCTGATTTTAAAGACCTACTTAAAAAGCCATCATTTGAAGTAATGAAATTTGTCGCTTTTCATCCAGATGGTCCAAAAGTCTTTAATCATATTCGCGAAGAAATTAAAAAAATTGGTGATTTAATTGTTACTGCAAGTTCTTCAACTAACATTGAAATAAATAATATTAAGGCTCAAAAAGGAATTGCTTTAATGGATTACGCAAAACTGCAGGGCTATCAGCCTAATGAAGTGATGGCTATTGGTGATAATCTTAATGACGAATCAATGATTCAAATGGCCGGTATTGGTGTTGCAATGGAAAATGCCGCACCTGAAATCAAAAAATTGCTAATTTTATTACTAAAACCAATAATGAGAATGGTGTTGCATATGCAATTCGCCATTTCTGTAAATAAACATAATTTTCCCTAAAGGCAGATGAAATTATGCGTTATACTGTCCAACTTACCCAAGGTCAAACTTGTGGTCAAATCCCGGTCAAAAACCACCAGGGAGAGATTGTCTATATTTTAAAAGGAAACCTTAATGAGTTTAATCAACCGATCATTCTCACTGATATTAATCATGTTGAGATTGGGCGGCTCTATTTAGACTCTAATCTTCTTCTAACTAGCTATAGCGTTGATGTAATCAACCACTCCCTAGTCAAAGTAAAAAATAAATAGTCGGTTTGCAAATTTATTCTATATTACTAGATTAAACTATTGGATTAAAGGAAGTTTAAAACAAGGCAGATATAGTTTTTATTCAGGCATTAAAAAGTGGCTAGCGTTTGTTCGCTAGTCACTGATGCTGACTTACTTTGGAGCTGTGATATTTCACGTCCTGAAGATGTCCTTTATTATTTTAATTAGTCTGCTCTTCACACAATGGCATACTAAACCTTTATTCCCTACCAACTTTTAATTTTCAAAAGAGTTAACGCTCTCTCTAGTCGTAGTTTAAGTAGTAGTGTGAGAAATTAAAGACTTGAAATTTATGAGAACAAATTTGTTTTTGAAAATCAATCAATTCAATAATAATCGCTAATTCTTCCAGTAAGAAACTATAGTTTTTATTACATCCATGGCTAATCCAAAAAACAAATTCGATCATATAACAAGTTGGTCAATTGTTTAAGTATAAGTTCTGAAAAACTTCCTTTTATAAACATAAGATCGAATATACCGAAAGAAATGCTCTTTTCATCTTTTCACACATACAATCTTGTTCACTTAAATGATAAGCATTATAAAAATACTGTTTATTTTTCTGAATATATTCACATAAAACATTAAGAAGTTGATTTAGACTTTCTTTTTTGGTTTTTTTTGCGTAATTCTTTTCTTTAATTCAAACAAAATACAGGCTTCGATACAGTTATTTATCTTTCCATATCGTAAGTAAAAAGTTTTTCGACTAATTTTTGCTTTACTACAAAGTTTCGAAATATTTACTTTCTTTACATTTGGTTCAGATAACATACTATGTAAAGCTATTTGAACTCTTTCCAATTCTGCCAACATCTCATTTTTTATTTTCTTTCTAAAAAAAAAGGATCACGCTACCTTTCTATGACTGACAGTTTTATTACTTTATCAGGTTTTATCAATCTAGACAATAGTAATAATGTAAATAGTGTTATTTTTAAATATTTCTTTAAATTTAATAATCAAAAAGAGAATTAATCTATTTAACCTACGATTAATTCTCTTTTGATTTAATTAACTTTTTAACCATATGATTATACATACGGTCTCCTATCGTCATTGTCGCAGTTGTTTTAAAGCCCATGTAATCATACAGACGAGCTGCTCTAGGATTATCTTGATCAACGTTCAAACTGAACTTTTTATATCCCTTCTGCTTAGCAACTTCAGGAGCAAACTTAATTAATTGCTGTCCAATACCTTCTCCCCAATGTTTGGGAGAAACTGCAATAACATCCAGATACCATTCATGTGGCAATGCTTCTTTATCTGAAAAAATGATTGCATCAAGAGGCAGTCCGACCTTAGGATATGAACTTTTTAATGAAATATCAATTAGTCCTTGATCATCATAACCATACATTACCATTATCCCAACTGGACGATCCATTTCATCTGCTTCTACCCACATTCGATTATGAGAATACCGATAATGAGGTGAATAGAAGCCATGCTTCATCAAATCATAGAATTGACTTTCTGGAAGTGCTTTTAATGGTATCCATATCCATTTCATCAAAAATTTGTTTTTAAAATTGGAAAAACTAACGGGAAATCAGTTAATTTTGCCTTTCTAATCATTTTACCTACCTACTTAATTAAATTCCATACTTGCGGTGAATTTCTCGATCTTGATCACGTTTTTTAATTGTTTGTCGCTTATCGTATTGCTTCTTCCCTGACCAACGCCTATTAATACTTTGGCAAAAACCATGCTTCAAAATAAACTTTCAAAGGAATAATTGTCATTCCTTGTTGAGCTTGAATTCCAGCTAGACGAGCAATTTCTCTTTTTATGAAGCAATAAGCGCCGTGATCTCAAAGGATCATGATTGTAGCGATTACCTTCTTTATATTCACTAATATGAACATTTTCTAAAAAAGCAGATCCATTAATTATTTGAACATATCCATCACGTAAAATTAATTCTGCGAGCACGAACTGATTTAATCTCGGTACCAGTTAAAGCGATTCCTGCTTCAAGAGTATCTTTAATAAAATAGTCATGATTTGCCTTTTATTCTGAGCAATCAAGTTATCTGCTTTTTGTTTCATCGTTTTCTTCCTAATTACTTTTATTAGTTTTAACAGTTGTATTCTGACGATGGCGAATCTTAAAATTATGACCATTATTTACATGGAAAGATTTATTATTCTTACCATTATTATTTCTATGTCCCTTATTAAAGCTACGCTTACCGCGACTATAACCTCTTTGTGGACGTTTTTGGCATTTGGAGCATAAATTTCAAAGTCTAATTGATGTTGCTCAACATCTGCATTGATTAACTTAACCTTAATTGGCATTCCAATCTTAAATTGCTTGTGAGAATTGCGACCTGTTAAAGTCAATGACTTTTCATCAAAGTTGTAATAATCATCGTTTAAAGTTAGAAAATATGAATCAAACCTTCAACAGTATTTGGCAATTGAATAAACATCCCAAAACTTGTTACTGATGAAACAATAGCATCAAAAGTTTGACCAACTTTATCAGCCATGAATTCCGTCATCTTCAAATCATTTACACCACGTTCAGTATCAATTGACTTTCTTTCTTGTGTTGAAGTTTGTTCAGCAACATCAGGAAGTTGTGACTTGAAATGCTTTTGGACATCCTTATCCATCTTTTTTTATCAGCATATTCATGAATCATTCGGTGGACCATTAAGTCAGAATAACGACGAATTGGAGAAGTAAAGTGAGTGTAGTATTTAGCCGCCAAACCGAAGTGACCAAGTGGTTCTGGAGAATAATGTGCTTGTTTCAAACTACGAAGCATCATCATTTGCACAACTGCTTCTTCAGGTGTACCTTCAGTCTTAGCTACCACCTTCTGTAAATCTTTTGGTTTTACATCATTTGGATCAGCTTTTACATTTAAGCCAAATGCACTTACAAATTCAAAGAATGATTGCATCTTTTCTTGATCTGGAGTTTCGTGAACACGGTAAAGAAAAAAGGAACATGCTTCTTGTAATAATCTTCAGCAACTGTTTCATTCGCCATTAACATAAATGATTCAATCATTTTTCAGCAGTACCACGTTCATGAAGAACAATATCAGTTGGCTTTACCTTTATCATCAACAATAATCTTAGCTTCTGGTTCTTCGAAATCAATTGCACCGCGTTGATGCCGTTGCTTATATAAAATACTGTGTAAGTCAGCCATATCATGAAGCATTGGAGCAACGTCTTCATATTTTTGTTCTAGTTTTTCATGATTATTTGGATCAAGAACTTTATTAACGTTGTTATATGTTAAACGACCATGTGATTTCATAACTGATGGATATATTCTATAACCAACACGCTTACCTTCTGGTGTAATCTCCATATCACATGAAAGAACCAAACGTTCAACGCCTTCATTAAGCGAACAAAATACCATTTGATAATCTGAATGGAAGCATTGGAATAACACGATCAACTAAGTAAGTACTATTGCCTTACGAGCAAAAGCTTCCTTATCTAAAGGACTTCCTTCTTTTACATAATGGGACACATCAGCAATATGTACACCCTGGGTGATAATTACCATTAGGAAGCTTCAAACTACTACAGCATCATCAAAGTCTTTCGAATCGTCCCCCATCAATTGTTACAGCAGGTTGATCAGTAATATCAACACGTTTTGCTTTTTCTTCCTCTGTTACATGATCTGGAATATTATTTGCCTGATCCATAGCATCTTCAGGCCAATCAGTTCGAATATCATTGTCAACTACAATTGACATGATATCAACACCAGGATCATTCTTATTACCAATAGTTAAAAAGAGCTACACCTTGCATTTCATCAGGTTGATCTTCGTTAGGATATTTGGTAATAGCAATTTTTACCATATCACCCATTTGTGGCTTAACACCGTTATCGGTGATATTAATCTTATATTTCTTTAACTTACGATTTTCACTAACAACATAACCGTAAAAGCCACTTGATTTTACTACTTCATCAGCATACGGATGAAATTCACCAACTAAAGTTTCAACTCCACGTTCAGTAATTTCCTCAATTTTACCCTCGGGTCTCTGCCATTCCATGGATTTGCACCTGCGATGATCTTTACTTTAACATGGTCTCCATCAATTGCAAACTTAGTATTGTGCTTATCAATGAAAGCATCTTCCATACTTTCATCATCAAATTTAACAAAACCAAATCCTTTATCATTTGCTTTAAATGTACATTCAGCAACAGTATTCAATTGATTCAACTGATTTTTCCTTGACCATCAGTTACAATTTTTTTTACTGTGCTCTAAAAAAGTTAAAAGCTTTAACTAAATCTGGAAAATTTAGTCTTTGATTACGGCTAAGATCATTTTCAAGTTGATCTACATCGTATTGCTCTTGAGGATTATGTCTGAATGTCTCATAAACATCAGCTAAAACTCGTTCATTTTGTGTCATTATCTAATTTGCCTCAATTTCTTTATAAGATAAGTTAAGCTAAAAGAAATTAAAAAGCCCTCCTATGACCGGAAGGCTTTTTTTTACTTGGATGAAAGTATTGCCAAGATCAAAGCAAGAGCGAAAAAGAGAACCAACAATACAGCGGTAATTCTTTCCATTAATGCTTCAAATCCACGCTTTTTTTGTCTGGCCACTAAATACTGCACCGCCGGACAATGCGTTTAAGGCATCTTGTTGCTTTTGCAGCTGCATCAATGTAGCAATAATAATTAAAAAGCTCACAATGATGAGTAGCGTCATGACGATATTATACAAAGCGCTGCCTCCATTACCTAAATTTCTTACTGTACTGATTTTACCATATTTAACTAACGAATGCTAAAAAAGAAAAAGGGAGCCACCTTAAGCGACACCCATTTTTCTTTCACTTTAAATATTAATTAAAATTGTTTGTGTAAATTATAGAAACTGTGAATTCCCTTGTATTGAGCAGTTGAACCCAAAGCTTCTTCAATTCTCATTAATTGGTTGTATTTAGCAATTCTGTCAGTTCTTGACATTGAACCAGTCTTAATTTGACCAGCATTAGTTGCAACAACTAAATCAGCAATTGTAGTATCTTCAGTTTCACCAGAACGGTGAGAAACAACAGCAGTGTAACCTGCTTCCTAGCCATTTCAATAGCTTCAAAAGTTTCAGTTAAAGTACCAATTTGGTTAAGTTTAATTAAGATTGAGTTGGCAACACCCATCTTAATACCTTTTTCAAGGTAACTAGTGTTAGTAACAAATAAATCATCACCAACAATTTGTACCTTATCGCCTAAACGTTCAGTAAAGTCTTCCAACCTTCCCAATCGTTTTCGTCCAAAGGATCTTCAACGGAAATAACTGGGTACTTATCAACTAAATCTTCAATTAATGAAGTCCATTCTTCAGCAGTGTATTCACGACCATCAGCAACAGTTACATACTTCTTAGTATCCTTGTTGTAGAATTCAGAAGCAGCACAGTCAAAGGCAATAGCAATGTCTTGACCTGGTTTGTAGCCAGCACGTTGAATAGCTTCTACTAAAATTTCAAATGGTTCTTCGTTGTTCTTCAAGTTAGGTGCAAAACCACCTTCATCACCTACGGCAGTTGATTCACCACGTTCTTGCAATAAGCCCTTCAAAGTATGGAAAGTTTCTGCACCCATACGAACAGCTTCATGAAGTGATTTAGCACCAACTGGCATAATCATGAATTCTTGAATATCAACGTTGTTATCTGCATGCTTACCACCATTGATAACATTCATCATTGGAGTTGGTAAAACATGAGCATTTGGACCACCTAAGTATTCGTATAAAGGCAAGCCTAATTCATCAGCTGCAGCGCGAGCACTTGCTAATGAAACAGATAATATTGCATTAGCACCTAAAACGACCTTTATTTGGGTACCATCTAAATCGATCATAGTTTGATCGATTAAACGTTGATCAGTAACATCTAAACCGATAACAGCTTTAGCAATTTCGCCGTTAACATTTTCAACAGCAGTTAAAACGCCTTGACCACCAAAGCGAGACTTGTCACCATCACGTAATTCTACGGCTTCATGTTCACCAGTAGAAGCACCAGATGGAACAATAGCACGACCAAAGCCGCCTAATTCAGTATAAACTTCTGCTTCAACAGTTGGATTACCACGAGAGTCAAGAACTTCACGTGCGTGAATATCAGTAATAACAGACATGGAGATTCTCCTTTTTCTAATTCCGTTTAAATAAATTGTTAATTAATCTTGGTAGTTTACTAATGCTAAGAATGATTCTGGATCAAGTGAAGCACCGCCAACTAAACCACCATCAATATCAGGTTTAGACATTAATTCTTTAACGTTAGCTGGTTTTACTGAACCACCGTATTGAATACGAACGTTTTCAGCAGTTTCTTCGTTGTACAAGTCTTTTTTCAGTTTCACGAATAGTCTTGCACATTTCTTCAGCTTGATCAGCAGAAGCAGTCTTACCAGTACCAATAGCCCAAATTGGTTCATAAGCAATAACAAGCTTAGAAACTTGTTCTGCAGTCAAACCATCTAAAGCAGCTTTGATTTGAGCAACTACCCATTCTTCTTGCTTATTAGCTTCACGAGTTTCAAGAGATTCACCACAGCAAATAATTGGAGTTACGCCATTAGCAAATAAAGCTTTAGCTTTATTGTTAATGTCTTCATCAGTTTCGTGGAAGTAGCCACGACGTTCTGAGTGACCAATAATACAGTAGTCAATACCCATTTCGTTTAAAACTTTTGGTGAAGTTTCACCAGTAAATGCACCTTCAACTTCAAAGTATGCATTTTCTGCACCAGTATGTAAGTTTGAGCCTTCAGCAGTTTTCTTTAAAACATAAAGATCAACTGCAGGTGCAGCAATAACTGATTCAACTTTACTTGGATCTGGTAACTTACCCTTAACTGCATTTACAAATTCAACAGTTTGTTCTGGGTTCATATGTAATTTCCAGTTACCAGCAATAATTGGTGTACGCATTTAAAAATTCCTCCTAATTTTACTTGTCAGAAACACAAGCGATTCCTGGTAATTCTTTACCTTCAAGGTAGTTAAGTGAAGCACCACCACCAGTAGAAATGTGGCTGATCTTAGGAGCAATTCCCAATTGCTTAGCAGCAGCAGTTGAGTCACCACCACCGATAATAGTTACAGCATCCTTCAAGTCAGCTAATGCACGACCAACTTCCAAAGTACCTTCTGCGTAGTTTGGCATTTCGAATGCACCCATAGGACCATTCCATACAACAGTCTTAGCATCCTTTAAGATGTCTCTAAATTTTTCAACAGTCTTAGGACCAATATCAAGACCCATTTCATTGTCAGGAATATCATCACCAACAACTTCGTGAGGAGCATCGTTTGAGAATTCAGTTGCTGCAACATTATCTACAGGCAATACAATCTTATCGCCAGCTTTTGCTAATAATTCTTTTGCGAGTTCAACTTTATCAGCTTCAAATAATGATTTACCAATCTTGTGGCCTTGTGCAGCTAAGAATGTGTAAGCCATACCACCACCAATTAAAATGTGATCTGACTTAGGAATTAAGTTTTCAATAACACCAATCTTATCTGATACTTTTGCACCACCAAGGATAGTTACAAATGGATGAACTGGGTTTTCAACAGCATCACCTAAGAACTTGATTTCCTTTTCAATAAGAAACCAGCTGCTGCCTTTACCAGCCTTCTTCATAGCAGTTGCAATACCAACATTTGAGGCGTGACTTCTGTGAGCAGTACCAAAGGCGTCGTTTATGAAGAGGTCACCAAGACTTGCCCAGTATTCGCCAAGTTTTGGATCGTTCTTAGATTCACGTTTACCAAAGTCGCCGTCAATATCTTGGTAATCTAGTGTTTTCAACCACCAGTAACGTCGCCATCTTCCATTTTGGCGATGGTTTCTTCAATTCTTTACCTTCCGTTTCTGGTACAAAAGTTACCGGCATGTTTAGCAACTTAGAAAGGCGTTCTGCCACCGACGCATGGACAATTCCTTCTTGTCGCATCTGACTTTACACGGCCCAAGTGGCTCAGCAAGAATTGCTTTACCACCATGTTCAATAATGTACTTGATAGTTGGCAAAGCAGCAACGATACGGTTGTCATCACCAACAACACCATTTTTAATTGGAACATTGAAGTCAACACGAACTAAAACTTTTTACCTTTAAGATCAAGGTCTGAAACGATTAATTTAGCCATTTAAATTAATTTACCTCCTTAGATTATTTGAAAAAGGCGGAGGAAGTAATTCCCTCCGCCTTCTTGATCTTACTAAAATCAATAATTAATTAATGATTAAAGGGTTGCAAAGTCAATAAAGTACGAACCATTTGGCAAGTGAATGAGTATTCGTTGTCGTACCAAGCAACCGTCTTAACTAATTGAACCATCGTCACCTGCATGATTTCCATGGTTTGAGATGGGTCAAAGACAGAACCAGCAGTCATAGCCAAAATGTCGGAGAAACGATGTTGGGTCGTTGTATGCAAATGAAGGACCTTTCGTAGCTTCTTAACTGCTTCGTTAATTTCGTCAACAGTTACATCCTTGTCCATGATTGAAACAAGTTCAGTTACAGAACCATCTGGAACTGGAACACGTTGAGCGTGACCGTTCAACTTACCGTTCAGTTCTGGAACAACCAGACCAATGGCCTTAGCAGCACCAGAAGAGTGTGGAATGGTGTTCGTACTTGCAGTACGGTTGTTACGTAAGTTCTTACCACGAGGACCATCGAGGATAGCTTGCGTGGAAGTGAAGGCGTGGATGGTAGTCATCGTACCAACTTCAGACCGAATTCCTTTTGTAAAGCATTAACCATTGGGGCCAGGAGTTAGTAGTGCATGGAACCTGCAGAAACAATCTTGTCGTCAGCCTTCAAAGCATGTCATCGTTTACCCCAGGAACAATGGTAGGAAGTCTGAACCAGCAGGTGCAGAAATCAATACCCGCTTAGCACCAGCCTCCAGGTGTGCTTCTGACTTTTCAGCAGAAGTGTAGAAACCAGTACATTCAAGAACGAAGTCAACGCCATCATTCTTAACCCAAGGAATGTTTTGTGCTTGTGGTTCTGCGTAAACACGGGTACTTCTTACCGTCAACAATGATTGAGTCATCAGTTGCTGAAACTTCGTGGTTGAAAGTACCATGAGTTGAGTCATACTTCAGTAAGTGAGCCAAAAGTGGACTGGAGTCGTCAAGTCGTTGATTGCAACAACTTCAATATCTGAAGACTTTTCGCCTAAATCCATAATACGACGGAAAGCCAAACGACCAATCCGGCCAAAACCATTAATACCAATTTTAACTGTCATATCCTATATTCCTCCTTAGGAAATATGTAAATAACAATTTATTTTAAACGGGAATTACTTCCCTTTAAAACCAAGTTTGAGGCTCCTTCATCCGTGATCAACCACGTCTGTTTGGGAGCATGATGCATCACCAGCAGCAATTGCGAATACATGAGGTATTTTATCTAAATCTTCTAGTTGAAGACCAATACGTGGGATACGTTTAACAAGTCTACCTTGTTGGTCGAAGAAATACCCGAAACATTCGGCCACAGCTCCATCATTTCGAAGCTTAGAATTAGTCATAACATCTAAGCCACGTCTCTTTGACATGACATCTGCTCTACCAATTCCATGTATCACCATATCACTATTATAAATGTTTGAAATCGCATTCGCAATATCTGTGTCTTGAAGTAATAAAGTCAAGGCTTCAGATGATACATTTTCTGGTAGATATAGGCCTTTATGCCTACCTCCCGTTTCAGATGCCATCATCTGAGCTACAGTATTGCTTTGAATTTCAACACTTTCTCCAACTGCTCCCTTCCAGGAACAAACAACAAATCGCGATAGCGACAATTTAGGAGAAAGATGACGAGCTACTCCAGCAACGGTAGTACCACCCAATACGGTAATGATACTTTTCCTAGCGGTAAAAGAAGATCCAGGGCAGAATTAAGTTGTTCACCCATCAAATCAACTACACGCTCTTGCCGATCCATATCACCAGGAACAATAATTGCTCGATCAATACCCAACTTCTGTGCCAATTCAATTTCAGTTTGGCTTGCATTGAATAAACGATCAATTAATGGAGCAGCTTCTTTTAAAGTTCTCTTTCCTTTATCAGTTAATTCCATCCCATAGCTCTGAATATTGATCAGACCTAATTGTCGCAAATAATCAGTTTCAGTTCGCACATTGCGCTCGCTTAATCCTAATTTTTTAGCAACAACTCGTCGCCCAACTGGAGCTAACAGCGAAATCTGTTCAAGAACAAGAAAACGTTGCCGAATTATTTTTTAAAACATCAGGAACTAAGCTTTGCAACAAGGTTAAATCCGAGTCCATTGCTCGCTCCCTCTATTGGGTCAAAATTGATACCGCCATATGACGGTCAGCGACCCAAAAAGCTTAAAAATATTAGAGAGACGCGAATTGATTAACTTCAGATTCACATTTCTCTCTCGACATTTTTAGTATAGCAATATCTTTTTTAAATTCAAGATATATCCTTCAGAATAATTAATTTGTACTTTCTTCTTTTTTTGATATACTTATTTTAGTTTGTCGTGCCCTTAGTGTAATGGATCGCACGTAAGATTCCGGTTCTTAAAATCTGAGTTCGACTCTCAGGGGCGCATAGTACGAGACAGTCAGTCAATCTGGCTGTCTTTTTTTTTTTATATTTTGTCACTTTATTTAGAAAAAATCTATCATCTGTAAGCATTTTCGTTATAATTAAATTTGATGTTAATTATGTACATAGACAGAAAGGTTATTTTATGATCGAAGAAGAAAAAAAGTCTAATGCCAAAAAATGCTCTGGCCAACGCTAGCGATGATGGCATTTTCAACTGTCTGGGGCTTCGGTAACGTTGTTAACGGTTATGTTTACTTTGACGGTACCAAAGTTATATTCAGCTGGATATTAATGTTCCTGTTATATTTTGTTCCCTATGCATTAATGGTTGGAGAACTAGGTGCAACTTTTAAAAATGCTAATGGTGGTGTTTCCTCATGGGTTAATGCTACTATGGGTGCAAAGTGGGCCTATTACGCTGGGTGGACATATTGGGCATGCCACGTAGTATATATTTCAAGTAAAGGTACTGGTGGCTTAAGAGCCATGGCTTGGGGAATCTTCGGCAACACTAAATGGTATGATGGTCTTCCAACTGCTTGGACTCAATTTGCCACTTTAGTGGTCTTCCTCTTTTCTGCTGGGTTACTACTAAAGGTATCCCAGTACTTAAAAGTTTAGCCACTATCGCTGGATCATCAATGTTCATCATGTCAATTTTATTTATTATTATGATGTTTGCTGCACCAGCAATTAACCCCCATGCTGGTTATTACTCAATCAATTTTAATTGGAAGAGTTTAATGCCCACATTCAACCTTAAATATTTAACATCTCTTTTCAATTTTAGTTTTTGCTGTCGGTGGATGTGAAAAGATATCTCCTTATGTAAACAAAGTTAAAAATCCAACCAAAAACTTTCCTAAAGCAATGATGGCTTTAGCAATTATGGTCATGGTTTCTGCAATTTTAGGAACTTTTGCTATGGCTTTAATGTTTGATCCTAAAGTTGTTAACAACAATCTAAACGAATATATTTCAAATGGTGCTTACATGGCCTTTCAACGTTTAGGCGAGTATTACCATGTTGGTGGTTTATTTATGTATATTTATTCATGGTGTAACGTTATTGGCCAATTCTCTACTTTAGTTATTAGTATTGATGCTCCTTTAAGAATGCTACTAGGTAGTAAAGAAGCTAAAAACTTTATTCCTAAGAAGCTTCTTAAGATAAATAAACATGGTGCCTACATTAACGGTATCTGGATGGTTGTAATTCTTTCAGGTGGTTTAATTGCAGCACAAGCTTTATTACCTGATGCACAGGCAGTTATGGCTCAATTAGTTAAATTAAATTCAACTACAATGCCAATGCGTTACTTATGGGTATTCGCAGCATATATTGCACTTAGAAAGCAACAAAAGAAGTTTGATACTTCTTACCAAATGACAAAGAATCAAGGATTAGCTTATACAGCTGGGATATGGTGTTTTATTGTTACAGCAGCATGTTGTATTTTAGGAATCTACTCACCAGATCCATTTACCCTATTTCTTAACATCATTACTCAATTATCTTGATTGTTTTAGGCTTAATTTTGCCAGCAATCAAAAAAAGAGAAGATGGAACTAACCCATTAATGAAGTAACTTTAAATGAACGATATGCTTGCTATATCGTTCATTTTTTTCTACAAAAATTAAGTTTGATTAGTTGACATGATTAAAAGTAAGTGATTTAATTAGCACTGTACTTATTAGAGTGCTAATTTTGTTTAGGAGGTAAAATTAATGCTCGTACCTACAGTTATTGAACAAACTGCACGTGGTGAACGTGCTTACGACATTTACTCAAGATTATTAAAAAGATAGAATTATTATGCTTAGCGGTGAAATTAACGACCAAATGGCCAACTCAATCATCGCTCAACTTTTATTCTTAGATGCACAAGACAATACTAAAGATATTTCTCTATACATTAACTCTCCAGGCGGTGTTATTACTTCTGGTCTCGCAATTATGGATACAATGAACTTTATTAAGTCAGATGTATCTACAATTGCAATTGGTATGGCTGCTTCAATGGCTTCAATTCTTTTTGACTAGCGGAACTAAGGGTAAACGTTTTGCATTACCAAATTCAACAGTTCTTATTCACCAGCCTTTAGGTGGTGCACAAGGTCAACAAACCGACATTCAAATTGCAGCTAATGAAATCTTGAAGAGTCGTAAGAAGCTTAACCAAATATTACATGAAACTACTGGGCAACCTCTTGATAAGATCCTTAAAGATACTGAACGCGATAATTACTTATCTGCAGAAGAAGCTAAAGACTATGGTCTAATTGATGAAATTTTGGTTAACCAAAAGAAAGACTAGTTTAATTTAACAAAAAATAGAGCTCACGATAGATGTGAGCTCTATTTTTTTTGACTAATTTTCTTCTTTTAACTGTTGCGCCATTTCACGAATTTTTTGAAAACGGTGGTTAACTCCCTGACTTTGAAATTGGGCCATCTGGAACCTGAGCTGCAACTTCTTTGAGTGAAAGTTCAGGATGCATTAATCTAAAGTGTGCTAGGATTGCCAATTTTTCTGGCAAATTTTCTAACCCCACTTTTTCTTCAATTAATTGAATATCCTCAACCTGCTTAGCTGCTGCATTCGCGGTTTTCTTCAAATTTGCTGTATCGCAATTTACTAACCGATTCACCGAATTACGCATATCCCGCATAATTCTTAAGTCTTCAAATGCTAACATTGCATTGACGGCACCTACAATATGTAGAAAATCACCAATTTTTTTCAGCTTCTTTAAATATACAATATATCCATTACGTCTTTTTGTAGCTTTTGCATTTAAATAAAAGAAACTATTCATTAATTCCAGTAAATCATTATTATGATTTTCATAAAGAGAATAGATCTCTAAATGATATCGACTCGTTTCAGGATTATTCACACTTCCAGCTGCTAAAAAAAGCTCCTCTTAAGTATGACATTGCCCTTTGTTCCGATGTCATAATCTTCTCAGGAATTCCGGTAATCAAGCCATTATCACTGTCAAATATCTCTAGATCACTTAAAATTTCATGAACTTGTTTTTTGAAGCCTAACTAAATATTGATAATTTTTCTTTAACTTCATTTTCTTAGAAACAATTAGCAGCGGCTCGATTCCATAGGCTGTTTTAATTAAAGAAAATATTCTTCTAGCAATGGCTGGATTTTCAGTTGTGATATCTAGACTAAATTGATGGTCATGAAGACTAAGTACTCCGTTCATTCGCAAAAAAGCTGCTAATTCTGCCTTAGCATGTTCTGGATGAACTGGCAGACTAGTAAGTTCTTTTTTTACATCACTTGCGTATGAAACCATTAACTAATCCTGTTCCTTTTTTCTTCGGCAATATGCTTCAAAAGCCAAATTTAAAATTTCATCGGCTACTTTTTACCATCATGAAAAACTAATCCACTATGCTGATCAATAAAGTCAGCCGTAATTACGCGGCAATCTTGGAGCCCGTAACCCAGCAAAATCATTTCTTACCGGTTCAAGATAAGCATCATAATCTGCCGGATTAAACTTACTCATATCAATTTTAGCTCCGTTAACTAAGGCAGTATTAATATAATGACCACCTAAATGATCATTAATAACTTGAACATGTTCCGCTGCTGTGAAATGATCTGTTTCACCTTGCTGCGTCATGATATTACAGATATAAATAACTTCAGCCTTAGTTTGTCTCACAGCATCACCTAAATTAGAAATCATCAAATTAGGTAAAATTGAGGTAAATAAACTACCTGGTCCTAAAACCACTGCGTCTGCTTGCATAATTGCAGCTAAAACAGGTAAAACTGCCTTTGGCTCATCGTCAGAATCAGTATCAGTTACCCATACTCGTTTAATGCGCTTATCCTTTGAAGTAATTTCTGTTTCACCAGCTTCAGTTGTCCCATCAATAAATTCTGCATTTAAAGTTAAGGGTTCGTTTGAAGCAGGGAAAATTCGCCCATCAATTCGCATCATTCTTGATAACGATTGAACAGCATCAAAAATATTCCCTTGCATTTCATCTAAAGCGGCAATAATTAAATTTCCAATTGCATGACCTGCAAAAATGAGTCAGATGAATTAAAACGGTATTGAAAAATATCTTTTTCTTCCTGTGGTAAGTCGGATAAAGAAACTAGCACATTTCTAATATCGCCTGGCGGCACCACATTAATATAATCTCTAATTGCACCTGATGATCCACCATCGTCTGCCACAGTTACAATAGCTGTTATATCGGCATTTTGTTCCTTTAAAGCATTCAAAATAACAGGTAACCCTGTTCCACCACCAATAACAACAATTTTAGGGCGACGTCCGCGAATGACACGTACAATTTTATTTTCTCCGTACGCCATCTCCCAACAATCTCCTTTATTGTCCAATATAACGACTAATTTCTCGATGAGAAATATCAACAGGATATTTCTTAGCCAAATCAACTGCTAATTGGCGAGCGATTGAAACGCTCCGGTGTTGACCACCAGTACATCCAATTGCAATAGTTAATTTTTCTTTTCCTTCCGCAATATATCCGGGAATAGCCGTCTCTAACATGTCTAAAAACTTAGCATAAAACTTTTTTAGTTTCTTTCTTGCTCATTACATAATCAAAAAACTCGACGATCTAAGCCAGTAAATGGTTTAAGTTGAGGAATATAGAATGGATTCGGTAAAAATCTCACATCCATTACAATATCAGCATCAATTGGAATACCATACTTAAAGCCGAAACTCATTACTTCAATTGAAAAAGTCCGAGTTTGATTATCTCCAAACTTATCTACTAATTTAGCTTTTAATTCCTTAGTAGTTAAACGGGAGGTATCAATAATTATATTTGATATATTTTTAGTTCTTGATAAAATAGCTCTTTCTTCTTGAATTCCATCCAATAAGCGTCCTGTATGAGCTAATGGTGGCAAACGTCTTGTTTCCTTATACCGAGATACTAATACATCATCTGAAGCATCTAAAAACAAGACAGTCGACTGAACATTTTGACTATCTTCTAAAGATTTAATTTCGTCAACCAAATCTTTGTAGAAGCTTTTTACTCTCAAGTCAACAACTACTGCTGCCTTACTAAAATCTGATGAATTGTTAATTAATTCCCAGAAACTTCCCAATAATTCTGGTGGTAAATTATCTACCACAAAATATCCCATATCTTCTAAAGCTTTGATTGCCACAGTTTTACCTGCGCCACTCATACCAGTAACAATCAATAATTGTTTCTTTTGTTCAGCCATAGCTATCCCTCCTTAATCGCTATTATAACATACCGGGTGTTTCATTTTTTGAATAAAATAAAAAGTCGTTGTCACAAGTAGTTATCACAATCAACTACTTTAAAACGACTTTTTATTTTATCTGTGCATCCATGAAACAAAAATTTCATTGATTCCAAATACCATTAACCAAAATGCTACCAAATAAACCAAAGTAATAGCAGCAAGCACTGGATTAAATAGCAAAGCAAAAGCAATAATCAAACTAACAATATTCAAAATTAAGCAGAGAACAAAATAGCCAGTTGAATATTCGCGCAAGTGCCATGAAAAGATAATACCGATAATTGAGTCGGCTAAGAACCAAATAGCAAATAAAATAGCTAAGGTTAATCCACCAATTTCACGTGAACATAAGAATAAAACTCCGATTACAATATCGACAATTGCTGAAATTAACGTAACCCAGCTTAAATCAAAAATATTATGGAATTTTACATATGCGGAAATCCAAATAATTCCTTGTAAAATTGACAAAATACCAAATACAAATACAAATGCGCTTAAACCACGACCAGGGTAACGTAATAGTAAGAATGGTGCAACAACAAACAAAAATTCCTGCTATAAATGAACCCCAATCAAAGCCTTGGTGTCTAGAATTATAAATATCGTTCATTTTTATATCCTCCTAGATAATATTCTACACTTAATTTACTAAAACACCATTAACTTTATTCCTGCTCATCTTTTGCTATTCATTAACTTTTAGTTAACTTAATATCTCGCTTGAGAACTGGTTTTAAGTATTGTCCCGTATAACTTTCTTTAACTTCAGCAACTTCTTCTGGAGTACCAGTAGCCACAACTTGACCACCGCCATCTCCACCTTCAGGGCCTAAATCAATCAACCAATCAGCGTTTTTAATAACATCTAAGTTATGTTCAATAATTAAAACAGTATTTCCCTCATCGACTAAGCGCTGCAATACTTCTAATAACCGCTTAATGTCATCAGTATGTAAACCCGTTGTTGGTTCATCTAAAATGTAGAAATTATTACCCGTGGAAAGCTTCTGTAATTCAGAAGCTAATTTCATTCTCTGTGCTTCCCCCACCAGATAAAGTTGTGGCTGACTGCCCAAGTTTTACATAACCCAAACCAACATCAACGATTGTTTGTAGCTTACGATGAATTTTAGGAATATTTTCAAAAAATTTGCAAGCTTCATTAATTGTCATATTCAAAACTTGCGAGATATTTTTTTCACGGTAAGTTACTTCAAGAGTTTCTGAATTGTATCTTGTCCCATGACAAACTTCACAAGGTACATAAACATCAGGTAAGAAATTCATTTCGATTTTAATAATTCCATCACCATGACAAGCTTCGCATCTACCGCCCTTAACATTAAAAGAAAATCTCGCTTTAGTATATCCACGCATTTTTTGCTTCATTAGTTTGTGCAAATAAAGCTCGAATATCATCAAATACACTAGTATAAGTTGCAGGATTACTACGTGGTGTCCGCCCAATAGGGCTTTGATCAATATCGATAATTTTTCGATGTTTTTATATCCCTTAATTGACTTATACTTTCCTGGTTTAGCTGAATTATTATTTAATTTTTGTGCTAAAGCACGCTTCAGAATCAAGTTTACAAGAGTTGATTTTCCAGAACCTGAAACGCCGGTTATTACAACAAATTTCCCTAGAGGAAATCTACTGAAATATCCTTCAAGTTATTTTTCAGCAGCACCAGTAACAGTAATTTTTTACCATTACCCTTTCTTCTCTCTAACGGTACAGGAACGATCTTTTTACCTGATAAATATTGTCCAGTTAAAGATTTAGGATTCTTCATCACTTCTTCTGGTGTACCAGCAGCCATTACTTTTCCGCCATATACACCTGCTCCTGGTCCCATATCAACTAAGTAATCGGCCTGTTTCATCGTTTCATCGTCATGTTCGACTACAATTAAAGAATTACCAAGATCCCGCATCTTTTTCAGCGAAGAAATAAGTCGATCATTATCTCGCTGATGAAGACCAATTGATGGCTCATCCAAAATATACATAACGCCAGATAAATTAGAGCCAATTTGGGTTGCTAGTCTAATTCTTTGTGCTTCTCCACCGGATAAAGTTCCAGCAGAACGAGATAAAGTCAGATAGTCTAAACCAACATTCTTTAAGAAAGTTAATCTATCACGTACCTCTTTCAAAATTGGTTTAGCAAATCATCTTTTTCTTGTTCACTTAATTTTACTGAATTAAAAAGTTCAATGACTTAGAAATTGACAGATCAGAAGCTTCAGCAATATCTTTGCCATTTACTTTTACTGCTAATGCCTTTTCATTTAATCGCTTACCGTGACAAGTTGAACAAGTAAGTTCAGTCATATACTTACCCATTGCATCACGCATAAATTTTTGACATTGGATGATGATAACGACGATTGATATTATTTAAAATTCCTTCAAATTCTTGAACAGTATCATTTACACCAAAGTCACCTTCAAGATGAAATTTGATTTTTTTCCTTTAGATCCATTTAAAAATTAGATCTTTTTTTGCTTTTTAGTTAATTTTTTATATGGCTTGTCCACAGGTATTTTAAAGCCATACATGCTTGCTCAAGCATGGCAGTATAGTATTTTAATTAGACCATGGCACTAAAGCTCCCTCTGCTAAAGTTTTATCCTTATCAGGAATAACTAAATCTTCATCAACTGATAATTTCATCCCCAATCCATCACAATCAGGACAAGCTCCAAAAGGCGCGTTAAATGAAAATAAACGAGGCTCCATTTCGCCGACCGTAAAGCCACATATTGGACAGGCATAGTATTCAGAAAAGTTAATACGTTCACCCTTAATCACATCAACATCCATGTAGCCATCTGCCAAACGAAGAGCAGCTTCAACAGAATCAAATAAACGACTTCGAATATTTTCTTTAACAATTAAGCGGTCAACAACAATATCAATACTGTGCCGTTTATTTTTGTCTAGGTCAAAATCATCAGTGATTTCATGCATTTCACCGTCTACAATTACCCGTACATAACCCGCACGCTGGATTCGTTTAAATACTTCCTTATGTTCTCCTCTTTTAGCGCGAATAATTGGAGCTAAAATCTGAATTCTGCTTCTTTCAGGTAAATCCATTACGCGATCTACCATCTGATCCACGCTTTGTCTCTCAATCAAAGTTCCATCATTTGGACAAATTGATGACCAACGCGTGCCCACAATAAACGCAAATAGTCATTAATTTCTGTTACAGTTCCAACTGTTGAACGCGGATTATGAGACGTCGTCTTTTGATCAATGGAAATTGCGGGATTTAAGCCATCAATTGAATCAACATCAGCCTTATCCATTTGGCCTAAAAATTGTCTAGCATAACTTGATAGTGACTCAACATATCTTCTTCTACCTTCAGCATATAAAGTATCGAAAGCTAATGAACTTTTTCCTGAGCCTGATAAGCCGGTAATAACTACTAATTTATCTTTTGGAATCGATAAACTTATATCTTTTAAATTATGTTCACGCGCTCCATGAATTACAATTTTATCATTTGCCATTTAGCTTTCCTCCTCTACTTTTTCTTTTCATGTACTTGCTTTTGTAAATCCATAATTGCATCACGTAAGTTAGCTGCTTCTTCAAAATCTAGTTTCTTTGCAGCTTCTTGCATTTGAGCAGTCAAAGTTTTAATCATGGTTTGCTTTTGTTTCTTAGTCAATTCATCAAAGTTTAGATCAGCAAAACTTTCTTTATTTTCCTTCTCATCACTATCTTTAGTAATTGAAATAACATCCCTGATAGGTTTAACAATAGTTTTTAGGTGTAATGCCGTGTTCTTTGTTAAACTTCATCTGCAAACTACGTCTTCTTTCTGTAGCATCAATTGCTTCTCGCATGGAATCCGTAATTGAGTCTGCATACATAATGACCTTACCATTTGAGTTTCTAGCAGCACGTCCTATCGTTTGAACTAAAGGTCTAGTTGAACGTAAAAATCCTTCCTTATCTGCATCTAGAATTGCAACTAATGACACTTCCGGTACATCGATTCCTTCTCGCAAAAAGATTAATTCCGATTAAAACATCAAATTTACCAAGCCTTAAGTCTCTAATAATCTCTAAACGTTCTAATGTCTTGATATCTGAGTGTAAATAGCGAACTTTGATCCCCAGGTCTTTCAAATAATCAGTTAAGTCTTCTGCCATCTTTTTAGTTAAAGTCGTAACAAAACACGTTCATCACGATCAATTCGTTTATTAATCTCACCAACTAAATCGTCAATTTGTCCCTTAATTGGTCTAACTTCAATTTCTGGATCAAGCAGTCCAGTAGGACGAATAATTTGTTCAACTTTATGATCAGTCTGATTTAACTCATAGTCTCCAGGAGTTGCTGAAACATACATAATTTGGTTTACATGCTTTTCAAACTCTTCTAATTTTAGTGGTCGGTTATCCAGAGCTGAAGGTAATCTAAAACCATAATCAATCAAAGTTTGCTTACGAGCTCTGTCTCCGTTATACATCGCCTTTAATTCTGGCATTGTAGCATGCGATTCATCAATTAAAATTAGAAAATCATCAGGAAAGAAATCAAGTAAAAGTATGCGGAGGCTGACCAGCTTTACGTCCTTCCATGTGCCTAGAATAATTTTCAATTCCGTTAGTGTAGCCAACTTCACTCATCATTTCCATATCATAGGTAGTTCTTTGATTAATTCGTTGAGCTTCTAAAAGCTTACCTTCTCCCTCGAATTTTTAACTTGAATATTCATTTCATCTTTAATTGAAGCCAAAAGCTCTTTGCATAATTTGTTCATTAGTAACAAAGTGTGTTGCCAGGGAAAATAGAAACTTGTTCGCGTTCACCAATTACCTCACCAGTCAAAGAATCTACTTCAACAATCCGATCAATTTCATCACCAAAAAATTCAACTCTAAATGCATGATCAGAATAACCAGCAGGAAAGATCTCTACCACGTCACCGCGGACTCTAAAACGACCACGTTGAAAATCAATATCATTACGATCATATTGAATATTCACCAAGTCCCGTAGTAATACATCACGGCTAATTTCTTGGCCTTCAGAGATAGATACTACACTTGCTGCATACTCTCTTGGATCACCTAAACCATAAATACATGAAACTGAAGCAACGACAATTACATCATTTCTTGACATTAAATCACTGGTAGTTTTATGACGCAACTGGTCAATTTCATCATTAATTGATGAATCCTTTTCAATATATGTGTCCGACTGTGGCACATAAGCTTCAGGCTGATAATAATCATAGTAAGATACAAAATAATCAACGGCATTTTTTAGGGAAAAACTCTTTGAATTCACCATAAAGCTGACCAACAAGAGTTTTATTATGCGAGATTACTAAAGTAGGTTTATTTAATTTAGCAATTACATTCGCCATAGTAAAAGTCTTACCTGTCCCAGTAGCACCCTCTAAAATTTGGGCCTTTTCACCGTTTTCAAAACCATCAGTCAACTTTTTAATTGCTTGCTCTTGATCACCTGCTGGTTGAAATTTAGAAACAAGTTCAAATTTTTTGTTTTTTTGTCGTCTAATCATTTTCGATCCTCCGCAAAAAAAGTTGGACTAAAATAGCCCAACTTCTATTAACGTATTCATTTTACTACAGCGAACGTATTTTCGCACTATTTTTGCATTACTTTAATAAATTTGCTAATGCATCTTGATATTCTTCAGCTGCCTTTTCCGCAGTTTCAATATCCTTCTTGTTTACACCAACATAAGCCTTAATTACAGGCTCTGTTCCAGATGGACGAAGAGCAACCCAAGTTTCATCATCTAAGAAGTACTTCAAAACATTAGATTTAGGGAAGCCAGTTAATGGAGTCTTTTGTTTCCTTCAATGGTTTCTTGAGTTTCAAAGTCTTGGATTTTTTTACAACTTTGGCACCATTAATTTCAGTTAAGTGCTCTTTACGTAATTTACTCATTAATTCAGCCATTTTCTTTTGACCACCAATACCTGGCATTTCAATAGCCTTGGTAATTTCGTAAGCCACACCATACTTTTGCCAAATTTCTTGCAAACCATCAAAAACAGTCATGCCTTTAGATGCATAGTAACTTGCTACTTCTGCAAACATCAATGCACCTTGCATAGCATCCTTATCTCTAGCAAATGGTTTAAATAAGTAGCCGTAACTTTCTTCAAAGCCCATTAAGAATTTACCGTCATTTTCTTTGTTCATGCGGTCAACTTCTTCACCAATGTACTTAAAGCCAGTTAACACATGCTTGGTCTTAATACCAAAATCATCAGCAATCTTAAATGGAAGTGCACTAGAAACTACTGAGGTTACTAATTCATAATCAGATGATAAAGTTCCGTTTTCTTTCATGTGAATTAATAAGTAGTATGCCATTAAAGTAGCAATTTGATTACCAGTTAGAACTTGGAAGTCACCATCTGATTTTCTAACAGCAGCACCCATTCTATCGGCATCTGGGTCGGTTGCAATAATAACATTTGCATCTACTTCATTAGCTAACTTAAAGCCTGGTTCAAACACATCACGGTATTCGGGATTTGGCTTAATAGTTGTAGGAAATTCAGGATCAATAATTGATTGACTTGGAACTGGAATGACATTGTCAAAACCGCCTTGTCTGAATGCGCGATCGTAGAGCATTTTACCAGTACCATGCAATGGAGTATAAATAATCTTTAGCTTATTAGCGTTAGCTTTAACCATTTCAGGATCAACAGTAACATCCTTCAAATGAGCTAAGTAAGCTTCATCCACATCTTCACCAATTAATTGTAATGTACCCTTAGCACGCAATTCTTCTACTGGAGCAGCTTTAACGCCAAAAATATCATCAACTTTTTGAGCGTAAGCAAACAAGCGATTTGCATTTTCTGGAGCCATTTGAGCACCATCTTCACCATATACCTTGTAGCCATTATATTGCTTAGCATTATGGGAAGCAGTGATATTAATTCCAGCAAAAGTATTTAAATGACGAACAGCAAATGACAATTCAGGAGTTGGTCTTAAATCATCAAATAAATAAACATGAATTCCATGTGCACCTAAAATACGAGCAGCATGCTCAGCAAATTCTCTTGAGTGATAACGTGAATCAAAAAAATTGAAATTGCGACACCACGTTTTTTAGCTTCTTCACCATTTTCATCAATTAATCTTGCAAGTCCTTCGGTTACTCTTCCCACAGTAAACAAGTTAATTCTGTTAGTACCTGGTTCAAGCCGTCCTCTCATTCCAGCAGTACCAAAATTAATATCTTGTCCGAAAGCATCTTCAATCCACTTTTCATCTTTACCTAATTTGTTTAATTGATCTTTTTAAATAATCAGGTAAATTATTTGCATTAGTCCATTGACTATAAATTTCTTTTGCGTTCATAATTTCCTCTTTACGTAAATTTTATGGTTTCATCTGCTATTTTAACGCAAGTTATAATGAAATTGCTATCATAATTAACAATTTAATTATTCTGCTCGCAAAAGATTTAACGTCTTCTTTTTCTATTCGATATTTGAAAAAACTCTTAATTAACTAAAGTTCCAGTTAATCTTTCGCTCAAACTTTTCATAAGGAAGTAAAGTGATTTCACCTAAGTTTATCCCTTCTGCTGGTGGGCATTGTGCTTCTAAAAATAATTCCGTCATATTGACCAATATTGTTTGCAATACCAGTATGATTAAAGTGGTTAGCTGTATAGGTAACAATTGCAGGAGCATTAGTTGTCATAACCATTTTATGTTTATCAGATGTTAAAACTGCTGCTGGTTGCATCCCATTTAAGATAAAGGGATGATCTAAGCCATTGCGTAACTTAATTTGACTATTATCACTGTTTAATGTTTCAGCTATTCTCTTACCTTTTCGAAAATCAAAAACTGTATTTTCTACGCTTTGCATTCCTTGATTTGGTAGTCCATCTTTACCAACTGGTAAATAGTAATCGGCTGCAAGTTGTAATTGTAAATCAGTTGCTCGTTCACCTAAATTAAAATAAGTATGGTTTGCTGGATTAAAAATAGTTAATTGATCACTAACCGCTTCAAGCTTATATGACACATTATTTTCATTATCTGCTTGTAAGTTACATGTAATTTCATATTGCCAGGATAGCCATTATCACCATCTGAATCAAAAAAGGAAAAGATCAGCTTGAGATTCTTGATTGGAATTTTTAATTTAAAATTCCAAACTTTCATGTCAGTACCAATACCACCATGAATATGATTTTCTCCATCATTTTTAGGTAGTTGAAAAAATATGATTTCCATGTTTCCATTGTCCTAAGCGAACACGACCACAAATTCGACCAACTGTTCCACCTAGAAAATTTCTCTCTTTTGAATAGTCTTCCGGACTGTTTAATGACAAGATCATATTTTCACTATTGAGTAGAACTTTTTCTAAAGTTGCTCCGTAATTAAGAAGCTTAACTTGCATCCCATGATCATTTTCAAGGCTAATCTCGCATAGATCTTGCCCATCTTTTACACCATATTTTACAAAAAACTTGTTTTCATTTTATTTATCTACCTCGCTTACTAAAGCCTTGGTAAATTTTTTTACAACCAGCTTCTCCATCTTTATTATTTTAAAGACACCAGCACATTCAAGAACTTGATCAAACACTTCGACTAGAGCCTGTTGCAAAATACTATCTACATTCTCTCTAGTAATCTGATGCTCTGCTTTGATTTTTCTTGGCCCAATCAAGATGGCTATCAGCTATTTCATTATCTTCATTAAGTAAATATTTTTTAACTTCTTCTAGTTCTTTCTTAAGTCTTCCTGGGAGAATGGCTCTTCCCATAACTTCGATTAAGCCAATATTTTCTTTTTTTAATGTGCCAAAGCTCAGCATGTGGATGAAAAATTCCTAATGGATATTTAGCACTAGTATTGTTATCACGAAGAACTAAATCTAAAAACGAAATCTTCTCCTTCACGATGCATAATTGGAGTAAACCGTATGGTGTCTAGTTTCACCATCAAAGGCTTTAATTTGACGATCTTGGTCACTATAGTGATCCCAAAAATCAATAATTTTACTGCCCAAATCAATTAAATCTAAGGAATTTTACTAATTAAGCGTAAATCACTCATAGGCCAATCAACTACTCCAGCTTTAACTTCTGGGTATTGATCAAAATTAATCACTTTTTTATTTTCGCCTTCATCATTGGAAAAGACGTGACGACCACCTTGATAATGCTCATGAGCAAGCATCGAGCCACCAACAATTGGCAAATCAGCATTTGAACCAACAAAATATTCTGGTAGTTGTTTCTCAATATCTACTAAATTAATTAAAAGTCTGCTGATTAATGATCATCGGAATATGCTTTGGATCTAAGAAAATACAATGTTCATTAAAATATGCATATGGTGAATATTAAAAAGCCCCACGGACGGCCACCAATCATTATACGAATTATTCGCAAATTACTACGTACATTCTTTCCATATCCGCCAACATAGCCTTCATTTTTCAAGACAAAGTGCACATTGAGGATATTTATTACCGGTACTATGAGCTGCCGCAGCAATCGCCTTAGGATCTTTTTTCAGGTTTTGAAAGATTAATCGTAATTTCTAATTCATGATTCTTAGAGCTCTTTCCTGAAAAGACAATATTTTTGGCAATAGCTTCTTTTTTTACATAATTATTATCAACGCAAAGCTTATAAAACCAATCAGTTGCTGCATTAGCAGATTTTGCATTTTTGCCAGAAAATTTCATTTACTTTTGAAGGCGTCGGCGTTTTTAAATCATATAACTTATCATTTAAAACTTCGCGTGAAGTATTGTCATCAGGAATAATTTTTGCGATCAACGGCTATTTGAACAAGTTGTTTTACTGGAGATTGTTTTCCATCATATTCTTGATCTTCATCACCTACTAAAGCTTTGATCTTATTAATTACATATACACGATCTAATTCTTTATATGCTCCACTCGCAATGACTTCATCTGCAAATTTCTCAATAATTTTCATTTCTGTAGCTCCTTAAGCTTAAATTCTTTTGTTCCATCTACAATTTCCGCATCATAGAAACTTGCATCGTACCCAACTGCATCACGATAAATTTTTCCAATATTTTGCTTAAATTTTCAGCTTCATCCTTTACAATTGCAATTGCGCTACCGCCAAAACCGCCACCAATCATTCTAGCGCCTAATACACCATCTTGTTTTCCAAGCTGCTTCAGCTAAAGTATCAAGTTCTTTACCAGTTACTTCATAGTCGTAATGAAGAGAAATATGAGATGCATTGATTAAACGCCCTAGCTTTTCTAGATCATTATCTTCCATTGCTTTAGTTGCTCTGATAGTTCTACCATTTTCACTAACAGCATGGCGAGCACGTTTTTAACTCTGTTTCGTCATTAATTAAGTATGAATATTCATCAAAAGTATTATCGTCAAGTTCACCTAAAGCTTTAATATCTAGTTTAGTTTGTAATTTTGCTAAAGCGTTGTGACATTCGCTAACACGATCGTTATAAGCAGAGTCTGCTAGGGTATGCTCTTTGTTAGTCGACATAATAATAATTTCATAATCACTTAACTTAAGTGGTTTATATTCGTATTTCATTGTGTTGCAATCAAGAAAAAATAGCACTATCTTTTTTTCCCATAATGCATGCAAATTGGTCCATAATTCCTGAGTTTAATCCCACGAATTCATTCTCAGTTTTTGACCCAGTCTTGCTAAGCTAGACGATCCACATCTAAATCAAATTCATCCTTCAAAATCATTCCCATTAACATTTCAATCGCAGCACTCGAAGATAAGCCAGATCCTGATGGTAAATCAGCTTTAACATATAGATTAAAACCATGATTAATCTTTTCTCCATCTTCTCTTTGACGAAGATAGGTGATCATTCCCTTAAAGTAATTAGCCCAAAAGCGATCATCTTTTTCTACTGAATCATCATTTAAATCAAATTCGACAATATCGCCATCGACATTACCTGAATAAAGACGAACTTTATTATCAGTCCTTGGACCATAGACACCATAAACACCTAAACTAATTGCTGCTGGAAAACATGACCACCATTGTAATCTGTATGCTCTCCAATTACGTTAATTGACCAGGTGAGAAAAAGACATCCTTTCCTGCTTCACCAAATATTTCTTGATAATCTTTAAGTAATTCATCTTTATTCATAATTTTTTACCTCGTAAATCAATTATTTATTTGTAATCGTTTTCATAAACGATTATAAAACTATTTATTAATTTAGTAAATATATTTACTGGTTTTCATAATAAAAAGTGTATTGAACTAGTTCAATACACTTAGTTAAAGCTCTTTCTTATAATTAAATTAGTATTCATCGTAACGTGGACCTTGGGCAAATCTGAGTTGGTTATTCTCATCAATAAAACAGAAATGGCTAACTTGCTCAAAGCAGTTTGATCGATATTATATGAAGTAAGCGGGGGGTGAGATGTATTTAGCTACTTCACTATTATTAATACTAATAATAGCAGTATCTTTTGGAACCCTAATTCCTACCTCATTGAAGTATTGTAAAACCCCAACACTTAAGGTATCCGAAGCAATAATAAAGGCATCTGGTAAATTTCTACCTAATTTTTTAACTACTTCTTTTGCTAATTGATAACCATTTTTACACTAACAATTCCTTTTTAGCAAAAAAACTTCAGTCTTTTTATTCCTTGTGTTTTACAGAACTCTGTAAATGTAATTTCACGAATATCACGTTGAGGTTGATGGTCTAAAGTAAAACTTTCAGCCCCAATATAACCTAAATTTGTATATCCTTGAGCAATTAATTTCTTAACTGCATCTTGTACAGTCAATTCAAGATTAGGTTGAACTGAATCAAATAATTGCGGTGCTGGATTGATATCAATAAATACACCGCTTGGCAAAACATTATGCAGTCTTTTCAGTTCCTTATAGTTAAGTTCAGCCGTACCTACTCCAAGAAAGCCCTGAAAAAGTGAAGCTTGCTTTATCAATTCATCTACTTCTGTAAATAATGTTAGCTTAATCTCTTTCTCTATCGCTACCTTTCTAATGGCATCACGCAAGAAAGAAAAATACTCATCCTGCAGTTGCTCATTTCCATTTACACGATAGAGTACAGCAATTTCTGGTTTTAGGTTATTAACTTTATTGCTGTTCTTTTAAAATATCCTAGTTCATTTGCAACCCTTAAAATTTTACTTTTTGTTTCAGAAGTAACTGAAAGACGTGGATCATTACTTAATAAACGCGATACAGTCGCTGGGGAAAAACCGGATTTAGCAGCGATTTCTTTAATTGTTGTCATATTTCCACCACTTTTCTCTATTCACAATTACTTTATCACAGTCTTAATAATTGTGCTATTACTAAATTATTTACTAATTAAATAAAGCATTTATTGATTTTCGTGCTATAATGTAATCGATTTCAAATAAATAATTAAGTAAAGGAGCACACCATGCGAGTATTAGTTATTGGTGGGGCCGGTTATATTGGTTCTCACGCTGTTAGAAAATTAATTGAAGAAGGTAACGATGTCGTTGTCCTTGATTCTCTCTATACTGGCCACAGAAAGGCTGTTGACAAGAAAGCCAAGTTTTACCAAGGCGATATTGAAGACACTAATTTAGTAAGCAAAATCTTACGTGATGAAAACATTGATGCTGTAATGCACTTTGCCGCTTACTCATTAGTTCCTGAATCAGTTAAGAAACCACTTAAGTACTACGACAATAACGTTTCAGGTATGATTTCTCTTCTGCAAGCAATGGATGACGCGAAAGTTAAATACTTAGTATTCTCATCTTCTGCTGCAACTTACGGTATTCCAAAGACTTTACCAATTACTGAAGATACACCGCTTGATCCAATCAACCCATATGGCGAAACCAAGATGATGATGGAAAAGATTATGCACTGGGCTGACAAAGCTGACGGCATTAAGTCAATCGCTCTTCGCTACTTTAATGTGGCTGGTGCTTCAAGCGACAGTTCAATTGGTGAAGACCATGGTCCTGAAACTCACTTAATTCCAAACATCTTAAAGAGTGCTATTTCTGGCGATGGCAACTTTACTATCTTTGGTGATGACTATGACACTAAAGACGGTACTAATGTCCGCGACTACGTTCAAGTTGAAGACTTAATTGACGCTCACATCTTGGCACTTAAGCACGTGATGGGAACTAACAAGTCTGACGTCTTCAATCTAGGTACTGCTCAAGGCTACTCAAACTTAGAAATCCTTGAAGCTGCTAAAAAGTTACTGGCATTGACATTCCTTACACTATTGGACCAAGAAGAGGCGGAGATCCTGATTCTTTAGTTGCTGACTCAAGCAAGGCTCGTAAAGTCTTAGGCTGGAAGCCAAAACATGAAAATGTTGATGATGTAATTGCAACTGCTTGGAACTGGCACAAGAGCCATCCAAAGGGCTACGAAGATAAGTAAAGGTAATATTTTATAACATATATTTTAATTTTACATACACAAAAAAGCTGTCTATCAACAAACTAATGATAGACAGCTTTTATTTTGATAATTTACTTTTCATTCAAGCCTTGGTAGTAATTATATACTTCTTGACCAGCAATACTTCCCTCACCAACTGCAGTTGCAATTTGGCGAAGTTCCTTAGCACGTACATCACCCAAAGCAAAAAATACCCTTAACTTTAGTACGCATATTGTTATCTGTCAAAATCCAGCCTTGTTCATCTGTAATACCAAGATCTTTAAAAACAGCAGTTTGTGGTTGAATACCAACATAAATAAACACACCAGCTACTTTAACTTCTTTTTCTTCACCAGTTTCTTTATCTTTGTATTTAACTGCAGTTACTTTATTGCCATCGCCAACAATTTCTTCAGTTTGAGCATTCCAGATAAACTTCATTTTCTTGTTTTCAAAAGCCTTTTGTTGCAATTCGGCCTTGGCACGAAGTTGATCACGACGATGAATAACAGTTACAGACTTAGCAGATTGAGCCAAATATGGCCCTTCTTGAATAGCTGAGTCACCGCCACCAATTACTGCAACATCTTCGTCTCTAAAGAAAGCAGCATCACAAACGGCACAATAAGATACACCTTTTCCAGCATATTCTTCTTCTCCTGCAACGCCAAGATGCTTATGAACAGCTCCGGTTGCAATAACTACTGCACCTGCTTCATATTCACCTGAATCAGTCTTAACAATCTTTTTTATTACCATCCTGCTCAATACTTTGTACATCGCCATAAGCAAATTCAGCCCCAGCGTTCATAGCAGTTTGATACATCTTTTCACCCAATTCAGGTCCTTGAATATCAACAAAGCCAGGATAATTATCAATACCAGCCGTATTATTCATCTGACCGCCATAAATCCCGCGATCAAGAATAACAACTTTTAAGTTAGCCCGAGCAGCATATAATGCAGCAGTTAATCCACCAGGACCTGCTCCAATCACAATTACATCATAATTTTTTCTCTCAGACATATTTTCGCCTCTATTCTTACTTTTTTGTAAGTATATATTACTATGAGAAAATAAAATTGCAATCCTTTTGCTTAAAGTTGAATTTCTGGCTTTGGAGTTCTTCCCATCATTTGTTTAATTTCATCTTCAACATTGGCATTTTCATATAAAACACGGTAAATTGCTTCACTAATTGGCATATCAATTTTTTTCTTTTCTTGAGCCAATTCGTGAACAGCTTTAACAGTAGTAGCTCCTTCGACAACTTGTCCCATATTTTCTAAGACATAATCTAAGCTCTTGCCTTCACCAATTTGCTTACCTGCACGCCAGTTACGAGTTAACTGAGGTACAAGTAACGATCAAATCACCGATACCAGACAAGCCTGAGAATGTCATTGGTTTTGCACCAAAATAATTTACTCCTAAACGTGTGATTTCTGCTAAACCACGAGTCATTAAAGCTGCCTTAGCATCATCGCCATATCCTTGCCCAACCAAGATACCAGCCGCAATTGCAATAACATTCTTAACTGCTCCGCCTACTTCAACACCTACTAAATCGTCATTAGTGTAAAAACGAACATAGTTATTTGAAAATACTTCTTGATTCTCTTTGCATTTTCTTCGCTAGTTGATGCACAAGCAATTGCAGTCAAATCTTTTTGAGCAACATTTTCAGCATGACTAGGACCTGAAATAGCTACAATTTTTTCACTATTATTAGGATAAATTTCTTCAGTTAAAATATCTGAAATTAATTTTTTGCTTCCTGGTTCAATTCCTTTAGTTGCAGTCACTAATAAAGGAGTTGCCCCACTTTTTATCTAATACTTTACGTACATTTTTAGCAACAATTCGAACTGCTTTAGTTGGTAAAACAAATAAAACAATCTCTGCACCTTCTAATGCTTTTCTAGATCTCCAGTAGCTGGTACATTAGGATTAAGTTTCAATTTTTCATATAATGAGTGTTCGTATGGTGCTCGTTGATTTCCTGATTAACACTATCAATATTTCCATATAACACTACATCATTTCCATTATCAGCTAACATTGAACCAAGAACTGAACCCCATGATCCATTACCTAAAAACTGCAATTTTGCCATTTTCTTACTCAAACTTTCTATAAAAAATATTTCTTTCAATCTCTATTATACGGGTATTTTAATCCGCTACCAGCTAAATACCACTTCGGCTTTTATAACCTTTCGACGATAAATCCAAAGAATAATCGCCCCAAAGAACAAAATCAAGCTTAATGCCTGTGAAACTCGAATCGTATTAGCGATATATAAACTATCCGTTCTCATTCCTTCAACAAAGAATCGGACAGCAGAATACCAAATTACATAACTTAAAAGATTTCCCCCCTTAAACAAATGTTTTTATGCCTTAAACTCAAAATTAAAATTAAACCAATCAAATTTAAAAACCGATTCATATAAATAAGTTGGTTGATAATATGAACCATTAATATACATTTGTTGAATAATGAAGTGCGGTAAATGTAAACTTTCTAAAAATGATAAGGTCGTTTTAGCGCCATGTGCTTCCTGATTCATAAAATTGCCCCACCGTGCAATTACTTGAGCAGCCATCACGCCAGGAGCAATAATATCAAGCATCAAAAACGGAGGAAGCATTCTTTGATGACAAAAAACTAATAACACTATTAAGCCAGCTATCAAAACCGCCATAAATAGCAATTCCACCATTCCAAATAGCAATTATTTGATCAGGATGTTGCGAAAAAATATCCCCATTCAAAAACTACATAATAGATTCGAGCACCAATAAAACCAATTGAACTGCCCAAAGAAGGAAATCAATGAAGTCATCAGGCATAATTTGTCTTTTTTTCCTTCATTAATTGCCATTAAAGTGGCAACCAAAACACCAGTAGCCATTAAAATGCCATACCACTTAACCTGAATTGGTCCCAAATCAAAAGCCACCGGATTTAAAAGCTAAACTCATTTCTTGCTTTCACCTTCGTCTTTTTTAGAATTATCTGAGATTAATTCAGTAAGATTTTGTTCAAATTTTTGGCTTGCGTCATATCCCATCTTCTTAGCTCTAAAGTTCATCGCAGCAACTTCAATAATAATTGCTAAGTTTCGTCCAACTTTAACAGGAACCGTTACTTGAGGAACGTCTACTTCAAAATCTCACGTGTCTTTTCATTGAATCCCAAACGATCATAGTTAGCCTTAGGATCCCAATTTTGCAAGCAAATTATTAATTGTATTTCAGTACTATCCTTAACCGCGCCAGCACCAAAAAGATTCATCACATCAATAATTCCAATTCCTCGAATTTCCATTAAGTGCTTCAAAATTTTGGGAGCTTCCCCAACTACAGTCTTATCATCTTTTGGTAAACATCAACTCGATCATCCGCAATTAAACGGTGTCCTCTTTTAACTAAGTCTAAGGCAGTTTCTGACTTACCAACACCAGAATTTCCAATAATTAAGACACCCATTCCGTAGATTTCTACTAAAACACCGTGAATACTCTTTCTTGACGCTAATTTTTCATCTAAAAACTGAGTAATCACACTTGATAAATGCGTTGTAGCCATATTGCTAGAAAAAACAGGGATATTCTCTTTCTCAGCAGCCTCAAGCATTTCGGAAGGAATTGGTAAACCACGAGACACAATAAAACAAGGGGTCTCAGGAGTAGCCATCTTATTAAAAACCCGCTCGCGTAAATCATGGTCTAAACGTGCACTATAAGAAATTTCGGTTCTTCCTAAAAGTTGAATTCGATTTTTAGGATAAAAGTCAAAATATCCTGTTAATTCTAACCCTGGTCGCGAAATATCTGAAGTATCAATTAACTTTTGACTTAAATATTCTTTTCCTTCAATAATCTTAAGTGAAGGTACATCTTTTACTAATTCGCTAACTTTAACTGCTTCAACCATTTTTGTTGTCCTCTTTATCTTCTACATCTTTGACTGAAACATCTCGTGCTTTCTTTCGCTTTTGATTATTGCTAGTTGGCTGCACTGGATTATGAATACCAGAATCAGTTGAATCTTTCTTATTACCTGAAAACTTAGCTATCAACCAAATTATCAAGGCAACAATTAATGCGGCCGGTAAAAGTCCAATAAAGAACTTAAACACGGAAAATAAGATACTTAAAATAACTAATGCAGCTAATACTAATATTAAAATAGTTACAAATCCCATAAGCTTTTTTCCTTAACATTTAGTTTGGATTTTTTGACTTAAAAGCCACTGTAAATAAGCATAAATAAAATTATCTAATTTTCCATCCATTACGCCATTCACGTCACTTGTTTCAAAATTAGTTCGATGATCTTTCACCATATTATAGGGATGGAAGACATATGAACGAATTTGAGAGCCAAAACCGATTTCTTTTTGATTGCCTTTGAGTTCTTCTGTTTGCTTCTTTTTCTTTTCCTCTTCCAGCTGGAACAATTTAGCACGCAGCATATTCATTGCAGTTTCTCGATTTTGTAATTGAGAACGTTGAGCTTTGTGATGATGTAACAATTCCAGTAGGCAAGTGAGTGATTCTAACAGCACTTGAAGTCTTGTTAATATGCTGACCACCTGCACCGCTTGAACGATAAACATCAATTCTTAAATCATCTGGATTAATATCAACCTCAATGCTCTGATCAATCTCGGGTATAACCTCAACCGAAGCAAAAGAGGTATGGCGTCTTTAGCGGAATCAAAAGGAGAAATTCTGACTAGCCGGTGGACGCCATTTTCTGACTTAAGTAAGCCAAAAGCATTCTTACCTTGAATTCTGACACTTACACTTTTAACTCCCGCTTCCTCACCAGGCTCATAATCTTCAATTTCAAATTTCAAATCATGATTAGCTGCATAGCGTTGATACATTCTTAAAAGCATATCAGCCCAATCCATGGCCTCTGTGCCACCTGCACCAGGATGGATTTCCATCAGAGCATTATGTTGGTCATATTTATCTGATAACAATAATGATAATTCATAATCATGAAAACTTTGTGATAATGAAAACATCTCTTTAGCTAATTCTTCACTTAACTCAGGATCTGGATCAGTTTTTAAGCAATTCTAAGGCTGTTTGAGCATCTTCAAACTTTTCTTCAAGTTGCTTGAAATTTTCGCTCTTTTCTTTCATCCGATTAGTTTCATTAATTAAACTTTGTGCTTGTTCTTGATCATCCCAAAAACCGGGTTCCGCCATTTTCTGCTCATTGATTGCAATCCCTCGTTTAATGAATCAAAGTCAAAGAGACCTCCTAAAATGTTCTAACTTAGGATTTAATTCATTTAGTTTTGCTTGAATTTCACTAATCTCCATTTTATATTCCTCACATCATCTAAATCACTTTTACTTTAATAATAGCAAAAAGAGAGACATTATCTGCCTCCCTTTGTTTTATCGACTAATGTTTTGTCGTATTTGAGCCTTCATGAATAGACGGGTGGCATCAAATTCGATCTCACTGATCATTTCTTCAAACATTCTATAGCCTGCTTCTTGATATTCAACTAATGGATTAAGTTGTCCATATCCTCTCAAACTAATAGATTGACGTAGTTGATCCATCGCATCAATATGATCAGTCCAGCGTTCATCTACGACACGCAAGATAACAACTTTTTCAAATTCTAGCATTTGCTCAGGATCAGCCAGTTGTTTTTCTTTTCGGCGTAATTATCTTCGGCAATCTTGTAAAGACGCTTTTAAGTTCTTCAGCACTTAAGTGCTTAATATTAAGTTTCTTAGTAGTTTCTTCATCAGTAATAGCAGATGAAATAAAGTCCCTTAATTGATCGTTGCGCCAGTCCTTTTTATCGCCTTGCGTATACATATCAACTTGATGATCGATAGTTCGTTTAATCATTGGCATCAGCACAGGTTTTAATGATTTTTCTTCAGAAATAACCTGCATTCTTTCCCCATAGATAATTTCACGTTGAGTACGCATAACATCATCATACTGCAAGGTCTGCTTACGAGTATCGTAGTTGTTACCTTCAACACGTTTTTGAGCTGATTCAACCTGCTTAGTGATCATCCGTGATTCAATTACTTTATCATCATCATTATCAGAGATTCGATCAAGGAATAATTTTACACGGTCCCCACCAAAACGCTTCATCAAATCGTCTTCTAGAGAAAGATAAAATCTTGTTACACCAGGATCTCCTTGACGACCAGATCTACCACGTAGCTGATTATCAATACGACGAGATTCATGACGTTCAGTACCAATAACTGCCAAGCCACCTAACTCTTTTACACCAGGCCCTAACTTGATATCTGTACCACGACCGGCCATGTTAGTAGCAATAGTTACTGCTCCTCTTTGACCAGCATTCATAATAATTTCTGCTTCTTTAGCATGGTTCTTGGCATTCAAAACAGCATGCGGAATACCAGCTTGATCAAGCATCTTACTTAAACGCTCAGAACTTTCAATTGCCACAGTACCAACAAGACAGGCTGTCCTTTAGCATGACGTTCCTTAATTTCTTTTACTACAGCTTCAAATTTAGAATCTAAAGTTGGATATAGGATGTCAGGCAAATCTTTACGAGCAATTGGTCGGTTAGTTGGAATAGTAATTACTTCCATGTTGTAAATTTCACGGAATTCTTCTTCCTCTGTTTTAGCCGTACCAGTCATACCAGCAAGTTTTTTGTACATTCTAAAGAAGTTCTGGTAAGTAATGGTTGCTTGCGTTTTTGATTCTTCTTGAATCTTAACTCCTTCTTTAGCTTCGATTGCTTGGTGAAGTCCATCAGAATAGCGACGTCCTTCCATTACACGTCCAGTAAAGGAGTCAACAATCATAACTTCGCCATTTTGAACTACATAGTCAATATCTTTCAACATAATGTAGTTAGCTCTCAACGCTTGGTCAATGTGGTGAACTAAAACCTGATTATCAATATCATATAAGTTCCTTAAGCCGAAATGTTCACAAGCTTTTTAATTCCTTGGTTGGTCAAATTAATAGTTTTAGTTGGCCAATCAATCTTGTAATCACCGTGATCTTCATCGTCATCCGCATCATCATCACTTTTATCTTCAGTTAAAGTCTTAACAAAGCGGTCTGCACGAATATATTCACTATTAGCCTGCTCTGCTTGTCCAGAAATAATTAAAGGTGTTCTAGCTTCATCGATTAAAATTGAGTCAACCTCATCGATAATTGCATAGTTAAGTGGACGTTGCACCATTTGATCCTTGTAGACAACCATATTATCTCTTAAATAATCAAACCCTAACTCAGAGTTAGTGGAGTAGGTAACGTCGCAGTTATAAGCGTCTCGCTTTTCATCAGCAGACATAGAATTAAGGTTCAAACCCACAGTCAAGCCAAGCCACTTATATAGTTGACCCATTTCACTTTCGTCACGGCTTGATAAGTACTCGTTAACTGTTACAACATGAACGCCTTTTTCCTGTTAAAGCATTTAAATAAACAGGTAGAGTAGCTGTTAAGGTCTTACCTTCACCAGTCATCATTTCTGCGATATTCCCGTAATGAAGTGCAATACCACCAATGATCTGAACGCGGAAAGGATATAATCCTAAAACTCTCTTAGCTCCTTCACGTGCTGTCGCAAAAGCTTCTGGCAAAAAAGATCGTCTAACGTCTCGCCCTTTTCTAAACGTTTGCGAAATTCGGGCGTTTTTTTGCTTGTAATTGTTCATCAGACAATTTTTCATATTCGTCTGCTAAAGATTCTACCTTAGTTGCTAATTTTTCAAATTTTTTAATTCTCTTCTGTCATTGTCATAAATTTTTTTTAAGAATATTAGCCATTTAATCGGTCCTTAAGTTTAAATTTTGTGCACAAATCTAAAATAATACTATGTAATTTTAACATTAATTTGGAAAAATGAGAAACCTACTATTGCAAGAAAAAGCCTCTTAAGCTAATTCATTACTTAAGAGACTATCAATTAATAAAATTGTTTTAATTATTCGTTAGTTTCAATTAAACCGTAACGACCATCATTTCTGCGATATACAATACTTGTACCATTAGTATCTGCATCTTCAAAAACAAAGAAGTCATGACCCAATAAATCCATTTGCAAAACTGCTTCTTCTGCGTTCATTGGTTTCAAATCTAAGTGCTTATTACGAACAATATCAAATTCCTTAGGTGTCTTCTTTTCTTCTTCTAAGTCTTCATAGAAGAAGTCTTTCAATCCTTTTCACGGCTCTTTCTATTAATACGAGTCTTGTATTTTCTAATTTGACGCTCTAATTTTTCAGAAACGAAATCAATGCTCTTGTACATATCATCAGTTGTATCTTCAGCACGTAAAACTAAGTATGGAAGCGGAATTGTCACTTCAACTTTAGCAGTGTGATCTGGATAAACTTTTAAATTGATATGAGCAATTACATCGGAATTAATTTCGAAGTACTTTTCGAGCTTATCCAATCTCTTTTGAACATAATCTCTTAAGGCATCAGAAACTTCGATATTTTCTCCACGAACATTGTATTTTAACATTGTAGATTCTCCTTCCAACGTCTTATGACGTTTTCTTTACACATCTAGTATAGCAAATTGTAAGCGGTTTTACTAATCATTTATCTACTAATTGTAAAACTATTTATTTTACAATTAGGATAAGCTTCTAATACCGCATCCCGAGCATGATATAAGGTCCGTCCGTTGTATAAATATCGTCTAACAACAAAATTTTTCCTCGGACATTCTTGTTTCTAATTGCTGAAAATGTCTGCTTAGTTAGCAACCGCTCTTGTCTATTTTTTTCACCTTGGGCTTTTTTCAGTCTCCGCCTTAACCAATAAATCTGTTAAAGGGACAAATTTTTGATAAATAGAAGCAATTGTTTCAAATCCTCTTTTTCGTAAATGGCTGGGAGAACTAGGAATCGGGACATAATAATCTGCTTTTGGCAAAGAATTAACTAATTCAGCTAGTACATAGCTCAAAACGTAGTCGCCATAGCGTTTATACTGCACCATCAAGTCATGAAAAGCTTCATTATATTGATATATGGCTTTATTGTCTAATATATTGCCTGCGTATTTTTGCTGCCATTTAATACAATCAGAGCACAATCCTTTTTATTTATTTCTTTGTTGCAGCCTGAACATACGATGCCTTTCTTTTTTGACAAACTTTTGTAAACAATCAGAACAGGCATACTTTTCTTTTAGATTTAACAAATGAAAAATTATTTCGTAATTAATTTGTCTCTTAAAATTAGACTTACACAGTAGACATTTACTCATCTATTCATCATCCTAATCTGTCTCATTGCTTCTCGGATACTTTTAGTATATTTGTGATAACAAAACAAAACTAATCCATCTCGATCATCAGCACTTCTCCCAACTCTTCCTGCAATCTGAACTAAGCTTGGCGTATTATAAATTGGATCATCGGCAGCAAGCACAATTACTTGAACATGCTTAAAAGTTACCCCTCGTTCTAAAATTGTTGTCGTCAGTAAAATATCTATCTCTCGCTTGCGAAAGCTAGCAACTTTGCCTGTCGATCCTTATCACCTGCATACACACTAATAATCTTACTTGCTTTAAAAATCGAGCTTATATATTCTTCATAAGCCGGTAATTCTTTAATTCGAGGAACAAATATTAAAAGTGGCTTTTTTCATATCAAGAATTTGCTTAATTTGTTTAATCAAAACCGGATGAACTTTTCCCTTATTTGAAATAAAAGACTTAAAAAATATTTTTCTTTGGGGACTGGTAACAAACCTTGATGAAATCGCCTCTTAAGTAAAGAATAATTTATTGTTTTATTTTTTTCGCTTGCCTTAATAACTTTGAATCTGGCGTTGCTGTTAGAAAAAAAGTGCAGCCTGCTTCCTTTACCGCGTTTTCTGCCGCAAAATGCAACATCTTATTTTCATAAAAAGGAAAAGAATCTACCTCATCAATTACAATTAAGTCAAACGCATGATAAAACTTTAAAAGTTGGTGCGTTGTACAAATAACAAATTGTTCATCACTTATCTCATGATGTTCACGTCCATGGTATTTGCCAATTTCTACTTTTTCAAAGCCGCTTGAAAACGTGGAAACAATTCATCAACTACGTCAATTCTTGGAGTAGCAATTGCTATTCGAAAACCGCCTTTAAAACTTCTTCTACTACCTTAAATAGCATTTCAGTCTTACCAGCCCCAGTTACTGCATGAATCAGATGATTACGCCTATCTTTAAAAAGAATTCACTAATTCCTTGGAGATCAATTCTTGCTGTTCAGTTAGCGTGCCACTCCAGCTTAAAGGCATAAGTACTTTAGGATAATTGACATTCTCAACGTTTCGTTCTAACTCATCCCCTTCTGTTATTCTTCCTAGCCCAATACACTCTCGGCAATACCGTCGCCCATCTGGTAATTTCGATACTGCTTTGGTGTTACATCGCTGACAAATTCCATTTATCATTGCAGGAACTTTTTGTAGTTTCGCCGTTTATGTTATGGTTATTCTGATCAGATATCCATTGGCGTCCTTTTAATTCGGTCATCAATATCACCCTATGTTAATTACGCATTTGGAGGCGATTTTTTGTCATCAAAACCATTAAATTATTTAACAATTGGTAAAACTGGGCAGCATGAGCTAATTATTAAGAAAAGTAAATTTATTTGTTCTTTAGCCCGGACTGAAACAGTAGAAGAAGCTCAAGAATTTATTGAACAAGTTTCTAAAAAATATCATGATGCTACACACAATACTTATGCTTATACTCTTGGATTAAATGATAACCAAGTTAAAGCAAGTGACAACGGTGAACCTTCAGGAACAGCTGGAATTCCAGAACTAAAGGCTCTACAACTAATGAAGTTAAAGAATGTAACAGCCGTTGTCACCCGATATTTTGGCGGCATTAAGCTAGGAGCTGGTGGCTTAATTCGTGCTTATTCGAATTCAGTAACCGAAGCTGCGCAAAATATTGGCGTTGTTAAGTGCGTTATGCAGCAACTAATTCAATTTTCAATTCCATATAACCGAATAGATGAAATCAATCATTACTTAGAAGAAAATCGAATTTCAATCGCCAGCCAAAAAATATACTACAAATGTCACTATTCAGATTTATTTAGACTTAGATCAAATTCAAAAAGTTGAAGACAGCTTAATTAATCTATTATCTGAAAAAGTAGAATTTAATAAACTAGATCAAAGATTCAACGAAATTCCTGTTAGTGATTTTAATTTTCATGAGCAATAAAAAAGATTTACGTTAATATCAACGTAAATCTTTTTTATCTGGATTCTTTTTATTTAATCGTCTAACCTTTACTTCAGGATCTGCACGTTCCATTTTATTAATAGTTCGTTGCAAAAATGCAAAAGTGGCTTATATTTTCACCTAATAATCCAATAGTTTCAACAAAAGTTCAACTGCAAACAACAAGCCCAAAATTAATAACCAAATCCCCCATCTAGGTGAAACTAATGAAAGAAGTTACACAAAAAAGAAAAAATAAGTGAAATTCCATAAATGGCTAAAACCGTTTGACGATGTGTCAGTCCCATTCGCATTAACTGATGGTGTAAATGGTGCTTATCAGCCTGAGAAATATTCTTTTTATTCAATTTCCTGCGGATCATTGCATATACTGTATCAGTAATTGGAACACCTAAAATAAGGATTGGTACTAATAACGATACAAAAGTTACATTCTTTAGTCCCTTTAAAGAAAATACCGAAATCATAAAGCCAATATACAGTGCACCTGTATCTCCTAAAAGATCTTAGCAGGATGGAAATTATATGGTAAAAATCCTAATAAACAAGCTGCGAGCATAATACACATAATTGGAACATAGTGCTGCCAACTCTTTAGGAAGAAAAAGCCGACAATTCCCATCGTTACAAGAGAGATCAAAGTAACTCCTGTAGCTAGGCCATCGAGCCCATCGATTAAATTAACGGCATTAGTTAAAGCTAAAATCCAAAAAATAGTAAGAGGAAAACTCCACCAACCTAGTTGAAGATGACCTAATAATGGCAAACTTAATTCTCTAACTTTAATTCCAGCTAAAAAGTAAACAACTAGGGGATGCTATAAAGATTCCAAACATTTTTTGTCTGGGTTTTAGTTCTAAAATATCGTCAATCAATCCAGTCAAAAATAATGACACTAGATGCTAGTAATACTGAAAAAGCTCATGTGTGGGAAAATCTTTTCCTTAACAAAACAAACTCTCCAATATTAAAAGCTACAAAGATCGCTAAGCCGCCAATAGTTGGCATTGGCTTTTTATTAATTCGGCGAGCATTTGGATTATCAACTGCACCTAATACGAAAGCTAATTTTCTAATAAAAGGAGTTATAGCAGCAGTAATAATTACTAATAAGAATATTTTTACAATTGTCTGAAACATAACAATCTACTTTCTTAAACTTCTTTTTCTCATTATACCTAGACCCCAATCCAAACACAATAAAGCAATAAACAAAAGACGAATCTTAAGATTCGTCTTTATTTTGCTATTGCAACAGCACGTTTTTCTCGAATAACTGTAACTTTAATGTTACCAGGATATTCCATATCTTGTTCAATTTGGTTTCTAATATCATGAGCAAGAATAGTAGTTCGAGCATCTGAAATTTTATCAGGTTCGACCATCACTCTTATCTCACGACCTGCTTGAATTGCATATGCTTGTTTTACGCCAATATGTCCTTTAGCTATTGTTTCCAGTTGCTCTAAACGACGAATATAATTCTCTAGAGATTCGCTTCTAGCACCCGGACGAGCTGAAGAAATTGTATCAGCGGCCACAACTAGTTCTGCAATAAATGATAATTTAGGAACATCATCGTGGTGAGCAGCAATCGCATTCACAACCAAATCTGGTTCATGATATTTCCGTGCAAGTTCAACACCAATTTCTACATGGGAACCTTCAATTTCATGATCAATTGACTTCCCAATATCGTGTAATAATCCTGCGCGTACCGCTATTTTTTTCGTCTAAACCAAGTTCAGCAGCCATCACACCAGTTAATTTGCCTACTTCAATAGAATGAGACAAAACATTTTGTCCATAAGACGTACGATACTTTAAGCGTCCCAAAATTTTTACTAATTCTGGATGCATCTTATGAATTCCAAGTTCCATTAAAGCACTCTCTCCAGCTTCGTAAATGTCATCATTCACTTCTTTACGAGCTCGATCAACCATTTCTTCAATCCGTGCTGGGTGAATTCGACCATCCTTAATCAAACGCTCTAATGCTCTTTTTGCAATTTCACGTCTAATTGGATCAAAACCACTTAGGACTACTACATCCGGTGTATCATCAATAATCACATCTACACCAGTTAAAGCCTCAAATGAGCGAATATTTCTACCTTCACGGCCAATGATACGACCTTTCATATCATCATTTGGTAAATTAACTACTGAAACAGTCTTTTCCGAAACTGTATCAGCTGCACTACTTTGAATTGCATCGACAATTACTTTACGAGCAAAATGATCCGCTTTTGCTTTAGCAAGTTGATTACTTTCTTCAATCATTTCTGCTCTCTTTTTAACCAGTTGGTCGGAAAGCTTGTCTAAAACGATCTTTTTAGCATCTTCTTGACTTAACTCTGCAACTTCATAGAGCTTTTGCTCTCGCTCGGTCACTAATTGATCAGCTCTTTTTTCTTTTTCTAAAACTTGAGCCTGCAATTTTTTTAATTTGGTTTTTTTTTGTGTGAGTTGTGAATCTTTTGATCCAGCAAACTATCTTTATGATCAATAGCATCTTCACGTTGCAGTAAGCGATTTTTCTTGTCTAGAAACTTCTTGTCGCCGCTCATTCAATTCATTATCTACTCTTTCACGATAATGATGAATTTCTTCTTGTGCTTCCAAGATCTTTTCTTTTTGGCATCAGCTGCAGCTTTTCTCATCGCTTCTTTTTGAGAAGCAAGATCAGCCTCTACCGCTTTAGCCTTACTTTCTGCATCTGCCAAGATGTGTTTTGCATCATGGGCTGCATTCTGAGCTTGAGTCTCCCATTTATTCTTACGAAGACTATAACCCGCACAACCTCCAACTAAGACAGAAACAATAGCGACAGCAACAGGAACTAAAATTGTATTTATCATATCTTTTACTATCGCCTTTTTTTTTATAGAATTATTTCACACATTATTAATAATAAAAGTATCCGGAAGTGATGTCAATCATACAAAAAAACCTTGACTTTTAAAAGCCAAGGTTTAACTGTATTTGTTTACTAGTTTTTTTACTTTTCTCATTGGAAGCATCATCTTTTACCGCTGCTGCTTCCTTCTCCTGCTTTATTTTTTCGGGGTTTTCACGCTCTTCAATAGCTTTAGCATCAATTCCATATGCTTTACGCACTTTTTCTTTTTACTTCATCATACACATCTGGATGTTCTTCAAGGTACTGCTTAGCATTCTCACGTCCCTGACCAATTCGATCATCACCGTATGAATACCATGAACCAGCCTTCTTAATGATATCCTTGTCAGCAGCCATATCAATTAATTCACCAGTTTGAGAAATTCCTTTACCGTACATGATATCAACTTCTGCCACTTTAAATGGTGGAGCAACCTTGTTCTTAACAACCTTTAGCTTAACACGGTTACCAATTACATCGGATCCTTGCTTGATCTGTTCTGCGCGACGAACTTCTAATCGAATAGTAGAGTAGAACTTTAAAGCGCGACCACCAGGAGTAGTTTCTGGATTTCCAAACATAACACCGACTTTTTCACGAATTTGGTTAATGAAAATCGCGATTGTCTTCGTCTTAGAAATATTTCCAGAAAGTTTCCGCAAGGCCTGACTCATTAATCTCGCCTGTAAACCAACGTGAGAGTCTCCCATATCACCATCAATTTCAGCTCGTGGTACTAATGCAGCAACTGAATCCACAACCAAAATATCAATTGCACCACTGGCAATCAAAGTATCTGCAATTTGTAATCCTTCTTCACCAGTATTTGGTTGAGATAAAATTAATGAATCAATATCTACACCTAATGCCTCAGCATAAGCCGGATCCATAGCATTTTCAGCATCAATGTATGCAGCCGTTCCGCCACGCTTTTGAACTTCTGCAACAGCATGAAGTGCTACTGTAGTTTTACCAGAACTTTCTGGTCCATATACTTCAATAATTCGTCCACGTGGATAACCACCAACTCCAAGAGCAGCATCTAAAGCTAGTGAACCGGAAGGAATAGTGGAAATTTGAGTGTCTACTTTTTCACCCATACGCATAACTGCGCCTTTTCCAAAGTCTTTTTCAATCTTCTTTAAGGCAATGTCTAAGGCCTTCTTTTTATCATCTTTAGCCAAATCTCTTCCTCCTTATTCATTTATAATAATTATACTTGGTTTGACTACCTAAAAGCAAGAGAAATACGAACTAGCGTTCATATATATTTCTCTAATTTTTATTACGCAAACTAACTTTATTTTTTTTCAAAAAAAAGAAGCATTTCTGCTTCTTTTCATTTTAAATTTCACCTTTAAATACATCGCCACTTTGCTTAAAGTAATCATAACCTGAGTAAATTGTAAAGATTAAGCAAATATACAATAAAATGGTACCGATGCAGTAAACGTCACCAAGCAATAAGAAAATGATGGACAACATTTGCGTAGTTGTTTTAATCTTACCTGGCATTTTGGCAGCTAAAACTTGGCCTTTATTCTCAGCTAAAATCAAGCGTAAGCCAGTAACAGCCAATTCACGACAAACAATAATAGCCACTACCCACGCAGGTGCTAGATTTAAAGAAATTAAAAATACAAAAGCAGTCATTGTTAGCATCTTGTCTGCTAATGGGTCAGCAAATTTTCCAAAATTGGTTACCAAATTTCTTGAACGAGCGATATGACCATCTAAAAAGTCAGTTATTGATGCCACTGCAAAATCACTGCAGCTAATACATGAGACCAGTAAATATGTGCACCTAAAACAATTGCACCACCAGCCGGCCAGTTAAAAATTAAAACTAGCATAAAACTGGAATCATAAAAATTCTAAACATAGTTAATTTATTTGGTAAATTCATTAACGGTTACTTTGACCTCCATTATTTTGATTGGTATTCGTTTGCCCTTGAGTATTTTGAGTGTTTTGAGTGTTTTGAGTACCTTGTTGATTTTGCTGTGTCTGCGTATTCACATTATTCGTAGTAGTAGAACTTTGAGTAGTTGCGCTACTTTGTTGAGTACTAGTAGTTTGACTATTTTGTCCACTAAAAGTAAATCTGACAGTCATTGGTGAAGCAGGATTCGTTGAATTATGGACATTCACCTTCTTACCAGCTAAAGTCAAAGTAGTCGAAACGCTATTACCCATTTGCACAGAAACACTATTTACATTCTGCGGTAATTGAACTGAATGCTTACCGTTTGCCTTTAATGTTCCTTGCCAAACTGAAGAACCATTAACTAAAATTTGTGCCCAAACTTCATTCTTAGTGGTGCCTAAAGTTAAAGTACGGTCATCTTTCATCCCGCTAACACGATAACTATTATTACCTAAACTAGCAATTTTAACTTCTGAAGTCTTAGACTTTGGAGTTGATTTCTTCTTTGATGAAGTTTTAGATTTTGAAGATTTAATACGAGAAGAAGAAAAACAGTTACGTTCTCAGCTTGATTTGCTGATTGCTGATTAGTTCCAGTAAAAGAAACGAGTATAAACAATATAAACTACCAAAATTACTAAAACAACACCAACTACGGTTGCAATCTGAGGTAGGTAACTACGCCACATTCCTTTACGACTATTTGTAGTTTCTTTAATTTTCTCACTTTTATTGTCGATGGAGTTTTCAACGTATTCCTCAGGCTTTGCTTCAGGAACCTCTGATTTATAGTCCGCTAATAGTTCTTTACCATTAAGACCAACCACATCGGCGAATTGTCTAATAAAGGCTCTAACATAAAAATCTCCTGGCAATTGATCAAAATCATTATTTTCGATTGCTGTAAGATATCTACGCTGAATCTTTGTTATTTTTTCAACATCTTCAATTGACATGCCCTTTGCCTTACGAGCACTGCGTAATTTATCTCCAATATCTGCCATAATATCCTCTCAACTTTTTGCAATAATTCAAATATGAGTATACCAAACTAATCAACCATTAAACAAGCCAGCCACCATCAACATAAATAGTTTGGCCAGTCAAATAGTCTGAACGTTTATCAAGTAAGTTTTCTACCCAAAAACTATATCACTAGGTTCAGCTAATCTCCCTGCGGGAATTTCATTTTTACTTCATTTAAAGTTTCTGCATCAAAAATTGCATTCATTGGTGTATCAACTGCCCCAGGAGCAATCACGTTTACCGTCAAATGAGCTGATGCGACTTCACGTGCATATCCTTGTGCAAAGCTAGATAAACCACCCTTACTGGCACTATATACGCTTTCTAACGCACCTGCTTGGCCGCCATATACCGAGCCAATGAAGATAATACGTCCATGTTTTCTTTTAAAAGCTGTGATTCTAAAAGAGAAGTGATCTTTATTGGCACTAATAAATTAATTTGCATAATTTTTTTCTATTTGAGTCAATTCTTGACTACCAAGGAATTGATAGTTAGTTATCCCTTGAGTGAAAATAGCCGCATTTAATGGTAAAAGGCTAGCGACTGTAGTTTTAATTACTTCATCTTCAGCCAAGAAATCTAACTTTAAAGGAAAGAATTCTTGACTTGGATATTTATCAATAAACTCTGCCACCATTTTTTCAGCTTCTTGACTGCTATGATTAAAGTGAATGTATAAAGACCAGCCTTTTGCAGCAAGCTGGGCTGCAATGGCCTTACCAATTCCTCCTGTTGCACCAAAAACTATTGCACGTTTCATTTAATCAGCTTCCTCTTTGCCTTTTAAAATTGTAGTAAATATATCACTTTTAGCTAAAATATTATCAATTGCTGTATAAAATTCATTAAAACTTAAGGATTGAATTACGTGAGCTGCAGTATTAAAGTCTTCATTTTCTAAACCATATTCAGCTTCTTCGATTGCAACTGTACTTAAATCATCAAATTCTCTAATCGTCTGTGCCAAGACCTCTTTCTTTTGGAATACGAATGCCTCTTTTGATATTGGAACTTCTAGTAGCTGATTTTTGGTATTTTCTAAAAATAAATCTGGCTTATTCGAAGCGCCAATAATCGTAGCAAAATTTCCTTCAGTAGTATAAGAAACTTGAAGCTCCATCGGAGAATTTAAAATTCCCTGCTTTTGCATTTCTTCAAACCAGGGACTGGTTACTCCCAACTTAGCTTGGAGCATCATTTCAAGAATTGTTTGTGCAGTACTATTTTTTAGACCAACTTTTTCAAAGTTAGGCAGCCTGATCCCTATACCAACGCGTGAAGTAGCTAGATCAGAATCAATAATGGTATTATGCTGTTTTTTGGACTTACAAGAGTTAATTTTTTTAGGAGCAACTTTTTTAGAAATTAAATATTTACTCTCAAGTTTCCCTACTTCACGCAGGACTTCTCTTGTTTGATTTTCGCTAAATCCACCACATGCGACAAATTCCATTCGACCACTAACATAATTATTATCATAAATTTCCTGTAAAATTTCTGGCGTCATCTTTTTTTAAACTAGCTTTGGTTCCAGTTAAATCCTCCGCCAAATTTGTCTTAGGAAACATCATCTGCATCAGTTCATAATTTACTTGCCAATTCGGATCGTCTTGATACATCGCTAACTCTTGAGCAATGATCTTTGCCTCTTTTGTAACGTTGCTTTTAGTAAAATACGTTGTTCCTACTAATTCAAAAATCAGTGGCAACACTTGCCGCCAATGTTCAGTAAAACTAGCATAAAACATTGTTTCGTTATACGTAGTAAATGCATTAGTAGAAACACCAACTGCTTCAAATTGCTGCGATATATCACCATTCTTTTTGGCAAATAATTTATGTTCCAAAAAATGAGCTCCGCCACACAACTTCTGAGGATCACTTCCACCAAAATCCACAATAATTCCCATAAATTTTTGTGCAAATAATGGCCTTCTAATTACCTTTGCTCGAAATCCAGACTTATAATCTCTGGTAGTTACATCTAATTTTTTCATTTTAAACAATAGCTTTCATTAAAGTACAATTTTGACTAAAGTCGATTAACTTATCTATTTTAAATTGCTCAACATCATTAATTCGTTGTACAAAAATATAGTCGCGACCTCTTAAAGCATTTGCCAGCATTTGAATTAAAAATTAAATCCTGTCGATCAGCACTTATTTGATAATTACGCTTCAAAGCAGCTTTAGCTTTATTAAAAACATCTTTGTCCACTTTTCCTTCTTGGACCGCCTTCACACCGTTTTTAATTGCCTTAGAAGCAACTGCAATCTTTTCTTTAGAAATTCCTGTGCTAATTAAAAAAAGTGAATTATTAACATAATTAGTTGCATCAATGGCATACGCTGCTCCTAATTTTTTTCTGACCTCAGTAAACAGCTTAGATGACTCATCCCCAGCAAGATATTCTCCTAAGAACAGACCTCCAAATTGTTTAAAATACACTGGCAAGGACTGATCATAACCATAACCAATTAAAGCTGCGCTTGTTCACTCTTAAATTGTACTTTTTTTCTACTGGATCTTCCGTAGTCGCTAAAGATAATGTTGGCACAACAAAATCATCAAAATAACCGGCCCAATCAATTCGATTTTGAACTAAATCAGTTAAACTATCAGGATCTTGTGCTTGTCCCAAACAAAGGCAGGCGCATTTTTTAGTGTATTAAAAATGACTTAATTTCTTCTAAGCTAGCATCTTTAATGTCTTCTCATCGCCAAAAACACTATCTTGATAATTAGGTGTATTTCGATACCAAGTATTAAAAAGCCGTTCAAAGCAAAGTTTGCAGGTAGTTCATAGTATTGTTTTCTTTCCTGTTCAAGCTGTCTTTGGCTAGCTCTAATAACTGACCATCAAAAAGCGGCTCCTTTACCACCTTGAAAAAGGCATCCATTACTACTTGATAATTATAGTCTGGATCAAGAATTTCACGAGGCTCAACAAAATTTATAGTGTAAAAACTACAATTTGATTTCCAAATACTTCAGGAAAACTTTGTAAACTCTGCATTATATAGATTAGAAAAAGTCCTTGCCTGAATATTTATACCGGAAAACTTTTACTAGCATTGCTCTGCATACAAGCTAAAATATTTGCCAAAGCCAATGTCTTCTTATCTAGCAGAACGCAAAAACAGCCTAAAGTGGCTGTTTTAAATTTTAAATTATGGTCAATTCTAATATTCGTCATAATTACTGATCATCATCCTTTTCTGGTGGAATAAGTACTTGTCTCGGTTTAGATCCTTCCGAAGGTCCTACAATTCCCTTTTTGCTTCCATTGCATCCACAATTCTTGCTGCTCGATTATAACCAATTCTAAATCGACGCTGAAGCATCGATACGCTTGCTGACTGCTGTTTTCTGACTAAGGCTACCGCTTGATCATAGAACTCATCTTCAGGCTCATCTTCGCCATCAGTTTGATTTTCAGAATCATTCTTTGAAGGAATCATGTCTTCGTTATACACCGCTTCTTGCTGCTCTTTTTTACCCACGACACTATTTTTTCTACTTCATTTACAGAAATAAATGCTCCTTGAACACGCTCAGGCTTAGCTGCTCCAATTGGTAAGAAAAGCATATCTCCACGTCCTAAAAAGCTTTTCAGCTCCAACTTGATCCTAAAATAGTCCGTGAATCTACTCCACTAGAAACAGCAAATGAAATTCGAGATGGAACATTTGCCTTAATTAAACCTGTAATAACGTCGACACTTGGTCTTTGCGTTGCCAAAATCATGTGAATACCAGCCGCACGCGCCATTTGTGCTAAACGAACAATTGCGTCTTCTACATCATGACCAGCAACCATCATCAAATCGCTTAATTCATCTACAATTACTACAATATAAGGCAATTTTTCCATTACTGTATTAGTCTTATCGGCATTATTTTCAGCTACCTTTTGATTATATTCAGTAATATTGCGAACTCCCCCAGCTGCAAAAAAGCTGATAACGTCTTTCCATTTCTTTAACAGTTTTACGTAAGGCATTTGTAGCTAGCTTTGCATCTGTAACAACTGGAATTAATAAATGAGGAATCCCATTATATACAGAAAGTTCAACCATCTTCGGATCAATTAAAACTAGCTTGACATCCTCTGGGTAAGACTTCATTAAAATACTAGTAATAATTGTATTAATTGCTACTGATTTACCAGACCCAGTAGAACCAGCAATTAATAAGTGCGGTATCTTGCGTAAATCTGCCGAGATTACTTTTTCCTTCAACGTCTTTACCTAAAGGTACATCAAGTGAAATATCTTTTGCTTTTTGAGTCTTGATGAAGCATTACGCCTTTAATAAGAAACAGACGAGGTAGTTCGATTAGGAACTTCAA
>VOFH01002128.1_pt1 | contig 64282 bp, 76 predicted proteins | sample 5384091 | NCBI WGS metagenome assembly VOFH01 (sample SAMN12384727, study PRJNA508395) | human gut metagenome | isolation source: healthy gut G | host: Homo sapiens | reverse complement strand
ATTGTCCGCAGAGCGCAAGCAGCAAAAGCCAGATGGTATCACCGGCTTCGCTGGGGTACATCCGCAAATCCACACAGGACGCGCCATATCCATCCGTAAAGGCGTTCCATAGGCCATGCACTTGGCAATCAACTTTTTGAGCCATCTGGCGGTATTCCTCATAAGGATTACTTTCCGCATGTTCATGCAGAACCGTGAGCAGAAGATTGAACCAGGTGGTATGCGTTTCCAGCTTTACAGGCGGCAAACCTGCCATTTTCCATCACCTACCTTTTCATCGGTCGTTACCTTTGTCTCTCTGTTTCGTCTGTCTGATTTTTCCCTCCATACTCATTGACAGGCGCTTGAAACAGCTTTTGTCCATCAGTTCCCGGAGCGCCACCTGTGCGTCGCAGTCCTCCTCAAAGCAGAGATAAGCCCCTCTATAAATCCACAGCCCATCGCTTCTTTTCGGAATCCCTTTTCCGCCAGTTTCCGGCTGACCATAATACCGCCATGGCCCTCCGTGCTGACGGAATAAGCGCCGGGGCAAAGCGTTTTGCACTCCTGGATTTCGCCCCACGGGGAATCGGAAGGCGTTTGAAAGGCTGTAACGTTTTGCCGGTATTCCTCCAGGTACTGCACCTCCTCCTGCGCCCGCGCCACCAAATCCTTCTGCGCGGAGAACAGGTCGCTGAAATAGTGGCCCCAGTAGTAGTCCGTCTGGTTTGTGCATTTCCAGGTGACAAACTGCTGAGGCTCTGTCAAATGAACGCCCAAGACAAATTCGCTGTCACCCACATGACAGGAATCCGTAATGATATATCCGGCATTTTCTCTGTAATCCATCATCGTTCACGCTCCTTATTCGTGGTTTTCTTTTGAGCCTGCTCCTGCTGAATCGTGGTAAGTCTATGCTTGGCCCAGCCGGAAGGTCCTCCGGCTGTATCATGCCCATCACATCCATGCGCTCATAGCGGCTTTCTTTGCCAGTATAAAGGTCAACGCAGTAACAGGCGGTGACCCCCTGCTGTGCGGGCAAGCCCCAAAGCCTCCCATACAGAGCTTGAGCTGGCGAGTGGCCCTGCGGTATTCCCGGCGCAGCACCTCCGGCTTTATCACCACGATTTTTCCATGGAGATCATCCTCACCGGAGAGAGGGATGCAGCTCTCCGCTGTGATAAGGCGGTCGTTTATGCCCTGTATGCGGGGTTTGCTCAGTTCAATGCGGGTTTTCTGCGCTTGCTCGGCAATCCGCTGGCCAAACAACTCCACAATCTCCGGGAAATCATCACTGGCCATCACTTCGCTGTATTCCGCAAATAAAGCGTTCTGCCGACAAAAGGCGCACATATACTTCATGCCAGTATCATCCTGCATTTTCCCCCAGGACAACCTCGCGGTCGCCAATCTGCACCGCCTGGATAATCTCATAATCACCGGCCATGCGTTTTTCCTGTGAATCATCGTTCATCCCTCTGCCTCCATATCCTGTTTCAAAATAAACTCCTGGATTTCCTTCTACGCTGGCAAAATCCCGTTCATCCCCTGTAAGGTAGCGCACCGTATCTCTCCATTGGGATAGCGGGTGGCGTCCTCATCCATCCTGCACAAGTCCAAAAGTGCCGCCCGCCGCAGGATAGGGAAAGATTCAAGTCGGAGATAAACAGCCATGCCGGGCAGCCAGTATGTCCAGGATATGCACTTCCGCTCATGGCCGTACCTCCGTTCCCTTCGCCTCTTTCAGAAGCGCCTCCACCAGTCTGCCGCTGCGGACTTTATTCCGGTCTGCCAGCACCTTATTCTGGACGCACAGCACCGCCCGGATGTTGGGAACGGTAATGCCGGGGATTTCCACCATCTGCTTCGGGGTGATGGTGAGAAGCTGCACAGGGGAGTAACCAGCCTGGGCAAAGATGCGGAACAGCCGTTGTTCAAATCGTTCTCTCATCTACAAAGCTCCTTTCTTTTTTGGTATGTAAAAGGGGCGGCCCCGCATGGCCGCCCCTGGCTGGTTACTTCTTCCGGCTTCTGACTTTCAGGAAAATCAGGCCGCCGATAATGAAAACCAACAAGCCCGATGGCAATGATTGTTTTTAACTCCATGATGATTTCCTCCTCCTAACACAAATCCAAACCGCCTTATTCAGCGGATTTTTTTCCCTTTTGCGCTTACCCACATAGGCCGCAACGCCCAGGGCGGCAGCGCCCGCAGCGGACACGCCCATGAGAGCCGCCACAGCCAGGGCTTGCTGTCATCGCCGGTTTTCGGGGTGTCGCGCAGCTCGTTGTGCATTTCCGCTACGGTGGTCTTATCGGCCAAAATCGTTACCTTCTTATCCGCAGGCAGCACATAGTTGGCGCTGGCCCCATCCGATACCTCAGGATACGGTGTAATCGCCTACGCGCAGGCCCTCGATGAAGATTTCTCCGTTTTCGTCCGTTGTAAAGGTCTGCTCGTAACCGTTCGCACCCATCACACGGAAGGAGAAACCCTCTACTTTGCCGTCGCTGGATGTCTTTTCAATCCGCAGGGAACCGGTCTGGGCCATGTTGGTGAAGCCAATCCCGGCTCGTTCTCTACCTCATAAATCTTGCCGTTCTCGCTGATCTCCACATAGTAGGCGTTTTCATCCAGCAGGAAGCCCTCCGGTGCTTTGCTTTCCTTTACGAACACACCGCCGTAGAGGATATGGGCCATCTCATAAATGCCGGTGCTGGTTTCCTCCATCTTGCCCAGCAGTTCGTCACCCTCGTCCAACTCTTTGTTGCCGTTGGTGTCGCGGTATACTTCGAACTCGGCGCCAGCCAGCTTGTTATCGGGATAGTCCTTATCCACCTTTGTTAAACGCAGGTCACCGTACATGCGTTCGTTGGCAAGGGAAATTTCCACGACCTGCCCATCTTCCTTCACGGTAACGGGGATCACTTCATCAGAGAGAATGAAGCCTGCCGGGCTTTCCAGCTCTTTCAGCACCCAATTTCCGTAGGGGACGCCCGTGAAGAGAAGCTGCCGTCCTCCGCAGAGGTTGCGGTGGCAAGGGCGTTTTCTGCGGCAAACTCCCTTTCGTCACTCTGAAAGAGGCCGATCATAGCCCCGGAAAGGCCGGTGCTGTTCTCATCGGTTTTGAGGCCCTTGATTTCACCGCGGATCAGCTCGTTGGTGACAGGCCTCGCCATCGTTGGCAGCAATCTCTACCACAGCCACAGAGGGGCCGCCGTATTCAAAGGTGAACGGGAAGGTTTCACCGCTTGGAAGATAATGGCTGTCGGTGGACAGTTCCTTCAGATAGAAGCTGCCAAAAGGCAGGTCGGTGCTGCAAACGGCCTGGCCGTTTCATTCACAGAAACGATCTCCAAAAGCCCGTCTGCCGGGATGATGGAACCGTCTGCTGCGGTGATGTCCTCCTGGGCATAGAGTCCGAAGGTCACGGCGGTGATCTCGCCGTTCATGCCAATACCAAAGCGTTTCATCCTGCTCCAGTACCTTGTTCAGCGAAACGAGGGCTTTCTGGCGCTGGTTATAGAAGCTGGCGGAAGTTTCGGTGACTTCCACCTCCTGGCCTGCGTACACCAGCTCCACGTTGGTGACGTTCTCGCCGGTATCCACCATGCCGTGAGGGAACTGGATTTCCTTCACCTGGAATTTGCCCAGGTAGAGGGGCTGGCTCTGGGCAGTTCCGTCCTCCCGGTGGTGATGGTGTCCACTACCTCGCCCGCAGAGTAGCGCAGGGTGCCGTCCAGGGTGTAGACGTCCTCCAGGGCGGTGATTTCAAACACCGCACCCGGGCAGGCCCTGCACCTTCATACACCGGCTGGTAAACGCCCTCACTTTTCTGTCACAGAGGAGAACACCTCGCCGGTTTTGCTAACCTTTGATGATTCCTTTCTGGGCCATGTTGGCTTAGTGACTTCGATCACCGTCACGCCGCCTTCCTTCGCTGGAATGATCCTCGGTCACATCAAAGTACACCGGGGTGCTGTCCAGCACATAGCCATAGGGGGCCTGTACTTCAACCAGGAATACCCCGAGCCGTACTCCAGCTTTTCCGGGGTGACAAGGTAGCCCTCGGAATTGGTGTAGAAGGTATCAATCGTGGTGGGCGTGGGATAGGTGAAGGTCATTTCCACTTTACTTCCGTCCGGGCGGTAAATCTGGAAGCCAGCGCCCGCATAGGGGATGGTGACGCCGGTTTCTGCGTCCACCTTGACTACTTTGATATAGCTCTCAAAAGCTGCATTGTTGATGAGATAGCGGTAGGTCTGCCCGTCCTGAGCGATATACACTTCAAAATCGTCCATCAGCTCGCGGCCCTCCCAGCCTTTGGTCTGGCGGACGATATAAGTGCCGTAGGGCAGCTTCTTCGACTGCGCAAAACCGTTTTCATCGCAGACGAGGACATCGCGCTCAGATTCCTTGGCATTTTCATAGCTGCCGGCTGATTTCAAAAAACCTGGAATTCCGCGCCGTTCCGGAGTTTCGATCTGGGTTTCCCCATCGTCGGTGTGCTTGATGATGGCAATGTCGCCCTTGATGACTTGCTCCGTCACATCGTTGGCTGTATCGTTCAGCTCAATGGTATAAAGCTCCGGCTCCGCGCCTACCTTGTGGATGGTGGAATCCAGCAGGTAGCCCTTCGCTGGGGCTGATCTCACGCACCGTCCAATCGGAATCGCAGACATAATAGTGGGTGGTAAACTGACTGTTTTCGTCTGTGGTGTAGCTGTCGATCAGGGTATCGCCCTTATACAGCCCATCACAGCGCCGGCCAGGGAACCGTCGCCCTGGGGCGTCCGGTTTCCACATCGCTCTTTGTGACAGTCACGCGGAACTTCTTCAGCACGTTATTTACGGTTTTTGTGCGTGACTTCATTCCACTCGATGGGGGCTGTCTGGGAATCCGGCACCACATAGCGGATGGGGGTATCCACTTCCTCCAGCACATAGCCGGAACCGATGAGCACGTTTTCAAACCGGGCCACCCCTGTGGAATCCGTCACCGCATACTCATCCACCGGCAAGCCGGAGAGGGATGTGCCATACAGATGGAAGGTCATACCCTCCACCAAACCGTCCTCGCTGGTCTTAGTGACTTCCAGGCTGCCGCGCTACCCCTCGCCGGTGATGGTGAAGTTGATTCCGGCTACCTGCCCATCCTCGGAAGTTTTAATCAGCTTCATGCTGCCGGTGGGGGTTCCACATCCAGATGGCACTCACGCGGTCTGCGCTCACACCGGTCACAACATCCTGTAAACTGGGATCACCATAGGCAATCATCTTAGCGGCTTTCACTTACCGGGATGTTGTTTCTCGTTACGGATGGAACCACTGATAGCGTGGTCTGCGCTGATGGTGAGCGTGTTCCGTCCAAGGGCTACGCTGCTGTCGGAACTGGTGAAATCATACTCGGACAGCACCCGCCGGTATCGGTGAGGGTTGCCGTGTATTTCCCATCCTGATACTCCAGGTCGATATGCCCGCCGTTCATAAAGCTGGGCACGGTATGATGGCGCTGCAAGAGGGGAAACGATCTGGTCATAGACCGCCCTGGCCCCGCTGTTGGGCTGGTTCTCACCAAAGTGCAGGGAATAAACTTTGGTATCCACCTGCTCAAAAGAACCAGTGGCATTGCGGCAGCCGGTAACAAATTCCCACACCAAAGTCTGGGTAGCAAGCCATTGTTCATCATCATTGCCAGAGAGATTGGCCCGGTTCCCCTGGCGGCCATAGAGCAAAGCCAGGCCAACCGCTTTTTTCTGTTCGCTCGAAAGGGCATTCCAGGTTTCCGAGGAATCTTTTCGCAGAGTATCCCCTGTCCGCAGAGGAATCCCAGGCTCAATGCAATAGGCCGTTTCTCCGTCTACATACATCCTGTACTTGTTCTGGTTTGCACCGCCTGCGATATTCCCGTTAAAGCTGGCACTACTGTTATAAAATATCCCGATTGCCGTTGGAATCATAGACGCGGGTAAAGGTGATGGTGCCCACAGTCCTCCGTGGCGGCAAACGCCGTGGTTCCTGTCCCTACGAACACGCCCAGGCACATGAGCATGGCCATAAACAAGGACAGGGGCTTTCAATATTTTCATCGTGTTACCTCCTAAAAATGGCCGCAAAAAGCACATCACTCTGGTGCTGGTTACGGCTGGATTCAGTTTACGTTCTAAAAAAGAGAGGCGCGCCCGAATCGCTGCCTCTTATCCGCCCTCTTCCACACAACCCCACACGTCTGTTGAAAGAAGCCTGCCAGGGCTTTCTATCATCTAAGGCTCTGGATATATCTTCTTTTTAGGCTGTTTAGGTTGTCGGAAGGGGTGAGGTGTGGAGAGGGGGAACCGGCAAAAGCCGCCGTTTCCCTGTAAATGGGCACACTTCCCCCTTGTGAGTGGGGTTATCGTTCTAAACTGCGCTGGCGCTTGCGGTACAGCTCCAGAGCCTTGATGATGGTATCCTCAATCTTCTGCGCGGGCGTCCCCGGCGCAAAATATTTGTTGATCCGCTCCTTTGGGATTTTGAATTGTTCCTTTTGATTGCCTTTTTCCTCCTCCATGATAACCGCCATTGCGTCTTTGGACAGCCGTTCCTCCCCAGTCTTGGCTTCGGACATCTGACGCATTTTGATGGCCTGGGCGTGTGACGGGGTACAGTCCATTTCGTCCATGATGAAAAACAGGTCGGCCTGCTCCTCTTTTCGCAGGTAGGACAGTTCTACCGCAGGCCGCAGCGCGATTTGCAGCATTTCCGGGTCTTTCAGCACCGAATTGTCCACCAACTCCAGGATTTCCGGGATAAGGTTTGTAAGGCGGATATAGCGGCGAATTTGATCTTTACTTTCACCTACCTGTTCTGCTAATAAGTCTCTTGACTTCGCACCTTTTAACTTGTGCGCCGCTGGCTCACAAGTTAAATCCGTCCTCTGCCCCTGCCTTTTCATCGCGTCCAGCTTCATCTTATAGGCAAACGCCTTTTCCGAGGGCAAAATCTGCTCCCTTTGCAGGTTGGAATCCACCATGATGATGGTCGCTTCCTCATCGGTGAGCTGCCGAATAATACAGGGGATTTCCGCAAGCCCCGCCAAATCCGCCGCCTTTTTCCTGCGGTGTCCGGCCACCATTTCATAGCCGCCTGACCGCTTGGGCCGCACCAGGGCGGGCACCAATACGCCGTACTGCTTCACGCTCTCCGCCATTTCCTGCATGGCCGCGTCCATCCGCACCTTAAAAGGGTGATTGGGAAAGTCGCTGATTTCTGCGGGGTTCAGATTGACAACCCGCTCCAGCCTGTCCTCCGCACGGCTTTCTTCGGTGCTGAACAGGTCATCGACTGAGGGTAGATTGAAGTTTAGCGCGTTGCTTTTCGCCATCTGCCAGCACCTCCTTTGAAAACTCCGCATAAGCCTGGGCCACCTTGCTGCCTTTGTCGTAGGTGTAAATGCTCTTGCCTGCGGCGCTGAGCTCTGCGGCTTTGATGGCTACGGGAATCTCGGAACGATAGATTTTTAATACGCTCCCGTATGTCTGCCGCAGGGTATCCGCTGTCTGGCGGGCCAGATTGGTGCGTCCGTCCACCAGGGTGAGCAGAACACCGTCCACCTTCAGGGCCGGATTGATCTGCCGTTTCACCTTGCCTATGGTTTTCATAAGCTGAGTCATACCCTTTGGCCGGGAGATAATGGGCCTGACGGGGATAATCACGCTGTCTGCCGCAGCCAGGGCGTTAATGGTAATCATGCCCAGAGAAGGCATACATTCTTTACCTCGTTGACATAGGTGCGTAGGGTAAACTCTCGGCTCATGGCGTTTACCAGGCTGACCTCCAGCGCCGATAGTTCAATGTTGGCAGGCATAAGGTCTACGCCCTCGCTGTGGTGCAAAATGCCCTCATCCGTTATAAAAGGCTCGTCGCGGATCACCTTTTCCATGACGGTGGCGAGAGTGGTCTGCAAGCTGTCCTGGTCTTGCCAGCCCAGACAGGTGGTAAGGTCGCCCTGGGGGTCTGCGTCAATGAGCAATACCTTTTTCCCCAGCCGTGCAAGGCCGATTCCCAGATTCACCGTCGTGGTGGTTTTGCCTGTACCGCCTTTCTGGTTTGCCAGCGCGATCACGCGGCTATCCCTGGGGCGGCTTCTTTGTTCCGGCATTTTCATGTCCTCCTTCTTCATAGATTTAGCCGCCCATTGGCAAGATGAACGGCTATGTATGCGGAGAATCCGAAAGATGGGCATGAAAAAAGCCGCTTACTCTATACAAAGAATAAACGGCTCATAAAGCAGCGGTATGTAATTTTACGCCTTCTTCATCGGGGCGCACATCACCTTGAGCAGAAGTTCATCCAGACAGCCGGTGTCCCGGTTTTCCCGGAGCATGGTATTGCGCAGGCGGTTGAGGCTCTGGATCACAATGCTGTTCTCAGCGGTGGTGAGGTATATCTTAAACTTTCTTTTTTTCATAGGGCGTTCCTCCTTTACGTTTTCATTATATATAGGAAGAACGCCGCACCGCAAATGTGCGCGTCCATCCACTTGAATCGAAACGGCGGTAATTCGGAAGAACAAGATAAACTGGATTCAGTTTGGTCAAACCAGGACAAATCAGGACATGCCCTTCAAAAGAAAAACCGCTCGCAAAGGCCGTCATGGAATCGAAAAAATGAGGGGGAAAATACCCCCTGAAACACCCCGATTTCGGCTTGCAGTTGCCCCATTTTTTAATCATAACGGGGGTCAAAAAGGGCCTGTTGCCCCATTATTAATCAAGAAAAACCGGGGCAGGCGAGGTCAAATCCTGCCAAAACCAGACAAAGGACAACAGACTTTTTGGAAAGGAAAAAGCCCGGAAAACCGCATGGTTCCGGGCTTTTTGAGCAATTTTGAATTGGTTTGTCGGGCCTGTTATCTCTTGGAGAACTGAGGCGCACGACGGGCTGCCTTGAGACCGTACTTCTTTCTCTCCTTCATTCTGGGGTCGCGGGTCAGCAGACCGGCGGCCTTCAAAGAAGCGCGGTACTCGGGATCTACGGACAACAGCGCCCGGGCCACGCCGTGGCGGATGGCGCCGGCCTGGCCGGTTACGCCGCCGCCGGCTACCGTGCACACAATATCCACCTTTCCCACCATTCCCGTGGTGACCAGGGGCTGCCGGACCAGGAGCTTCAGAGTGTCCAGGCCAAAGTAGTCATCCATGTCCCGGCCGTTGATGAGAATGGAACCGGTGCCGTTTTCATAAACACGGACCCGGGCAATGGAGGACTTCCGCCGGCCGGTACCGTAGGCATACTTTTTCTTGCTTTCGTACATGTTGCTTTACACCTCCAAATCAATCCTGCGTCCAAGGTTCGGGCTTCTGAGCAGCGTGGTTGTGCTCGGCGCCCTTAAACAGCTTCAAGCGGGTCAGTGCGGCACGGCCCAAGGAATTCTTGGGGAGCATTCCCTTGACTGCCAACTCCATGGCGTAATCGGACCGCTTTTCCATCATGAGGCGTGCTTTCGTCTCCTTCAGGCCACCAATCCAGCCGGAATGACGGCGGTACAGCTTCTGCTCCGGCTTCTTGCCGGTGAGAATCGCCTGATCCGTATTAATGATGATGACGAAATCACCGCAATCCACGTTGGGGGTAAAGTCAGTCTTATGCTTGCCCCGCAGCAAACTGGCGGCAATGACGGCAGTCCGGCCCAGGGGCTTACCCGCCGCATCGAGAACGTACCACTTACGCTGTACGGTCTCCTTCTTGAGTAAAGTAGTGGACATGATTCGTTTCCTCCGTTCCAACAGGGCAATGCACCCCTGAGAGAAATATTTTTGACAAATCCGATACTTGGGCGTACAATATCCCAAGCGCGCCTGTTTTTTATATCACAAGGCGAAAACAATGTCAAGAGCGAAATACGGGGAATTTCATTTTCTCCGGAAGGATCTCGAAAATCCTCCTGTTTACTCGCGTATTCTCCGAAATACTCCGTCTCTATTTTTGTAAAGAAAGGTTGATTTTTATGCAAAAGCTGGTGGGACTGGTCCGCCGGTGTGTCGACGACTACGGGATGCTCCAGCCGGGTGACCGAGTGGCCGTCGGAGTCTCCGGCGGGAAGGATTCCCTGACCCTCCTGGTCTTGCTGGCCGCTTTGCGGCAATACCACCCCTCCCATTTCTCACTCCAAGCTGTAACCATTGACCTGGGGCTGGCGGGTATGGATTACGCGCCGGTCCAAGCCCTCTGCGACCGGCTGCAAGTGCCGTACACCCGGGTGCAAACCCAAATCGCTCCGATTATTTTTGATTACCGGAAGGAGAAGAATCCCTGCTCCATGTGCGCCAAAATGCGCCGGGGCGCATTAAACCAAGCCTTGGCGGATTTGGGCTGCGGAAAGGTCGCCCTAGGGCACCACTACGACGACGCCGTGGAGACCTTTTTCTTGTCTCTATTTTATGAAGGCCGTATCAGCTGCTTCCAGCCGGTAACCAATCTGGACCGCACCGGAATCATACAAATCCGGCCGATGCTGTATCTCTCGGAGCAGACCATTTCCCACTTCGCCCAACGAGAACAGCTCCCGGTCGTTCATAACCCCTGCCCGGCCGACAAACACACCAAACGGCAGGAGGTAAAAGATTTGGTCTATGAGCTGTCCGCTCGATACCCGGATCTAAAAGAGCGGGTCTTTGGCGCCATGCAGCGCCTTCCTCTGCCGGAGTGGAAGCCCGCCGGACGCTACCGGCGTCCCCGGGACCCCGGCATGCTATAGTCTTCATGCCCTGCCGGAACATCCCCATACAAATGAAAGCTCCTCAATCTGCAGACGCCGTTCTTCCTTGGCAGCAGCCTGTAACAGCAGCATAAGCTCCGGGCAGATCTCATACTGCATGGCGGTAACCGCCATTTTCATCGCTCCCGTTTCATGCAGCGCCATATACCGCAGAAAATGGCACGCAACCCGCCGGGCCGCGCCGGTACGCCGCATCCGAGGAACCACATCCTGCAAAATCTCCACCATTTGCCTCTGATAACGATGCCGCGCCCGCCGGGAGTTCTCCAATCTGGTGCAGGCGCATAGCATAGCCTGCATGCTCTCTATGTTTGCTTTTTGCTCTGCGACAATTTGAGACGCAAACCTCCACATCCCTTCCTCTTCCGTATGCAGCAGCACGTTTTGAGCCGCTTCCAAGGCCGCCTGCTGATACGGCAGAAACTGGACAAGGATGAGACACGAGATACTGCCGCTGTGCACCGAGTCCGACATGGCCGCCTCCATTCGGGTCAGAATACTCTGAAATTTCTCAAAATATGCCTCGCTTGCAGAGTCTTTCTTCCAGAATTTGAACATCATCCGACACCTCCGCGCCATTCTATGACACCAAGCCCACAAAATGGCCGCCGGGTAAGCCGGCGCTCGTTTCAAATTTTCCCATTGACATTGGTACGAATTCGGATTATAATCCGGTACGAATTGGGATGATGGAGGTCCGCCATGGAGAAAACTCTTTGCAGAAATACGGCGTCTCATGCTCGCCACCACCAAAATAGACGGCGCATATTACCTGTTCTCCCGAAGGCTGGGGATCAAGGAAAACGTGCTGGTGCTGCTCTATGCGTTGGACGACGGAAAGCCGCACTCTCAGAAACAAATCTGCGAGGATTGGCTCGTTCCGAAAACTACAATTAACACCAACGTCAAGGAGTTGGTCCGCGCAGGATACGTGATGCTTTATCCCGGTGCAGGTACCCGGGAGAAAATCATTGGGCTGACCGACGCAGGCAAAGCTTACACGGAACAAATCATGAGACGCGTCTACGAGGCGGAGCAAGCCGCCATGAAACGAACGCTTCAGCAATTTTCACCGCAGTTTGTTGACGCCATAGATTTTTTTGCTGATTGTCTCCACAACGAATTTCAGCAACGGTTGACGGAATAAACCCAACGGAAAGGATTTTTTATGAACTCCCATACCTTATTTACCAAGACTCCCCCGCTAAAGCTGTTTCTGTTTGCCGCAGTTCCCGGCGCCATCAGCATGCTGGCCTCAGCGCTGTACCAGCTGATCGACGGAATCCTGGTGGGTCAGTTCTTGGGAGAGACCGCTTTTGCCGCATTGAATCTGGCTATGCCCTTTGTCATCATCAATTTTTCCCTGGCCGATCTGATCGGCGTCGGTTCCTCTGTGCCCATCTCCATCCATTTGGGCCGCAAGGAGGATGAGGAAGCAAACAACATATTTTCCTGCGCCTGCACCATGATCGTCGCCACCGGCATCTTAATGGGCGCCATTTTATTCTCGGCAGCGCCTCTGCTGATTCGGCTGATGGGCGCGCAAGGCGAATTTGCCCACTTGGCCGTACAGTGTCTGCGGGTTTACGCCCTCTGCTCGCCAATTACCACTATTGTCTTCGCCATGGACAACTATCTGCGGATTTGTGGCAAAATTCGCAATAGTATGATACTGAATCTTTTTTATGTCGGCACTCAGCGCCGCGTTGGAATTCGTGTTCCTTTTGTTTTCCGGTGGGGCATTTGGGGCGCCGCCCTGGCCACCTGCCTGGGTATGTGCACCTGTGCGCTGCTTGCCTGCATTCCGTTTTTCCGCGGAAAGGCGCAGCTCCGTTTTCGCAAGCCCCGCTTCCGCTTCTCCATGGTGAAGCAGATTCTCGCTTGCGGTTGCCCGAACTTTTAAACAACATCGCCGGACGGGTGACCTCCATTTTAATGAATGTGCTGCTGGTCCGTTTCGGCGGAGAGTCCGCCGTATCCATATACGGCATCCTGATGTATGCGGAAGGCTTTATTCAGCCGCTTTTGTACGGCATGTGCGACTCTTTGCAGCCGGCGGTCGGCTACAACTGGGGAGCCGGTCACAACTCCAGAGTGCGGGCCATCGAACGGTGCTGCTTTTTAGCCAGCGCGGTGTTGTCCGTGCTAGCCGCCGTCATCATCTTCCTCTGTCCCTCCCAGATCGCGCGGTTGTTTATGCAAGAGGCAGGGCCGGATTTCCTGACCGCCACCGTGGGCGCATTACAATTGTTTGCTTTCACATACCTCACAAGATGGTTTTCCTTTGCCACCCAAAGTTATATGTTGGCCATAGAAAAGCCGGTGCAGGCCTCTATGATTTCCGTCTCCACCGCCCTGGTGTTTCCAGTTTTGCTGATTGCCCTCCTGTGGCCCCTGGGCCTGACCGGACTTTGGCTGAACTTTTGCCCTTACATCGGCCCTAGCCGCCGTACTCGCCGGTGTGATTTTACTTCGCTTCCAAAAAATATGAAAGCCCGGGAAGCCCGCCGCTGGGAGTCTGATCCCACTGTTTAGTCCCCCGAATCGGGTCAGCCACGCCCGCAAAATGAGTCGAACCCGTGCTTTTTCAGACATGGCATATTAGACTCCGTTTCTCACAAGCAAAAAAGTGACCAAACCGGAACTGCCTGAGCAGAGCGCATCGGCTCTTAAATCCAATCGGATCGAGGCGGAAAATCCGGCAAAAGCTACGTTGGGAAAATAACTTAAAAAGGCTGCTCCTTTTACGAAAGTAGAACGGAGCGGCCTTTTTTTCTGTAGCAATCATGGGTGACAGATGAATTGCTGTGCATCCCGCGTCCGCACGAGTCCGGCTTTGCTCTCTCCGCTGCGGGTAACTGCCGGACTGCAACGCAAAACCTGCCGCAGGAAGGGGACGGTCCAAGCCGTCCCACCTACTGCGGCAGGTTCTTTCAGCTTCTGTGACCGGACATCCCGGTGGGATCAAGCCCCTAGACGGGAGCCTGATCCGATCGCTTCACAGGGCGCGGCATGTCAGCTATTTTCGGCCAACGTGTAAAAACGCATCAAAACCGTGGCCAGCTGGGCCCGCGTCGCAGTGCCCTTTGGGAGACAGCGTGGTGGTGGAAGTCCCTACCAGCAATCCCTTTGCCACAGCCCAAGACATTGCCGGTTGCGCATACGGGCTGATCCGATTTGCATCTGCAAAATCGGACAAATCCACACCATCCGGCGTCAAAACGCCTGTGCAATCGGCATAGCGGGAAAGCATAACCGCCAATTGCTCCCGGGTCACCGGCGCGTTCGGTGCAAACTTCGTCGCTGTGGTCCCTTGAACGATCCCATTGGCATAGCCCCAACGCACGGCATCGCCATAAAAAGCCTTTGATTCACATCTTCAAAAGGATTGGGTGCGTTTTTCGAGACGGTTTCACCGGACAACCGGTACAGAACCGTAATCAGCTGCCCTCTGGTCATATTATGCTCGGGGGCAAATGTGTCGTCCCCTGTACCAACCATCAGGCCCTGCCGCAAGCAGAAATCTACGCCCTCGTGATACCACGCGCTGTGATCCACATCCACCTTGCCGTTGGAGGGGCAGTAATGCAGGATGACGACCTCTGTTGCGTAAGTCCCGGATAGATCATAGGCAGTTACTGTAATAACATTGTTTCCGTGATCCAGCTGCAAGGTCTGCGCAAAATCCCTGGTGATGAACGCTTGCCCATACCCATGTCCGGAATTGCTGGCGCTTAACACCTGGCTGTCGTTGACGTATACCACTGCGTCATCCAGCGCGGTGGCTACCGTACCGCGCAGTTCGAAGGTCTCCTGCTCCACATAGTACACGCCATCTGCTGCAGGCTCCGGCAGCTCCAGGGACAAAAACCGGACCGTCGGTGAAAATGATCTTATGCATCGTCTGCTCGTAAAAATAGCCGCCTTCCTCTGACACAATGGGAATTCGGTTCGTTCCCACCTCCAACTGCACGTCGCAGTACCACTCAAGGTCTCCGGATCCATCACCGCTTCCCTTGCCATCCACGGTCAGACGGTCTACCGGATTGTAGAGATAGCCATAGATGCGGAAGGTTCCGTCCTCCTGAAGCATCCCGGAATTGACATAGGTCACGCTGCTCAAATTCCAGTAGCAGGGGACATAGTCTCGATTCAGGGAATCCTCCTGCTCCTTCCCCGGCGTATGGTTCCAAACCTGAATGTTGGTCACGACGCCTTTACCACCGCCCTTCAGGGTTAGCAGATATCCGGCGCAGCCGGTCTCCCCATCCAGCACCATAGTGAATGGAACATATCCGTCCTCACCCGGCGTCAGCACCGTAACCTCTTGGGTCGCTGTATTTTTTAGCGTGACATAGGTACACCCAGGATGGGCAATTTTCACCCGCATGGGGAATTCGGTCCCATCCTCATAATCCTCGTTCAGAATAAAGACGGAGTGGTTTGTCTTGCTCCCGGTGTATGGGTCGCTCTGGTAGGTGCCGTAGTAATCCGCAGGGAAGGCGACGTCCAGAAGCACTGCGCCGAATTGGGGGTATTTCCGCAGGCATGGACGTTGGCCACCCGGGAAAGAAGGGTCTCGCCGTCGGGACTCACGATCTCCACCTTCACCATGGTCACTTCCCGGCTGAGGATTAAATTGTAAGAGAAATTGCCCTGGTCCATGGCCGCTTCCTCGCCGTTGAAGGTCACCACACTGCCTTCCGGCGCAAAGCCCATGATCTGATAGCTGTCCACATTTCCAACAAAATTCGTCTCGTCAAAGAACAAATTCACGAGGCCGAAGGACTCCGTCTCTTCTCCGCCGACGGTGGTCTGGCGCATGGTATAGTTGCCGGCGTCGTCCGCAATCATGACAGCCACATGGACAGGCTCGTCCATCTCTACATCAACGCCATTGCGCCAAATCTGGTCGTAAGAGTAAATGCCCGTACGTTCGTCATACTCGAACCAGCCAATGTCCCAACTGTTGAGTTCACCATTGATACTCAGGACCACGCTGTTTGCAATAAATGCCTCATCCGGCGCCTGGAACTCGAAGTGCACCGATTGGCTGTTTACCCGCTCCGCCGTAAAGTATGTAATCTCCGGAGGCGTCAGGTCCACCCGCACCGGCATGGTGACCGTCTGCCACGCGCCGTCCTCCCGGACCTTGGAACGAATGCGAACGGTATAATCCCCTCGGGCACAATTTCATAGGCGCCGGTGGATTGGTTGTAACGCATACCGTCCCAGAACGGAGCGCTCCCGTTGTTCGCCATCAGCACGCCGTGGGTTTGAGAGACGGATAAGGCTCCATTCACAAGTTTGGACAAATTATATACGCTTCCCGGTCTGGCAATCACGTTGCCTTGGCTGTCCAGAACGTCCAGCTGAATCTCTTTGGCATTTCGCAGAAGTCCCAGCCAGGGCACCGCGATGTCATAGAAGCCGTCGCCATTGGGGGAAATGGCTATGCGGTCCGGATCCACATAGGAGACCGGAATGGTCATGCCATCGTTATCTCTGGTAATGGTTTTACAACCTCGCCCAAAACGGTATAGGTATTTTCCCGATTGGTGAGCAGGCAGGTGCCGTGGCTGGTCACACCATAATATCCATAATCCATAATGGGGATCACCGTGTCATTTTCCCATTCCGGTTCATCTACAATGGGCTCGGCATCCCAATCTCCCATAAAGCCGAGGTACGGCATACTCAACGCAGGGGCATTCTCGGTTTCTGAGATCAACTGAATATATCCCTCGACAAAATGGCCCTCGTTCAGGCGGGGCAGGTGGATGGTAAAGGAAACCTTGGCCTTACCCCCCGCCGGGACGGTAACCGTCTCGCTGTCAAATGTGATGGAAGCGCCGTTCAAGGCATGCAATATCGTAATACTCTTTCGTAATGGGGTCCGTATAATCCGTATAAACGTCGGTTGCCGACAGAGAATAGGTCGCCGGCGTGTCGCCATAGTTGGTCAGCACAATTTCACCGGTTGTCTGGTTTTCCAGTTTATCCCGGAGTTCAATCGCAGCCTTCCCATTATAGGTAGCCAGCACCCGGTTTTGCACTGCCGCGTCCACCTGGATGAGACCCGCGCCTACTTGACGGACAGGCGCGATGGAATCTCGCGCACTGGTTTACGGGTACGGCTGTATTCATTAACGTCGTGCGGATAAAATCCGGAATATCCTCCACCGAAAGGCCGCGCTCCACCAGCATCTGCTTCACAAGCGCAGCCGAACCCGACACAAAAGGGAGCCGCCATAGAAGTCCCTGACATTTGCACATACGAGGAGGTCCCGCCTTCCACCGAGAGCACACACTGCCGCCAGGCGCTGCCAGCTCCGGCTTGATGTCCAAGGTTGAGGTCGTTCCCCAAGCGGTAAAAGTAAGAAGAAGCGTTCTCCTCCACCGCCTCGCTGGCAAACGCAAAGCCTTCATATTGCGAAACCGTTACCTTGGTTTCCGCTTCGCTCAGGCCTAAGAGATATGCACCGGTTTCATGATCCACATAAAACAAGAAATTGTTCCAGATCATCCCTGCAAGGCTGTCTTCTCTTTTTTCCTGGGGCGCCGCCTTCGTCGGCACTGTAGAAAATGACGCCGCGCCAGCCATACATATCTGCATAACGGGCAGACTCATACAGCTTTTCCCGGAGCGTCTCCAAATCGTCATACTGGGGAACCGCCACCAACGCCAAATTGTTTTGCGCATTGGTTTTCCGCAGTCCTTCATCTCCGCCGGTGCCGCAGTCCACCACATCCACCGGTATAGACCAGTTAAAATTGGTGGAGGACAGCTGAATCCCAGACAGCTGCTTGGCCTCCCCCGCCCTCAGGGGCAATGGTCAGGTGAAAGGTGACATAGCCATAGCTATCCACAGAGGCAACTGCAGTCGCCCCCGCAGCCGTGGCAGGGTCACCCACCGTGCCTACGTCCGCCATGTACCAATCGTTGGTGATGACCTGGTCCTGTTTGTCCCCCTCACTGGAGATCGCCGCATTGCCGGCAGAAACGCTCACGAAAACGCCCGCTTCTTCGGCGCTGTCCGTGGCCCGGCTGATGTACGAATCGCTCCCGTAAAATCCAGCGTCGATACCCAACGACATGTTAATGACATCAGCGCCCAGCTTTACCGCATCTTCAATTGCGCAGATGATGTCGTCGCTGTAGCCGCCCTCACCGGTAGACCCCTCATAAACCTGCATTGCAAGGATTTGGGCATCCGGGGCCACGCCCGCAATCCCGCCGGAAGCCTCGTCTCCGTTCGCCGCAGCGATACCGCTCACGTGGTAGCCGTGCCGGCTCACCCCGTTGAGGATGTCGTTGTGCCCGGTCACATAGCAGTATCCATAGGGAACCTTATCGGAAAACCACTGACCGTGGCCCAGCTGCGAAATCAGCTTCTCCATGTCTGCTTTGGTGTACTTGGCATTTTCTACATCCTGCACCATATCTTCGTGCAGGTAGTTCACCCCCGGAATCGATGACGGCGATGACCATTTCTTTCCCGGTATAGCCGGTATCGCCCAGCTTCCAGGCCTCATAAACCTGGGCAATCTCTTTTGCAGAAATCATCTCGGGCTGATATCGAACCGCTTCCGTAACCGATGCCACCCCGGGCATGGCGCGCAGCGTCTATGTCGCCCCTGCGCACATCATAAGAGACGGTGTTCATGATATATCCCATACGATGCACCGGCTCCAACCCCAGCGTCCGCTCTACCTGGTATATTGTAGATTCCTGGCTTTTGAGCGCCGCAGTTTTCAGCGGAAGCGGCCGTCTGAACGCTCTCAACAGACATGCTCTCCAGCGCCGGTTGCTGGGACAATTCCACAATGACCCGGACGACTTCATCTTCATCCCAGGACAGCGCCTCTTCTGCCTGCTCCCCCGTTTTCCCCATTGGTTTGCGTCTCTGCGGAGAAGAGCACTTCCTTCATTCGCTCCTCCAGCGCCGCAGAACTCTCCGGCTGTGTACCGCCGTTGCCGAGCTTGTGGGAAATAGCAACACCACCATACACAGAGCCAGAATCATGGACATCCATCTTTTCATGTTGAAACCTCCTCGTTATTTTGGAATGTGTACAGTATAGCCCTCCTCTTCTCCGCCTGCTTGCCCATTGGCGCGGTCTTTGGGTATATTTTTAAGATCCTCTCTACTTTTCGTCATGCTTCTGTTATAATGGGTCGTGCTACAAGCATCGCTGAACCTGTTAGCGGTGAACATCATGGGAGGCGCGCCTTATGGAGATGATCCTGGAGAAAAAACATGGGACAACCAACTATGGAAGCAAGGAGTCCGGCAATCAAATTGGGGACGATCTGCTCCGTATGACACCGGAGGAAACCGTCTACCGCAGCTATTATCGCATGGAGCAGGGACTGGACAAATTTTTCAGCAGAGGAGGAATCCCAAATTCGAATACGTACGGGATATTCTGAGCCGTTACTTCCCCCACGGAGGCTGAGCCTTACTGCCTCCACGACGCGACCGTAAACGAAAGCAGTCCCATTGTGGTGCGGAAGCGGAGTCGGTATTTTCCAGCCGTTTTATACCACCGGCCCTGTTTTGAACTGATTTACCTCTACTCCGGCCAGTGCACGCACATCTGCAAAGGGCAACAATATGAACTGCGCCAGGGCGATTTCTGTCTGCTGGAATATGGCGCTTCTCACCGCATTTTCAACAATTCCGACTACAGCATTCTGATAGAGCTCCTGATATTTCCGAAAATACTGAATAAAATCTGCGCCACGCTTCTATCTGAAAACTCCGTGCTTTCAATTTCTTTTCACAATGCCCTATATGGGCATAGCAATTACCCGCTTATTTTGTTTCACACCGGAACAGATTCTGCTGTAAAAAACTTTGTTACCGCTATGCTGAGCGAATCTCAGCAAAGAACCGGATTTTACTACATCTTTTTAGAGTCGTTTCTAAACGCGCTATTTGTCATCCTCCTTCGTCAATTTCGCCCCTATCAGGCACAGCCTGTCGCTTTGGAGCACGCCCCCATCCCGGAAATCATGGATTATATTACAAAAAACTATTTAGAAATTACCCTGGCAGATTTAGCTGCATCATTTGACTACAGCGTCCCACATATGAGCAAGCTCATTCGTGAAGCCTGTGGGGTTTCCTATTCCGCCATCGTCCGTCAATTGAAAATGCGCCGCGCCGCCTGGCTGCTTCAACATACAAGCCTCTCTATGACACAAATTGCCTCAGAAATCCGCTGTGTGGATACCTCTCATTTTGGTAAAAACTTCCGAAAGGAATCCCAGATGACCCCAAAAGAGTATCGCCAGCTTTTTTCTATTCGTCAGGAACACAATTTATAAACTTATTTGTGCGGGAATTAAATATGAACTTATATGTAAATAACCAAATCGATTATGGAAGCGGCAGTTTTGTCGTCACCACAGACAGTGAATTGACCAGGATGAATCAAGAAGAGCTCACCTTCCGCAGCTATTACAGGATGATGCAAAAACTGGATCGCTGCAATGAGGAGGAGCAGCTCTACCGGCAAAAACTGTACGAGCAAGCGCTCTGCCAAAACCACGTGATACCCGGCGCGCCAATACAGAACATGACGGCCGAATCCATCGGCATGACCGGTTCCCTCGCCATGCTGAAGCGAAGCCGGTATTTTCCCCCTTTTCTGTACCAGCATGAAAATTTTGAGATGTTTTACATCCACTCCGGCCAGTGCACCCACATTTGCAAGGGGCCAGGAATACTTGCTCAAGCAGGGGGATTTTTGTCTGTTAGAATACGGTGTCCCTCACTGCATTGTGAATCACTCCGACGCGTGCATTGTTCTGGAGCTTACTGCAAAGCGAGAGCTCATGGATCGACTCTGCGCCCGCTTATTTCGCGAAGACACGGTGCTCTCTCGCTTTTTCAAAAGCGCTCTATACGAACAGACCAACTATCCCATGCTGGTGTTCCACACCGGCCCCATCCGCCCGTTCAGTATTACATTTACGATGTACCACGAATTCCAGCGTCGTTTGCCCCACTACGAAGTCATGATGGAAGCCTTTCTCAATGCCCTGTTCGCCATATTGCTCTGGTGCTTTCGCCCCCAGCAGGAGCAGCCGATCCCGCCGGGACAGTCTCCCCTATCTCCTGTTCTGGCTTACATGCACGAACACCACGCATCGGTTACCTTAAAGGAATTGTCGCACATCTTCGGCTATAGCAGCTCCCATCTGGGCAAGCTCATTTCCTCCACCACCGGCCTATCATTTACCGAACTTCTTCGTCAAATTCGTCTGCGCCGGGCTACAGAGCTGCTGAAAAGCACAGGTCTGTCCATTACCCAAATTGCCTCTGAAGTAGGCTACGCCGACACGGCCCACTTCAGCCGCAGCTTCCGCCAGGAATTCAACCTGCCGCCTTCTGAGTATCGTCAGCTTTTCGCCATACGAGAAGAATGACACCGGTAGGCCATTTCACCTGGATTTTGACAGGGCTAAATACCGGCATATACACGGACAATCCGTTGATACTATGGCTTCGGCTGACTTCTTGCAGTTCGTTGTGACTACGCATTTTTTTCCAATATGTCTACTTTATGCGCCTACAAGACCTCCCCGGGTACTCACACGTTCTTTCCCTCTTTACCTGCCCCATCTACCCCAAACGATTCCGTGTAGCTTTGGGCCTCGACTTACTTGGGAGCCTTGCCCTCGCTTGGAGCCTTATATGCGATTTCTGTTCGTCAGGCCAGAATTTTGCCCATTAGAAGACCTTTCAACTTCTAAAATCCGGCTTTCTTCAGTTTCCACCTCACGATAAACACCCTTGCCTTTGGCTAACCCTTCCCCGCTGCCGGGCGGATTCGGGTCTTTCACCCTATAGAACGTGCGCTCACCGGGCGCACCAAAAAGAGTAACCGTCAAATGTAACCGCATATGAAATCACCGCCGTGGAGAGCTTTTGCAGGATCCCCTCGGCGGTGAGCCGATTCACTTGGTATACAGTTCAGCCGGCGCATTCCAGGGCAGCAGTCTTTGTACGACCTGCGTATCTGTCAGATCCGCATGGTTGGCTGTATGCATGAGCCAGGTCAGGTATCGGTAAGGATCCAGACCATTCTCCATTGTTGTCTGGATCAGGCTGAACATCACCGCACTGCCGGCAGCTCCCTTTGGTGTATTGGCGAACAGGAAGTTCTTCCGGTCAATAACGAAGGGCTTGATGCTCCTCTCTGCCCGGTTGTTACTTAGCTCCAGTCTGCCGTCCTTCAGGTAATTGGTCAGGTATGGCCACTGCTCCTTGAGATAGTTCAGTGCCTTACCCAAAGCAGACTTGGGCGCGGCAGTTCTAGAATTTGCCCACGCAAACATCGCGTCTAAAACAGGTTTTGCCTGCTTCAGCCGCTCTTCATAACGCTCTTCTGCTGTTTTGTCCGCAATCTCCTGTTCCATTCTGAAAAGAAGATTGCAGTAGGTCAATCCCTGAGATGCGGAACTGCCCTTTGCTTTTCCCTTGGGCAGAGACCTCACAGCCTCGTCGAATTTTCTTCTGGCGTGCGCCCAGCAGCCTACCACCGTGATTTCTTCCGGCAAATGATGATATCCGGCATAACCATCTGTGTGCAGGTATCCTTTGAATCCTTTCAGAAAAGGCTTCCGGATGCTTTGCCCCACGTCCCGGCTGGTATTCGTACAGGACAATGGGCTTGTTGGTATCCCCGCTGGTACGGTACAGCCACATATAGCTTTCACTCTTCGGCGCCTTCCCCGGTTCGTGGAGCACCTGCAATGTGGTTTCGTCGGCATGCAGGACTTCCCGTCTCAAAAGCTCCTTATGCATCTGCTCATACACAGGCGCCAGATAATTCTCTGTGGCTCTCAGGATCCAGTTGGACATAGTCTGGCGGCTCAGGGAATGCCCCGGCGGTTCAGGTCCTGCTCCTGACGGTACAGAGGGCTGCCCATGACGAATTTTTTGGGTCATGATATGGGCGACAGCTTCCGGTGTGGCGAAACTGCCGGGGATGATGTTCTTTTCCTTTGGTGCTTTGACCATGGGTGTTTCGCAGCCTTCGTCGGCCTTCTCGCTGCAGCTCTTGCAGGCATAGGTGTAGTAGATATCCTCCCGGACGATGGTCTGGGCAGGAATGATCTCAAGGGTGCGCACCACTTCTTTGCCAATCTCGGTCATGGTATCCCCGCACTGAGGGCATACCAGTTCCTCGCCCTCCAGACGGTGCTCCACCTGTCGGGTTTCCATTCCCTCCGGAACATGATCCAGGGTGTATTCGTGCTTCTTATGCCGCTTATGGGCGGCTACAACAACGGCTTCTTCCTGTTTTGTGCTTACTTCCGCAAATACCTCAGCCTCATTGAACAGGAAACTCAGCTGCTCCATGAGCGTATCTTCGCTCTTTTCGGAGGACGTGCCGAACTGCTTGTGCCGGGCAAGGCGCAGTGCTTCCATGAGCACATCCACGCGGCTTTCAAGCTCAGAGATACGCTTGCTCTGAGCCTGAAATTTCTTATATTCTGCCCGGGATATGGTGACTGTTTCCGGGTTGCTTGCAGTCAAATTCTGTTTCTTTTCCATGACCATGATTATACCATATTTCTGCAAAAAGTATAGGAAAACATGGTGATTCTCAGACAATTTCCAAGCCGGAAACCGGTTTGTGGGCCTTTGGCTGGTCAACGCTCAAGCCCTCCATGAGCCAGCGGTATTGCTGCGGCGTCAGGCTTCTTGCCTCGCTTTCCTTTCGCGGCCACTGGAAGCTGCCGGATTCCAGACGCTTGTAGAGCAGCACGAAACCGTTGCCCTCCCAGTACAGTGCCTTGATCCGATCCCGGCGCCTGCCACAGAACAGAAACAGGCAGTTGCTGAATGGGTCTAGTTGAAACTCCTGCTGAACCAGGGCAGCCAGACCGTCGATCCCACGGCGAAGGTCGGTGTAACCGCAGACGATGTACACCCGGTCGGTGCCGGTGAAGTCGCTCAGCATGACTTTCATACCCGCAGTACCGTTTCCACGGTAGCCGCATCCGCGCCGCTGTGAATATTCGCTTCCGTTCCTGAGATTCGGACGGTAACCGCAATATTGCCGGAAGTGCGAACCGGCGTGACTTCTGTGAACCGAGATTCCTGCTGAGTCTGAGCCGTGGTGAACAACTTCTTCTGCCACTTGTAGTAGGTCTGCTCATTGACTCCGTTTTCCCGGCACCAGTCCTTTACACGAAGCCCACTGTTCCGGCATGACGATACCCGCTCGGCCCACAATGCCAGTTTATTCTGTCCGTTTCCTGTCTGTAAATCTCTGCTCATGAAAATACCCCCGTATTTCGGATAGTATATGGCAGTCGCATATACTATCCGCTACTATACGGGAGTATTGTTTCATATTGGAGAGCCTTCCGCAAGTCGGTGGTAGGTTTGACGCTTACCAAAAAGAGCTGAAAAACACCCCAAGTTGGTGTTTTTCAGCTCTTTTTGCATTGTGGTGCCGCTAACCGGGGTCGAACCGGTACGGTATTGCTACCGAAGGATTTTAAGTCCTTTGTGTCTGCCTATTCCACCATAGCGGCGCATGAGGTAATTTTACCACCTTTTCCCCGGCGCGTCAAGTCATTGTCTGCTCTGCCGCAACGGCCGTCCGGCAGGTCCTGCACGCCGCCCTGCCGTAAGCTTCCAAGCGGCTGCCTGACCTGCATATTGCCGTTATGCCCGGTCCAGTTTGCGGTTTAACACGCGGAGCAGACGAGGGCGGTTGTAGCGCTGAATTATAATAAAGGGGATGTTGCTTAAGGCGTACAGCGTGCTAACTGCGGCGCCGAAGGGCGTGGGCACGTAGCCGTACAGGGGAAAGCTAAACACGACCAGGCACCAGTGGACACATTCCGCCACACAGGTCTCCTGGAGGAAACGAACCAGGCTGTCCGTGTTATCGTGTCCCTTCATCTGCTTGGTGAAGGTTTTTTTCGTATGCTTGCTCTTGTCCGGCAGATGATCCTTCCATTTTCGAATGCCCAGGGATTCATAAAAGCGTCCTTCCCGCTCCCAAGCAAAAGCTCGGTAAGGAAAACGTTCCCAATGAAACCAGCGCCGGGGCAGCGCCTCCCCAATCACATGGGCCAAAATGCCGATCAAGGCCATATATTTGATTGCAGTCATCAGTTGGTCGAAAAAGCTCATGGCGCCTTCTCCCGCAGTAAATTCAGAGTTCTATTATATCCTAGGAATCCGCCTTTGTCCAGATCGTATCTTCCATAAAGCGGACAGATTCCGTCTACGCCGGACTGAGGCCCACCAGAACGCCCCGTCAAAGGCCACCATCAACCCCTGAGTCCAACGGACCGCTCATATACGCAAAACCGGTAAGCAATTTCCCCTTCCCGGCAAAGCGGGCCGGCATGGGTGCAAATCCAGTCCGGATCCCGGTCCAAATTGGGAAAAAACACGTCCGAGACCGGACAGGCCTCCACCCGGGTCACGTAAACCCGGCTGCAATACGGCAGCATACTCCGGTATACGGCGGCGCCGCCGATGACGAAAACCGGACTCCCACCGGCTGTGGCCCGAACCGCCTCTTGGGCACTGGAAACCACCTGCGCCCCGGCAATCGACCGGCAGGACCGGCTGAGCACCACGGTGGTCCGATTGGGCAGGGGCCGCCCTCCCGGAAAGTCCGCCAGGGTCTTCCGGCCCACAATCACCCAAGCTCCCTGGGTTTTCTCCCGAAAATACCGGCGGTCGGCGGACAGCGTCACCGGCTGCGTCCCGTTCGCGCCGATGCCCCAATCCTGATATACGGCAACTATAGCGTCCATAAGCCCTCCTATACCGCCACAGGGATTCTCTCCCCAAACGGCGCATACCGGTACCCCTCCAAGCGGAAGCTGTCTGGAGTAAAGCGGTAAAAATCCGTGACGGATGTGTCGATCGAAAACGCCGGGGCGGGATAGCTGGGATTGTCCAGCATCTTCCGCACCAGGGGCACATGCCGGTCGTAAATGTGGCAGTCGGCAATGACATGAACCAGTTCCCCCGCCTCCAGACCGGATACCTGGGCAAACATGTGCAGCAAAACCGCATATTGACATACATTCCAGTTGTTGGCTGTGAGCATATCTTGGGAACGCTGGTTTAAGATCGCGTTGAGCGTGCGCCCGGAAACATTGAAGGTCATGGAATAGGCGCAGGGATACAGGTGCATCTCATGCAAATCCTGAAAATTGTACAAACTGGTGAGGATTCGTCTGGAGGCCGGATTGTGCTTCAAATCGTACAAAACCCGGTCCACCTGGTCAAACTCGCCCTCCGGATACCGATGCCGAATCCCCAGCTGATAGCCATAGGCCTTCCCAATGGAGCCGGTTTCATCGGCCCAGCTGTCCCAGACGTGGCTGTGCAGGTCGTTTACATTGTTGGATTTTTTCTGCCATATCCAAAGCAGTTCATCCACGCAGTTGCGAAACGCAGTCCGGCGCAAGGTCATAATGGGGAATTCCTCCCGCAAATCATACCGGTTTACCACCCCGAACTTTTTGATTGTGTGCGCCGGGGTCCCATCCTCCCAGCGGGGCCGCACTGCCTGTTCGGTGTCCCATACTCCGTGTTCCAGAATGTCCAGGCAGGTCGCCCGGTACAACGCATCTGCTTGACTCATGACCTGTTTCTTCCTTTCTCGACGGCGTCTTATGAGATATTCTATCACATTTTGCGAAATTGTGAAAGCACAAAACGCTGCGAGCAAAATTTGTGCAAGCCGGGCGGCCCGATTGCAACACCGGCCGGGTCAAAGCCTGAGAAAAACGCAGCATGAGTTGCAAACCGGCGGAATATCTGATATACTAAACTAAATTCTTATTTACTTTACGGCAAAGGAACGACGGAAAATGGCAGATACCGCAACTACATTTCAGGAATTGGGGCTTTCCGAAGCCATGCAGAAAGCTCTGGAGAAAAAGGGCTATGGTTATCCCACCTCCATCCAGCGAGAGGCCATCCCTCCCTTACTGGCATGGAAGGACGTGATCGCCAAAGCGCCCACATGCACCGGAAAGACCTTTGCCTTCGGCATCCCCATGATCGAACACGTAATCCCGGAACAGGGGCAGGTGCAGGGTCTGATCCTGGTTCCCACCCGGGAGCTGGCCATCCAAATCTGCGACGAACTGCGTAGCCTTTTGGCCTTTTATACCGGGATTCGGGTTGCGGTGCTCTACGGCGGCGCTTCCATTGTCTCCCAAGCCAAAGCTTTGGAAAAAAAGCCGCAAATCGTCGTCGCAACGCCGGGCCGGCTCATGGATCACTTCAACCGGAAAAACATTCGCTTTGACCAAGTGCAAACGGTGATTCTGGACGAGGCGGACCGGATGCTGGACATGGGTTTCTTCAAAGATGTCACCCGAATCATCGAAAAGATTCGAAACCGAAAAAACCTCGGCCTCTTCTCTGCGACGATCTCGCAGGAGGTCATGACCGTCAGCTGGATGTACCAGCGCGACGAGGTGGAGATCACGGTGGAGCCCAAGTCCGACGACCGGCCCGACATCGATCAGTATTCCATCGCCACCACGCCGATGTCCAAAGCCGAGACCACCCTGCGGCTCATCCGCACCCAGGGTTTTGAACGGGTGATGATTTTTTGCAACACCAAACACATGTGCCAGCGGTTGTGCGACGATTTTCAAAGGGCCGGCGCTCCGGCAGAGTGCATACACGGGGATATCCGCCAATCCCTCCGGGAGAAGACCATGCGGAAGTTTCACAGCGGAGAATTGCCCATCCTGATCGCCACAGATGTGGCCTCCCGGGGCATTGACGTAGAAGACGTGGACTGTGTCATCAACTATGAGATCCCCGAGGAAAACGAATACTATATTCATCGAATTGGCCGCACCGGGCGGGCAAAGCGCAAGGGCGCTGCATATTCTATCATAGGGAACTTCCCAGAGAAAGCCAAGCTGGATGAAATCGCCAAATATTCCCATTTTACCATTCGCCCCATGCTTCTGGGGGAAGACGGGACGCTCACCGAGGAGATTGTGAAGGCCCCCGCCGTCCGGAAGCGGTTCCGGTGAACCCCCGGGAAGCGGGCTTCCTCCTGCTGGGCTCCTGTCTGGGGGATCCGGCCCGCCGCCCGCTTACCCCGCCGCAGCTCCAGCGCCTGGCCGCTCGGGTGCGCCTGCATCCCATACCCGGCGCAGGCGAGGAGGAGCTGACCCCGGCCCATCTTTTCAAGCTGGGCTGTTCCCATTCGGAAGCGGAACATATCGTGTCCCTTCTGTCCGAAACAGACCGGCTGTCTGCATACTTAGACCGCGCCGGCGCCCTGGGCCTGCAGTGTCTGACCCGGGCCAATCCCCGGTATCCCCGCCGCCTGATGCGCGCTCTGGGAGACCGGGCGCCGTCCGTCCTGTGGTTCGACGGCAACCTGGATCTTCTGCAACGTACCGGTCTCTCCCTGGTCGGCAGCCGGGAGCTGCGGCCGGAAAACCGCGCCTTTGCCCAGGCCGCCGGACTGCAAATGGCCCGGCAAGGTTATGTCCTAGTTTCCGGTGGGGCGCGCGGTGCAGACGCTGCCGCCCAAGCCTCCTGCCTGACCGGGGGCGGGCAAGTGATTTCCGTTTTAGCCGGTCCCCTGACAGGAGCTTCCCATCGGAACCTGCTGCTGTGCTGCGAAGACAGCTTCGACCTGCCCTTCTCGCCTGCCAGAGCCCTGTCCCGAAACCGGCTGATTCACATCCTGGGAGAAAAAACTCTGGTGGCGCAAGCTGCCTTCGGCTCCGGCGGAACCTGGGCCGGGGCTACAGAGAATCTGCGACGTGGGTGGAGTCCGGTTTTCTGCTTTACCGACGGTTCTCCCGGCGCCAAGGCGCTTCTGGAGCGAGGCGCCACAGGGGTTACCATCTCGCAGTTAACCGATTTTTCCTCCTTGCAACCGGCACAAACCGTGTTTTTTTGACCATACACGGCCTGCGGAACAGGTTTTTCCCAGGCCGTGTAAAAAAATTCAGATAGGAGTTGATTTTTGCACCCAAATAGTTGTATAATGCACATACCGGCTGCAGCCCCTGCCGCCGGCTCAATTTGCTTTCTGGAGGTCACCATATATGTGTGGAATTGTTGGTTATGTCGGGTACCGGCAAGCCGCCCCCATTCTTCTGGACGGCTTATCCAAATTGGAATACCGCGGCTATGACTCCGCCGGGGTTTGCATCCAAAGCCCGAATGGGCTGAAGGTGGCAAAATGCAAAGGCCGGCTCCAGGTACTCTGTGATAAAATCCAAGCAAACGAGGAACTGCCCGGCTCTGTGGGGATCGGCCACACCCGTTGGGCCACCCACGGCGCCCCCTCCGATCAAAATTCCCACCCGCAGCTCTCCTGGGACGGAGAAATTGCCGTAGTACATAACGGCATCATCGAAAACTACCTGGCGTTGCGGGAACAGCTGATTGGGGAAGGGGTCTCCTTTTCCTCCGATACCGATACAGAAGTGGTGTCGAATCTGATCGCCGGATTTTACAGGGAAAAGAGAGACCTCCTGGAGGCAGTCCGGCTGGCGGCGGCCAAATTGGAGGGCAGCTATGCCCTGGGCGTAATATGCCGGGAGGAGCCGGGTCGCATGGTCGCAGTCAAAAAGGACTCCCCTCTGATTTTCGGATTTGGCGCCGGAGAGCATTTTATCGCCTCCGACGTGCCGGCCATTTTAAAATACACCCGCCAGGTGGCCTATCTGGACGACGGCGACATGGTGGCATTTACAGCAGACCGCGCTGCGTTCTATAACGTCCACGGCGAGCCGGTGGAAAAAAAACCGGAACAAATTACTTGGGAACTCGCCGACGCAGAGCGGGGCGGCTACCCTCATTTCATGCTGAAGGAGATTCATGAGCAGCCCCGGGCGCTCCGGGATACCATTGGGCCCCGGGTTCAAAATGGGCAGGTGGTTCTGGACGACATCCAGCTGTCCCGGGAGTATCTGTCCGGTCTGAAGCGCATCTACATCGTAGCCTGCGGCTCGGCCCATTACGTAGGCTGCCTGGGGAAATACATTCTGGAGCAAACCTGCCGGATTCCCACGGAGCCCATTCAGGCTTCCGAATTCCGCTATGCCGATCCGGTGCTGTGCGAGAACACCCTGGTGATCATCATCAGCCAATCCGGTGAGACCGCAGATACTCTGGCAGCTCTCCGGGAGGCCAAACGGCAGGGCGCCCGGACCCTAGCCATTGTCAATGTGGTAGGCAGCGCCATTGCCAAGGCCGCCGATGAGGTCATTTATACCTGGGCCGGTCCGGAGATTGCCGTCGCCACAACCAAGGCCTATTCCACACAATTGGCCGTGGTTTACCTGCTTGCGCTGTACTTCTCCCAGCAGCTGGGCACCTTGTCCCGGGAAAGCCGCAGCGCCCTTTTAAACGCCCTGACCGAGCTGCCTGCGCTGGTCAGTCAAACGCTTTCTTCGGAATACATGACTCGGGCGCAGGATTATGCTGCAGACCTGTCCAGACATCACGACGTGTTTTACATCGGCCGAAATCTGGACAGCGCCACTTGTCTGGAAGGCAGCCTGAAGCTAAAGGAAATTGCCTATGTGCACTCCGAAGCCTACGCCGCCGGAGAGCTCAAACACGGTCCCATCTCTCTGATCGAACCCGGCACTTTGGTTGTGGCCGTAGCCACCGTCCGGGATCTGTTTGACAAAACCATGTCCAATGTAAAAGAAGTCAAAGCCCGGGGGGCGGAGGTCATATGTCTGACTCTGGATTCTCTGGCACAGGAAGCCGCCAAGACGGCAGATCACATCCTGACCGTCCCGCAGACCCACCCTCTGCTTCAGCCCAGCCTGAACGTCATTCCCCTGCAGGTCTTTGCTTATTACGCCGCTCTGGCCCGAGGCTGCGACGTAGATAAGCCCCGCAATTTGGCAAAATCCGTCACCGTGGAGTGATAGACGCCCAGACGGCCCGGTTCCCGGTACGCGGCGGCCGTTGTTCCCGGCATTCAAATTGCAAGTATGGATTAGGAGCCGGTCAACCCGTTGGGTTGACCGGCTCCCAGTTTATCTTACGTGATCATCCACACAACGGCACGCCGCCTTACCCTTCGGTCAGGTAACGCATCAAGATGGTGGACAGCTCGGCCCGGGTTGCCGTGGACGCCGGATTCAGCGTGGTGACAGAGCCGTTGGCGACACCGCGGATGAAGCCGTTGGCCACAGCCCAGTTCATGGCTTCTTCGGCATAGCCCGCCACTTGCCCGGCATCGGGATACTGAGACAGCACGTTCTCTTCCACCTTGGCCTGCCCGCTGTAGCGGTACAAAATGGTGGCCAACTGCTGGCGGGAAATATAGGCATCAGGCTGATAGGTCCCATCTTCATAGCCCTGCACAATTCCCTCGCTGGCAGCCCAAAGCACGGCGTCATAATAGAAGCTGCCGTTCTTCAGGTCCCGGAAGGGATTCTCCAGGCCCTCTACGCCGGGTTCCCCTGCAATCCGGTACAGGATCGTCGCCATCTGTCCGCGGGTAACCCGACTGTTCACGCCAAAGAGGCCGTTGCCGACTCCCTCCATGTAGCCCCCACGAACCATGAAATCCACGCCTTCGTGATACCAGGTGCCCATCTTCACGTCGGTAAACAGGTCGGAGGCACAGACGAGGGACATGACCTCCTCAATTACCTTCCAGGCCTCCTCCAAGGCGGCGTCTACTTCCTCCGTGGTGGCGGCATCCTGAACAACCTGCCGGGTCTCGACCAAGATGGCCTGCACCAGCTCCAGCTGTTCGGCATTGCATTCGCTGGTGTCCACCTTGGCCAGCTCTGTATACGCATTGTATTTTGCCGCATTCAAAGCTGCCTGTTCTGCCTTCTTCTGGGCCTCTTCCGCAGCCTTCCGGGCTTCCTCAGCCGCCTTCCGTTCCTCTTCCGCCCGATCTGCAGCTTCCTGGGCCTCAGCCAGGCGTTCAATCAGCTCAGTCTTAATCTGTACGATTTCGGCGTAGGTCTCAGCCACCTTCTTGGCGTACTCTGCAGCCAGTGCAGCGGACTCGGCCGCTTCCCGGTTCGCCTCATCGGCAGCCTGCTTGGCCGTCTCTGCCGCCTTCCGGGCATCTTCGGCAGCCGCCTGGGCATTCTCTGCAGCCTGTTTGGCAGCTTCCGCCTCTCTGGCCGCCTGCTCGGCAGCCTCCTGATCCTCTGACGTAGAATCAGCCGCTTCTTCCGCCTTCTTTTGCGCCTCTTCCGCCTTGGCTTGGGCCTCGGCAGCCGTTCTGGCAGCAGCCTCAGCAGCCTCCTGGGCCTGCTGGGCCTTGGCCTGGGCCTCAGCGGCCTGGGCCGCGCTCTTCGCAGCGGCCACAGCCTCCTCGGCAGCCTTCTGGGCTTCTTCGGCAGCTTGAGCGGCAGCGGCAGCGGCGGCTTGGTTCGAGGCCTCGGCAGCGGCGGCAGCTTGCTCCGCAGCAGTTTGGGCAGCCTCAGCGGCAGCCTGGGCAGCCTCTGCCTTCGCCTGAGCCTCGGCAGCCTTCGCTTGAGCCGCTTCCGCAGCAGCCTTGTCCTCTGCTGCAGAGCTTGCAGCCTCCTGGGCGGCCTGCTGAGCGGCCTCCGCAGCAGCCTGGGCAGCTTCCGCAGCGGCCTGGGCAGCCTCTGCGGCCTCTTGTGCAGCCTTGGCTTGCTCCATCAAATCCTCGGTTTCGGTCAAAAGCGCATAGGCCTGTTCCGCTTTCTGCAAAGTTTCGTAGTTGGAAACCATGGCCTTCAGCTCGTCGTTCAGCGCATCATACGCGGTGCGGGCAGCCTCAATGGCCTCCTTGCTGTCCAGCGTAACAAAACCAATGGCGTCAATCAGCTTCTCTACCGCATCGGCCAGAGCCAGATAAGCTGCCTCGGCCTTGACCAATTTCTCGTAGTTACCCACCAGCTCCTTCTGGTCCTCCGGCAGGTTTTCATAGGCGGTACGGGCCGCACGCAGAGCCTCCTTGCTGTCGGGCGTCACCGTACCGATGGCATCAATCAGCTTTTCCACGTCCTGCACAGTGGGAACTGCAACGTGGATCTCCGCAGAGGCAATTTCCTCTTTGGCCTTGATGAAGGACGCATGGTATTGGCCAACGGTATCTGCCACAAACACGCCGTTGATGTTTGCACCCAGCTCTCCGGTGTAGGCATAGAGCTCCAGCTCATAGACACGAACGGCGCCATAGGTGGAACCGGGCATAGCTTTGTCCACATAGAACCGGTACACCTGGGCAGAGGTCAGGTTCTCCTGATCCACATCCACCGTGACTTCGTTTTCCGTGTTGTCTGCGTAAGCGCTCAGGTCCTTCCAGTAGGAAGAATTTCTCAAAATATTTCTCTGCTCTGTCGTAGACATGGACAGGAAAATCCTCATCGGTGATACCGGACTCCGGATTGAGAACCTGCAGGCGGCAGCCCACCGTGATGTACTGCGCTCCCTCGGAGCCGGCGTTCAAGGTATGCCACTGGCCCACAATGGCAGGCTCATCCAGGGCAAAGCCCAGCCAGCCGGAGGTTCCACTGGTACACCACTTGGTGGCGGACAAGCCGTCAAACAGCTTCTCCGGTCCTTCGAGTAAGAGCTGCTTCCGGAAGCTGCCAAAGGCGTGGCATTCAGGGCCACATTGGTGGTATCATCCAATACGCCCAGAGAGGGTCCTTCCACTTCCGGCACATACGCGCCGCCCTCGGCATCGGTGATGGCCACCGTGACGCCCTTGGGCGCCGTAATCTGCTGGGTCACATAGCTGGAATCAATCCAGTCGGCATCCGTCAGGTCGCGCAGCAGATTGCCGCTTCTCGTATGGGTGGAGGCGTAGCTTTCCGTCAGCAGATCCAGCAGCTGATAGGTCGTGCCGTCGGCAATGACCTGCAAATCCTTCACCGCATCCCGCTCTGTGGCAGGCTTCTGTCCGCCGTAGGTGAAGCCTTTTTCCGCTACCAGATAACCGTTTACCGTAAACCAGCTGTAATAGTCGCCGGTGTCGGTGCTGGTGATTCTCACATACTTGGCCCGGGTTCCTTCCGGCATTTGCAGCGTAGCCGTATCGGTGGTAATGCCGGACAGCTCGGCAACCTCCTCATAGACCTCTCCGTCCACGGAAACCGCCACGGAAAATTGAGTCAAGTTGTCATACCATCCATACGAGCTGTACGGATTCGTAACCGTGACGTCGGCCAGGAAGCATTCGCTGCTGAGGGTGAGATTCAGCGTACCGCCGCTCCAAGAGTCCAGATCGCCGCTGCCCACCTGCGTTCCCTCCTGACTAACCTCGTCAGGCACCTCATGGGTGGCAAAATAATCGGCAATTCCAGCCTTCAGCTTCCCCTCCGCCGTGTTATCGGACAGGTCCAGCTTGGCGTTCTCCCAATTCCAGCGGTAAACGTTGGTATAGCTGGCGGCGTCTGCCGCGACAATGGCCTCCACTGCACTGTTGGACAGATCAAAATTGTGCAGCCGGGTCAGCTTCGTAATATCCAGCTCCGCCGTCTGCGCGCCGGACAGATCCAGATTCTCCAAATTGACACAGGAGGACAAATTCACCGATTCCGTCTCAGCGTTCTGCATCGAGAGGGTCTTCAGCGCCGTGCAGCCGGTGAGATCCACCACGGTCATGTGGGTCCCGTCCAGCTCCAGGGTCTCCAGGGCGCTGCAGCCGGTAAAGGTCACCGCCAGGTCGGGATACTGCTCCAGCTCCACGGAAACCAGGCCCGTGCAGCCGGTGAGGTCCAGCGTCTTCAAATTCCCGGGGATCATGGAAGAGGTGAGCTCTTGAACCGGCGTACCGGACAGGTTCAAGTCGGTCAGGCCGGAGATAAGCGTCAGACCGGTCAAGTCGCTTACCTCCAGGCCGGAGAAATCCAAGCCTCCGGTGTATTCCATCAGCTCGCCCAGGGTGGTGCCGATTTGCTCCCGAACCGCCTGCAGCAGGGCGGGGTCGGGGATATATTCCTCATCGACTTCCCGGTTTACATCCACAGGCTCTCCGTCCACAAACAGATAGGACACCGGAGCCGAGACGTTTCCGTCATAGTCCGTCAGGGTCACCACCAGAGTGGCGATGTCATTGGGCAGGCTCTGGAAGCGGGACCAGTCGTTATTGGTCTCGCCGTGGCTCTTCTTACCTCTGGTGTAGGTGGTGGTAGAAGAAGCGCCGCTTTCCGTGGTATAGGTCAGCTCCAGGGTGTACCAATCCGTACAGGCAACCGGAGAGGTCAGCTTGTGGTTGGTCATGGGCGCATCATAGGGGATGCAGTAGCTGTCGTCCAGCTCCCCGTCGTAGGTCTTGACCGCGCCGCCCTCCGGAGCAATGGTCAGGACGAAAGCTTTGCCGTCGGCGTCGGCGCCGGTCGGTACCGCAATCTCCACAGAGGTCTCGCCTGCAGCCGCCGTGGCCGTGTAGGTCTCTCCGTTCATGGGCACGTACAGGGAGAGCTGGGTTGCAGCAGCCGGATCGGCGGGGGTCCAGGAAACGCGTACCACCCCGTCAGCCGTCTCCACCTTCACATCGGAAACCGCCTTGCTGTAATCATAGGTCACCGAAGCGGCCTCGCTCTCGCTGCCGTCGGCGCCGACGGCGGTTACTTTCACCGTCACTTCTCCGTCGGCATCGTAGAGATCCTTAATATAGTAGATCTCGTCGTAAATACCGCCCATATACATTTCCACACCGTCCAGAACGGCATAGACATTGTACTGCTTTGACGGTGTCATAATCGCCCAGATCCCAGGAGATTACCATCTCGTTGGTATCGTAGGCCTTGTCAATCGTCAGACCGGTAGGTGCATCCGGGGTCAAATCTCTGCCGGAGGTATAGTAAATGCTGCCAATATGCATCTGATAGTTGTCGGCCGTCCCCTTGAAGTTCAGCCCTATGACAGCTACCTGCTCTCCGGCAAACGCAGACAGGTCCACCGTGGCGGTGATCCAGCCGTCGGATACCTCCGTCGTATTTTCCAGAGGAATGTCCGTCACGGTATAGGTATTGTGCTCGGTGTCGATGTCCTTGGCAAACACCAGTCCCAGGCTCATGGCTACATCGTCGGCAGAGGTCTTCTGGAAGGTCACCTGCATTTGCGTCTCAGCCGTAACTTCCAGATCGGTCTTGTACAGATGCATGTAGTTGTCTGCATCCACCTTGCCGTAAACAGCCAGAGAGGAGCCGCCCTCATAGGGATCCACCAGATCGAAATCAAATTCGCCGTAGGTGAAATCTCCCTGCTGCTCGCCTTCAGACCAGGTACCGGTCAACGCCTTCTTGTACTTGGTTCCGTAGTCATATTCCGCCTGCAGCTCCGTGCCCGCTGTTTCAAACCAGAACTGCCAGGTGGGCAAAATGTCCTGAATGTTGACATTGGCCCATTCATGCTCGTTGGAGATCACTCCATCTTCCGCATAGACCAGGCCGTGGCCGGTGTTGAAATTGGTATAGAAGGTATCGCCGGATACCACAGACCGCTCGGTGATCATGCTGGCAATGCCGGGCATGCTGTTGCGGCTCACGCCCACCTCTGAATTGGTGGAAGTGGAGGAATCCGTGGGATTGCCGGAGGAGCCGGTGAACCACATCCGCTCCCGAACGGCGCTCATCCACTGGAATTCATCCGTCTCCCGGCGCAAATCGAGATAATTGCCGAAGTCCTCGTCCAGGCCCGCATGAACGAAGTCGGTACCCAAAGTGGCGATGGAGCACACCACCTGGTCGTTGCTCCACATTTTGGAGAAGTTGTTGGTCCAGCGGTTTCCGCCGGCTTCAAAGCCGCCGTGTACGGCCGCAATGCCGTACTTCTCCACCTCGGAGATGGCGCCGGAGGTGCTCCAGCCGTAATCCTTGAAGAAGGAATCCGCCGCGCCGGCATCCATCATCTGGTGTCGATGCTGCCGCCGGCATTGTAGTACTGGATGTACTGGCCCTTGTCCCGCATGTACTTCAGCATGGCAGCCAGCTCGGTCTTGGCCTCGCCGGTGGGCGTGTCGGAGCCTTCCAGATTCACAAACCAGCCGTCAAAGCCGTAGTACTCGGCAATCTCCACCAGCTTGTCCGCATACGGGAAGTTCCCCTCCTCATCCCGCTGGATGAGCGTCCGCCAGGACTGATAAGCCCGGGGCAGGAAGATACAGCCCAGAGACAAAACGCCGTTCTTGTGAGCTGCATTGGTATAGGCGGCGTTGGGCAGGTTCATCATACCGAACTCAAAGGCCCGCATCTCCCAGTGGGAAGTTCCCTTCCGCTCGCCGTCGGCATCCCACAGCTCTATGGGCGTGGTGGCCGTGGTCTGACCGTGCCAGGGGGCATAGTAGTCGATGTACTGCCAGAAATTAAAGCAGTATTCGCTAAACTCATTGGTATAGGACGTTCCGCCGAAAAAGGCGTTGCCGTAATCTCCGGCCAACGTCAGATACTGAATTTCCGGGTTCAGCTCCGGATTGGCCTGGGTGGCGGCCACCGCCTCAATCCGGTTCTGCAGCGGCACCCGGGCCCGCAGCAAATCCGCATAAGGGTCCGTGGCCGGGTCCCAGGACAGCAGGTCCTCTGCCCGGTAGCCATGGGAAGTCGGCTCATTCTCGCCCAAGGCGCTTTCGCCCCGATAGGGCAGCGTGTCGCCGGCAAAGACCATCGTCGGGCACAGAGACACGACCATGGCAATGACCAGGGCGAAGGATAACAGCCGTTTCAAACAGGTTTCCTTCATATACATCTTACTCCCTTCATTTTTCTTTCGCACCTGCTTTCCCATGCGGGTCGGGAAAACGAGTAGCGAAATTCTGTTACGAAATCTCGTATCATTACTCGGATTGTAGCACGCTCCGTGATTCTGTGCAATCCGCAACTTTTACAAAAAGAAAAGTTTGTTAAAAAACCACAATTTTCTGTGCTTCGATTTGTGGAAACCGTAGATACAACTCGCTGCAATTCAAATTCGGAAAGATATTTTGATAACCGGAACGGCAAAGACCTACCCGGGCGTCCTTTCCCCTCCTCCGGATGCTCCGGGCGAGAACCCCATACGGCCGGAGCGCACAGTATAATTTCTCCATCTCCGGGCATGATATGGAAAGATTACAAAATGGAGGCAACCTTCTATGGACTTTATGCAGTCAGAAACCCGCATCAACCTGGCCCGGGCATTTGCCGGCGAATCCCAGGCCAGAAACCGGTACACCATTTACGCCGATATTGCCCGAAAAGAAGGCCAGGAGTATTTGGCGCGCATCTTTTTGGAAACGGCAGACAACGAAAAGGTGCATGGAGAGGAATTTTTGGAAATGATCCAAAAGCACGCGCCGGAGCCTCAGGAAAACATTCAGATCGACGCAGGCTACCCCTTCCCCTTTGGGCAACACCGCCCAAAATCTGGCCTTTGCCGCAGCCGGCGAGCTGGAGGAATTCACCACCGCCTATCCCGCCTTTGCGGAAATGGCCCGGCGGGAAGGGTTCGCCGATGTGGCCAGACTTTTTGAGCAAATTTCCTCCATCGAGGGGCTGCACCACAACGTGTTCCAGCAGGCTCACAACCAGCTCACCCAGGAGACCCTGTACCACAAGCCCCAGCCCATTATTTGGCGCTGCATCAACTGCGGCTACAGCTATGTCGCCGAGAAGCCTTACGCCAAATGCCCCGTCTGCCAAAAGGAAGCCGGCTGGGCCGAGGGGGATATCGATAAAAACAGCTGCCTTCCAAGCAGCAAAAAATGGAGAAAAACAGAGAGCGGTAATCCTCTTTTCAGCAAAGGCAAAACTTTCTGTTTACAGCTTGTGCAAACATGTGATATGATGTAAAAACTGACGCAAAGCTGACAGACAGGAGTCGTTGTCCCCATGGATTATATCATACTGGACATGGAATGGAACCAGCCCTGGCCGGGATCCCCCACCGCCAAGAAGCCGCTCCCGGTGCAAATTCGAGGTGAAATCATTCAGATCGGCGCCGTGCGCATTTTAGAAGATCAGACCGTGGCCGATGAGTTTCAAATTATGGTGAAGCCGAAGTTTTACCGTCACCTGAACAAACGGGTGTCCAAACTCACCGGTATTAAGGAAGCGCAGCTCAAAGCCGAGGGGCTCCCCTTCCCGGAAGCCGTGGAACGCTTCCGCACATGGTGCGGAACGGACGTCATCTTCCTCACCTGGGGCTTTGACGACATTGCCATTTTACAGGAAAACTTAGCTCTGTTTGCGCTGCCGGCGGAGTGGACAAGCCGGTGGTACAACGCGCAAATGATGTTCAACGCCCAAACCGACGGCTCCAACGCTCAGAAGGCGCTGAAAACAGCCATGGAGCTCTTTCAGATTCCTCCCAGTCGCCCTGCCCACGACGCCCTGGGCGACGCATACCACACCGCCCTGATCTGCGCCCGCTTGGACCTGGCACGGGGCATCCGGGAGTACAACGAGGCGCTGCAGGAGCATGAAAACGGTTTTCATGGAGCGGAGCTGCCCGGCTGTCTGACCCGCCAAGTGTACGCCGGCCTGGCGGGAAAAGAGGAAGCCCTGGCGCAGATGGCCGGTCCGGATAACCTGTGCCCCACCTGCGGCGCGCAAATGACCTGCCGCCGCTGGTTTTCCCAGCCGGGCCGCCGGTATATGGCCCTGGCCCAATGTCCGGAGCACGGCGACTTCTTGGTCCGAATCCGGCTGTCGCCGACAGAAGACGGCACCCTGCGTGTGAGCCGCCTGACCTACCGCGGGGACTCTGAGGCCGCTCAGGCCTATGCCAAACGGGCGGAAAAGGCAGAAGCCGCTCGCCCATCCCGCCGCCGCAGGCGCCGCCGCTGTGCCAAAAAAGCTTCTGTCAGTCCTGCCGTCCGGTCAGCGCCCGAAGCATGAGAATTTAGGAAACGCAACAACGTAATATCACAGCAACAGGGGTGTCTGCGCGACAACCCCCTGTTGCTTCGTTTCTCCGGCGGGAGAATTTGATTTCGGTCAACCGGCCGTCGCGCTCCGTCCGGCGTACCGGGACAGGCTTTACAAAAGGAGCCGGCGGTTTTTTCTTATGTCGTGCACCATGCCCTTTGCAGATGCTCGGCCGGTTCCGAAACCCGCTCTCAAAAATGCCAGAAAAGAGGCGATATCCCCCTCCCTCGGGTGTATATCGCCTCTCATTGGATCCACTTTCAGCCAATTCATCGGAAAAGCAGGACATAGAGCTCCAAAAGACCTGCCAGAACCGGCTGGTGCAGCAGGTAAATAAACAGCGACTGCCTGCCGCACCAGGAGAGGAAGCGAACCGGTCGCGCCTCCGCCGGAAACTGCGGCAGGAGGCTCTCTTTTCGCCGGTATCCCGTTCTGCCCAGAAATGCGCCCACCAAAAACCACCCCAGGTTGGGCAGAAGGGGAAAATAATCGCTGGACGCAAAATCCGGCGCTGTCAGCCCCAGGGGAAACAGCCAGGTTACCGGCACGGTAAGCGTCTGGAACCAATAGCCCAGCGCCAAAAGCACCAGAGCCAGCCCTCCCAACGCCCAGCTGGGCAAGCGGCTCAGCCCGGGCCACAAAAGCATACAAATCCCCAGGCAATGCAGAATGCCGAACCAAATGATAATGCTCCGGTCCTGCAAGCCCAACTCATACATTCCCGCCGTGACCAGACTGCAGAGCATCCCGCCGCCTAAAACCACCAGACCCCGTTTCACCGGATGGCGTCCCAGCGTGACACAGATTCCGGAAATCAAAAGGAACAACACCGAGCCCCAGTGCATCACAAAGGTAAACACCGCCGGGTAGGCAAAATCCGCCAGTCCGTACAGGTCCCGGATGTCATAGACCAGATGCACCAGAACCATGCCTAAAATACACAGTCCCCGCAGGGCATCCAGCTCCCAAATCCGCTTTCTCATTTCTCCTCCGGCCGGACCTGGCTGTTGGCCTCCTCCTCCAGAACCCGGTAGGCAACCTTTCCCACCAGAGTCTTGGGCAGCTCCGTACGGAATTCAATTTCTCGCGGCATGGCGTATTTGGCAATTCGCTTTTCACAATACGCCAGAATTTCCGCTTTCAGCTCCTCCGTAGGCTCAATTCCCGGCATCGGCACCACATAGGCCTTGACCCGTTGAACCCGGTAGGGATCCTTCACGCCGATTACGCAGGACAGCAGAACCTTTTCATGGCCGTCGATGATGTTCTCCAGCTGAGATGGGTAGACGTTATACCCGGAGGTGATAATCATCCGCTTGATTCTCTGCCGGAAGTAAACAAAACCGTCCTGATCCATCCGGCCCAGATCGCCGGTATGGAGCCAGATTCGGCCCTCATCGTGGCGGCGCAGGGTCTGCGCCGTCTCCTCCGGATTGTCCATATAGCCCAGCATCACCGTAGGCCCGGAGATGCAAATCTCACCGTCTGTGTTGGCCGGCAGCTCCTCGGACGTACCGGGCTTCACGATCTTATAGTATGTATCCGGGAACGGCACGCCAATAGAGCCCGACCGGGCATAGTTCTTGGGCGTCAGACAGGAAGCCGTGACGCACTCCGTGGTGCCGTAACCCTCCCGGATCTGTTCGGCGCAGTTGTGCTCCTTCAAAAACAGGTCCACCTTTTTCTTCAATTCCGGCGATAAAGAATCTCCTCCGGAAAAAATTCCCTTCAAAAAGCTCAAGTCCACGCCGTCCAGAGAATCCGCCCGGAGCAACGCCTCGAAGAGCGTCGGAACACCGGGAATGAGGTTAGGCTTCTGCTTTTTCAGAATATCTGCATAAAGCTTCACACCGAACTGGGGAACCAGAATACAGGTTGCGCCGCCGATGAGGGCTGTGTGAATTCCAATGCCCAGACCAAATCCGTGAAAAACGGGCATAATAGATAACATCTTCATCCCGGCCACCGAGTCATACCCGGAGGCAGCAATGGTCTGCAGTCCCAAGGCGTTAAAATTTAAGTTGGAGAGCATGATTCCCTTGGTCGTCCCCGTAGTCCCGCCGGAATAGAGAATGGCGCCGCAGTCGTCATATCTGCCGTCGTCAGGCGGCAACTCCTTTTTGGAGCGGCGTCCTGCATTTAAGAAATCGTTCCACAGGATATAACCCGTCTTAGGCAGCTTCTGGACGGAACGGGCCGTTTTGGTCAGAGGGAACAGCGCTTTTTTGATCCCGGGGAGCTCGTCTCCAATTTTGGCAATGATGATCCGGCAGGTCGCATTGAGATCCGGCAGGATTTGCTCCACCTTGTAGTAAAACTGGTCCAGCGTCACAATGGCCTTGCTGTGCGAGACATTTAAATAAAACGCAATCTCGTGAGATGCCGACAGGGGGTGGATCATATTGGGGATTGCACCAATCCGGTTCAACGCATAAAAGCAGTCCACCGCCTGGGGAGAATTGGGCATACAAATCGTCACCCGGTCCCCTTGTGAATGCCCAGGGCAACAAAAGCCCGGGCGGTCAGTTCAATCCGGCGGAGAAACGTGGTATAATCCGTGGATTTTCCCATAAATTCGTAAGCAATGTTTTGCGGATATCTCCGGGCAGTATCCAAAAGCAGCTGATACATGGTCTTGCGGGGATAGTCAATGGATTTCGGCGTATTGCCGTAATAATTCACCCAAGGGGCGGAAGCAGAAAGTCCCATCTGTTATCATCCTTTCCATCGTGACATGCGGAGCCCGGACCTGCAAAACCGGGCGCAAAGACAGAGCTATTATATCACAAATCATTAAAAAATCCATAAAAATCTTCTCCCGGCGGAAAAGCCGTTTACTTTCCCCGGGGTTTGCGCTACAATATAGGCTAAACAATATTGAGAAAAAGGAGGTAGACTCCATGGCCTATTCCAGGCAATCCAACGGCAATGACGACGATTTGGAAGAACTCCTGCGCAAGGCCGATCAGGTTTTGGACGATGTGCCGCCGGAAGCGCCAGAAGAAGACTCCACGCCCGCGCCTTGGGAGGATCTTCGCTTTTACGCCAACTATAGCAACCACTACGGCCGGGATGTTCGGAATTACCAGAACAATTACGGACGCCCCCAGGAGCCCATTCCCCAAGAGCGGGAACCGGTACGGGAATCCGCCATTCCTGCATATAACGTAGACTTTCAGGAGCAGGGCCGCGCCCGAACCAGCCGTTCGGCGGGAACCCAGACGCCCCGCCGGAGCGCCTGGGAAGAGGACCGGTTGGACGGTTACGCCCCGAGCCGCCCGGCTCCCGCCGGAAAAGCGCCCAAAAAGAAGCGCCGGAAAAAGCACCGGGTGCTGAAATTTTTCCTGGTGCTCCTGCTGGTTCTTCTGATTGCTGCGGCAGGGGTATACCTGTGGCTCAGCAGCATCATACGGATGCCGCAAACAGACGCCCCCATTGGAGCACGAAAGCCCGGCGCGGCCACCGTTCTGCTGTGCGGCACCGACGAGGAGGGAACCAGAACCGACACCATGATGCTGCTATACCTGAACGCCCAGGAAAAGGCCGTCAACCTGGTCAGCCTGCCCCGGGACACCCTGACCCACACAACCGCAGGCAGCAACGCCAAGCTGAACTCTGCTTACGGCCGCAACAACGGCGGAGAAGAGGGTATGGAAGCTCTCCTGGACTATGTGTCGGATATCATCGGCTACCGGCCCGACGGCTACATGCTGGTCAGTTTGGACGCTTTTGTGGACATTGTGGATCTGATGGGCGGGATAGAATTTGACGTACCCATGGATATGTTTTACGAAGACCCCTCTCAGGACCTGTACATTGATCTCAAGGCCGGCCTGCAAAAGCTGGACGGTTATGAGGCGATGGGACTGGTTCGTTTCCGGAAAGGCTATGCCGACCAGGATCTGGGGCGGGTTGATGTCCAACGGCAGTTCATTTCCGCTTGCATGGATCAGTGGCTGACCATATCCAACATCGGAAAAGTCCCCCAGGTCTTATCCACCATGCAGGCCTCCTCCACCTCCGACCTCACCACAGGCAACCTGCTCTGGATTGCCCTGAACGCCTGGCGTTCCGGTTTTGGCAATATGCAGACCGCCACCCTGCCGGGGTACGCCGACATGATTGACGGCGCTTCCTACTACGTCCTGGACCCGGAGGGCGTAGCCGACGTCATCAACAGCAGCTGCAACCCTTACCGGCAGGACGTCGATGCAGACGATTTGAACATTGTATATTGAGGAAATTTTATGGATTTTAATTTAGGGCAACTCCGTTGCGGACGGCCCTCCCATGATTCCGTCCGGGACCCCATGGAGACCGCCTGCTACGATTTTTTGGATCGCCTGCACGTTGCCTACCACCGGGTAGATCATGCCGCCGCTTTCCACATCGCAGCCTGCCACCAGGTGGAGACGATATTAGGCGCGCCCATTGCGAAAAATCTGTTTTTGTGCAACCGCCAAAAAACACAGTTTTATTTGCTCCTGCTGGGGGGAGATAAAAAATTTAAAACCAAGTACCTCTCCGCCCAGCTGGGCTGCAGCCGATTGAGCTTTGCCGAGCCGGAGGACTTTACCCGACTCTTGGGCGTCCAGCCCGGCTCCGCCAGTCTCTTATGCCTCCTACAAGACCAGGGGCAGGCCATACAATTGGTCCTGGACCGGCCGCTGCTGCAGCTCGATTTTTGGGGCCTGCACCCCTGCCGGAACACCTCCACCCTGCGCATCGCCACCACAGACATTTTGGAGCAAGTCATTCCCGCTTTGGGGCATCGCCCCATCTGGGTGGACTTGCCGGAGGAGGACCTATGAGCGCCGTGGGCCGCTTTGCCCCACGCCCAGCGGGCGGATGCACCTGGGCAATCTGTTTTCTGCCCTGTTGTCCTGGCTCTCCGTCCGGTCCCAGGGGGGAGAATGGATTTTGCGTATGGAGGATCTGGATACTCAGCGGTGCAGACAGGACTATGCCCAGCGGCTTCGCCAGGATCTCATCCGGCTGGGCCTCACCTGGGACCGGGAGGCTCCCCCTCAGAGTATGCGGACAGAAGCCTATCAAGAGGCCTTTCAGCAGCTGAGGGATCGGGACCTGCTGTATCCCTGCTACTGTACCCGGGGCCGACTCCACAGCGTAAACGCCCCTCATAGGGCCGACGGCGTCTATGTTTACGACGGCCGGTGTCGAAATCTGTCCCCCACAGAACGGGCTGCGTTTGACCGTCCGCCCGCCTGGCGACTCCGGGTCCCGGACCGGACCCTCTCCGTCTGGGACGGCGTTCAGGGAGCGTACACGGAAAATCTGGCCGGAGATTGCGGCGATTTCATCGTTCGCCGGGCAGACTCTGTGTTCGTCTATCAGCTGGCCGTGGTAGTAGATGACGCCGCAGCCGGTGTCACGGAGGTCGTCCGGGGGCGGGATCTGTTGTCCTCCACTCCCCGGCAGCTTTACCTGCAGGAGCTCCTGGGCTACCCCCATCCCCGCTATTACCACGTGCCCATGCTGCTGGCGCCGGACGGCCGCCGTCTGTCCAAGCGGGACCGGGATTTGGATTTGGAGATCCTCTCCCGGCAAATGCGTCCTGAAGCGCTGACCGGACTGCTGGCCTGCTGGGCCGGCCTTTTGCCCCAGCCGGAGCCAATCCGGCCGGACGATCTGATTCCTCTATTTCACTGGAGTAAGATCCCCCGACGGGATATTCCCGTCTTCTTCTCCACTTCTTAACGTTTACATACAGGGAGCTACATCATGCTGCAAGATATCGCGCCGTACACCTATTGTAATGCTATGCGCTTTGCTCCGCCGGACCCGGACGATCTGGTTCTGGCTTGCGCCCCTGGAGGAGTTTTCGCCAGGGTGGAATCCGGTATGTTGATCCTCCCCACCGTCGGGCAGTGCACCGGCATTTCGCGCTGGACCTACGCCTTTTCCATCGACCGGACCCGCTATTTCTTACCCGGGCAACTGCCGCAGGTTCCCGGCTTTTCCCTCATCTCCCATTACCGGGCGCTGGGGCCCAAGCAGACCGTCTATGCATGCGCCGTGGGAGAGAGCCTGACCCGTTGGTACACCGGAAATCGGTTCTGCGGCGCCTGCGGCAAACCCATGATCCGCAGCACCACCGAACGGGCCCTGGTCTGTCCCGTGTGCGGCCGAACCGTCTATCCCAAGATCTGCCCTGCGGTCATCGTGGCCGTGTGCCACGGCAATCTGCTCCTGCTGACCAAATACGCCGGCCGCAGCTTCCGGCGCTACGCGCTGGTGGCCGGCTTTCACGAGATCGGGGAGACCATTGAACAGACCGTCCGCCGGGAGGTTCGGGAGGAAACGGGACTGGAGGTGGGAAATCTTCGGTTTTATAAATCCCAGCCCTGGGTCGTGACAGACAGTCTGCTCCTTGGCTTTTTCGCCGATCTCACCGGTCCGGCCGCCATTCGCCTTCAGACCGACGAGCTGGCCGAGGCGAGATGGTTTTCCCGGCAGGCCCTTCCCACCGACCACTCCGCCGACAGCCTCACCGGTGAAATGATTGAAGTATTCCGGTCCGGGGCAGAACCCAAATAAGCTTCGCTGATAAAAAACTTTTGCCATTTCTGTTTTTTTCCCGGCAGAATACTTGAAACCAGGGGGATTTTCGGGTATAATAGCTTTCGTCTATGCGGATTACCCGCCGGTACCCAATTCCTAAGGATAATGAGAGGATCTGATCAATCATGAGTGCATCGCGCCACAAGAAGCTCCGCCAGGAGCAAGCGGCTGGCGCCCCCACGACCAAGCGGCAAGCCGTAACGGAGGAAGAAAAAGCTGCCAGACGGCTCAAGGCCTGGACCATCGTATTTTACGTGGTAATTGGTCCCATGGTCATCGGCATCGCCTTGGCCGCCGTCGTCAACACCGGCGTGTTGGAGCGCACCCTGACCGCCGTCACCATTGGCAGTCATAAGCTGACTGCCGCCGAGTTGAATTACTATTACCTGGATTCCATTAACAGCAATGCTTACATCAGCTACATGGTTACCGCCGGCGTGCCCCTGGACGAGCAGGAGTATGCCGGGGATGAATATGATACCTGGGCGGACTATTTCCTGGATACCGCCATCACCACAGCCCGCAATACCTACGCCGTGTATGACGAAGCCCTGGCAAACGGCTATACCCTAACGGAAGAAGAGCAAGGCGCAATCGACCAGATTGTCTCCAGCATGTCCGACTATGCCGGTCTATACGGTTATAACAGCGCCTCCGCCATGATCCGTGCCAATTACGGCCGGGGCTGCAATGAGTCTACCTACCGACTATCTGACCGTTCAGCAGGTTGCCAGCAGCTATGCCAACAAGTATCTGAGCGATCTGGACTATACGCAGGAAGAAATCGACGCCTACGGCGCTGAGGATCCCATTGCTTACAACTCTTATTCGTACCGCTACTATCTTCTGAACACGGACGACTACTACGAAGACGGCGTGGAAGATCCCACCGAGGAGCAGGCGGCCGCCGCTCTGGCCGACGCCGAAGCCGCCGCGAAGGAATTGGCGGAATCCAACCAAGGCAATGAGGAAGGGTTGAAAGCCGCTCTGCAGGAGCTGATTGACGCCAAAGCCGCTGAAGAGGAAGACTCCACCGACGAGGACGCCGCCGATGAAACCGAATCCACAGAGGAGGAAGAGGACACCACGCTCTATGAAAACGTCCTGAAGTCCAGTCTGCCCTCCGCCCTGTCCGACTGGATCGTAGAAGACGGCCGGCAAGCTGGAGACACCACATACCTTGCCGCCGACAATGACGCCGGCTATTATGTGGTCATGTTCCTGGACTCCACCGACAACGCAGACGTGGGCACGGTGAACGTACGGCACATCCTGATTTCCACAACGGACGGCAACATCACTGCCGAAGAGGCAAAGGAGCAAATCGAGGAGCTTCAAGCGCAGTACGAAGAGGATCCCACCGAGGAGCATTTTGCCCAGCTGGCTGAGGAACACTCCACCGACACCGGCTCGAACACCAACGGCGGTCTGTATGAGAATGTCGCCCCCGGCCAAATGGTAGACGCCTTCAACGACTGGATCTTCGACACCAGCCGGAAGGCCGGCGATACCGGCATCGTAGAAACCGAGTATGGCTGCCATCTGATTTACTTTGTGGGCCCGGGTCAGTATTCTTATCGGGATTCTCTCATTGTAAACGCCAAAACCAATGAGGATTACAACACCTGGTATACCGGTCTGACCGACGCCATCACCCCCACACGGGAAGTCGGTACCAAGCTTGTCAATACCGGTGTGTCCCTGCAGTCTTCGTCCAGCACCAACTAAGCAACGGCTGTAGATTCTTCGACAAAAAATCGGGCGTACTGCAAACGCTGTTTTGCAGTACGCCTTCTTTTTGAGGTATGCATATGGAACATCCTTTTCTCCGTGAGGAAATGGCCCTGGGTACATCCGCTTTGGAAAGACTGGCGCAGTGTCACGTGGCCGTTTTCGGAATCGGCGGTGTGGGAAGCTACGCCGCCGAGGCGCTGGCCCGTGGCGGAGTCGGATCCCTCACCCTGGTCGACCACGACACCGTAAGTCTGACCAATCTAAACCGGCAGCTTTGCGCCCTCCACTCCACCCTGGGGCAATTTAAGGCCCAGGTCATGGCGGAGCGGGTCTTGGATATCAACCCCAGCTGTCAAGTCCGCGCCATCACCAAGCAGTACAACGAAGCGGACAAGGCCTATTTTCTGGACACGGCTTATGACTATATCATCGACGCCATTGATCTGGTCTCCTGCAAACTGAGTCTCATTGAAAACGCGCACCGCCTGGGGATTCCCATTCTCAGCGCTTTGGGCACCGGCAACAAGCTGGATCCTTCCGCTTTCCGGATTGCAGACATCCAGCAAACCTCCTTCTGTCCCCTGGCGCGGGTCATACGAAAGGAATTAAAAGCGCGCGGTATCACACACCACAAGGTCCTATTCAGCCCGGAGCCGGCTCTCACCCCCGTCCCCTTAGACAGCCCGCCGCCCGGCCGCCGCAGCACCCCGGCGTCTGTGTCCTGGGTTCCCTCCTGCGCCGGGCTCCAGCTGGCCGGGCAAGTCATTTTGGAGCTGATCCGAGACCCGAACCAGAGGAAAGGCCGTTAAAAGCATGGAAACGCCCTCTGCCACGTGGGGTCAAACAGGACTTTCCAACGCATTTCGCCCCGAACCGGTTCGGAAAAAGCCGGTCCGGGGCGTTGCAATTTCGTGGAAAACAGGGTATCATAGGAAGGGATTTACGGGGTACTATCCGCCAGAATCTGTGCGCCGCCTAAAACGCTGCGGCGTAGCAGCCGGGTAAACCGGTCCGGCGGCATGCAGTTCCGGCTGGAGAGCCACCGCAGCATCGCCGCAATGAAGGCATCGCTAAAGAAGTTGATGAAAAAGGCTGTGTCCTCCCCTTCTCCGTCAAAAAGATCCTCGGCATAAGCCCGGACCACCGGATCCAGCACCTCCCGGAAATAGTCCTGGAAGGAATTCTGCCCCTCGACGGACAGCGCGTTCCAATAGAACGCGCGGTTCTCATAAAAGTACTCACACAGGTCCCGAATCAAAGCCCAAGTGCTTTCATAAGGGCGGCGCTGCACAGCCATGAGAAATTCGGTCTGAAAGATCCAGTTCACCAGGTCATACTTATCCTGAAAATGATAGTAAAAGCTTTTGCGGTTCATTTGGCACACTTGGCAAATGTCTCCGACACTGATTTTGGCAAAGGGCATCTTCGCCATCAGCTGCTTCATGGCTGCGGCAAGGGCACGTTTGGTTGCATTGGAATCTGCCAATGATCCCCCTCCTTCCGGGCGGGAAGGTTTTATTCTGATATTATGACATTATAACATGCTGGGGCGCACCTGTCAACTGCACCCCGCGGAGAGGAGTCAAAATGGAGCTGAGACAGGTTTGCCTGCGCCGGGGAGAGGAGCGATCTACGCCGGGGAAAACGACGGGTTTATGACAACGAGGCCGCCTGGATCGACGAAGGCTGCACCGATGGGGAAGTGGTGGACGTTGTCGACGGGAAGGGCAACTTTGTCGCCCGGGGTTTTTAAACAGTCGCTCTAAGATTTTGGTGCGCATCCTGACGCAGGATCCAAACGAGGTCATTGATTCGGATTTTTTGCCCGCCGCCTGGCCCGGGCCTGGACCTACCGGAAGGCCCTGGGGTTTTCTCAGACCTGCCGGGTGGTTTTTGGAGAGTCCGACGGTTTGCCGGGGCTCACTGTAGATAAATTTGGAGATTATCTTTCGTTACAGATTGTAAGCCTCGGCATGGAAGCCTGGAAGCCTGTCCTCGTAGAATGCCTGGCCGCTCTGTTCTCGCCTTTGGGAATTTATGAACGAAACGATTTATCCGTTCGGGAAAAGAAGGCCTCCCTCCAAGCACAGGGTGCCTGTACGGCAGGGTTCCGGAGCTTGTTTCCTTCCGGGAGCACGACGCCCAAATGCTGGCAGATCTACACCACGGCCAAAAAACCGGGCATTTTCTGGACCAGCAGGAAAATCGCGGCCGCATCCGGCCCTATTGCGCCGATGCGCAGGTTCTGGACCTGTGCTGCCATACGGGCGGCTTCTCCATTCACGCCGCACTATATGGCGCCAAATCCGTGGAGTCTGTAGATGTCTCCCAAGACGCCCTGGATATGCTGACTCGAAACGAGAACAACGGCGTAGCGCAAAAATTACCCCCCTTTGCGCAAATGCTTTTGACCTGGTGCGGAATTACAGTCTGTCCGGGCGGCAATACGATCTGGTCCTTTGCGATCCTCCCGCCTTTGCCAAAAAGTAAAAGCGCCTTGGCAAGGGCTTATCGCGGCTATAAGGAGCTGAATTTACGATGTATGCGCCTGGTCCGGCCCGGAGGATACCTGGCCACCTGGTCCTGTAGTCAGTTCATGACGCCTCCGCTTTTTTTTTGCAAATGCTGCAGGAGGCAGCCGCAGATGCGGAACGTCCCGTTCGCCTGCTGGAAACCATGATGCAGAGCCGGGACCACCCGGCAGACTTGGCATCGGAAAACGCCTGGTATCTGAAGGGATACATTTTACAGATTATGTGATGGTGACGGATGGAGGTCAAGGAATGAAGCAAGCAATTTTATGGGATTTGGACGGAACGCTCCTATATACCTTACAAGATATCGCCAATGCAACCAATGCCACCTTGCGGGCCTTTCATTTACCGGAGCGGAGCCTGGAGGAAGTGCGGTCCTTCGTGGGAAACGGCGCGGCACAGCAAATGCGCCGGTCCGCCGGCGGTGAACCGGAAAATTTCGAAGAGATCATGGCTTTTTATCGGGCATATTATCCCCAACACTGCAACGAAACCACCCGCCCGTATGACGGCATTTTGGAAACCGCTTCTCAATTGAAGGCCAACGGGTGGCGGCTGGCCATTGTCTCCAACAAGCCGGATGACGCCACGAAGTCTCTGTGGCGGGCCTATTTCCCAGACTTTGACCTGGCCTTGGGGAGGCGCCGGGCGTGGCGCGAAAACCGGCTCCCGATATGGTCATCCGGGCTTTGGAGCAGCTGGGGACCCCAAAAAGAACAGGCTGTCTACATCGGCGACTCCGAGGTGGACATCGCCACCGCCCGGGCCGCCGGGATTCCGTGTATATCCGCCTGCTGGGGATACCGGGACGAGGCGGAGCTGTTGTCCGCCGGCGCCACTTACCTGTGCCGGACCCCTTGGGAGATTCCCGCCGTCCTGGAGGAGCTCGCCCATGGCAAATGAGTTTTACGCCCTGATCTCCCGCATGCGGTATATTGCCAGATGGGGGCTGATGCGCAACAGTTTTCCTGAAAATGTACAGGAACACAGCCACATGGCCGCTGTATTGGCCCACGGTCTGGCCCTCATCCGCCGGGATATCCTACAGCTGCCGGGGCCGGAGCCGGAGCAGTGCGCTGCAGCGGGACTTTACCACGATGCCTCGGAGATCCTGACCGGGGATCTCCCCACTCCGGTGAAATATGCAAATCCGGAGATTCAGAAAGCCTACAAACAAGTGGAGCGGGTCAGCGGAAAAAAGCTTTTGTCCATGCTGCCGGAGGTTTTACGGCCTCATTATGAGCACCTCATTTTGGAGGACGACCCGGAGATACGCCCCATCATCCAGGCTGCGGACAAGTTATCTGCTTACATCAAATGCGTGGAAGAATTAAAAGCGGGAAACCTGGAATTTGAATCCGCCGCCAGACAAACCATGCAAGCCATGCAGGCCATGAACCGGCCGGAGCTGGACTATTTCCTTCAGGAGTTCCTCCCCGCATTTAGTTTAAACTTGGATCAGCTGGAGTGAAATGGAACTGCCGGTCAGATTGTGAGGAGAAGAATATGAAAGACGGATTTGTAAAAGTAGCTGCAGCATCCCTCCCCTGCGGGTGGCAGACTGTGCCTATAATGCCCAACCATGTATCCAAGCCATCCATAAGGCGGCGGACCAAGCAATACGGATCCTGGTGTTTCCGGAATTGTGCTTAACCGGTTACACCTGTCAGGATCTGTTCAGCCAAGAGGCGCTGCGCCGGGAGGCGCTCTCGGCCCTGAAGCAAGTCGCTCAGGCCACAAAAGATACGCAGGTCCTCGCCTTTGTCGGCCTGCCCTTCGCCTGGAACGGGCAGCTGTACAACTGCGCGGCCGCTTTATACCATGGGACAGTCCTGGCCCTGATTCCCAAAACCCACATTCCCAATTATGGAGAATTTTATGAAGCCCGGCACTTTACACCGGCTCCCGCAAGCTCATTCTGGGTCAGCGGGGACTGGAGCAACGGGAAACAGGTTTACTTCGGAACGGACATTTTGTTCACTTGTCCACAGCTTCCTGAGCTGGCCGTTGGTTGTGAAGTCTGTGAGGACCTCTGGGCCCCCCGGCAGCCGTCACAGGATTTGGCTCTGGCCGGCGCAACCGTCATCGTCAATCTATCCGCCTCTCCAGCCGCCATCGGCAAAGGAGCCTATCGCCGCGACCTGGTGTCCGGGCAATCCGCCCGGCTGATCTGCGGATATGTGTACGCCTGCGCCTGTAGCCAGGAGTCCACCCAGGATTTGGTCTTCTCCGGCCACAATCTCATTGCGGAAAACGGCACAATTTTGGCGGAATCCCACACCATGGATCCCGATTTTCTGGTTTCGGAAATGGATGTGCGGCATCTGTCCGTGGAGCGCTCCCGTCAAACCACCTTCACGACGGTTCGACCGGAGCATTTTCTGGAAATACCTCTGGATTTTCCGGCGGAAGAAACCCTGTTGACCCGAACGATTGACCCACATCCTTTCGTGCCTGCCGATTCCACCGGCCGGGAAAGCCGCTGTGAAGAGATCCTCTCCATTCAGGCGGCAGGCCTTGCCCGGCGGCTCCGCCACGCCCAAGTCAAAACCGCGCTGGTGGGCCTGTCCGGAGGGTTGGACTCCACGCTGGCTCTGTTGGTTATGGTCCGGGCTGCCGATATTTTGGGCTGGGATCGAAAGCGCCTGATCGCCGTCACGATGCCCTGCTACGGTACCACCGCCCGGACGCGCTCCAATGCGGAAAAAATGGCCCTGGCGTTACACGTTTCCTTTCAGGAAATCCCCATCGGCCAGGCCGTGGCACAGCATTTTCAAGACATTGGGCTGCCGCCCGCTGATCGCTCCGTCACCTATGAAAACAGTCAGGCCCGGGAGCGGACCCAGGTTCTCATGGACCTGGCCAACCGTTTGACGGTCTGGTCGTCGGTACCGGTGACTTGAGTGAGCTGGCTTTGGGTTGGGCTACGTACAATGGCGACCATATGAGCATGTACGCCGTCAACGCGAGCGTGCCCAAGACGCTGGTGCGTCACATGGTGCATTATGTGGCCTGCCGGGCAGACGGGACATTATCGGAAATTCTGAAAGACATTTTGGACACTCCGGTTTCTCCGGAGCTGCTCCCGCCCACCGGAGAGGAGATTTCTCAAAGGACCGAGGACCTGGTCGGTCCCTATGAGCTCCATGATTTTTTCCTGTATCAAATTGTCCGGTGCAGCTGTGCGCCGGGGAAAGTCTATCGCCTGGCGAAGCTGGCATTTCGCGGAAAATATACAAACGAAACCATATTAAAATGGCTTCGAAACTTTTACCGGCGCTTCTTTCAGCAGCAGTTTAAGCGCAGCTGTCTGCCGGATGGGCCCAAGGTCGGCTCTGTCGCCCTATCCCCCCGGGGAGATTGGCGTATGGCGTCCGATGCTTCGGCGGCCCTGTGGCTCAAGGAGGTAAATGCTTTAGAGCCCACACCGTAAACGATTTTCATGTGCAAAAGCCCCCATAGGAATCGGGTCTTATCCTCCCGATCCCTATGGGGGCATTGTTGATTTGCATCGCGCTATCGGACCATAAAGAAGTAGGCAACCAAGCAGATCAGCAGGATGACACCGAGGCAAACCGGAAAAATGGTAATCATAGCCGACAAGATCATGGCCTTTACGTCGCCCTTTTCCACTTTTTCCAATTCCTTTTGTTTTTCCTGGGCAATCAGCTCCTCCATGGAGGGATTTTCTTCCTTCTTGGCGCTGTGTTTGCGGAGTTCCGCTTGAATCTCCTCTTTTTCCGGGTCCACCCTTCCGCCCGCAGTCCGCGATCCCGGGACCATTTCATGGCCCGGTCAATTTTACGCTGCAGCAGCATGCTCAGCCTTCCCCGGAGCCTTTCTCCAGGATATGATGGCACGCCACAAAGTGGTTGGGGCGAATCTCCCGCATTTCGGGTACCACATGAGTACAGACCTCTGTGCAGTATTTGCAGCGGGTGTGGAACTTACAGCCCTTGGGCGGATTAACCGGGCTGGGAATATCTCCCTCCAGCACTTCCGGCTTTCTCGCAGCCTCCTCGTCTGTCGTGGGGATGGAATTCAAAAGCGCTTCTGTGTAGGGGTGCAGGGGATGGGCAAAAATATCGTCCGAAGGGGCCATTTCCACCATGTTGCCCAAATACATCACGCCGATGCGGTCCGAAATGTATTTTACAACGGAGAGGTCATGGGTGATGAACATATAAGTCAGGTGCTGTTTTTCCTTCAGCTCCTGGAGGAGGTTGATAATCTGCGCCTGAATGGAAACGTCTAGGGCGGAAACCGCCTCGTCGCAGACCACAAACTTCGGCCGCAGTGCCAAGGAACGGGCAATGCCGATCCGCTGCCGCTGTCCGCCGGAGAATTGGTGCGGATAACGATGGAGGAAGTAGGACGCCAAGCCGCATTCATCCATCACCCGAATGATCTCTTCCTTCATCCGGTCATCATTCCGGCGGAAAAACTTGTGCGCCAGCATCCCCTCGCCGATGATCTGTCCCACCGTCATCTTGGGGTTCAGGGAAGAATAGGGGTCCTGGAAAATCAGCTGCAAATCGCTCCGCAAGCGGCGCATCTCCGAATAGGTCAGGCGGGCCAGGTCGATGCCGTTGCTGTGGTAAGCCTCATAGGTCTCATAGTCGGGGTCCGATTGATGAGCCTGGCGAAGCTTCTGAATTCGCCCATGGACCTCTTGAATGCGGCTCTGGATCTCCTGAATCTGCTTTTGACACTGGGCCATCTTCTCATTTGCCTTGTTCAAAGCCGATTCCGCCGAAGAGGTGGATTTCCCCGCCTCTTTTTGCCTTTTGTAGCGCGAAAGAGGCGTCATCCAAATCCAGCTGAATCTCCGTCCGCCGGTCCTCAGCATCCCGCAGCTCCTTGGAGATTTTAAACTCTTCCATGTAGATTTCCGCTACGGGCTTCATGTCCTTTGCAACAATTAAGCCGCCCACTAGGGTCGCCACATCCAACATGGCGTCGTTGGCTTCCTTGCGGAGCTTCGTCAGCTCCGCATGCTTCAGGTATTGCTCTTTTCCGGAAGCTTATCATATTCCGCCTGGAATTCCTCGTATTTCTTCCGGGTGGCAAACATATGCTCCTTGCGGGCCTCCAGATTCCGGAACGTCCGATAGGCGTACTGGGGAGCGATTTCATCAATGGTACGGCCAAAATACATGGTGCGGCCGTCGGTCTGCTTATACAGCTGCAGGACGGAACGGCCCAGAGTCGACTTTCCGCAGCCGGACTCTCCCACCAAGCCAAAGGTCTCGCCTTCATAAATGTCAATGGAGATGCCATCGTTGGCTTTGACAAACAGGCCTTTCTTTCCCACCGGGAAATACTGCTTCAGATTGAAATCTGCAGCAAAACCTTGCGTCCTTCTTTATTTTGCATGGCGCGCCTCCTTCTCCGGATAGAAGCACCGAATTTCCTGATTTTCCCCGACCTTCATCAGGTCCGGCTCTTCCTCCATGCACCGTTTGGTGCAATACTTACACCGCGGTGCAAACTTGCAGCCCTTCGGCAAATCCAGCGGATGGGGAACTGCACCGGGGATGGCGTCCAACCGGCTGGACTTCGTATCCAGGCGGGGAACCGAAGCCAAAAGGCCTTCCGTGTACGGATGAGAATACTTTGCCTTTCTGGAGAACAGCACCCGGGCAGGCATGCTCCACCACCTGGCCGCAATACATCACCGCCACATCGTCAGCCATCTGATTGATGACGCCCAAGTCATGGGTGATGAACATAATCGCCGTCCCATGCTCTTCCTTCAGGTTGTTCATCAGATGCAGAATCTGGGCCTGAATCGTGACATCCAACGCCGTGGTCGGCTCATCCGCAATCATCAGCTTCGGATTGCAGGCCAGCGCGATGGCGATCATCACGCGCTGGCGCATACCGCCGGAAAGCTGGTGGGGATACTGCTTCACCACAACCTCCGGGTTGGGGATTTTCACGTCGGCCAGCATCTGGACGGCAGCCTCAGCCGCCTCCTTCTTACTCATGCCCCGGTGAATGAGAAACGGCTCGGAAAGCTGCCGCTCCCACAGAAAACACCGGGTTCAAAGCGGTCATGGGCTCCTGGAAAATTACGGAAATCTGATTTCCACGGATGTGATACATCTCATTCATCGGAACCTTGGTCAGGTCCTTGCCGTCAAAGAAAATCTCGCCGGAATCGATATAGCCATTGCCGTCCAGCAGCCGCAGGATGCTCATGGCGGAGACGGACTTTCCGGAACCGGATTCCCCACCACCCCCAGGGTCTTACCGGGCTCAATGGAATAGGACACGCCGTTGACCGCTTTCACCGTGCCGCGACGGGTTTTAAAATAGGTGTGCAAATTTTTTTTGTTTCAAGTAATGCCATTGTCTCTTCCTCCTTAGCGCCCATTGCTCTTGGGGTCCATGGCATCCCGCAGGCCGTCGCCCATCAGGTTGATGCAGATGGTGCACAAGCCGAAGATCGCCGCAGGGAATACCCAACGCCACCAATACTGCTGGATGACGATGGAGTTATTACAGCTGTTCAGCATATTGCCCCAGGTAGGCGTAGGAAGGGGAATACCAAAGCCCAGGTAGGACAGCGTGGATTCTGTCAGCATACAGGTGGCAAAGTTCAGGGTGATGGACACCAGCAAAACACTCATCACGTTGGGAATGATGTGCTTACGCAGAATGCTGCCCTCCCGGACGCCAAGGGCCTTGGCAGCCGTAACATATTCCTGCTCCCGTTGGCTGAAAATCTGAGCGCGGACCAGGCGGAAGTCGGGAACCCAGCTCAAAACGCCCAGCACGCACATGATGATGTACATTCTTTGCGTCACGCTGATCTCTCTTGGAATCACCGCCGAAAGAATCAACGCAAAAGGAAGGAACGGAAGGCCGCCGAACACTTCAGCCACACGGCTCAAAACCATATCCACCTTCCCGCCAAAATAGCCGGCGATGCCGCCCAAAATCAAGCCGATGAGCGTGGAGATTACAACCGCAATGGCGCCCACCGTCATCGTCATCTTACCGCCGTTCACAATACGGGCCAAAATGTCACGCCCCAGATCATCGGTACCGCATAAGAAGCCCTTCAGACCCCAGGTCAGCACTTTGCCTTCTGTCGTCACAGCGTAGTTCTGGTTGCCACCTGTGTAAATAGCTGCGATGTCTGCATCCTCTACAGAGCCCGGCACAGAGGCCTGGCCGTACATATCGTCGCCCCAGGAGACCACGTCGCCGTTCTCCAGCAGCGCCGTATAATGGAAGCGGCCGCCGTAAACCTTCACCGGCTTGGATTCCATTTCCGGCACATTCTTCTCATTACGGGTGGAAACGCCCCAGACCCAAATCTTACCGTTTTCATCAATAGCCGCCACATTCTGGCTGGTGCTGGCTATATCCACCACGCGAACAGATCCGTCCGTCAGCTCTACAGGAAGGTTTGTATTCAGCGCATTGTCCTTTTCATATCCCGTGTAGGCCACCGTGCCGTCCTTCAACAGCGCGATATAGGAGTGGTCCGTAACGGCAACCTTCTCAATATTGCCCTGGTACTGACGGGGCTCCTTGTCTTCGCCTTCTTCAATCCGTTCTTTATCCCGGCAGTCCAGCTCGTTTCCGGAGGGGTTACCCCAGAGATACACGTTACCGGCTGTATCCAGAATGATCGAAAACTGGTTGCCTGCCTCCAGCTGTTTGATTTCCAGGTCGCCCCGGCGCAAGGCCATATTCAGCTCGGAATTGCTCTCGTATTGGTCCTGACGCAGACGCGTGTTACCCCAGAAATAAAAATTATTTTCTGTATCAATTGCAACCGCATGATCGCTGCCGGCGGCCAAAAATGCGATGTCTACGCTGCCGTCCGTCAGCTCTGCGGGAATGTCCTTCATGTCAATGGAGTCGCTGACTCGGGTATAGCCCCAGGAGTAAATCTTTCCTGTGTTGCTTAAGCCAAAGCCGTAAGTCGGTCCGGCAATGATATCCTGGATGCCCTCAGAAATCAGCTGCTTCGGAACGTCCATCATATAATAGCCGGGGGAAATATTCGCTAGGCTCGAGTCGGAATATCCCAGGTTTATGGGCATATAGATCGGACCGATCATCACAAACAGGAAGATGAGAACAAAGACCACCAAGCCGAACACCGCCGTGGGCCGGTGAAAGAAGTTTCTGGCAACCACGCGGCCAGGGCTCTGGAGCGCCTCCTCCTCCTGAAAGCTCAGCTGCTTTTTTGCAGTCCGAACATGCGGCGGAGCGCGCTTCCAATTGTACTGCTTTTTTTATTCTTCGTCATTTTCCGCGCCTCCCTTATTTATTGACCCGGATCCGCGGGTCCACAAGCCCATAGGCCAGGTCCGTAATCAAATTGCCCACCAGGGCCACAATCGTATAGAACATCTGAATTGCCAAGCACAGCTCTGCATCCTTGGCGTTCAACGCGTCGATGTAAAGCTTACCCATGCCGTTCAGAGAGAACACATTCTCCAAAATCAAAGAGCCGGAGAAAATAGCCAGGAACCAGCCGATGATAGAGGTAATCACCGGCAGCAAAGCGTTGCGCCATGCGTGGGAGTAAATGACCACACGCTCCCGCACGCCCTTCGCCCGGGCCGTACGGATGCAGTCCATGCTCAAAGCATCAATCATAGACGCCCGGACATACCGGCTCATGCTGCCCAGGGCGCTGAAGACGCTGACAATGATGGGCAGCGCCATATAATACATACGGTCTGCAAAGCCCCGAAGTCCCGTATAGTTGGCGCCTGGCGTCGCCGCGCCGTTCACCGGGAACCATCGTAAGAGCACGGCAAACACAAAGACGAAAATTAACGCGATAATGTACTGGGGAATGCTGTAACCCAGGATGGTAACAGCCTGAACCCCTTGGTCAAACTTACTGTTCTTATGCACCGAACACCAGATACCAAGTGGAATGGTAACTGCCAGAGTCAAAATCGTGGTAACAAGATTGAACAGGATCGTATTGCCCATCGGCGCTTTTATCACGTCAATGGCATCTCGTTGTCGCATCTGAGAGTAACCGAAATAACCCTCCAGAATGCCGTTAAATTCTCCCGTCATCTTGTCCTTGGCGAGGCCCATCCATCGCAAATAGCGCAGGATGATCGGATCGTCCAAGCCCATCTGCTCACGCAGGTCTCTGTACATCTGCTCGTACACCTCGGGCTTCAGCTGCTGCTTTAAAGGCTCCAGCTGGGTTCTGGCGCGGTCTGAGGGAATCAGGCTAAACAGGCAGTACATCAGGAAGGAGACAATGAAGAACACTACCACGATGTACACCAGTCGCTTCAAAACATATTTTGTCAAAACAAACACCATCCATTTCCGGGGTCTCTATTCAACTCAAGCCAGGCCGAGGTGAGTTTCCCTAGTTTTTCTCTGCGACGCGATCAGAAGCTTCATACCGCAGCCTGCAGCTGCGGCCTGTCTGCCAGCGGCAACCTGTGGTACGAAAATGGGGACGGACAGACGCCCGTCCCCATTCGAATCGCAGGGATCAAATGCCGGTCAAACCGGAATTACTGTGCGCTGGGAATGGAAGCGTACAAAACGGCATGTGCGAAATCCCAGTAAGCGTTCTCCTCGTAGTTCTCCACCCACGTGGGAATCGCCGTCACCAAAATGTTGGAGTACAGCGGCAGCTCGGGGAGCAGCTCATTCCAGCGGAGGATGTACTTCTGCCACAGGTCCAGATAAGCCGCGTCATCGCCGGCCTCTACCGCGTAGACCATGTCCATGGACAGCTGATCCAGGCCGCCCTCGTCCATGTCATACAGGTAGCAGGTGTTATAGCCAATCGACACCATTTCGGGATCGTCGGTCCACTGGAAGGAGAAGTCATAGATGGTGGAGGTCAGGTTCGTGGCCAGGTTGGTCATGGAGTAGAAGGGAGCCACCGCATTGCCGTCGGCATCCGTCCGGTAAATGGCGTTCAGCAGGCTATCCCAGTCCACCACGTCCTGCACGATGGACATACCGGAGTTCTTCACAGCATCGGCATTGGCCAGCATGGTAGCCAGCAAATCGGAAACCGCGTTCTCCTCGGAGGAGCACCACTTGATGATCAGAGGCATCAGGATGCGGCCGTCGGACAGGGTGACACACTCTTCCATGTTCTCCGCCTGCTCGGCAGTCACTTCCTTGTACCGCAGGCCGGAGCCCTGGGTCCAGGTGTCGCCGGTCTCGGTGAGGGTCCAGCCGCCCTCGTCCAGCTTGGCATTGGCAGCGTCCACGTCGTACGGATAGGTGTTCAGGTTGTCGGCCAGAACATCCTTGGACTCGTTATACTGCCACATGGCAGGAGAGTAGGGGCCGTTCACCACGGAGCCCCAGCCGGCGCAGAAGGTATCGGCAAAGCTGGCGCGGTCCAGCAGCATGGCAATGGCCTGACGGACTTCCACAAACTGCGTGGGAGTTACGTCGCAGAAGAACTGAATCTTGCCGTAGCCGGCGCGGTCATACTGAACGGTCTGCAGCTCGGCGCCGTTGTCAATCATATCCAGAACGGTGTTGACCTCGGTGCCGTCGGCAATGCCTTCGTACACGTTGATCTCACCGGTCTTCAGAGCGTCCGCCCATGTGCTGGCTTCTACCTTTGGTGATTACAACGGTCTGAATGGAAGGCTTCTGGCCTTCAAAGTTACCGGCGTAATTGGGGTTGATATCCAAAGTGGCCTGACGGGTCGCCGCATCAAATTTGGTCAGGTTGTAGGGACCGGCGGAAACCACATCGGAAGGGGCAGCCTTGGCGGCGTTGAAGTGGTCCTGGATATCTTCCACAGCCAGGGTAACCTTCTCGCCGTCCTTGGTGAAGTACGCGCCCTCACCGTCGTCGGCCACATCGTAGCCCTCGCCGATCCAGTAGGCGATGTTCCAGGCCCGACGGCAGCATAGGTATCGGCATAGTAGTACTGGGCATAATCCGGCACAATGCTCAAGGACATGGTGTAGTCATCCACAATCTTCAGGCCGGACAGCACATCGACGGCGTCATCACGATAATCCGTACCGCCTACCACCGCAGTGTGAGTAGCGCTGGTGAAGTTCAAGCCGGCAGCAGCAGAAGAGCACTGCAGGAGAATCTTAAAGACATAATCCTTAATGGTGATGGGCTCACCGTTGTTATAGGTCAGGCCTTCGTTGATGGAGATGGTGTAGGTGGCGGAGCCGTCCTCATTGTCCGTCCGCTCCCAGCCCTTCAAAACCGTGGGGTTCTCCACATAGTTACCGTCTTGGTTGGTGACCAGCGTGGCATAGTCGTTGATCATGCTGCTGATCATCATATCGGTAGCGCCGTTGGTCACAATACCGCCGGTCCAGTCGCCGGTGATATCCGTCGTCGTACCGAAGATCAGCTTGTTCTCCCGGGTCGTCGCCTCCGTGGAGGGCTCTGTGGTGTCCTCAACCGGCTCGGTCGCGGGCTCGGTTGCGGGGTCGGTGGACGGTGTCGTTTCCTCAGGGGTACCGGCACAAGCCGCCAGGGACACGACCATAACCGCCGCCAACAGCAAGGCTAACAGCTTTTTCATTTCTTTTCCTCCTTAACATGATTTGGACTGGAAAAACCAGCCGCATTTTTATAATATTCGTGCCGCAGGCGCGGCAACAAAATATTAACATGTGATAAGTATACTGCCCACCCCGGAAAAATGCAAGCACAATCTTGCATTTTTCCAGCGTTGGTATTCATTTCGTCGATTTCTCCATATGGCAGAGTGTCTCTGCCGGATTTTACTATATATTTATGCAAGTTGACGAATAAAAAACCGCAGTCTACTTGGGAAAACCGGAGCTCCGCCTGCTGTTATCCACTGCATTGCAAAAGTTCCGATTTCCAACAGTTTTACTGTACTATACCACATTGTCCAGCTAAAAGCAACTTCTTTTTGCAATTTTCCTCCTAAAATCGCAGAAATTGTCCAATTTTATAAAAAAGCAACTGCGTTTACCACCTGTTTTTTCAGCATTCTCAACAATCCGTCTGGGGAAGACTGGAAGCCTCTCCAATTTTTCCGTCAAATTCACAACATATTCCGTCGTCTCTCCGGGCTTCTTTTGGCTGTTTTACCAGCTTCGCCTCGTCTCTCCCTCACCAAACTGCGGCTTCTTTGCCCTTCGTCCCCATCTCAGAGTCAGTTTCGGCGTCAAATGTTTTTGAATCACGAACAACTATGAATTTTTTGCCGACTCTATCCTGCATTTCTGGCCTGACATTTCGTCTTCGTTCTGGCAATTGCTTTTTTCTCACCCCAGGGCGTATGATCTCACAAAAGGAGGTTTGTGTCACATGAAGCGAATCGTAACTCTGCAAGATATTTCCTGCCTGGGCCGCTGCTCCAGCACCGTTGCCCTGCCGGTTATTCCGCCATGGGTGGAATGCGCCGTGGTCCCCCACGGCGGTACTACGGTCCACCCATACCATGTTCTCCGGCTTTACCTGCCTGGATTTGTCCGATCAAATCGCTCCCCATCGCCAAGCATTGGAAAGAGCAGGGCTTTCATTTCGACGCCATTTATACCGGCTACCTGGCCTCTCCCGCCCAGTGTGGGCAAATACTGGACTTCTTCCAGGAATTTCGAGACTCCAGCCCCCTCATCTTCGTAGACCCGGCTATGGCCGATCACGGCAAGCTGTACGCCGCCTTCGGTCCGGAGTTTCCAGGGCCATGGCGCAGGTATGCGCGCAGGCGGACATCATCGCGCCGAATCTCACCGAGGCGTGCCTGCTCACCGGTACCGCGTATGATCCCGCCCCCTGCCCCCAGTATATGGAGGATTTACTGAAAAAATTGCTGGACCTGGATGCCGGCAGGCGCTACTGACCGGTGTGGCCACACAGCCCGGGCAAGTGGGCGTATGGGGCATGGATCAGACCGGCCGCAGCTTCTCCCACGCCCTGCCCCGGCTTCCCCAATCCTACCACGGTACGGGAGACCTGTTCGCCTCCGTCTGCGTCGGCGGCCTGATGAACGGACTGTCTCTGGAGCGCTCCGCCCAAGTGGCGGCCGCCTTTGTCTCCGCCTGCATCGCCGCCACAGCCGCCAACCCCCAGGCCGGCTGGTACGGCGTAGAATTTGAAGGGCAAATTCCTACGCTTTTGTCCTTATTGCGCCAGGCGAAGGAAGCGTCTTCCACTTAAAACGCCGAACCGGCTACGTGCATGTCGGCATATCGCCGTCCGCCGCCGCTTGAGAGGAAAAACTCTCAAGCGGCTTTCCGTTTAAGGCCGCATCCGTGAGCTTGTCGCCGGTGTAAGACAGCTTCAATGAGAAAAACGGCGCTCTGCGCCACATCAGATCTAAAAAAATTTGGTCGCCTTCCCACTGGGGCAGCTGCTTCAGACATTCCCGATCCACCCACTGCAGCTCCCCCTCTTCGCACGCGCACAGGCTGCCTGTGAAGCCCTCCGCCTGAAACAGGTGCATATACTCTCCTTCCCACCGGTCCGAGACAAAGGTCACCAGGCCGCAATACCGGAAGTCTGTCAGCGTCAGACCGGTTTCCTCCTTCGCCTCCCGGAGCAAGCATTCCTCCGGGCTCTCCCCCTCCTCGCATTTTCCGCCAATCCCAATCCACTTATCCTGGTTTAAATCATTTTTCTTTTTCACCCGATGCAGCATCAGGACCTGGTCTCCCCGGGTGATGTAGCACAATGTGGTATTTTTCATATTTCGCCCTCCATTTGAATCAACCGAATGGCACGGTGCAAATTCTCCACCGTAACCTGCCGGTGCCCCTCTTCCTTTTCTCCGTCCAGAGTCAAGGCATTTCCGGACTCGCCGTGATCACAAGGCGGCTGGCCGTGCGGAAGGTCAGCATCGGCGTGTCATACCGCTGG
>VOFH01001195.1_pt1 | contig 64324 bp, 89 predicted proteins | sample 5384091 | NCBI WGS metagenome assembly VOFH01 (sample SAMN12384727, study PRJNA508395) | human gut metagenome | isolation source: healthy gut G | host: Homo sapiens | reverse complement strand
TTTTACGATTCTGTGGTCTGCTCTTCCTGCCGGATCAACAGGATGTACGAATGGCAGGAAGTGATCGCCCATCGATCGGAGAAGCTGAAGCATAAGTTCAATGCGATATTTATATTTTCGCCCAAACGGGGAACCGAATCCCAGCTTATTACTTCGCTGAAAGCGGCCAGTTGGATTATCCGGTATTTCTCGATAGCGGAGGTTTGTTTTAAAACGGAATCCCCGCATTCCGTCCCGGGGAAATGTATCATACTTTCTTGCTCGACCGGCAGAACCGGGTGGTTTGGTCGGCAATCCGATCGGAGCGGCTGTGGGAGCTTTATAAAAGGAGATCCGGGAACAGGCCAAGCACGACTAAGCAGGTCGACTTAAACAATAAATTATTAGCAATGATCCTGCCGGTTTGCACGAAAAAACGTTGAAACGACAAAAAAGATCAAAAAAGTAACAAAGGAAGGATTTTCGGATTCCTTTTTTGTACTTTTACAAGAAAGCGGCGGACTGCCGATCCAAGACCGTATGATTTTTATGAAAAGAAACACGATTTCGTTGTTGATCGTTGTCGGGGTGTTATTTTCGACGGGAGGGTATGCTCAGAGCCTGAACCGCAAAATGACCCTGACCGACGTTATTTATACCGCGCACGAACAATCGCCCAGCGCATTGGTGGCCAAACATAATTTTCTGGGGAACTACTGGGCGTACCGTTCTTATAAAGCGCAGTTTCTGCCGTCGCTGAACCTGGGGCGACGCTGGGCAATTTCAACCGGTCGCTGATGGCGCTTCAGAATTCCGAGACGGGAAATATCAAATACGTCGAGAACAACAACATGCGCAACAACCTGACGCTTTCGCTGGATCAGAATATCGCGTTGACGGGAGGTAAAGTATCCGTATTCACACAGTTGAACCGGCTGGATCAGTATGCGCCGGAACGGAACATAACATATAATTCGCAGCCGATCAACATCACTTACATCCAGCCGTTGCGGGCTTTCAATTCGCTGAAATGGCAGAAGAAGACCCAACCGAAAGAGTACGAAAAGGCCAAGCGGAGTTACCTCGAAACGATGGAGATATTACCGTTACGGCTACTTCGCTGTTTTTCAATGCGCTGTTGTCGCAGCGGAACCTCGAAAGGGCCCAGAGAAAATTATCAGAATACCGAAACGCTTTACCGGATTGCCAAGGAACGTTTCGAACTTGGGAAAGTGACCAAGAGCGAATTGCTGCAGGCTCGAACTACGGCTGCTGAACGACGGCCTGTCGATCAATCAGAGTCAGTTGAATCTGGATATGAACCAGTTGAAACTGAAATCGTACCTCGGATACAACGAAAGCGTGCAACTGGAGCTGGTGCTGCCCGATTCGATTCCCGAACTCGCGCTGAATGTAAGCGAGGTGGTCGATCTCCTATGCCAATTCTTCTTTCGGACTCAGTCAGGAACTTTCCGTGTTGTACGCCGAACAGTCCGTCGCCGAAGCCAAGGCGAACCGGGGACTTTCGGCCACGCTCAGCGCCCAGTTCGACTGACTCAGCAGAATGAAAGCTTTAAATATGCTTACAAAAAATCCGATGGATCAGGAGATTATTAGTCTGGGTCTGAGCCTGCCGATTATGGATTGGGGGCTGGGTAAAGGACGGGTCAAAACCGCCAAATCGCGTGAAAATGTGGTACGCACCCAGACCAATCAGGAAGACACGGAGCACCGCCAGGATATTATGATCAAAGTGGTGCAGTTCAACAACCAGATCCGACAGTGTAAAATATCGGCCATGGCCGACAGCGTGGCCGAACAGCGTTACGAAATGGTGATGGAGCGTTTTATCAACGGAACGGCCGACGTGACCGACCTCAATACGGCTCAGAGCGAAAAGGACGAAGCGGCGAACCGTTACATTCAGGAACTGAACAATTACTGGTCGTATTACTATAATATACGCAGGCTGACCCTGTTCGATTATATCAGCAGGACGAACATATCGGCCGAGTTCGATAAGATCGTCGGGAAATAACGGACGGGGAAATTCACAGTAAAGATTTTAAATCGGAGTTGATAATGAAACTTTATTTTTGCCGCTTTGCGTGGCGGCGATCCTTTGGGGGTGCGGGCACGACAAAGAGAAGAAACGGGAAGATTCGGAAGCGGCCAAGGCCGAATACGTGGCCGAACGGAATGTCGTCGATACGGTCGTGCTGCGGCCGCGGAATTTCAATAAACAAATCGTCGGCAACGGGAAGTTGCGGGCCGTGACCAAGAGCGTGCTTCGTTTCGCGACGGCCGGAGATATTTCCGAAGTCTGCGTTGCGAACGGACAGTCCGTGCGGCAGGGCGAGGTGATCGCCCGGCTCGATCCGCGTTCGGCGCAGTTGCGACTCGAACAGGCGCATCAGACGCTCGATAAGGCCGAGATCGACCGGGTCGACGCGTTGATCAGCTTCGGGTACTCGGACACGACCGACGTGCCGAAAGAGCGCCGTCGTGTAGCCGATATCCGTTCGGGGTATGCCTCAGCCGTCAACAGCCTGAAACAGGCCGAGATCGACCTGATGAATACGACCCTGAAAGCTCCTTTTGCGGGGAAGATAGCGAACCTGCAGTCGAAAGTTTACGAAAAGCCGAACGATCCGTTCTGTACGCTGATCGACGACCGGACGTTCGACGTCGATTTCAACCTGCTGGAATCGGAGGTTGGCTTCGTGGCTGTCGGGCAGACTGTGAAAACGGCGTCGTTCAACCGGCCGGATCACTATTACGACGGCGTCGTAACGCAGATCAATCCGCTGGTAGACGACAAAGGCCAGATCAACGTGCGGGCCAAGGTGAACAATACGGACGGGAAGTTGCTCGAAGGGATGAACGTTACGGTGCTGGTCGAGAATCTGGTGCGGGGACAGTTGGCCGTACCGAAAAGCGCCGTGGTGATCCGGGACAACCAGGAGGTGCTGTTTCGCCTGGGGCCGGAGAACAAAGCGATGTGGACTTATGTGAACGTGGTGATGTCGAACAGCGATTCGCACGTGGTCGCCCCGAACCTGGACAAGGGCGCCGAACTGAATGCTGGGGATGTGATCATTACTTCGGGTAATCTGAACCTGGCGGACGGTTCCCAGGTGGAAGTACGCAAACCGTAGGTTGAATTTCGTTTCCGCCGGCGGTGGTTCGGCTGAGAAACAGGACGGAAGCGCATTCGTGTCGATGTTCGTCCGTTTAAAATGATTTTTTATGATCAAACGCCTGATAGAACGCCCGGTCGCCGTCACGATGACCTTGATTGCCGTCCTCGTGCTCGGTTTCGTTTCGATCGGTATGTTGCCCGTTTCGCTGATGCCGGATATTCAGATACCGCAGATCACGGTGCGGGTGGTCGACGATAACGCTTCGGCCCGCGAATTGGATGCGACGATCGTTAAACCGTTGAAAAACCAATTGATGCAGGTTTCGCACCTGCGGGACATCACGACCGAAGCCAGGAATGGGACGGGAACGATTTTCATGCAGTTCGACCCCGGTTCGGACATCAATTACCTGTTCATCGAGACCAACGAAAAGATCGACCGGGCGATGAGTTCGTTGCCCCGCGACATGGAACGCCCGAAGGTGGTCAAAGCGAGCGCGACGGATATTCCGGCTTTCTTCATCAACATGAGCCTAACCGACGAGGACGATGACGGCGTCGTCGCATCGTCGCGCGAGCTGTTTCCCGTTTCGCCGAAATTCATGGAATTGAGCCGTTTCGCCGGGCAGGTGATCGCCAAACGGATCGAGCAGATCCCGCAGGTGGCCATGGTGGACGTCAGCGGACTCTCCTACCCCGAACTGTTGATCGTCCCCGACCGCAAAAAGCTCGAGTCGCTCGGAATCAGCGAGCAAACGCTCGAAAACGCCCTGCAACGCAACAACATCAAATTGGGAAATTTGACCATCCGGGAGGGGGAATACCAGTACGACATCCGGTTCGAATCGGACATTCTTTCCAAAAAGGATATTGAGAACGTGTACCTGAATATCCATGACCGGTTGTACCAGTTCAAAGATCTGGCGACGGTCATCGAGCATCCGCAACGGCGGCAGGGCATGGTGCGTTCCGATTCTCATAATGCGGTTTCGATGGCCGTCATCAAGCAGTCGGACGCGCAGATGAGCGATCTGCGGGCCGAGATCAACGGCTTGATGCAGCATTTCCGGAACGAGTATCCGCACGTACAGTTCACCGGTACCCGGGACCAGACGCAGTGGCTCGAATATTCGATCGGCAACCTGCGCAACGACATCATCGTGGGCGCTCTGCTGGCTTGTCTGATCATTTTCCTGTTCATGCAGGATTTCCGGACGCCGGTGCTGGTGACGATCACCATTCCGCTGGCGTTGATCGTGTCGTTGCTGTTCTTCCACCTGCTGGGTATCACGATCAATATCGTTTCGCTGTCGGGATTGGTGCTGGGGATCGGTATGATGGTGGACAATTCGATCGTCGTCATCGACAACATTTCGCAGCATTGGGACCGCGGCGAACCGCTGAAAGAAGCCGTGCCGGCCGCTACGAACGAAGTCTTCGGGCCGATGCTGAGGCTCTGTGCTGACGACCTGCTCGGTATTCGTGCCGTTGATTTTTCTCAGCGGGATCGCCGGCTCGCTATTCTACGACCAGGCTATGGCCGTTGCGATCGGACTGTTTTCGTCGCTGATGGTTTCGGTGCTCGTCATTCCGGTCTATTATTATCTTTTTTATCGCAAAAGCCCTTTCCGCCCGACGAACCGTTACCTGGAAAAACTGGCTGTCGTGGATTTCGAGGCGGGTACGAGCGGATACTGAAGTGGTTTTTCAGACACCAGCGATTCGTATGGATCTCGTTTATCGCCGTTTTCCCGGCATTGTGGTTCGTCTATACCGAGATCGATAAAGAGAAGTTGCCGCCGCTGACCCAGGACGACATGCTGATGAGCATCGACTGGAACAGCCGGATTTCGCCCGAGGACAACGACCGGCGTACCGACGCGCTGATGAGCGAAGTCGCCGATCTGGCGGCCCAGCGTACGGCAATGACCGGAATCCAGCAGTTCATCTTGTCGCATACCCGCGGCTGAGCGCTTCCGAAGCGTTGGTGTATGTCCGGGCGAAAAGTCCGGATCATCTGCCGCAGATCAAAGAGCGGCTTGAAAAGCGTCTCAAGGAACAGTATCCGGACGCGATGTTTCATTTCGAAATGTCGGGTAATATCTTCGATATGATCTTCTCCGAGACCGAACCTCCGTTGGTCGCCCGGCTGAAACCGACCAACGGGCGGGCGCCCGATCCGGATAAACTGAACGCGCTGCTGGGGAACTGAGCCGCGCCCTGCCCGACATTTATATCGAACCGGCCGTCTGGCAGGAACACGTGTTGTTCGTGGTGAAACCCCGCGTCATGGCACTGTACGGCATCGATTACAACACGGTTTTCAGCGCGCTGAAGAAAGCCACGAACCAAAACCGACTCTTTACGATCAACGAAGGGACTTTCTCGATCCCGGTGGTCAGCGGCAACCGGTCGCAATTGTCGGCGGATATTCTGGAAACGAAAGTGACCAACGGCGCCGGCGTCGACATCCCGCTCTCGATGCTGGTCGGCGAGACCCGAAGCCGCGATTTGAAAAACATCATCTCCGGTACCGAAGGCGATTTCTATCCGGTGAATATCGAAGCTTCGGATCGGCAGATTCCGCAGTTGATGAGTACGATCCGCGCCGTGGTACAGCAGAATGACGATTTCGACGTCGGTTTCTCGGGGAGTTACTTTTCGAACCGGACGATGATCGGCGAACTGATCGTCGTGCTGACCGTCGCTTTCCTGCTGTTGTTTTTATCCTGGCTGCGCAATTCGAATCGCTGGTTCAGCCGCTGATCATCCTGTCCGAGATTCTGGTGGATATATTCGGCGCCCTGCTGATACTGTGGCTGCTCGGCGCCAGCATCAACCTAATGTCGCTGATCGGACTCGTAGTGATGTGCGGCGTTGTGATCAACGACTCGATCCTAAAAGTCGATACGATCAACAAACTGCGTAAGAACGGATATTCGTTGATCCGCGCGATCATGGAGGGCGGTTCGCGGCGCATCAAGCCGATCGTGATGACGAGTCTGACGACGATCCTTGCGGTGCTGCCGTTCTTGTACCGCGGCGACATGGGTTCCGACCTGCAGTATCCGCTGTCGTTGACCCTGATCAGCGGAATGATAGTCGGCACGGTGGTCAGCGTATTCTATGTTCCGGTGTTCTATTACACGATTTATAAAAGCAAGAAGAAACGATGACGGATTCCGGTGGAAATATTTTTTCGCGGATACCGTCCTATTCCGTCATTCTGATCATGATCGTGATGGTCGTGATCGGCGCCGGGATCATGCCGTTGCTCAATATCCAATATACGCCTTCCTCGAAGCAGAATAGCCTGAACGTCAACTTCCGATGGAACGGGGCGTCGGCCCGGGTGATCGAAACCGAGGTGACGTCGAAAATCGAAGGTGTGCTGGCGGCCGTCAAAGGGGTCGATCACGTCAGCTCGGTGTCTTACCGGGAGGGAGGCAGCGTCAGCGTATCGTTCAAAAAAAAAATGTCAACGTCGATGTACTCCGATTCGAGATCGCGTCGCTGATGAGGCAAATTTATCCGAAATTACCCGAGGGCGTCTCCTACCCTTCGCTGTCGTCCGCCCCGTCCGGAGAACAGCCTTCTCCCGGTGCTGATCTACACGTTGAACGCGGGCGTCCCCAGTCAGCAGATCCAGCAGTATGCCGAAGAGAACATCGTCAAGGAACTGGCCCGGATCAAAGGGGTTGGCAACATCGGTTTTTCAGGAGCTACGCCTTTCTATGTCGAAGTTTGTTTCGACCCGGATAAATTGGATAATTTCGATTTCGATCGACGAGCTGCACAACGGAATCAGTGCGGGGTTGGAACGCCAGGATATCGTCGGCAACATCGTCCAAGAAGACCGGCAGGGGAAGTGAACGAAATCACCGTGATGCTCGGCAGCGGCGGCAGCCGGGTCGATTTCGAGTCGATTCCGATCAAAAATATCGACGGTACGATCGTATCGTTGGGCGATCTGGCTTCGGTGGCCTACAAAGAGCAGTTGCCGGCTTTCTATTTCAGAATCAACGGATTGAATACGATCAACCTGTCGGTGACTCCCGAAAAATACGTCAACACGATCGATCTGTCCAAACGGGTCAGGGAGCGGATGGAACAATTGGGACGAACTTTCCCTGACGGATATTCGGCGACGCTCAGCTACGATTCGTCGGACTATATCAAGGGCGAGTTGCGCAAGATCGTGTTCCGGACGGTGCTTTCGGTGATTATTCTGCTGTTGTTCGTTTTTCTGGTCAGCAGGAAACTACGCTACCTGTTCATCATCGTGGTAACGCTGGCGGCGAATATTTTCATCGCGTTCATTTTCTATTATTTTCTGAATCTGGAGATTCACCTCTACTCGCTGGCGGGAATTACCGTGTCGTTGGGGATTATCATCGACACTTCGATTATCATGATCGACCATTACGGCTATTACCGCGACCGGAAGGCGTTTATCGCCATTCTTGCGGCCGTGATGACTACGGTCGGTTCGCTCGCCATCGTATTTTTCTTCCCGAACAGCAGCGGGTGAACCTGGTCGATTTCTCGGCCGTGATGATCGTCAACCTGATGATCTCAATCGTCGTGGCGCTGATTTTCGTGCCGGCGTTGATGGACAAACTGCCGATCGCTCCGCGCAAGCGTAAAAACACCCGGCGGAAGATGAGGCGATTGCTGAGGTTCAACCGTATTTACGGGAGATACATTCTGTTCGGCAAACGACATAAATGGATCTTTATCGTCGTCATGATCTTGGGATTCGGGTTGCCGGTTCACCTGCTGCCCGAGCGGATCAAGACCGACCCGAATCAAGAAGACAAGTGGTGGCCGAAGACATATAACAAGACGATCGGCAGCGTATGGTATCAGGAAAACATGAAGTCGATCGTCGAGAAGTCGCTCGGCAGGGAGCCTGCGGTTCTTTATGAAGAACATGTCGGGAGGAAATTATTACCGGGAGCCGCAGCGGACGACGCTGAGCATCCGAGCGGCGATGCCGGAAGGATGTACCGTGCAGCAGCCAACGATATCATGAAGATGATGGAAAACTTCCTGAGCCAGTTCGACGAGATCGACATGTTCAAGACGAGTATTTACGGGTACAACGACGGTTCGATCGAAGTTACGTTTAAGAAAGATGCGGAGCATACCGGTTTTCCTCTTTTCCTGAAAAATACGGTAATCAGCCAGGCCATCAACTACGGCGGAGCTACGTGGGGAGTCTACGGGATCGACCAGAACGGGTTCAACAATAACGTCTATTCGGGCTATAAGTCGCACCGGATCACGCTCACCGGCTACAATTACGATCAGTTGTACCGTTATGCGGAGGACGTCGTAAAGCAGATATCGAAAAACAAGCGCGTGGGCGATCCGGGGATTTACGGGCAGGTCAGATGGGGCAACAACCTGTCGCGTAACGAGTTTTACATCGCCTTCCATCCCGACCGGATCGCGCTGAACGGCATCGACCTGTACAGCCTGTACAATTCGATGCGGCAAAAGCTGTACAACGGGAACGTCGGTTCCTATTTCGACGGGAGTCCAGCCTGCCTGTGGCGTTGGTGTCTTCGCAGCGCGACCGTTTCGACGTATGGCGTCTGTCTAACGAATACCTGCGGGTGAACGGGCAGAACGCGCGGTTTTCCGAGTTCGGCGATATCGCCAAACGGCGCACCGGAAACGACATTTACAAGGATAACCAGCAGTACCGGCTGATCGTTGCCTATGATTTCGTCGGGCCGTACGAACTGGCCGAGAAGACGACCCGCACGGAAGTGGAACGTTTGAACGAGGAGGTGCTTCCGATCGGCTTTAAGGCCGAGACGGACAGTTACAACTGGGGCGGCGGCGGACCGGCGCCAATCGCCAGTATTGGTTGATCCTGCTGGTGATCACGATCATCTATTTCTGCTGCGCGGTGCTTTTCGAGTCGCTGACCGAACCGCTGATTATTCTGTCGCTGATCCCGATTTCGTTTATCGGGGTGTTCCTGACGTTCGGGATTACGGGATATACGTTCGACCAGGGCGGTTTCGCCGCTTTCGTACTGCTGTGCGGAACCGTCGTGAACGCCGGGATCTATATCATCAACCATTACAACCTGACCTGCAAGGTCGGGAACGGAGAGTCTCGATGCATAATTTCCTGAAAGCGTACAATCATAAGATCATTCCCATTTCGCTGACGATCCTCTCGTCGGTGCTGGGATTGATTCCGTTCCTTTACGACGGCGAGTCCGAAGTATTCTGGTTCGCCTTCGCCGTCGGCACGATGGGCGGCATGTTGTTCTCGGTGATCGCGCTGGCATTCTTCCTGCCGTTGTTCGTTCCGGTCGGCCGCAGGCAGCGGCGCAAGCGGCGTAAAAAGGCCGCTACCGCTGCTTGACGAGTTCCGTGATCTCCCGTCCGAAAACTGCTTCGGTTTCCGGTTGCGCGATGTTTTTGGGGGATAATCTATGTAGATAATCCGTATCTTACGTCTTGTTATCGAGACTGTCGTTTGAGGTGGTAGACGATCAGTACGGGATTGTCGTTTTCGCTGATTTTCGCGGCGATTCGTTGCAGTTCGTCGCTTTGCCTTCCGTTGTTTTTTTGCAGATGGTTTCGGCGTTGTCGCGAAAACTCGACGGAGTCATGACCGAGACGAAATAGTCGTCCGCTCCGTAGCAAGCCGTGTGCGGAATGAATGGAAAGCCGTTCAGTCGTTCCGCATTGTAACCGTCGGCTACGTAGGTTCCTCGCTTAGCCTGCTTATCCCACAAAATCGATCCGCCGAGGTATTCGAACAGGATATACCGGTCGTTTTCGACCAGCCCGCGGATATACCGGAAATTCCGTTCGGCGGCCCGTTGCCTGATCTCTTCGAAATCGGTCTCCTTCTTTCCCGGCTTATAACTTTTCCCTTCGTTGAAATAGGTGATAACGTAGCAAGGCTCCCACGTGCCGTTCCGGTATCGAAGGATGGTATCGCTCAGCGGCAGCATCACGTGGTATGCATCGCCGTCGCGGCCGACCGGATTGGACGAATAGGAACTGTTGCCATGCCAAGTCAGTCGGGTTTTGCGGTACGAGCCTTCTGTTTTTTCAGGTTTGCCGGGTAGGTGGCGAGTAGGTTATTATTAGTAGAATTGACGCCATAACAAGCTATTACGGTGTTCGAATCGATTGAATAAAGTCGTTTGACATTGTGTAGCGTTGGCTCCATGTTCGTTTCGGAGTTCGGTACGTAGTTACCGTCAATGCCATAATGGAAAATTTTTCGTTTACCCGGATCTACAAGGATGACTTGTTTGAGTTGTGGATCGAAGTACCAAGCCGATAATCCGAGATATTCACCAGGGACCACGGCCAATTCGGCCGATTCGATTCAGGTATTTTCCCAAACTATCGAAAACGAGAATTTCGGATGAAGATCCGACACCCGATGAGGTAACGAAAATTTTCTGTCATGGTATCTTATGTCGGTAATATTGCTCAGTAGGCTATTGTCTCCGGTTTCAAGAGGGATAAAGTCGTAGGACACTATCAGCGAGTCGAGTTGTTCTATGGTTCTCTGAGTTACGTTTGTTCTGGAAATCAGTTCGCCGTTGTACGCAGTCAATTTATCGGACGAGGTGCATCCTGTTTGGAGTAGGATCAGTGTATAAAATAAAGAAACTGTTTTATGTTTTAAGTTCATAGTTACGATTTATTTGGACGAAAAGAAGCCGCTGGAACACGTTCCGGCAGCCTTTAATTCATTATTAATAGTTCTTTAGTCCATCATTAATAATGGTGTATCTTCTTTGGGACTCATCGCAGCAACTTCCATAACTTATCTGGCAGATGACCTCTTTATAAGAAACGGTATACGTCATGCCTTTTCGATATTGACTGTTGTATAAAGTTCCTTTTGAATATATCAACATACCATCTTTCTCACATCGTCTGGTATCTGTTTTGACATTAGGATCTTCAGCTAAAATTGAATCATCGGCATAACCAGGGCCGCATACTCCTCCTGATTCCCCTCCGGAAAGCGCTTCGACGTTTGCTGTTAATAAATTGGATGTTACACTGGCATTTTTCAGCCACAAAGATGTGGTTACGGCACCTGTCAATAACAGGATACTCGTCAAAATCAATCGTTTTTCATGATTTTTGAAATTTAAATAAGTTAATACACTACTGTCCAAAGAAATTACCCCATAGGTTCAGTTGATCTGAATCGGAATCATTCATCGGACGTTTTGGTTTAATAAACAGTTCGCCTAAAAGCTTCCTCTCAAAGAGTACTTTGCCGACTACGGACGATAAAATATAAAGTTCCTGATCAATATGAAACATCTTTCTGGCAATGGCAAGCAGCAGGTAATCGCAGATGTCAATCCATATCTGCGAGTATACTGCATTCTGGCTGGGTCCCCGTAGAACGCCTTGATGTTCAGATGTTGCTTGATCCATTTGAAGAAACATTCCACTTGCCAACGTTCCCTATAAAGTTCAGCAATGGTCAGGTAGGAATGTGTGAAGTCATTGGTCAGGAACCGATAGACATTTCCCGTGGCATAATCCTCATACACAACCATACGGAGTGTATCCGGATACCATCGGGAGGTTTTCAGTCCCGTCAGCCTGATAGTGGAATCGCTAACAACTCCTGTACTTTTATCAACCGGATGCTCTTCTACCACCTCATACTTCATGTTGTCCTTGGCCCTGGTGACAAAGAAAGCCCGCTGGCGATGAAAGTGGAGGAACAACTGCTTGAAATCCACATATCCCTTGTCCATGAGGTAGTAATTACCAGGCTCCACGGGTACGAGGCTCATTGCTTTGGAGTCATGGACCGCGGCTTCCGTCAGATAAATAAATGTGGGAATCGTTCCCCAAAAATCCAGCAGAGTCTGCATCTTTACACCACCTTTATCATGATGAAGTCTTGCCCATGGACAGAGTTGCAGGCAAAGTTTCATCGTACTGCTGTCGAAGGCATAGACGATTCCGTCCACGTCGAGTCTGGAAGGCTCATGGCGGTACAGGTATCTCGCTTGTGCAATCAATATCTGACCGAAGTCGTGATAGATGCGCCAGTCCTTGGTCCCGTTGATATGTGCCAAAGTCGAGCGTTGGATATATTTGATTCCGGACGAGTACAACTTGAAGGACAGGGCAACCAGCGTTGCATCAATGCTGCGCAGGCTATCCTGGCCGGTGAACTGGGCAAAACTCATCACCATGAACTGGTCTCTGCATTTGAACTCGATGGCATGTCGGTTGCCATTGTATCTCTTTACGCATTTGTCAAACTCATATCTCGGTATGAGCGACATTATCTGAGCGAATACGGTCTTTCCCTGATTCATGATTTCTATCTCTTGCAATACTATTTGCAAAAGTATAAAATCAAATCCCGGAAAAATTTTATTCGCGTAATGCATTAATATAAACTAATTTAAATCATGTCTGAGAAAATTTCTTTGGACAGTAGTGAAGTTAATAAATGAATTAATTTATCCTCTCCTTGGAATTGGATCGGATGGTTTATTTTTTTATAGTCTGGTATTTACATGACTTGCCATTAGAGGTTATCCCCTCGATAGCGATATCGTATTGCTGGTTTTTATGATCGTTTGAGTAGAATTCGATTTGGGCAGTGCCGTCCGGGCCGATTTGCAGATAAGGGTTCCAGTACAGCGTAGTACGGATATCGGGTTTTTCGTCGGCGATCTTTTCGGGTGTGTCGTATATCGGACTGTAAAATTCCACGCTTTCGGCATAACCGATCGTGCGATACATTTTAATCTCAGAGCCGACCGTCGAAACACCTTCTTTTAAAATTATCTCTATATGATTTTGACATTCGCCGCTACCGGATAAAGACATTATTTCTGTTGTCCTTACATTGCTGATATACAAAACGTCATCAATTATATAGTGAGCTAAATCGCTTATAGAACAACTCGTCCCATTAAGCGATAAAGTAACAGGAGCATAAAGTTTACTGAAATCAACTTTGGGATCTAATGGATTTGGCAACCCTCTTTTTTTTACAAACAAACCTCCCCCCACCCTTACCACTCCCGGCAAGAACATCATGTAGTTATACAGGGACATTGGTTTGTACTTAGCGAGCGCGGTTGTATCGTATAGCGTACCGTAACTGTTCGCCTTTGGTTTTCTAGGGTCCCACAGCCCTTACGACTGCCCCGGGGAGTTCGTATACCTTTTCTCCGTTCAAATCGAGAAGACCTTTTTTTCGTATTTTCGAGATAGCGGTTCATTGCGTTTTTTCCGTTTCCGGTTCGAAAGGATTCTTTCTCAGGAAGGCAGGTCTCGGATAGGATTCTTCGATGGCAACCGCCTGCACGGGCTTTCCCTCCTGGTCTTCGCCGTCACCATGAACAGGGTGGTGTCCCGGAAGTCGAGCCCGTCGATCAGGAAGTTTCCCCGTTCGTCTGCGACCGCGGTTCCGAACACGTTTTCTCTGTTAAGGGCTACGGCGGTCACCCTGGCCTGCGGCGCATCCTTTCCCATCATTCCGGTCACGTGTCCTGCGATGAACTGCCCGTGCTCGCAAAACCGCTCAGGCCTGAACGCGGCGGTGTCGGCGATCTTCGCGAAGTCGAACCTTCTCCATCCGCGCGTACGCATGAGCAGATCCCTGTGATGCCTGGTCGCAGGGGATTCGTCGCGGAAGTAATACCCCGGATTGCGGACATATCCTCGTATGTCGGAAGTCATCAGCAGGTTCGCGCGAATGTCCTCTCCGAGCGAATCGGTCGCGACGGTTTTCCTGTCCGTCACGCTGACCGAGCAGTCTGCCCCCAGCGGCGTCGAGTCAGCCGCAGTCAGCCTGATCCGGATAACGACCTTCTGCCTGGGCTCGTAGCGCGGTTTGTCGGAGGCCGCCTCCCACCTTTCCCGGTCGTGCGGATGGGCCACGAACAGGATTCGCTCGCTGCGCGTCCTGAGCGAGCTGTCGATCAGCACGAGGTGGAGTATTCCCTCGGGTATCGAATCGGTCTTCCACCGTCCGGTCGGATTCATCGGGTTCAGGTTTTGTATTCCGATGCATTTTCCACGGACGTGCGCGACGACGGTCATGGGTTCGAACTCCTTGTCCGGATCTCGGTTTACCCGGTAACGGACTTCGTCCGGGGTCTGCACGGCCGCGAGCGCATACCCGTCGTCGTCGACTTCAGGGAGGCTCTACGCGCAGCGTATCCCCCGTGCGCGCCGCCACGGTCGCAACGTAGCGTTCCCCTGTCTTCGGGATGATCAGAAACGATCCCATTCCGTCGTGCTCGCTGGCGAAGCGGGCGACGGTATCCCCGTCCTTAGTCGTTACGACGCCTTCGACCTCGGCCGTGCGTGCGTCCGATCGTTCGGCCCTGAAAGCGACGATCTGCGGCACGCCGGGCACGAGGTCTCCCCTTCAGGCATAAACTTTACGGCCACGCGCACGGAGTCCTCGGGAAAGAAGAACTCTTTTTTGAAGAAGAGCTCGCCCTGGTCTATCGCGGTGCTTACGTACCCTCCTTGCCGTATGGAATCGGGCGGCAGGTCTACGAATACGGCTCCTGTTACGGTGGTTTTCTGCTGCGCTCCGGATATTCGTTTGCCATTGCGGTCGAACACCTCGAACCGGACGTTTACGTCCGGATAGGGTTCGCTGTCCGGGCCGGTGAATCGCACGATGGCCTGGGGGTTCCGTTTTTTGGATCGGTGTATGTTACCGCGGCGTTTACGCGTCCGGATAGGGAGTTTCCGATGCGGATGTTTCTTTGGAAGAAGAATGCGGGGTCGAAGTTCGTCATCCATCCGGTGTATGCCCGGGCGTATAATCCCCCTGCGGGGAATACGTGTGGAATCTCGAAGTTGTTGGCGAAACCGCACGAATCCCTATATTTTCTTTGCGAGCACGGTTTTTCCTTTCCGGTCTACGATGTCTACGTATATGAAGTTGGACAGGGTGTCCGTCCTGTGCTCGGTCGCATCCACGAGGTATGCCTTGAACCAAATTTTGTCTCCGGCCCCGTAGTAGGGTTTGTCCAGATGAAGCCACAACTTCTCCCTGATGGCGGGCACGCTCCGCCTGGAGAAAATCGACGATACGAAACGGAATCTCTGTCGGATCGGCGGCCCGCAACGAAAACAGCGGAAAGATAACGAGTATTAAAAATAAGTGAAGAATTGTTTTCATATTATATATGTTGTTTTAATAATTGAGATGAAAGGTAATGAATATTATCGTATTGTGCAATACGATATTGTGCTTTTCGAAACATTTTATGGGAATAAACAAAAAAGCCTGCATGAATCGCACATGCAGGCCCTGTTCCCGAACAGATAAACTATCGGCGGACGTTATAAGCCGGGTTAAAGCAGTTGGAATTTGTAGAGTTTTTGCGCCGTCGTCGGCGATGCTGACGCCGTAGACGACATTCTCGTCTTCTTGATAATAGATTTTGGTCAACGGTTTGTCCGATTCGTAGCAGGCGACCGGATTGCCGTTCCAGTCGAAGACCATCAGGTAGTCGCAGTCGTCGACGCCGGCCCGGTGTTTCTCAATGGATTTACCCGAATAGATGGCGCAGAAACGGTCGTTCCCCGCCGATACGTCGTAAAATCCGTTTTTGTTGGTGCGGCGTATGCTGACTACCTCGCCTTCGATCACGACGTCCGCATAATGGAAATCGAGGTTGCATACGTTGACGATCGAGTCGTTGCGGATTGCGCTGATGTCGATCAGCCCGCCGTTGTAGTTGACGTAGACGAGGTGCCGGTGGTCGGGGCTGATGGCGAGCCGACCGCTGAGACAGATCCTGCTTTTGATGTGGTTGTCCAGTTTCCGGTACTCTTCCCGCACCGGGTATTCGCCGAAAAACCTCACGCTGCTGTCGGCCGTATTATAATACAGGTACATTCCGCCGTCGACACATCCCGTGAAGATAACGCACCGGTCACCCCCGACGGCTGACGAATAAGGGCCGTATTTTTTTCGGTAAAAGGGAAAAACGAGATGCAGAGTCGCTGTTTGCCGGAATTTCGATCAGGAATCGCTTGTTGCTTTCGACGGCCGTAATTTTCCCGTCTCCGGATGGAGAGAAAGCCGACATTTGCAGGACTTCGCCCGGCCCGTTGCCTTTCCGCAGCAGCACTTTCCGAGTGTTGTCCCTCAGATCGACCGAAATAACGACGTCCTTCGACCCCTGACACTGTACGAAAACCACCGAATCCCGTACGGCGATGGCTTTCGGCAGGAAAGCCTCGCTGCTATCCAAATCGAGCACTTCGGTTCCTGTAATCGGCATGACGGAACCGAAATACTCGACGGGGCTTCCCGGAAGCCTTTATCGTTTTGACAGGCGGAAAATAAGGATGCGCACAGACCGGCGCAGACGAAGGTACGCAGGGTGATCATTTGTTTCGCATGCCTTCAATGAGATCCCCGTCATGTCCTCCTGTCCCATATATTACGCAATAACCAGACACATTTTCACATTCTCCGGAACCACCGCTCTCCGAATCGGCCAAAGCCTCTATATTTTTATGGAGCAGATTAACTGTTTCCGTGCTCTCATCCGACGAAAAAACGAAATAGGATACGACGGATACTACTAAGAACAAACTAACGATAGCTAAATACCAAGTTTTTTCATTTTTTTATTAAAATTGCACTACAAAAGTGCCTAAGACTCTGATCTTTTTTATTCCTTTTTTGTTCCTTTTTTTATGCCGTTCGGAATTTATATTATTACATTTGTCCTCACAGATATTATCTAATAACTTAAATATATGAAAATAAGGTTAAGAATAAGTTTAGTCGTGGCTATTATTGCCGTTGTGGGATTACTGTACCTGCAATATGTTTGGATTCAAAAGTTGTATTTGTCTGAACAAAAGCGTATTCGGATTACAGCTATTTCTGAGTTGGATGTTGTGATGGCTGATGAACTTATAAATAGTAGTCTCGAATGGCAAAAACGGTATTTTGACAGAGGTGAAATTCCTCCGCGCTCTACAATTTCTTATGACATTGAGGGTTTGGAAGTCGTTGTAATTCGAGAAGGTTTTCCTAAGATTAAGAAAAAGTATGAGTCAAAAAGAGGAATATCTGCGTTTTCAGAGGTGGAGTTTGGCTAGATATAATATCAGCGGAATAAATCTTTCCCGATTGGATTCTGTTTATGCAAAACATTTGGCAAAGTACGATATCAAACTGCCGTATGTTATCGAAAAGATAGACTGTGCGACGCAGAAGCCTATCGGGGCGACTGTCAGTCGGGAGGTCAGCAAGAATTACGGGCTCGTGACCGATTCGCTGCCGTTGGGGATCGACGGCAAGGCCGCGCTGGTCGTCCGTTTCGACAATTCGTATTCGGCGATGTTCCGCCATATGCAGCGTTTTCTGGTGTCGTCCATCGAGATCGTCGTAATTCTCATCCTGATCCTGTACTTCTTGATCTATACGATATTTTATCAGAAACGGGTGTCCGAACAACTCAAGAACATGTCGCACGAGATGAGGAATCCGATCGCGTTCTTACAGCGGGTGCTGGATTCACTGCCCGATGCCCAGCGGCGGAGCAGGCTCGTGAAGGTCGGCAATTCAAAATCACGCTGGCCAATCTAATGCTCGATAAGTTGTTGACGATCAAGAAAGCGAGAATCGACATACAGCCCGAAGAGTTCAGCGTCCGGCAGTTGCTCGACAACGTGATGATGCAGTACGAACTGATGCTGGAACCGACCGGCAAAATCAAGTTGGAGTACGAGACGACGCAGGAGTTGATCACTGCCGATAAACTGTGTTTTCTGAACGCGATCGTCAATCTGGTGGACAATGCGATCAAGTATTCGTCGGGAGAGCTCCCGACATATTCGTGCGGTGCTTCACGGCCGGCGATTATTTGTGCGTTTCGGTGACCGATCACGGCGTCGGCATTCCGAAGAAATACCTCAAACGGATCTTCCGGCGCGAGTTCCGCATCCCGAAAGGCAAGACGGTACGGTGCACCGGATTCGGTATCGGCCTGAGCTACATTAAGATGATTGCCAAAGCCCACAAAGGTAAGATCACGGTCAGCAGTATTTACAAAAAGGTAGTACCTTTACGCTATCGATACCCAAAAATAGATAAGGATTATGGATTCTCAAATTGCCAGTTATTCGTTATTGTATGCGGAAGACGACCAATGGTTGGCGGAACCGATTATCGCCAGTTTGCAAAAGGACGGGTATGAAGTGATCTATGCTCACGACGGTTTCGATGCGCTGGCCAAATACAGACGGTTGCATCCCGACATCATTTTGCTCGACATACGAATGCCCGGACTGGACGGATACGAGGTCGCCAAGGAAATCCGGAAGGAAGACCCCGGAGTGCCGATTTTGTTCCTGACCGTTCTGTCCGATCCGAAAGATGCGATCAAGGGATTGAGCGTCGGCGCAGACGATTACATCCGCAAGAGCGTTGCGGTGGAGGAAATTGAAAGCCCGTCTGATTTCGAAACTGCGGAACCAGCGTCCGAAGTTGAAACGGATTCTCGATATCACACCGCGCACGACGCTCAATACGATCAGTCACGAGATTACCATCGACGGCGCCGTTCACAAGCTCGACGCAGAAAGAATACGAGTTGATTTACCACTTCTGCCATCACATGAACGTGATTCACGAAAGACCGGCGTTGGAAGATCTGCTGTGGCCGGGAAATACGAACGGAAACAATTACCTGAATAAATGCATTTCGAGCGTCCGCGGGATTCTGCGCCGCGACGATGCGATCCAGATAATTACCTACAACCGGGCCGGCGTGATGTTTTGCATCAAGGATTCCGAAGAGACGGAGGAAAAGCAGGAAGGTTGTCTACAGGAGTGATCGGCTTGCGGATATAAAATAAACGATACGGACAACTGCGCGGTCGTCCGTATCGTTTATTTTAAATTATTTTTTCAAAGAGTTTCGTAGTGTGGGAATACGTTTCAAAATATGTCCGATAGAAAGGACCGATGTGATAATTCCAACCCTATAATGCCATAATCCTATTCGAGAGTTCGCCCCATTCATATTAAGCAAAACAATTCCCGTAACGGATACGAATAAAAATACGATAGATAGCGCCATCGTAACTCTGCTTTTTCTGCCTATCCCGTTTTTTACAACTCCTCTATACCAACTCCAATGTGTAATTATATGGAATATTACAGTTATAAGGAACAAAAACTTGTTAAAACGTGAAATACGGCCCAATTATGCCACACCTCGTGGCATTCCCGTGTCCGGCAATATGTAATCCTATTCCCGAACATGCAGACAGAGCGAATGTGAAAATTAGAATCCAATCTATTACAAAAAATCTTTTTTCATCTGTTTCCGGTTTATGCTATGTGACAAAGGTCGCCACTCCGATCGGACGCAGACGATAACAATTGTAAAGATCGAAGCCTAACGGCGATTTCTGATACGGGACAGGGAGACGGGGGTAATGCCGAGATAGGAGGCTATGTAATGTTGCGGAACCCGCTGAATGATATTCGGGTATTCCTTGAGCAATTCTTCATATCGTTGTTGCGGCGTGTTTTTGATCCGCGATAGGAATAGTTGCTGATAGGAGTGGAACCGGTCGATGAGCTTTTTCTTCATACGCTTGTCTCCACAGTGGGTTGTCTTTGATAATGGCGTAAAAATCATTCCTTTTTATCGCAGCGACTTCGGCAGGCTCAATGCTCTCCAGGTAGAAAAGGCTCGGCGTGCGCTTATACAGGCTATCAAACGAAGCGACAAAATCCCCCTCAAAAAAGAATTGAAAAGTAATGTCTTTCCCATCGTTATAGAAAAACAGCCGCAGACAACCTTTACGGATCAAATAGAGTTTATCCGCAACTTTGCCCTCCTCTAATAATATGGTTTTAGAGGGAATTGTCAACTGTTCTGCAACTGCGTAAAAATTAGACAGATAATCCGATGCCATAACTATTCCCTGTAATCCGTAGGTTTCATACCCAGATGTTGCTGCACGTAGCGGCTGAAATAGGCGGGCGACGAGAAGCCGAACATATCGGAAATCTGGACGAACGTCAATGATTTGTCGCGTAGCAGACGCGTGATGTCGAGGATCGTATAGCGGTTGATCCAGTAGTTGGCGGCATATCCGCTTACCTTTTTCGACACTTCCGACAGATATTTGGATGTAACGCACAGACGGTCGGCGTAATAGGTCACTTCCCGGTGCTCGCGGTACGTTCCTTCTTCCAGCATCTTAAGGAAACGGCTCATAACGGAAGCGTTCTGCGTGGAGATGTCGCTTTCGCCATAGATGCGGGCATGGAAATCGAAAAAGTCGAGGATAGCCGCCTGCATAGCATTAATCAATACCTCGCGGTAGAACCGGTGCTCCGTATCTTTGATGCGTAGCTCCAGCAAGTCGAAATCGCGGCGACACACGATTTGTTGCTCGGGAGTAAGGTGCATGACGGGATTGAGAAAGAGCGCCAACGAACCTTTTATTCCGTAATTGCTCTGCGGCGTACACAAATTTATGAAACCGGGAGTCGCATAGATTATCTTGCACCGGAAGTCGTCCGACGGTTCTATCTTCTCCAGCATCTTCCGCTTACGGACGATGGATACGTCTCCGGCATGCAGTTCAAAATCACGTCCGTTGAAACGATAACGGCACGTTCCTCCCAGACAGAGCAAATGAGCCAGATACTCCTTCTCGCAATCCGTCCTCACGATGCCGAGCCTGTCTGCGACGATTATATCTTTCTGATCTTCCATGCCCTATCCGTTTATCCTCAAATACAAAAATAGAAATAAATCCGAAATGAACTTGCAATCGTACGAACCACGACTGCAAGTCCTGTTGTTTTTAACACTATCCGACGGACTATCGTATGACATTGATCGTCCGCAACCAACTTTCCACTCCGTTTGTATCCTTTCCGGTGGTTCCGAATCCTTTCAGGTGTTCGGCGGCAGGGGTCAACTCCCTGATCCGCGCCAGCGTTTCATCGCGGTAGGTGGCTGCATAGGTGCAGAACGGCACGACGGTTTTCCCGCGGAAGTCGTAGCTCTCCGCGAACGTATTGATAATCATCGGGGCCGTCCACCACCAAACGGGACAACCGATGAATACGGTATCGTATTGTTCCCCAACTCTCCACTTTCGATTTGATGGCCGGGCGGGCGTCGGCTTCCTTTTTCGGCTTTCGCTACCTCGGTACAAGGCTTGTATTCGGCGGGATACGGTTTTTCGGGTTCGATGCGAAACAGCGTACCGCCGGTGAGCGAAGCGATGCGTTCGGCAACGTGCTGCGTATTGCCGCCCCAACTGAAATAGGCGACAAGCGTTTTTGTCGTTCTTCCGTTCGTGGCGACGGACTGAGCATTCGTCCCTGCACAAAGCAGTAGAGCGGCAAACAGTGTCATCAATTTCGTTTTCATATCCGTTCCGATAATCCAAGGTTTTTACCGAAAAATTCCGTCAGTTTGCCCACTGCTTGATTCACATATTCCGGTACATAGTAGGTCTTGATATGCGTCGCACCGGGGATAAGGAACAGTTCTTTGTGCTGCGTGCCGGTCGCCTTGCTGTAACATTGCTCGGTCATGTAAAACGTATCGGCGATGCTGCCGGCAATCATCAGCAAAGGTTGTTCGATCAGATACATTCCCTCGCTGGCATCGAACGCCATCAGGTCGATCAGACTGCTCTTGGTGTAACGGAACGTGGAGTTGGGATGCGCATGGCTTTGCAGGTAATATTCGTAGCCGTCGCGGTAGAGGTCGAAAGGCAATGCGGCCGCCTGTTCCGGCGTCACGCCGCTCATATCGCCGACGTATTCGATTTCGCCGCTTTCGGCTTCTTTTTGGCGGGCAGCGCAGGCATCGGCGAGTCTTTCCTGCACGCTATTTATCTGTGAGTCGAGAAACCCGTTACGGCGTACCAGTCCCGTGTTGAACATGCTGAGTGTAGCCACCGCTTTGAACCGTTTGTCGGTCTGCGCGGCTTTCAGCGTGTAGCCGCCACCGCCGCAGATGCCGAGGATACCCACCCGCTGCGGGTCTACGCCCGGATATTGCAGTAGGATGTCGGCGGCCCGGCGGATGTCCTCGATGCGGTTGGCCGGCTTGTCCGCGTTGCGCGGTTCGCCCTCGCTGGCTCCCTGATAGGCGGCGTCGAATGCCAGACAGATATAACCCTGTTCAGCCATGCGCTGGCTGTAAAGTCCTGCTACTTGTTCTTTAACGCCTCCGTTCGGATGCGCCACGACGAGGGCCGGATAACTTTTCGCCGGATCGTAGCCCGCAGGAGTATAGACGTTGGCGGCGATTTTCAGGCCGTTCAGGTCGTAAGTAATGGGATGAATATTTACCGCTCCCGCTTTATTCTCTGTAATGGCGTCGGCATACACCAAGCCGAACGGGTTGCTGTTGTGGCTCTCGAAATTCGACATATCGGCCGCAGCGAATGCTTTTGTTCTTTTCATAGTTTCCTGTGCGTTTAATGTGCCGGACAGCAGGCTCGCCATGCTCAGCACGCAGATACATACTTTTTCATTATTCTCCTTCGGTTTTTGGTTTCTCTATAATGGGTGAACCTCCGAATATATCGCTCATTTCGATCGTATCGAGTTCGGCGTCGATGGCCCCTACCTCTTCCGCAGACAAGCGTATATCCGTTGCGCCTATGTTCTCTTTCAGGCGACAGAGGCAACGCGTTCCGGGAATGGGAACGATCCACGAACGTTTGTTCATCATCCATGCCAGCGAGATCTGCGAGGCGGTGGCGCGGTGTTCGTCCGCCAACCGTTCGAGCAGGGCGAACAGCGGACGGTTCTTCACGAAACTTTCCCTGCGGTATTGCGGCATCGAGGCACGGTAGTCGGTTGTCGGGTCAAACGTAGTTTCGGCTGTATAACGGTTGCTCAACAATCCGTTGGCAAGCGGCGAGAATGCGACGAACCCCACGCCCAGGCTCTTCGAGTACGGGAAACAACGTTTCGTGTCGGCGGACCATCATCGAGTAGCGGTTTTTGTATCGCCGTTACGGGCAGACACGGTGGGCGCGGCGCAGGTATTCTTCGGTCGTTTCCGATATGCCCCAGTGCAGGATTTTTTTCCCTCCCGGATAAGGTCTGCCATTACTTCCGCCACTGCCTCCGGTTCGATAGCCGGGTCGATACGGTGTTGGTAATAAAGGTCGATACGGTCGGTGTGCAAACGGCGGAGAGACCCTTCGAGCGAACGACGAACGGCTACCGGACGCGAATCGGGGATCACGGCGTGCGTGCCGCTTGCTTCGGGACGGTCGAACGATATGCCGAATTTGGTGGCGATGACAACACGGTCGCGGAACGGACGCAGGGCCTCGCCAGCAACTCTTCGTTATCGTGCGGTCGGTCGGCCGTGCCATACGCCTCGGCGGTATCGAAGAAGGTGTAACCCATTTCCACGGCATCGGCAAGGAGTTCCATCATTTCCCGTTTGTCGGCGGGAGCGCCGTAGGCATGACTCATACCCATGCAGCCCAGACCGACGGCCGATATCCTCAATCCACTCAGTCCTAATGTTCTGTATTCCATATTTTCTATTATTTACGAAACGGTTGCCATTTAAGATAGGTCGCCGAACGCCAGAACCATTCCAGCGGGCCGTATTTGAAATAAGTGAGCCATATTCTACTGAATACGACTTGTACTATATAAAATGCAATTCCCAAACAAAATAATTCGGTAGCATGCCAACGGCCGAATATGGAGCCGAAACCCCAAAGCGAGAATATGATGGAGCCTATAATGCCTTGCGCTTCGTAATTTGTAAGTCCCATGCGCCCGTAAAGTCAATAGATTCAGGCATTTTCCTATACCTTTCATATGATACAGAATAACGAATCCCATCGTTATGGCTGCCGAAAAAGAACCATATTCACATCGTTCAACGTCATGCGGAAAAGCGCTGTCGCAGAGGGGTAATACCTTGCATGAAAGAGGGATGTTCTTGCGGCAGGGAGTCCGTTCATTCGACCGATAATCCACGCTCCGGCAGCAAACAATACGAATAGTGAGATGTTGCGGCGAGTGTGCAGGTGTACCGTCTCGAAAAAAGCGGATACGCCCGACGACGAGTCCCAAAATAAAGAGGGCAAAAGTCAGATAACCACGACCGCCCCAATTAAACTGGTAATTTAATGTCCGCATTCGACCATCCGTGAGGGTGCTTTTTGATGGTATTGGCAAGTGCCGGAGTTTCTTGTGCGACGTCGGCCATTTGACGCGGACGCTCGGCACGCACGCGTTCCGTTTCGGGAGCATTGGCAACTACGGTAGTTTCCCGAGGAGCCGCGATTTTATCGTAACCGAAAGATATCAACGAGCGCCTATCAGAATCAAGGATGCGACTACGATAAGTACTCTGGTCTTCAATGGATACAATAATACCAACACCAATCCGAATAGGGCATAAAGCGATAGGATATCTCCCGAATAAAATGCGCTCCCGACTACGCCTATCAAAAGAGTATTACCATACGCCAGATAAAACGCCGTCTGAAATCCACTCCTTTTCTCGCAGCACGATCCATTTTGTATGAAAAAAAAGCCATACCGAAAAGAAATGCGAAAATATTTATAAAACGTCCCATGAGTACGTTGCGGGTCAACCAACCGATCCACTCGTCTAAAACAGGGAAAGCAGGTTCGGTTGGCGTAAATGCACCGAAATTAAAAATGCTGTAATGTTGCTGCATGTGTACCAGTACCACACCGAGTAAGGCGAATCCTCGCAGGGCATCGATTACGGTAATACGATTGTCTTTTACTGTTTGGTTCTGTCCCATAAATATAGCTAATGCGAATTTCAATTATTTGTCTTTAATCACGTTGTCCATGTTCGACAATGCAAAGTTAGAGAAAAGCCTCAAACCGTAATTACAATAAATTCGGTTGGAACTACACTTATCTCGGTTTTTGTATCGTCCGATCCTGGACGATTGAATTTCAATGTAATTTACCGCAAAAATGCAATCCAAACCGTATTTTTATGCTGGTAACATATGTGAATATGCCTACATTTACACAACTGTAAAAACAAAATAATTAGCGTATGGACACAGTAAAATTGAACAATGGCGTCGAAATGCCGCAGATGGGTTACGGCGTCTATCAGGTATCGCCCGCCGAATGCGAACGTTGCGTAAGCGATGCATTGAAAGTGGGTTACCGGATGATCGACACGGCGCAGGCATACCACAACGAAGAAGGCGTAGGAAATGCCGTCGGCAAAAGCGGTATCGACCGCAAGGAGATTTTCCTCGTGTCGAAAGTGTGGATATCGAACTACGGGTATGAAAAAGCGAAAGCTTCCATCGACGAGAGCCTGCGTAAATTGCAAACGGACTATATCGACCTGATGCTCCTGCACCAGCCGTTCTGCGACCGTTACGGGGCATATCGCGCATTAGAAGAGGCATATAAGGATGGTAAACTACGTGCCATCGGCGTTTCAATTTCTATCCCGACCACTTTATCGACCTGGCCAGCAACGTGGAGATCGTGCCGGCGGTAAATCAAGTGGAAACGCACGTATTCGACCAACAGACCGAGCCGCAGAAAATCATGGAGGAGTTCGGTACGCGCATCATGTCGTGGGGACCGTTCGCCGAAGGTCGCAACGGTTTCTTTACGAATCCGCTGTTGGCCGGAATCGGCGGCAAATACGGCAAAAAGCGTAGCTCAGGTCGCCCTGCGCTGGCTTATCCAGCGCGGCGTAATTATCATTCCCAAATCGACCCACATCGAACGGATGCGGCAGAATATCGACATCTTCGATTTCGCGCTCTCCGATGAAGATATGGCGGCCATCGCCACGCTCGATACGGGCAGGAGCCTCTTCTTCGACCACCACGATGCGGAAACGACACGAATGTTTATGGGATGGAGGTAAAATGCGGAATCGTATGAAAAAGAACTTAGGAAATAAAACGGTACTGGCTCCCTTGCCGGTACTGATCGTGGCGACATACGACGAACAAGGTACGCCCAACGCTATGAATGTGGCATGGGGCGGTCAGTGCGGTTATCATCACGTTGCATTGAACCTCTCGTTGAATCATAAGACGACCGAAAACCTGAAACACACGAAGGCGTTCACATTGAGCATCGCTACCGTCGATACGCTGGTAATCTCCGATTATTTCGGTCTCGTGTCGGGGCGCAAGGAAAACAAGATCGAGAAGGCTGGTGTGCATGTTACCCGCAGCGAATTTGTCGATGCCCCTGTTATCGACGAATATCCCCTGACGCTCGAATGTAAGGTCATCGAAATGCGGGAAGCATTAGGTGAAATGCACGTCGTGGGCGAGGTCGTCAATATGCAGGCCGATGAGTCGATACTGGATGAACAAGGCAAAGTGGATTTGGGCAAATTGAGCCCCATCTCCTACGATTCCGCATCGCATTCCTATCGCGTACTCGGCGATATTGTCGGCAAGGCGTTTAAGAACGGAGACAAATTGTTTTGATAATACGTAATAAATGTGTATCACATAAACCGTTCGAGTTGTTTTTCGTCCAGATAATGATCTCGGCATCTTCAACCTCAGGATTTGTACTTTCGATCTTTCATTATCCATGTACGAATATTTTGGAGGTGTTTATGAAGGCTTCTCCTGTCGTTTGGGCTATAATTGGTTAAATGAGCGGCGTTACGGTTCTTTGCGTGTACCATTTGTTTTTTCGTTCCAGTCTGAAGGTAATATTTTGATGCCTGTGATCTTTGCAACAGTTATAGAATCAACGTTATATACTAAAATATATAGACACTTCACCTTTTTTATTAGCACTGTCCTGATTGTGAAGTTTTCAATAGGAAATCTTGGCTTGATTCTATCTATAATTGTTTAAATATCAAAGGATGAATATGAATGATTTGTGAGGTTTATTTTCAGATAGCGTGATATAAAACGAAAAAAGCGCGATTTTAAAATCGCGCTTTCTAACTATAAGAGTGTCATTTAGTCATTTAAGACCTATTTGCACATCAATACTCTTCTTCATTGAAGAGATTTATTTATATTGATTATCAACATATTATGTAACGATCAATGAAATTTGCGCAAACAAACCACCCCGTCTGAGACGGTCTGAGGCGATGGGAGGAAAAGGTGGGCAAACTTATTTACCTTCAATCAACACATTATTTAAATGCAAGCATCAATGCAGCACGAAGAGCTTCAGTTCGTTTCTCTTTGAATGTTTTAAAATCATTCCACTGCATTGTGCAGCATGCGTCAATATAGTTTTTTGCTCTTATAATCAGCAATCTTATTGGTATCATTACCAAAATGTTCTATAATCCATACATTTGGATCAGCGTCTTTTTCGTATGTTTTCAACACCCTCTAATAATTGTAGATTGAAAAGATAATTTTTTTCTTCAAGAAAATCAGGAGAAAAGAGCCGTATTTTTAGTAGTAAACTTAGCTTTTGGATATATATGGTCAATGTGGAATTGGGAGTTTTTATAATCCAGGTGTGGATATAGTACTTGTAGAACAGGTAATATCGCAGGATTGCCATATTGCAATGTAAGCAAATCTTCCACATCGTCAACAGTTACCTTTAATGCTTTATTGGCATCCATCTTCGCCATTCTAACATTAAATTCCGAGAAATTCTTCACACCATTTATTCCTTCTAGCACATAGCTAAGTTTTCTATCCAATGAAGTGGTAAAGTATGAAGTAATCTGAGCTGTTCTGACAAACTTAAACATCGCCTCTTTATCAACATTGCCAAGTTTGTTATATAGTATGTCATTCCTATATAGGTACAACGCAATAACGGAAATGATGTAACCGGATGCCAATTGTCCAGAATACCCAAAATCTTCTACAATACGTACTGCATCTGTAATAGACGTGACTATTTTCTCCCAATTTTGTTCAATTGAGTGAATATTAGTTTTGTTGAAATTCCGCAGATTAAATATGTGGTTTGCGCCAATTAGCAACAAACTGGTTTTCAATATTTGATCTCTACCGAAGCAACCGAATCCTGTAGCCCTAAACTTATCAACATATACATTCATTTCTCCTCTTATATCTGACGAAAATTTGCAGTCAAAATTGACATAAGCAAGTCTGAGTAAGACAATTTTGTACCTCCGCTATTAACCCTAATGAATATTTTTAAGACTTTATCAAGATTCTTTTCTGTTTCCTCAAAATAAGAAATCAATCGTTCTGTACATATCACATTCTTAAGTTTCTCCAATATATCTGCCTCCATATCGTCCAATTCATTCTCCCTACAATACCTATTTAGACTTTGTAGATTAAGAATGTCACCAACTTTAAACCAGAAATTATTTTTATCCGGAGAAAGGTATTTGAGTGGGATTTTTAAATTCAAATTGATAGCAGTCTTCAGTGTCTTCCTCACTGGGCTGATATCTTAAATTGAATATAGCTTCTTTAATTCAAAAGCATTTGGATTATCCCACCAACCTTTTGGATTTTTCAGAGTTCGGGAACCTTTTAATCCAATATACAATGAAGTTAATCGCTGCTGACCATCAAGGACAATATTTAAGTCATTAGAGTTAACCTTTGCAATATCAATTTTTTCATTATGAGGATTTCTAACATCATAATCCTCTATGAATTGATATAGCTGAAAGTTTAATTTATCCGAGTCTGGTAAAAGCCGACTTATCTGTTTCCACATCAGTTTTTCTTAATTTCCAAAACAAGAAAGAACCTATTGGATAATTCCTTAATATAGAGTCAAATAGTTGTTCTATTTTCTTTTCTGCGGCCCGATCTAGCCAAACATATTCTCTTTGAATGTCACGAAGGAAGTAACTAACATTTATTTCTTCAATAACTTCCTTAATTGTAATATCCTTAAATTGTCCCATATACTTTTGTTTAGTGAAACAAAAGTATAAAAGAAATCCGATTTATCGAATATAATTCCCTATATTTGCACTATTCAATCGGGATATAATATGAAACTTAATAGAATAAAAGCAGTATTGGCAGCAAAAGGTATTTCACAGACATGGCTGGCAAAGCAACTTGGTAAAAGTTTCAGCATGGTCAATGCTTATGCCTGCAATAGGATTCAGCCTAATCTGGAGACTCTTCAGCAAATAGCTGTTATCCTACAGGTGGATTTAAAAAGACTTGATAACAGATAAGAACGAACGATAGACGAGGAATAATACAATGGTAATGAACAGCATGCAAAACATAAGTGATTCTATTGTCATAAATATTGCCGAACGCATTGAACGACTAATTACTGATGCACGTCAATGTTGCTCGGACAGTCAGTCTCGCTGAAGTCATCACCAAATATGAAATAGGACATGTCATTGTAAGTGTTGTCCAGGAAGGAGAGGTGCGTGCTACATATGGCAAGCAATTATTAAAAGGTGTATCAAAGATATTGACAGAACGATTAGGGGATGGCTGGTCTGTGGACACTTTGGAAAAATGCAGGAAATTCTATCATGCCTATTCAAAATCCGCAACACTGTCGCGGAAATTCCCCGATGCAATAACATCTGGTGAGAATTTTGACAATTCTGAAAAATCCGCAACACTATTGCGGAAATTGGGGAAATTGCCAGAGACATACCCGTTTACGCTCTCATGGTCTCACTATCTGATTTTAATGCGCATTGAGTCTGACGAAGAACGTCGTTTTTATGAAATTGAAGCACAGAAGCAAAACTGGAGTGTCCGCCAGCTACAACGGCAATACAGTTCAAGCATATGAACGGTTAGCCCTGAGCCGTAATAAAGACGAAGTCATGCGATTGGCTCAGGAAGGACATACAATCAACAAGCCTGTCGACATTCTGAAAAAAAAATCCACTCACGCTTGAATTTCTCGGACTTAAACCTGATGTGGCATATTCCGAAACTAGATTGGAGAATGCGATTATCAGTAAAATGCAGCACTTCCTGCTTGAACTTGGCAAAGGATTTCTATTCGAAGCCCGCCAAAAGCGGTTTACATTTGATGAGGATGATTTCTTTGTGGATCTTGTATTCTATAATCGATTGTTGCAATGTTATGTCCTGATAGATTTGAAAGTAGGCAAACTCACACATCAGGATTTAGGGCAGATGCAGATGTATGTCAACTATTACGACCGCTATGTCAAACAAGACTTTGAAAAAACCGACAGTCGGTATTCTATTATGCAAAGAAAAGAAAGATGCACTGGTAGAATTGACTCTGCCAAAGGATTCCAATATCTATGCCCAGCAATATGCCCTGTATTTGCCGGACAAGAAGCTACTCCAGAACAAGCTACAAGAATGGTTGGAGGAACAGGAAGAATAAGATAAAAAGCCGTTATCAATAATAGAACTCACAGAATAAGTATTATGCCAGAACGAACAATAGCAAAGTCATTAAGTAAGGCTTATCACCAAGTAAGCATAGACAAGCAATCATTTGATTCGTTCAAGAAGCAACTTGAAATACTTTACAGGCAGATTGCCACAATTGATACAGAGGAGAAAATCAAAGGCGATTTAATGGATTTTCTCAAACTAACCTTTTATGGGCAGAACTATAAAGTTTCCCCAATGGTCGTATTGACTGCGCTATTCATCTAGGCAACAGCATAGAATCACCTGTAGGAGTAATCATAGAAGTAAAAATGCCAACAAATGCGTCAGAAATGATTACCAGAGATAATTTGAACAAAAAGGCATTGCAAGAACTGCTGCTGTACTATCTTCGCGAACGCGTAGAAAAGAAAAATATACAATTAAAGCAACTCATCGTGACAAATATCCATGAGTTCTTCATCTTTGACGCACAAGAATTTGAACGGGCCTTTTATTCGAACAAGAAGTTCTTGAAAAAATTCTCGGAGTTCAGCGAAGGTGTTCTAACATCAGACAAAACAAATTTCTTCTATAAGGAGATTGCAGCAGAGGCTATTGAATCTGTAAAAGACAGCCTTTCTTACACATGGTTTGATATTCGAAAGTATAAAACCACTTTAGATTCAGGTAATGACAAGCGGCTTATCGAGCTATATAAGATTTTCAGTCCTGAGCATTTGCTGAAAAAGCGTTCACGAAATGACAGCAATTCCCTTAATACAAAATTTTACAGTGAGTTACTCTATATCATCGGACTGGAAGAAATTGAGGATAAAGAAAGTCATAAACGCATTATTACGCGAAAAGAATGCCGGGAGCCGCAATCCTGCATCAATATTAGAAAATACAATTACGATTCTTGACAGCGAGGATTGCTTAGACGACATACCTAACCGTGCTACTTTCGGAAAAGACAAATCCGAACAACTTTTAATGTAGCATTGGAATTAACCATCAATTGGATAAACAGGATTCTATTTCTTAAATTATTGGAGGCACAGACTTGTCAAATATCACAAAGGCGACACTTCCTATGCATTTTACATCCTCAATTTATCCCTAATTATGACGAATTAAATAAGTTGTTTTTCCAAGTATTGGCAAAACGGCCATGTGATAGGAGAGGCGAAATTAACGATAAATTCGGTAAAATTCCCTATCTGAATAGTTCCTTGTTCGAAGTAACCGCATTGGAACGTAAAACAATTAAAATCAGCAATCTTGACAACAGTGAGTTGCCTCTTTACAGCAGCACAGTGCTTAAGGATGGTACAAAGCCACGTTACAAAAGTCTGCCGACATTACGTTACCTGCTGGAGTTTCTTGATGCCTACGATTTCGCAAGTGAAAGTTCTGCAGATGTACAGGAAACCGCAAAGACAATCATCAATGCCTCTGTTCTTGGTCTTATTTTTTGAAAAAAGATTAACGGTCACAAGGACGGCTCCGTATTTACCCCTGGGGCTGTAACGATGTATATGAGCAGGAAGCTATCCAAGCGACCGTTGTACGAAAATTCAATGAAGCAATGGGGTGGGATTGTCAGAATTACGAGGCATTAAAAGACAAGGATATTGACGATTACAGCAAGGCTAATGCCATTGTGGACTCAATTCGTATTTGCGATCCAGCCGTCGGCTCCGGACATTTCCTCGTGTCTGTACTCAACGAGATGCTCCGCACAAAATACGATCTTGGCATCCTCTTGGATTGTAACGGGAAACGCATCAAAAAGCAAGATTGGAACATCGAAATAGAGAATGACGAACTTATCGTTTCTGATTCAGACGGTGTTCTATTCGTCTATATTCCGGGTAATGATGAGACACAGCGCATACAAGAGGCACTCTTCAACGAAAAACGCAAAATTATCGAAAACTGCCTGTTCGGGTTGACCTTAATCCTAATGCGGTCAATATCTGCCGCCTTCGTCTTTGGATTGAGTTGTTGAAAAACGCCTATTATACAAAAAGAAAGCGGTTATTCGGAACTGGAGACTCTGCCTAATATTGACATTAATATTAAAGTTGGAAACTCTCTCGTTCATCGTTTTGACCTCAAACAGGATATATCGGAAATACTCAAGAAAAATAACATTTCCATAAGCCAGTACAAAGATGCTGTAACTAGTTACAAGAATGCTCATAGCAAAGATGAGAAGCGGGAACTTGAAGAAATGCTTTCAACAATCAAATCTAATTTGAGGACACAGATAAGCCAGAATGATCCGAAAGTTTTGCGTAAAACACAGCTAGAAAGAGAATTGAATAATTTGATTGCTCCTAAACTTTTGAAATTTCAAAAAAAGGAACAAAAGCAACAAGCAAAGCAGGAAAAAATACTGAGAATCAAGATAGGCAAATTAAATGATGAAATAGAAGAGATTCGGAATAATAAAATGTTTGTCGGAGACTTTCAGTGGCGTATTGAGTTCCCGGAAATATTGGATGAATTCGGACACTTTATCGGATTCGATTGTATAATCAGGGAATCCACCATACATACAATTACAGAAGATGGGAACTGAAGCAGATGCGCTTCAAAAAATGAGCTATGAGACTTATGAACGCACAGGGGACATCTATTGCCTGTTCTATGAAATGGGAATGGCGTTGTTAAAACAAGATGCTCTTATCATTCATCACATCAAATAAATGGATGAAAGCAGGTTATGGAAAATCCTTGCGTAACTATATTTCATCAAAGTATGACCCAATCCGTCTTATTGATTTTGCGAACAACAAAATATTTGACTCTGCAACCGTACTTGTTAATATTCTCTCTATTGTGAAAAGGGGAAATCAAAAAGAACTTATACATGTTCTGTTGAAGACAATTTTGACATTGAAAAATTGATCGATTATATCGAGACACATGCAACAATCGCCTCGTTCACTTCATCGGATTCTTGGGCTATTTTATCAGCAATGGAAAAATCCATAAAAGCTAAGATAGAAGCGGTAGGTAAGCCTTTGAAAGATTGGGATGTTCAAATAAATTATGGTATTAAAACAGGATGTAATGAAACTTTTATTATTGACTCAACTAAGCGCAATGAAATTCTAAATAATTGCACAACAGAAGAGGAACGGCAAAAAACTGATGAGATTATACGACCAATATTACGAGGACGGGACATTAAAAGATATAGCTATGAGTTTGCGGAACAGTATATTATCGCTACATTCCCTTCGCGACAATATAACATAGATGATTATCAGTCTCTTAAGTCTTATCTATTAAAACTTTTGGGCTTGAGAAACTGGAACAAACGGGCAAGAAGTATATTGTCAATGGAGAAACTGTAAAAGCGCGTAAAAAAACGAACAATAAATGGTTTGAAACACAGGATAGCATCAATTATTGGGACGAATTTTCTAAGCCAAAAATCGTGTGGGGAAATCTTAATACCAGCGGAAACTTTGCTATCGCTCCAGCGGGAATGTTTATCAATGCTCCTGCTTGTATGCTTGTACCTGGAAATAATTATTTATTGGCGGTACTCAATTCAAAAAGTAGCAGACTATTACCTCAAAACTCTTGGGGTTGTGCGTAATGGTGGCTTTTTGAGTACAAGCCTATGTTCATAGAACAGATTCCTGTCCCCAAGATCACAGAAGAACAAGAATCCCAAATAGATGCAATTTTATCTTCATCTTCATCAGCAATAGATAAAGATGAAGAAATCAATAAGATAATAGAGGCTATCTATGGTTTCTCGGAGGAAGAAATTACTTTTCTCCATAATCAATAAAGCCTATATAAACCTGTTCTTCCAATGATAGATGGTATAAATCAAAAATAAATTTGTCAATTATTTTTGCCTTATCTTCGGAATATTCGATTTGAATATCCTGAATAAGAGCATCTATTATATGTTCTTCCTGTTCATTAATCATTAATATGGGTATGTCATCCATGAAAATTTTACTCAACTCCCGTGTTTTGCCTTGCAATTCCGGGAATCTGTTTGCAAAACAGAATTTAAAAAGGAAGAATTAAAAAATGCTGTTAAATACCCCAGATGCTTACCTGTTATGATAAAGCATTTTGATTGGTCATCATACCGTTTGTATCATATACAAATGGCATGAACTTCGTCATGTTTGGATAAATGATTTTTGGCTTAGAAAATTCGTCCACATAAGCGCAGTTGCGAAGATTATAAAGAGTATCACCTTTATCTGTTCGAAATTTGATTTTATTTATATAAAAATCAAGATGTTGCTTAATAGATGGATAGTCTTCTATATGTATTCTTTCCAATCTGCCTTTTACCATGTTATATGAGTATTGATTAACCACAATTCAGCCCAATTATATCCATATTTGGAAATGTCCTGCCACGAAGAATAGGTCGTATTAGTTCAGCATTTCTTTCTCTTTCTGCATCATCAATACAATTTGCAAGTATTTCATCGCGTTTCTCTGATGTAATAATGAATGCATCGTTACATCCGGTTAACACACCTCTAAATATTTTAATATCCCATTCCTTTAGTGGCACACCAACAGATTCAACTTTTGCCTTTATTCTTTGTTCTATATCACTCAATATTGCCCAAGCATCACTTCCAAATGATGAATCTTGACTATGTGTCTCGATATAATCGCTCCTATTTTTCCAACAAAAAGTATTGATAAAGCGGCATAATGTATTCCTGTCTACTTTGCAGATTTTAGCTATTTTCGTCTTGATATACCCTCTTTCAAGAGTTCTGCTATCAGATTCCTTTTTGGGGGTACAATTTATATTTGGATTCATCTGATTTTCTGCCGACAGGCCGCCCTAAAGTCACTCCCTCTGCTTTTTCCCGAGCAAGTGCTTCTTTTGTTCGTTGACTAATGATTTCTCTCTATTTCTGCGGATAAGCCAAAAGCAAAGCTAATACCTTACTTTGAATGTCATCACCAAGACGATAGTTATCTTTAATGGCCCAAACTCTGCATTCTCGTGTCATACAGATGTTGAGTATTTCCATAATCATAAAAAAGATTTCGTCCGAGCCGAGATAGTTCAGCGCAGATGATTAAATCATCTTTTGAACTTTATTGAGCAGTCTACCCAATTGTCTTTGTCGTATGCTTTAGTTCCACTAATGGTTTCTTCTATCCATCCATCAATGTGGATACTCTCACGCTCACAAAATTGTTTATTTCGAAGCGCTGGTTTTCTACTGTCTGCTTGTCGCTACTAACGCGAATATATCCGTAAATCATAATCAACTAAAATTAAAATTGTTCAAAATCTTTCTAAAACACTAAATAATAATCCCAGTCAAGCTACAACTTAACCGGGATAAAATAATAGAACTTATTTTTAATATTTTCTGTATCCACTATTGGCAAATCTAATGATATGCGACGCATGGAATAGACACCTTCGCCTATACGCCTCTTCCTCCTCATCCGGCCTGCGACCATCCCAACGAAGGTCTGAATCGGAATTATCACCGCCTCCGGAAGAAACAGGTATCGGTTGCCCACTAATGAGCGCATCAGCTACTGTAAAATCATATTGCGAACTGAAGGTATAAACCAACTGGCCGAGCAATGTATTCAAATTTGACTCCATATTTTCGTTTGTGTCTGAAAGAATTTTATTCTCTCGTCTCAACTGATACAGTTCTCCGTAATCCGCCAAAGCATTGTGTTGGGCGGCTTCGACCTGCCGGGCTGCATCATTTCTGTATAGAGATTCTACCTTTGCGGACAATCTCGGTGAACTGCTTGGCGATAAGTCTATTCTGTCGTTCAATCCATTTGTCTGTACCAAACAGCGGCACTTTCTCTGTAATTTGCGGTGGAGTGAAATCGACCTTGTGGTTACGGAACGGCTGGACAACAGAACGGACTTTGCTGCATCCTTATATCTGTATTCATAAATGTCTTTACAATATGTGTTCATTCATTATTGGAGCTTGCTCCTTAACCAGTCTGTAATGCCAGACAATGACCAGACTTTATTGCCTGTAGGCAAAAAGTCCTTATTGTGTTATGGACTTTCTATAAATCCATGGAACAAGTTCCTTTACTATTCAATAAGTTCCAGATCAAATTCATCAATGAGCAACTGCAATGCTGGATTACGTTGTATCATCTGACAGAGTATCTGTCTCTTTGATGGTGAATACAAAAAGAAGTCTGCAATATCCAATCCTTGGCTGCGTTGCTCTTCATCGGATGTACATTCCAAAACATTGGATACAACAACCCGTTTGCATATTCCTGATAACAAAGCAGACTTTTCTTTCCATTGTTCAGTTGCTCCTAAATCAGGGATGAGAGTAACTTCCCTTCCTTTGAGAACCTGCATAGCTTCACTGTTGAAACAACCGTTCTTTCCACCTGTTGCCAGCCATATATAATCGGGGATAAAATGGCTCATTACAACAGCAGTCTTTTCACTTTCTACCAGCATTACCGGAAACGATGATTTTTTTAGAAGATGTTCTCCGTACAAACACTGCTTCAAATGGAAATCCTGCAACTTTAACTCGGAATGTGCCCAGCTGACAAAAGCCTGAGGCTCTTTAACCCGATGACCTGTCTCAGCATTATAGCACATTACCTTTCCTGTTCTTACTTGTCCATTTATATCTATCTGCCAGAAAACAGTTGAACCTCCCCATTTTGCAGATGTTCCTATACGATACATGTCAAATAACCTGTTTGTTTCATTTTCACCAAATACGCGACAGAAATATTGATACAAAGGGTTTATTGAATAATGTGACTGACTCCTTAACACATAAGATGAAGGAATATACGAAGGGGTAATACAAACGGATGTTTTATCTACAGACTTATAAGAGGCTGAAAGTAGTGACTTACCATTATCCACATTCATTTCCAATTTATCAGGATTATCTTTGAAATATTCCTTTGGCGTATAGTGATAGCCACAACTGTTCTCATGATCACACTTACCGACATTGTTTGGAAAGATTATGCTGCCCAATTCATCAATATACCTGACAAAACATCGGCTTTTACCACAACTCGGACATGTAGTCTTGGTTCCGGGTTTGTATTTCTGTAAATGAAATCTGTATTCACCCATGGTTCTCTGATTTTAGTGTTGTTGCACTCTGCACTTTTGCACTTTGAGAAGATTGCACAGTATCTTGACATGATGAAAGTGCAATAGTGCAAGGTGCATCAGTGTTTTCTGTCATAAGTTTACGATAAACTCCATGCTGAAGCTTCTCTATAAGAGGGTGCTGAAGCCGACACAATTGGTCAAGCGCATAATAAACAGATCGTCTGGACATATCAACTTTTCTACCGGCAATAACTGCATCCCCAGAAGTAAACCTCTCTCCTAGCAGGGAGAGCCAGGCTTCCTTCGTTTCACCAATACTGTTTGTGACAATGGTTTCCTGAATCCTCCGGTATGTTTCCTCATAATAATCAATCATACGGATTGCTGATTCCACGGAATCCTGTTCGACATATTGCATATCGCCACTATCAGTAGCCCATTTCATTACCTGGAACAATAGGGAAAGACGGGCTACATGTCCGTTGAGTTTCATCTTGCGGCTTTCAACATCGGCATCGTCCTCAATGGCATTTACTGCATCAATTATTCCATTATACCATTCATAAAAGCATTCTTCCGCATCATCAGACATTGTAAGGATACGAGGATTTACCGTTGTTCCTTTGTCATCAAGAATACAAGGGATGCTGAAAACTCTGTTGATTATTGTCCTCCATTGATTCATGATGTCAGGACGAAGTGTATTTCTTTCTTCCCGTCGCCATCCGGATATCTTCCGGTTTTTAGGATAGACAAACAGAAAGCGATCAAGCAACCCATTGGCAAGGAATTCTGTACGGAAGACTTCCTGCAGCATATTTGTCTGTACTGAACCTATGACATTTATACATGGATTCTTGATTAGAACAGGACGTGATTCTGACTTGCGGATAATCTTTAAAGGCTGTCCACTATAAGCTGTTAGCAAATCTTCAATAAGGTTGTTCTTGCTATTATACCTTTTGACAGAATTGAACAAAGCCAGAATTTCATCGACTACCAATGTTATCCCACGCTGATTATGCTGATGAATATTCATCATCGCCTCAGGAGTGGAATCATAAATGACAGTAGTTATAAAATTAGGTTTTTTGAGCAACCGCTCTTCCCCGTCAGTACCGTGCTTACCTGCTGACATGGCTCTCTCATATTCATCGTATTCTTCGTTATATTTCTCATGCAGCCGGTCATCATACTCATTTATCGGCTTATAAATAAAACCTAGAGGAGGAGTCTTTCCAAGTCCGGGACGACCTACCAACATCATATAAAGGGAAGGGCAAGTCTTCCACTCTCCCTTTATACGGATATGACAAGAATTACCTATTGCAGTAGCAACGGCGGACAGAATAATAGACGCAGTATATTCCACATTAAAATTTTCGTATCTGGCAAGGTTGAGGATAATCTCCTGTATTTTGTCCGGAAAGGCATCCAATGGAAGACCTGTTTCCGGAATACTTTCCACTTCCAAACGAAGCATGTTGGTCAAATGAAGAGTATCAAACATAGCTACCTCCTTCCTGTTTAGGAAGTTCATCGCCAACAGCAAAAGCTTCATAATGGAATCGGCGTAGAAAACGGTCAACGTCTTCCTGCGTGTACCAGTATTTATCACCTTCACGCGAGTAGCCGAGATAACCGTTGTCACGCAACTTCTTCAGATACTTCTCTCTCACCCCTAATTTTGCCATCAAAGTTTTATTATCATACAATTTATGTTTGTCTGACAAAAACTGCGGCAATAATTTTTCATGCTTTTCCAATATGGCGAGAATCTTTTCTATAAGTTCTCGATCGCACGGAGTTTTTTCTAATTTAACTTCAGCCATATTCTACAGTTTTATGGCTTAAACTTCCTTATGCACATTCGGATCTTAAGCCGGGTTATTTGTCACGGTACGATTGTGCACATCGTCCGTAACCACTGCGAATTTAGTAAGTCCTTAGGGGCTTAAAAGTTAGGATAAGTTAGACTAACATGTTAGGATGATGTTAGGATAGATTAGGATAGGTTAGGACTGATATTAGGATGAAATTAGGATTAGAATCGCAACTTACTGATAATGAATAAAAAAAGAGTAGCACACCTGCTACTCAAAGAATTTATCTATTTCTTCAGATTTAAATGGGACTATTGCATCTTTTCTATTAGCTCTTGACTGTCCCAAATCTTGTATTTGAAACAAAACTTTTAATTCAGCATCTGGGAACATATCTTGTCTTCCGAATTTCCAGAACGTTTTTTCTTCTATTTTAGAATAATTCGGTTTGTCTCCACAATATATCCTACCACACATATATGCCAGAAGAACCTTTGAATTATTCCATTTATAAAAGCTGCCACATTCCGTAATATATCCGGCTTCTATTGCCTTGGCAAAAACTTTTCTGGCTGTATCTGTATCTAATATTTTCGGCAAAACGACCTCTCCTTCATTGCATACAGGATTTTCCTCCTGTTTAGAATCCTCAATGAGTGCTTCATTTTTCACTTCGGTTATTTTCCCATTATTTTTCTCTTTTAGTTTCTCCGCACAGAAAGCTAAAGCTGCTCCGGAAATCAAAGTGATGATAGCACCCCAAAATTCTACAGAACCAGTTTTATCCTCACCAACGGGATTTATAACTCCAATTCCGATAAGTAATAGAGTACCGGCGAATAAAGTTATTGCACTTGACCAAAGTATCGTTCTTGCATGTTTCTTAAAAACAAAAGATAAAGCAAGTATGATGACACAAATACCAATAATCAAAAATATTACTCTTAACATAAAACACATTTAATTATTTGTTCAAAAACAAACTACTATAAATTAATGATAATTATATTATCTCAAGTGAAGCAAATTCATCTTTTAGACGTGCCACTTCCGAGGACAGTGTTTCCGGAAGGAAGCGGGCATAGACCTTCTCTGTGACATCCGTACTTCCATGCCCAAGAAGACGACTGACTACAGACATAGACAAGCCTTTATTCAAAGCAAACACAGCAAATGTATGTCTGGCCACATGCATTGACAAGTTGAAAGGTAACCCAATCTGTTCTCCTACCACTGCCAAAGACTGGTTAATACATTTGGTTGCGTTATTACGAGCCTTATAAAGAGCTTCTTCATCATCAAGTTCCAGATTTTCCTTTACCAGATTAAACACATAGCGGCAGCCTTCACGTTTTTCTTGCCACTGCCTCAAAATATGTATAGCAGGCTCTGTAAGAGGAATCACATGGCGTTTGTTTGTCTTTATCATAATCTTCCTCAATTCTTTCTTTTCAAAATTTACATGTCCCCACTGCAATGTCATTACATCGACAACCCGCAGTCCGCAAGCATGAAAAGCAAAGAAAAACATTTCAAGAAACTCTTTTCTGCGTGGTTCCTGACAGGTTTTGTAATATTCCATGAGAGCCTGCATTTGTTCTTTATTCAAACTCTTACCGTCAAATTCACTCTCTTCCTCAGATAATGAAGTTTTGGTAATGATACGCATATCTTGAATCCTCGCATTTATAGCGGGTTCCATGATATTCATTTCACATGCATAAGCACAAGCTTTCAATATCGGTGTCAGTGAATGGTTTATCGTGGCATCGGTATTCTGTTTGACTTCTCTACGCCAAGCAATATAACTATCCAACAATTCAGGTGTTACATCACCCACATAGATAGAATCGTTTCCACATGTCGCCTGCTTGGTAGCTCTTAAAAAAGTCTGGAAGATATTCATGCAACTTCTTCCGTTCTCATATCGACTCCTTCCTATTCTATTTCTTGAATAATCGGAAGAAAGACGCTCCAATGTGAATTCAACAAAATCTTTTCCTTGATCACGACGTGAAAGAGGTTTGTCTGAGAGGAAACCGGATATAACATCAGCAGTAATCTGATTAGGATGTTTCTCGTTATACTCTGCCAGTTGAGAATCTATACGTTCAACACGTGATAACAAGAGTTGATTGAGCCGTTTAAACTCACTACCATAACTAACACGAATCTCACCCCGTCCCTGATTACCGTTCTGATTCCAGTCCGCAACTTTAACAAAGACATTTGTAGTCTTACGGATTATTTGCCTGTTCCAAGTATATTCCAACTCAATAGGATAGGCTTTCTCTTTATCTATCACCTTCGGAGTGCGAAGACGATATTTACCCAACGGATATAGTCTTTTTGGTCTTCCCATATGCTTTTTCCTCCTATTTTAATATTCCTGAGGAGAAGCAAAGGTAATGTATTTTAGACAAACAAACTCCGGTTTTGAGAGGAAAAACCGTAATTTAGACAAACAAATCACACCTTAAAAGGCCTTAAAACACCAACGCGACAAACAAATTATCTTTCTTCACTGAGACACTCATCTTGAGAGAAGTTGTGCTCCCATGAGAGTATGCGGCTGATCTTTTCATAGCTGAGTTGGATCACGCGCCAGGAGCCGGAGTTATGGCCGGGGCCGCGTTTGAATTTTAGCTCATCATCGGGCATATCCGTGAATGTACCGGAGAGTGTTCCCTTTTCGATCTGTTCACAGAATAGGTCCCATGACCGAGTTCGGGATGGTGTTGTCGGGTACATTGCATCCGGGCAATGGATCTAATATAACCTCGATTGGATAGCCGATATAAGTTGTTTTTTAGTCTTTTCATCTGATATTGTGTTTTTTTGATTTTGGTTATGTCCATATTTTCGTTTTTTACAAGTCATAAAAATATTCATGCCTCCACCATTTTGCGACTGTCCGGGGACAGAGTTGCGCCATACACTCTTTGCTATCCCCATCCCAATCCAGTTCTATTTTGGGATAAGGTCTATCCCGCAAGTTGTATTGGCTCAATGCTTTGTCATAGTCTATATTTAACCGCTTCAATACATCATAGATGGCATAATCGTACTGCTCTTTTTGGGGGTATTCCCTTTGCTTCGGGTTTAGCAGATAATCGAACTCATCGCATAATGTATCCGGATCTTTCAACGCATTATAAAATACCGTTCGTCCTCTGGCTATCAGCCAAAACGGAAATAATCAAAACCGTCATCGGAACACCCGTTCAAAATCACGTCGGCGACTGCCCAAAGAGACGAAGTATAAGAGATTCTGACAAAATGATTCCACCAATAGCGGTAGCCGAATATTTCATCTATGGTAAGATGGCTTAATACGTCCACAAGGTTCCGTCCTTTTATCCGACGCCTCGATGATTTCCCAAAAATGTTTTTCTGAGATTAATTTTGATGTGTCTTTTTTCATTGCTATTTTATTCTTTTTCATTATGGTTTGTTTTACAGAAATGTGATTTTGATTTATGCCACCCGTTGTTCTCCCCAACTGATGTAGAAATTCCCATCCTTATCTCTTTGGCGTTTTAACAGGTTTTCGATCAGCGAGGAAATGTCGAACTCGTTGAAGATTTCGGATTGCTGTTTGATTTCGCCACATTTGATGAATTCGTTCAAGCGTTCTTTAGTCAGTACCAAAGCAATAAGGTTTTGTTCAATGGATTCGTCGTAAGTAACGAAGTGTACGCGGGTTTTCCCTTTTGGAATCCAGTCGGATAAACCGGAAATAGAATTGTTCCATTTTGGGGATGTTCCACTGTAAAGATTCCAGTATAACCTCGTCGCAGGAAGAATGTTGGCCGAGCTTTTTAGACTCTGCTGTGTGCAGACGAGGATGCCGTTTTCGGTAGCCTCGAACTGGGCAATGATTTTTTGCCGACGTTTGAAGGTCACTTCACCGTGGATGACGAATAGTTTCCGATCCGGGAAGGCCATACCCATATAATCGGTGTACATTTCCATTGCCTCAATCGTTGTGCAGCCTATGGTTACTTTTTCCGGGCATTTCGCGTACCATGTCGGCGATAAAGCGAACTTTACGTGGGAAGGGCTCACCGCAATATCCTCGATCTTGTGCGGTACGGAACAGGCGCGGATCAGCAGCATGATTTGGCGGATTAGTCTCAGTGCGGCTTCTTTCTTCTCGTCTCCCGTACTGTTGAAATACCTATAGCAGATTTCACAGAATTCTTTGAGGATTTTTGGTAGACCTGACGCTCTCCGGGGCCCGGTGTGACATTGTGATTGATGATTTCGTATTTATCGCCGGCAAACTCTTTGAACTTTCGGGTAAGGATGGTCTTGCCGATCAGGCCGAAGAGTTGGTCTTTGTTGAAAATGTCCTGGTTATGTTTTTCGATACCAAAGACTGTGGCTTTGCCAGGATTGAAACAGGCTTTGAAGAGTTGTACCCCTCCCCTTGGCGGGAACGGTAACCCATAGTATGGGTTGGATTCGTCTACGATGTCGTAAGTTTCCCGTTCTTCGTGGTATATCCTGTCGCAATAGCACAGCATGTTTACCGAGTTGTTGTAAATCACCTCGATCTGCGGATACATTTCCGGAATGTTATTGCGTGTGGTGGTTCCTGTTGCCAGCATTTTGTATCTGGCCCGCCGGAAGATGTTCAGTGAGCCTGCGTGTGCGTTTGGTCTGGTCGTTGGTAATTTCGTCCGATTCGTCGAAAATGAGGCATATCGTGTGCGAGCGCATTTTAATAAACCGTTTGAATTCTGCTTAAGGGTGTCCAGCATGGTCAGCGAGACGATAACTACCATTCCGGCCGTATGTTTTCCAAATCGTGTGGACGGGTAACGTGAATAAATTTCTTTTTTCTGGCATTTGAGGAAGTTCGTCCATGTCAGTTCTATCGCAATGGCCGGGGCCAGCACTACAATGTTGCGGATGCGATTGAGGCTGCGCAGGTATTTCCCAAAATGATAGGCCACGGCGTTTTTCCTGATCCCTGTTGCCAGTTGAGTAGTGAATATCGTTTTCTGGAAAAGCAGGTTCATGTCATGCTTTGCAGGGCGTAATTCGCACCGCTGTATATCGCGGTTCATAAAAAGTCAATGAATCGATGTAGCGGGTCAGTTCCGATTCTGCACCATTTCATCAAATGTTTTGTCCTGTTGCAAAAATTCTCTCTGTTTCCGTTTGATTGATTTGTTGGCTGCCTTATACTGCTTGCGTGTTTTGGGAGTCTCCCCATTTTATCGGAATTTCGGAAGTCCGCTTCGCAGGGTAATCAATTCGTTGATGGGAACGCCCGTTCTTTTAAATCGTCCAACAAATGCGGCGCATAAGCTCTTTTGAGCTTGTAGTTATACCGGGTTCGTACAAGCGCAACTTCCTTTGCGTGGTATTTCGTATTGGCGACGGATGTAACGGTAGATAATCGACAAAACCTGCGCGCGTAGGTCAGTTTCTTTTTGTCCCATTCTTCGTATTGTGCGTGGGTGCAATTCTCAGGAGGTTTCTGGTTGCGGAATTTAGTTACCAAAGCATTCGGCTTTGTCGTAATGTTCCTGCAGGTGTGGATATGCCTTAGCTCGTATAGGTATTTGTTCAGGCGATAATGAAAGCATCTTCTTCGGCATTAAGCAGGAGGTTCGTTTCCCGCATCATTTAGTTTCAAACTTTGTTTGCTCCCGCAGTGCCAAGACCCGTCCGGCGAGTTGCTCCATGGTGATGAATTCTTCGGCGTTATAGGGTTTACTTTCGATATGGAAGATTCCCGGGCGAATACCATGATTTTGGTTTCGAAGTTATCCACCCCTACACAGGCGAAGCGTTGGGATGAGCCGGGTTTGTCCGATGAAAGAAAAGCGGGAGTTGATGGCCCTCACTTCCGATTTGTCCCCAGAACTCGCTTTGCATGAAAGTAAACGGCACGACAAGAGCCATGATCCCTGCCGGGTTCAAAACGTCGTATGCTTTTTTGCAATAATAGAATTGAGAGGAATCCCGGTCGAAATCCAGATTGTATGGCGGGTTACCCAGTAGGATATCGAAGCGTGAGTCGGGATCGTAATTGCGGATGTCATTGTGTTCGATAGTTGCGTCCGGATATAAGTAACGGGCTACTTTAACGGCTTTGGGATCGATGTCGAAGCCGAGGCGTTGAACTGATTAGGCAGATGATTGTAGAAATTGCCCATTCCGCACCCCATATCCAGTACCATTTCAGAAGGTTCCGGTGCAACCAGTTCGACCATTTGCCGGCAGATATCGTGCGGGGAAAAATTGGCCCATCTCAAACTCTTTTTTGCCTGGGCATGCCCAAATCATCCTGCTTTAGACCATGCAGGCCGCCGATACCGGTGTAGCAGTTGTATATCGTTTCAGGTGGCAGGACACCTTTCCCCGGTATCAATATCGAAAAGTATCTTTTCGTTGTATTCCGCTCGTTTGTCCTGCGGAATCTGTGTGGAATTATAGCGTAACTCATCATTCCGCGTCGGTTAAAGTGTCCAAGCGCAATTGGTGGAAGCATTGCCGGGCGGCACTACTGCTGGCAAACCGCACGTCGATACGGCCGTTTTGTAAAACTTAATTTGTTCGGCATCGCTTGTGGTCAGGTCGTACCAGCGGGAAGTATCCATTTGTCTTTATCAAACTGTTGATGATACCGATATCCCCGTTCAGTCGTTGGTCGCCGAAAGGGCCAATGCAGAGGTTGCTTATTTTGCTTTACTCCTTCGTGGGAGATATAACCGGGTGTTAATCGCTGAAACGAAACATCTCGGTAAAGGAGATGGTTTGCCCTTTGTGTTTGGGTTGCATTTCATTTCTGTTTTACGGACGGCTTCCAGGCAGCGGTCGATGATCTCGTCTTCGGCTTTTTCGCGGAAGCCACGGCCCCCAAGGTGGTCGAAGACTATTTCGACGCAAACATATAGTCCGGACGGAAGCCCCACGGCAATTCGTCGGATCGTCGTAGATATTTGGGGTTGGAACAGAAAGGTTGTACTGCTTGTTGAAATAGCCGATAATCCGGTAAGCGAAATTCCACAGGCTTTGCTATAATTTTTGACGATTGTGTTTATCTGTGTAAACGGCAGGAATTCGTATTCCGAATAGATCTTGTCGCCATCGTTGTAGCACTCATGGGTTTCCACTTTTCCGCTGGGTTCGAAGCTCGGACGGTGACTTTCGATATATTGCTCGGCATCTTTACGGAACAGGTCATACCATTTCATCAATTGGTCAAGGGTGGCATACAAGAGTTTCTGCTGTTGTCGGCAAAATTCATGGTCGGCTTGCGTAATTTTTTGTTCAGTGCTGACCTGGATGCGGTCGAAAGCCGCAAGCATGTCGGTAGAATTTCCGGCAGAGTTTTTTTTTGACTTGTTTGCATGATTTTGAGGTTTAAAGGATTAAAAACAAAAAGGACGGCCGGGCCGAAGCCTGCCGTCCAGTACGGATTGTTTGAAAAAGTATATCAGTTTAGATATTTGCAGAGAATTAACGAGGTGGTAGCTGGGGAATAAGGATTGCCGTAAGTGCCGTAGAGTCCTGTGTGATCGAGAAAATTGAAATAAAAATCGACGGGTCGTTTACAATTCGTCCTTATTTTGGTTTTTCTAAGGCTATAGGCATATTCGGACGAGTATTCGACCAACACTTTACGCCCGTTGAAATAGTAGTTGCCTTCGGGATCGGAATTGAATTTCACTATCCGGACTGGGGCCGGATCGTTGGCGATAACGTTCAGGAATTTTCCAGGTGTGGAAACGTCGTGAAGTTCGACATCGAGGGCTTCACCCAACTTCAACCTTTCGTTAATCCGGGCAACGAGATTGCGGATAGGTTCGTAATAGGGATTTTCGCTATTAAATCCGATGTGGCCGGCTTCTTTCCAATATGCATCGAACTGTTCGCGCAGCGCGGAAAGTTCCCTATAGAGTTTCTGTATCATGGCTGCGGTGTTTGAATGGAGTCGAGTGTTTCGGTAACCTGCTGCAACTGCAGACGGCATTGACGGATAAGCGATTGTTGTTGGACGGTAAAACTTTCCGTGCCGTATAATTTTTGCATGTTCCCCATGATTTTTCCCAGTCAAAAAAAGCGATATGACTGAGATCTTCCCGGGCTTCCGGATTTTGTTCTTCGGTTTTTTCACGGTGCGGCAATTCCATGTTTTGCAGTACCTCTCCGAGTTTCTTTTCCAGATATGGGCTTGTCCGTCGTTCTGCAAATTGAGTTGCAGGGTTTGTGAAATACCCAAGCATTCTTTTTTTTACGGAGCGTTCGGTTTCGGTTACGATTTGCCGCATCTGGACGTCGTTTATCTCTTTCGTGCAGTAGCAGTACGGCTCCGATTCGAGCAGTTCACGGGTAATACACACGGATTGGCTGAAAAATCCCGGTTATAGAAGGCCAGCTTATCGAGTTGTCTCAGGTAGTGGTAGATATGGCCTACGCATACCTGCGGATCGTAGTCCTCTTTTTGATTGTCTGCGGGCGCTTCCTCTTCCCGCATTTGTTGCCAGTGCGCCTGTTCGTCGGGGTAGAAGTGGTCAATGACCTGTTGCAGCAGGTCGGCGGGTACGCTGACTGTTTCGATTCTTTTACTTTGATTATTCATATAAATTTCTTTTTTTAAGGTAGTTTTCAGATATTTCAAAAAATACTGCTTTTTACACAGTACGTTATCCCTCTGACGCAGGTAACTCAGGTTCCCGTTGCTGAGGATTTCGCCCCTGAGTATTGAGGTATACATTGCCACAGATTTCGTTTTCTTTGGGTTAGGAAGAACGGACGTACGGGGATTCGGGTATCCTTCCACGCATCGGCCTTCTTTGAACAGAAAAAATGTTCCGTCCTGTCCCCGCATTCCGAAAAAGGGGTAACGGTTTAGGACAGCAGTTACTTCCGTTCTATTTTGGTTGTTGTGAAAACGGTCGTCGCTCATTTCGAGCATGTGGTTGAATTCGTCCTGATCCTTATTCTTCTGGTATTCGTACAAGGCCGAACAGGTATCTATAAAAGCCTGCGAAATGGAGGATAAAGAACCGTTGGTAACGACATCGAAATAGTCTACCCGAATATCGAAATTTTTGAGTTGTTTGAGGATGTAGAAGATGGCCCGGGATTGAGTGAAGGTTCGCCGCCGGTAATGTTGAAGTGGCGGATGTGCCGAAAAGTGTTTCAGCAGGTTGCGTATGTGCCGATGGTCGATGTCCGTGTCTTCTGCGTCTCCGCGCATGCAGTGGGCGCAAGCCATATTGCAGCGCCGGGTGATCTCGATGGATATGTTTTCGGCATAGAGTTTATTCATGGTCTAAAAATCTTCCGGATTGTTTGATCCCGTAAGTTTCAGCCCAAATCTCTACACCGTTCCCAGAGTTCGTCGGCATCCATCTCGACCTTTTCGGCGATTCTCTCTCAATCTGCAAGCAATTCTCCTCGGATACGTCGTAACCGTGTTCGCGCATATCTTCCAGCGTGATGGAGCAGACATCGTGATAACGGCCTTGTTCGTCGATCTGGGACTGAAGGCTATCAATGATAGTCTGTTGCTCGGTAGTGACCGGTTCCAAAGAGGCCCTCAGGCTTATTGAGGGGTCTCGGTCATTTGTATACTGGCAAAATTCATTTTTGTCTTTGTTTTTAGTTGTGAAACATCGTTTAGGGTTGACAAATTAACCTCCAGTCATCCGTGCCGTCGCTATCATCGAGACCGAAACATAGATGTCGTAGAGAGCGCGTGAATCGAATTCCTTTGGCACGATCACGCTGCCGTCATCCCATTGCTGTTCCTTGGATGGGATAATTCCGGTTTGCTCGTACTGGCTGATAGCCTTCGTTCCGAAAATGCCGATTGCCCGGATCTTGCCGTCATCATCGGCCACCGGCTTCGGAACATTGTCAGCCAGCAGTTCATCCGTATCGTCGTTGAAAAGTTGGAGGTCGGCACCCCGCCGTTCTGCCCGGCGGGATGAGCCTGGTTGGCATTGCAGTCTGTTGTTGTGTGTTACCAAGTGTCACACCATTCCTCTCTGCAATGTTGCAGCCGGTCATGGTGCGGGCGATGCGGTCGGCCTCTTCTTTCGTATCGGCTTCGATAGAAAATTCGGAGGTTTCCCATGTGATGATTTTGCTGCTTGGCGGTAATTGAATCGTGACATAATTTATTCGTTTTAAGTGATTATGATATTGAAAACCATTCGGTCGGATTGAAAATTCTTTCGTCCATGGTTTAGAGTTATTCGTTTCGTCCGCATCTCGGTATCGAAGATTTGGATATCGCCCTTTGCGGTAAAAGAGTAATCCATTTCACTGATCAGATAATTAATTTCCTCATCAGTGATTTTTCTCCGCTTGGGGGTTTCCCGATCGAGTCGGACAGTGATATAGGTTGTTGTAGTTGCCATAATTTTTTGTTTGATGATTCGGGAATCTCTTTGCCCGTATACGGGTTAAAAAGAGGCGTGTTGTCTACGGCTTCGGCGTCGATGGCGAAAAATCCCGCGGCCGATGTCGTAGAAAGTTCGAGTTGTGTAGGCTCAGAGCAGACAATATGTTCGGCTTCTGTCTGTGATAAGCCCGACAGCATGAGGCATTTTACGCGCCGCTGGAAAGTAATGGGATGAGTTCGGGGAGATAGAAAGATGTCGATTACCTCGGCGGCTTCTTCGGAAATAACTAAAGGCATCAGGATCGGTACAGGTTTCTTGCGCCGGTTGCGGTGTTGGAGACGGTGTATGCCCTCTCATGGAATGGCTGTATACTTTTTCGAGGGGATAAATACCGGCTCCGACAGCGAAATAGTGTTGTCCGGTCAGGTGGCAGTAATGGAATACGGCATCGGTAATCCGGCTACCGTCATGCAGGATGATCGTATAGACCATACCATCTTCAAGGAAAGTTTCGGTGTGGCTTTGCCGTATGTCATGTTCGATACGGAGTTGACTATCAATAAGGTTATTTTTGTTCATGGCTACGAATGTTTTAGATTTCTTTTCTTATTGTAATTGCTCATGGTTTGGCGGAATCGGTTGAACAACTGTTCCTCTTTTTTCCTATTCATGCACCAGACACGAATTCGAGGAAAGTAGTGGTAACTTGCTTGTAGGTTTCGATGCCCTTATCCAGAAAGATATCCATGGTTACTCCTTTCATATTTGGAAGTTCTGGAAGCAGAGCGTCCCCAAAGGCATGCAATGCGCAGCGTTGCTTTTTCTTCTGCTTCCAATAGCGGGCAGGTTCCGGGGATGGAAACATTCAATCCTGCTCGTTCCGCTTCTTTGCGGCAGAGTTCATGGTAACGGGTTTTGTCTGGCTCTCCGAGCAGATGGATTTTTTCAGGATCGAGAATGATTTCAGGTTCTGCACTTTTGGCGGCATAAGCGTTCGGCCAACGGTTCAGGGCCAGAATTTTGCGTTGGTAGTAATGCACCTTACAACGCGTCTCATCTGTTTGTTTGATGATCTTTCTGGCTTTTTCAGCCAGGTCGATTACTTTCTGTGAAGGCTCGAAAACCGGTTTGGCTGGTTTGGGAATTTCTCCCTGCCATGTTAGCCGGGAGAAGGGCTCTCCGCTTCGGGATTCTTCGTAGTCCATCAGGTCGAACCGGTGTTCGATTTGCCACTGGCCCGGTCGCACGGGAATTTCAATATGTTCGATCTTGCTTCCGTCTTCTGTTCGCAAGGGTTCTTCGTACTGATCCAGTATATAGCGGTCGGCGCATTGCCAGCGCCATACTTCCAAAGAAAGCTCGCCTACCCGGGTAAATCCTTTGTAAGACGTTTCCTTGTCGGCGGTATAACAGGGCCCGACAATTATTTCTTTACCGTCTTTCCTGACGAACAGGGCTACTGACATATTCCCCATTTGCCCATAGCCGACATTTTTCTCAGCGAGGTATTGCATCAACAGATGGCGCCCGCTGACAGTGTTGATGGAATGCCCCGGTTGGTATTCATATTCGTGGTCGATATAAATTTCTTCCGGACCAAAGAAATTGGCGAAGACGAGTTTTTCCGGTGGGTACGTTGATCGGGGCTGTGAGAACTTTGCCTGATTGGCAGATCTCATCCATCGGACACTGCACTTGTAGGAGCGGATTATTTTTAGGAAGTTCTTCCGGGTGATCCTTCTTCCATTGATAATAGTCTGATGCCGGTATGAAGGTGGCGTGTCGCTCGTCGGTCAACATCAGCAGGTATTCTAAATCACAGTGAAAACAGTAACACTTGATAGATTCGTACAGGCCGTAACTCACAGGGTATTGTACGGTATATCCTGCATAAGGATTTGCTGTGCTATGCCGGAAATATTTTGATTCCGTCCATAGCCAGCCGTCGGGTGTGGTCGATCGCTTCTTTCAGTCGGTCGGTTATGGGATTGAATTGGTGTCCCCGGTAGTCGATGGTTATTTTGTTTCTTTTGAGTTTATCGTATAATTCTCTTAGGTCCATTGTCTTATGATTTAATATTTATCGTTTAGTTATTGGATCATGCGCAGTACCACGACTTCATAGTTGAAATTGGTACGTTCGAAAGACACCTGCGGGCATTCTCGATGCAGGATTTCGAATCGGTTGCGAGCTCGACGAATACTTTCGGGCGGTCTTTGTCGAAAAAGCCTTTGGGAACGACCAGCAGGGCGTGATCTCCTGCTTCCTGTACCGAGGCCAGCCATTGCAGGAACTCGATGCTGTCTTTGCTTTCGAAGGGCGGGTTGGCCACGATTTGCGGATAGTAATCGACTACCTGCCTGAAGTCGGAGGCGAAGGTTTCGATTTCAGGGTGTCGGATGCGACCGAGCATTAACAGTTCCTCGTCCAGGTCGAAGCCCGAGACGTGGAATCCCTTTTCGGAGAGACGGGCTGCCAGGCGCCCCGTGCCACAGCAGGCATCCATGACGGGTTGGTCTGGAGAAAAATACCGTCGGGCCAGTGTGGCGATCAGATCGCAGACGGCATCGGGCGTGGTATTGCGAGGCGTGTCACACCGTATTTTTTCTGCCGGGTGCAAATCACGTCGTAAGTCCAATCTTCCCCTTCGTATTCGAAAGGAAGAACCATGCTGTTGTAAAGTAAGCCGCGATTTGGGTCAGGGTATCGGGCCAGCCTTCACGGCGATATTTGAAATAGCTTGCTAAGGCATATTTTTCGGCACCTTGGCTTGCATACAAACCGGAACAGAAAGCGATGAAGGCGGTATGAGGCTTTTTGGCGGGCGTTGTTCCAGCCCGGATTTTGCAGACGAGTTTACGTCGATGATTACTGTTTCCGGGTGGGTGTTGAACTCCCAGTGTTTGACTGCTTCATCATTGGAAGTATGGATATTGCCTCCCAGAACAAGACCGCAATCACGTTCTGCGATCCGACGGGCTTCGTCCGCACTGTCGGCTTCGATGTTATATATGCCTTCGAACTCGTATCGGGTGAGGACTTGAAAAATTCGGTTTTGATTTTCCATAGGGATATAAAAAATGAAGGGAGTCATGGGAGCTCCCTTCGGTTAAACAATAATTTGCTGGAATATAAACGGCAAAAGCAGGCTTATAGCCTGCTTTCAAGAGGGTATATAATAGGAATTAGGTGATTTTAGGGAATGATCTTACCCGTAGCTATTTCGTATTTACACATTTTTTTCCGTTCATATTTTCCAAATGAACATATTTGCGGTCGATTACGGATAATTTTTTCGCTTGGTTGGGAGAAAACCAATCCATTTTCCTTGCAATATTTTTCATAAGCCTTTATGGCATCTTCAAATGGAGACGTTTCCATGACGATTATGTTTTGATTGTAAAACCAAATATACAAAAATAACATGGAACAATAAGCGATAGTAATTATTGCCCGAGCATTTTGATTCCGCCTTTATCCATCAATTCCAGCATATCGGGACGGTCGAAAAAAGCCGAAGCCCCCATTACGAGGCGTTGTAACTGCTCTGCCAGGTCACGGAAAAACTGTTCCCGTTCCGAAGTCCACTCGATCAGTATGTAGCCGCTGTAGGAATCTATGCGCATTTGCCGCTTGATTTTATCGTCTTGATCGAGCGTGAAATACTGGATGCCGCTGGCGGTTACTTCCATTACGATGTCGAAATCGAAGCCGAATAGATATCGGGCTCCCGTGCAGGTTTGGAATTTGTCACTTACCCCTGGTTTGATGCCGGCCCATCCGAATTCTCCTTGCGGGTTGCGAACCAGGCTCGTCAGAGCCTTTCAGCTTGTAGACGATCATTTTGCGTTGTTGCTTGATCTTTTCGTGGTATACTGCCAAAGCACCTGTTAGCGCCCTTTTCAGTTCTTCTTCGCTGGCATAAGTACGGGAGCCGAGTGAGGTCATTTGGTAAATTTCATCGGGGATGCCGCGGTAGAAAAACTTTTGTTTCTGGTTGTAGTGTATTTCTACGGAGATCATCTTGCCCCGGATGGTCGCATAGTCTTTACATATTTTTGTCATGGTAATATATGTTTATGGGTTACTTTGGAGTCAAAACGCATTCGGGCATAGACGGCCTGCTCGAAGTCATTTTCGATAGTGTCGAATGGGGAATCGCTGTTGCCAGATCCTTCGTCAGTGTCGTATTTACGTCGTATCAAGTCCTGCGCTCGGGAAAACTCGTTACGGGCTATAGTATGAATTGTGTCATCGTCGGTGCTTTTGGGAAAATAGAGCATGGGCAGATAGTCGGTCATTTCCCGCAACAGGTTTGTATCCGAGGGTAATTTCGGTTTTGTCATGGCTTTAATCGTTTTTGATGTAAGGTTTTATCGACTTGAGTTTTACGGGACACCAATAGCAATCCAGGGTCCCAGATAGACACAGGCGCCCCAAGAGGTAAGTTTGCAGAATCCCAACACTTCGTGCGGTTCGAAAACCACTCCGTAGTCGTTGGTATAGGTTACTCTGTCTCCGACTTTGAATGTGAGCTCTGTTTCCACGACTTCGTGCAGGTTATCGTTAATTTCGCCTTTGTACTTTTCGCGCCATTTGGCAAATTTTTTGTTTGTAGGACGGCATGATGATCCGACCGTCCTGCTCGATTTGCAGGGTTTCGACCCGGTTGCATTTCATCATGTGATCGCCTTCAGTGCCCATATTCCACCATTTATTCAGGTAATAATCATGTGCTTCTTGCTCGGCAAGGTTGATGGAGGTGGTAAAACTGTCCGTATTCCCGTTTACGTCTTCGAGATATACCTTTACGGTTGTGCGTGTCATAATATCAGTTTATTTTCATTTGTTTATACCAATGGCAGGTGCCATTTTCTTACGATGTCCGTTATTTGGTGGCAGCATTCGTATGAGGCGCGGTTCCGTTCATCGAGCCTTCTGTTGGATTTCTCTCCATAAAAGAATACAAGCTTTTTATTAACCTGCAGAAACTTTGCTGGATTGTCGGGTGCATTTCGTCAATGCCTTTTGTAAACTTTCCGGTATCGAAAGAATAATGATTGAGGGCTTCCGCCAATGCCCGTGCTGCTTCCTGTTCCATTGATCCATCTACAGGTTCGATAGGCGATTTGGAAAAACACAGACTTTGAAAATCATCCACATCAAAAGCGGTATCGGGATCAAAGTATCTTCCCCAATACAGTCGGCAGATTTTTTTCAGTATCATAGGGACTGATGGCTTCGACATGATTGCCCAGACCACCGATCAGGCATACGGGGGTATCGTTAAATTCGGTTTGGTCGATGATCAGGGCATATTCTATTCCGTCCTGTATGCCGGAGACTTCAATGCTCCGCCGCTGTTAAAGGCCAGTTTGTTTACCAGTTGATGGCTCCTGCATATTCATGGTACGTTTCATATCAGTTGAATTTTTAGTAAGACAATACGTTGATGTGTTCTGCCTGGTATGTTTCGAATCGATCGAGATTTTCTTCGTCGCTCGATTCAGGATCCCAGTTTAATTCTACGAATCGTAAGATGACGTCCATTAAGGCGTCTGTGTGGCTTTCTAACACGCGGACGGCACGTTCGGTCCAGTTTCGGGGGTATTTAGTTCGGCTCATGGTTTCTGCATTTAGTGTACTTAAACGGAAAGGCCGCCCCCGAAGAGCGGCCTGACAAACAATAGAAATGGTTATCGGATATTGATTCCCTGAAAGATTTCAGGGTTATGCTGGTATAGAAGGACAAGATCTACAAACACCATCGGGTATTGCACAAAACCGTTTTGCGTTTATAGTGTGCATCGGTCACCAAAACTTTGTTTTTAATGAGGAATTTGAGAGCCTGCGGCTGGTTATTGCAGTCTACGAATGTATTTTTGGGCAATCCAACAGCGTTTGAGGTCTCGAGGTTGACAGTGAGGGCTTCGTAATCGCTCTTGTTTTGGGATTTTCAGCGCAAATGGCCAGCCAGCCGTTGGGATAGAGTTCCGGAACGATCCGCACCTTGCGTTTGTTGTAGGTGTAGATTTTTTTTTCGGAACGAAAATCAGGAGGAATGATTTGGAATTCGTCTTCCCTTCAACAAAGGTGTACATGGAGTTTGCGACATATACATATTCATTGCCGTCTTTGTAGCAGAGGTAATTTTCATCATCATATCGGATGATTGCGAATTCCAGTGTGCGTTTCTGTTGCTTTTCATAGGTTTTATTTTTGTTAATTAATAGTAAGGCTATGGCATATGCCATAGCCTTAACAGTATTTTCGGAAGGTATTCAATCGGGAAATGCAAAGGATTTTAATACCAGGCTAAATAGACGTATTCATTGGTTTGATCGCTGTTATTGATTAGCTTGTCAAGGCAGGCGAGAAATTCATCCCTGTTCATTTCAGGCTTCGCAAAGTGCCTGTTCGAACTCTTTAGCATGTTTCTGAAACTCTTTTCCGTCTGTGTGAATGATATTGAACAGGCGTTCAAGTTCAGAGCGTTCAATTTGGTAATAGTCGGCAGAATAGCTGTCGGATAGATTCTCAATGTTAAACATAGAGAAGATTTGCTCGAGTGCATCTTGTCCGTTGGAACTGGAAGTTCGACACAATCGTATTTGATTTTGTAAGTATGGGCAACATGTAAATTCCAGCTCATAATGTGTGTTTTTTAAAGATTATTAGGGTTTGTTTTTTTCGCAATTACCGTCGTCGTTTGAGTTGTCGATATTTTCGACGGTCATTCCCGGGTATTTCTGTTTGCGCTCGTTAATTGAGAGATGCTGGTACTTTTCTGGATGAATGTCATCCGGTTTTACGAAATTCCCGTCAGGGGTGGATTCGTAACCGTCGTAACGGATTGCGTTTTCTTCGATGCCGAAATAGTGGAGGTTACGGATCGTGTTCAATGCATACTGTTCGTCACTATTTTCAGAGACGAGGTTGTAACCGATGGTATTACCGTCGGTTTTGATCAATTCTATTTTCATATGGATTATTTTGAGGTTTGTAAAACTTCACATAAGATTCCGTCCGGGGAGCGTACCATGTCTGGTCGCGGTTTTTCGATACATTCGGCAAGGTCGTGTAGGGCCTCTTCAAGAAATGATTCGGTTCCACGGCCTTGTTCCTGAAGCCAAAGTCGATACCCTATGATCCCTTTGAATGTGGAGCGTACGGTGGGAGTATCGGGCAGTGCGCAGATTTTGCTACTCAGGTTGCTTAATGTTCCGTAAACGGTCTGGTCGTGGTCTCCGGTTATGGTTTCCCGTATGGTTCGCAGGCATTGGCAACGCAGTTCGATAAACTCTTTCTGTCTCATCTGTTTGTCGAATATCTTTCGGTGTAGCGGGCATAGTTCGACATGGTAGCTATGTTCGGCTTGGCGTCGGTTATAATCCTCGAAACTTTCGTTGAGACGGTGTTGAACCGCTCCGCAGAAAAGGTGTTGTACCTGTACGCACCCGCAGGGGTATGTTGTTTGAAGCGATGTGGCGCGGGTTACCGGCTGGCCTTTCTTACCGATAACCGTTGATTCGAGTGCTTTTATTTTCACACCTTTACGAGATATTGCATCACTCTCGATAAAGCGTATTTTCTCTAATGTTGTTTCCATAGAATCTTGTTTTTATGGTTTTGAATGGTTCCAAAAAGCGAAGGGCAAAAAGCCCTCCGCTTAATGTAGAGTATAGAAATCGGAAAAGGTTGGTATTTCGTTTCAATTCACTACACGCATCATCAGATCCCCGGATATTTCGTGCAGTTCCCGGGCGCGCTGCGGTTCCAGTTCGCGTGCGTGTGCCGTGATGGCCTGTGTCAGTTTCCAGAGGGTGGCGCCGCCTTGTACCCCCATCGTCGGGGTTGTTGTTCATCAAAAGTTTCTGTACCTGTTCGCCTTCGGCTTTGAGCAGTTTGTTGTTTTTGACCAGCTTTGCGAAGCCTCGGTATCGAAATCCACGTTGACTTCGCTTGCATTCTGTATCTCGACGGCCTTTTGCATGATGTTCTCTTTGCTGTACAAATTTCCAGTGAGGTCTTTGACCGCCGACATCGTGGTTTTGGTGTCGAGCCTGGTATGTCCGTTCGGAAAGCTGCAGGTTGTCAGGTAGCTTACTGCCCAGGTGTACTTGTTTCATCACGCTTTCGCGTACCATCCCGTTCAAACAGGCTCCATTGAGCAGGTATGCCCGCATATCGACGGCCCCATCCCCGTAATCCGAGGTGGAAAAACGGGTGCCCATATAGATTACCACCTCGCCGTTCTGTCGTGTGGGAATGCAGACCGGTTGCGGGAGAATCGTCTCTACCCATACTTTAGTGTCGCTCATAAATGCATCGCATACAACGGCACTTTTGCTTGACGGCTTCTTCAACGAAAGCGGTCAGGATCTGCACGCTGTTCAGGCGGCGGTAGCTGTCCGAGAGGACGCCGCGCACTTCCTGTCCTACGGAACGTACCAGCACCCGGGTTCGTGAAGTCCATCCGGAGTGCTCGTTGAGAATGTTGGTTGCTAAGCGGCGTTGCCATTGGTCTCCTTCGGAAAGTTCCCGCAGATACTTCGATGGAACGCCCATTTTTTCAGCTAACTGCCCCACGGCATTCGAATGCAGGGAGAATTGTCCCTGCGGCATGTTCATCAGCACATGCCCTTGTTCGGTAAAGGATATGACGGGATGTGCCCCTTTGAGCCGCTGTTCCACCCCGATCGGGGCGATAAAGTCTTGGGCCATTTTGCCCCCTCGTCGATTAGGCGGGAGAGGGTTTGTTGTACGGTTTGTTGTTTGCCGTCGATCATCCGTTGCACTTTGGCCGTTACAACGTCGTTAAGTCCCTGTTGTGTTTCGAAATCGTTCATAACATAAAGAGTTTTAAAGATTAATGTTTAGATGTTTTGGGAATAATGGTATATGTTCCCTTGCGATAGTAGCCTCTGGAATACTTGCGTTTTTTTCTCGTATGCTTTTTTTTTCTTCGCTTTTTTCGAAAGACATGCCGTGGCGTGATCCCCTAAGTCCGTATCCGAGAGAAGAGTCGCCTTGTAGACTTAGATCTGCTTGCTCGATCATACTCGCTTTATTGTGTGAACGAAAGGGGAATCGCAATGTTCCTTTACGCGGTGCGGTTCGTGGTCTTTCCATGTTTCTTTGATGGGCTCTTCTTGATATTCATCCCAACGACAAGAATCTGATACTATATTTTCCATGATTATGATTGTTTTAGTGAAACATTAGTGCAACAATGTGTACAGTAGAAACAAAGGGATCAGCAGCGGAGCGAGGAACCGCAACAACCGCAGGGCGAACCTCAGCAGCCAACAGGCAATCAGTAGCCACGCTGCCAGGTGAAGCAGAGGTTTCCAGTAGATGACTGCCAGAATCGCCAGCAGTACGATCACTGTTCTTCTGATGATTTTTGCTTTTTTCATAACTATTTTATTTTTTAAGATTTTATATTTATTTGAAAACCAATTATTTTTTATTTTTTTGTTTGTGTCTTTTTTCTAAGACAGTAAACTTGTTTTTTGGTTTCCGACTGCGGAGTTAATGGACGGCAGGAGCCAAAGGCAAGGCTGGCAGCAAAAAATGCACCCCTGCGGTGCATTTTTTTTTGTTGCCATTTATATAGCCTTGCCGACGCGGGCCGTCCATTAGCTTGCGGGCGGAACCAAAAACTGTGTTTATGATATAATCTGTTATTATGATCTATGCAGAGAAGACTACAGGATAATGATTTTGTTGTAGCCAGAAAGTTCCTATTATATAAAAATTTGGGTATTTTTTAGATTATTTGATATTGATTTTCTTATAATTACGATTAAATTATATTATATTTACATAGTAATTATACTCATGGAAGATTTTGTTTCGATAGGTTGTTGTTAATGCCGTTTATCCGCATGTAATTCGACATTCTGCATTATGTGGCCTCCAACAAATTGAGACAAGTGCGTAGGACATTCTCAATTTTATCACATAAAACAAGGCCATGATTATGAAAAATCTATCATTTCTTATCTGCTTGCTTGTTATAAGCAGTTGTGCCAAAGAGCAAATCACAGCAGAACAGGAGCCTATTCAAATTCAAAGGGTTGAAGAATATGCTCACGGAGTTCAAAAAGAGTTGGTAATGACGCGCAGCGGTATTACCGTAAGTTCTTGATTCTGTTTATATCCTTGAAGGAGATGGGCTTATCTCAAAAAGAGCAGTTTGATATGCTCGAACAGCCGGACTTATTGGAACAAACAGCAACCAGAGGGGCAATATTAACGGCGAATAACTATATATGGCCTGACGGAATAGTTTATTTCCATTTTTATACCGGATCGTCCGGTCGTCGAGATCCTGCAAAATGTATGACAACCGAAGAACGACAGATCGTATATGATGCGATGAACGAATTTCATACCTGTACGGGTGTTGAATTTAGACCAGTGACATACAAGCCTATAGGAACAGCCAGCGTTATTGAGCAACGTGATTATATAGAATTTGAAAATACATTAGGTGATGCGGCATCTTATGTTGGCAAGCAAGGCGGCAAACAAATAATATATTTAGATATGCGATGGGTTACAAAGGGAATAGCAATGCACGAAATATGTCACGCTCTGGGCCTGTTGCATGAACAATGTCGAAAAGACAGGGATGATGCTATTATTGTCAACTATGATAATATTCAACCTTCTGGCAGACATAATTTTGATAAATCTAATTTAAGTCATGTGTATACAGGTTATCAGGTAGATTTTAAATCATTAATGTTATATGGGTCGTATAATGAATACGCAATTAATCGCGAGGTACCTTGCATGACTAAAAAGACGGTTCGACATGGAATGCCAATAGGTATTATCTGTCGACTGACGATAAAATTGCTATAAATCATAAATATAAAAGATACCCTTACTGCGGTATTGTTTTACAAAATAACCAATACCCTTAGTATTACTTTATGTATTGCATTTAATCTACTATAAAATATGATTATGGATAAAAAACTATTTCTACTGTTATTTGTGTGCCTGTTTTTTTTTCTCTTGTGAAAAGGACAATATTGGTCATCTAACAACACTGACGGTAGCCTCTGAACAAGGTACAGGCTTGGTAGTTGGTTTATTCCCTTGCTATATTGTTAAATATGAAGGGGAGCGATAAATGGACAACAATGACTGAATATATCAAAGGCTTCGATTATGAGCCGGGATATGAATATGTTATTAAAGTCGTTAAAGAAGAACTCAGGAATCCGCCGCAGGATCATCTCGGAAGTTATCAGTTAATAAAGATCATTTCTAAAGTGAAGAAAAATTCCGAGAATCTTCCACCTCCTGCTCCGTGGGAACAGTAGTTTTCAGTAATTATCTGATTAAGGCTATATTATTAGTTATTAGATAAATTATAATATTATGAACATAAGTATTTGTCTTATTGAGCGACGGCTTTATGTTGTCATGCGAATGGCCGTTCCCATGCTTCCTGCTGTCAATGACAGTATTGCAGTATTGCATTTCTGCGGTGAGGCGACGATGAAAAACTCGAAGGGATGTCCGTCTCGCAATATTCTGAGCTTTGGAGGCTCCGTTGCGCAACAATAATAAGAATGCTGCGGACTTGTTAGATGGTGTCGGCTGTGTAGTTGAAAGTCGGAGTTGGTATGATTCGGGGCCCGATATTGTTTTGCCATGTTACCGAGCAATAATTGTTCGGAACTGAATCGTAACAGGGTACAAAAGGCGTGTTTCCGGGAACTTGTATTTCGTGTGGTTTTTTGGTCGGGAAATGACCTGGATTTAATTTACAAGTCCGGATTACCACACTCATCGGAAAGTCTGTTTTTGCGTCCGAATTGTCGCGTCGTTTTGTTAGCGAAAACGGCAGCTTTCTTATTTTCTATTCCTTCGAGGATGCTCATTTGCTGAATGGCAATGCGGTTGAGCTCCTGCAACCGTTCGCTCTGTGGCAGCCCCTTGTCGATAAAGACAGCGTTTAAACTCTCCATGTTCGACAGGCAAATCAATTCGTTAATCGTCGCATAATCCCGGATATTCCCTTTTGATCGGGATGCTCCGTACGCCATTCGCCTGCCGTCATGCCGAACATTGCCACGTTCAGCACGTCAGCTTCATTCGCATAGACAGCGGCAGCGCTTAGCCGGCGTGAGTTCCGGCGGAATCAGGTTGCTCTTTATCGCATCTGTATGAATCCGGTAATTAATCTTGGACAATTCTCGTTTGGCCGTCCAACCGAGTTGCGCCTGTTCTTTCTCTTTCAGTTGTTGGAACTCCTCGATTAAATAGAGTTTGAACGGGACGCTGATAGCAGTCCCGAACTCAAACGCTATGTCTTTATAGGCATATGTTCCCCCCGTAACGTCCTTTTTTTAACGACAAGGCCGATAGCGTCCGTTTTGTCGATCCATTCCGAAGCACTCAGGACAAAACTCGGTAATCCTGCCTGCGTTTTAAAGTGGTCGAATTCGACCACTTTAAAATTAGGTTATGAATCATTTCCCAAGTACCGAGAAATTCTATGGTATATCTGTTGCGTATCAATTCTTAATAATGTCGGCTGCACGGCTCTCGCTCTCTTTGCGTTTGCCATGTCCGTAAGAGAAATATAATCGTGTTCGTTATAGCTCAAAACGGTTATGTCCGTGTTTTGTACCGTAATCTTTGCCATGTCAATATGCTATTTTTCACAAAATTAGAAGAAAAATCGTACAGTCAACCTGTTGACATGAAATTATCGGTTGCTATATTAAGTCAGGGCAACGCTTGTTGGTTGAATTAGCCGTTATTTAAGACCAAATTCGGGACTCTGTTTACAGTGAGTTATACAGTATCTTGATCTGGTTCTTAATGGATTCGACGATATTATCGTCCGGAAGCAGGAAAATGTGGCGGATAAACATGGTGTTATCCAGTTTTTTCGAGGATTTCTATCCACTATGTCCGAAAATTCTAAAACGAATTTTCCCGACGGCATTCTTTGATAGAATATGATGCCTTTACGGTCCACTGCAGTGATTTCCTGTTTTTTTCGTTGACCGACCAGAGCAAGTGTGTCAGTTCTACTTTCCACTTGAGCCTTTACGATCAATTGCCGGTCTTCCGTATACGACTTATTCGGACGAATATCTGATACATACACATTGAGGCCGTATTGTCTCATGCTGGGAATTACCCCGGTAAATATATCTTCTATCAGGCCGAACCGTTTCGAATCCAGATCAATAACGTATTGTATCGAAGTAAAATCATCCGTTTCAATCATAAGATATTGTTTTTATCTATTTTAGCGCGGCTGGTTTGTATGCCGTTTCCGATCAGAATTGACCCTTTGGATTTGTCGAAATTATCGGGGATTCTCCTGAAAATACATTTTACGATACGGTTCTCAGTCATATGTTTCCAACTGATACATTCCATATATATGGCTGGTCAGCTTAGATACCAACATATATTGTCTGGTATACCAAATGTCCGGAACGGTCGTCGTAGCATAGATATTCCGAGGTCATTTTTGAATTGGTCTTCCAAAATATGTCGACCAGTTTATCTGACTTGAATTCGAGGAATATCGCGGATGAGTTGGCGTTTTTCTTTGGGCGATTCGATCCATTGGGCTGGTTCCGCATCCATAACGCAGTGCCGGATTTTCACAAGCAGCCAACAACCTATGATCCCGAAGCGGTATGTTCACCGGATTGTTTATCGGGCCACCATGGATTAACTGTTGTCGAAATTATTTTAATGGGACATTCGGGTGCTTCCCCTTTGCCGTTTAAGATCCATTCTGGTACATGCCGGAAGGTAATTGGATCCTGTCCGCCGTTCTTCGGTGATCGGGTCGCCATTTCGTATATGATATTGTATAGGGCTTCACTGCGTTTGAGGCCGATTAGCAGGCGAAATTATTGAGGATGTTCCTAATGTTCCCTGGGGCTTTCCGATGTTTTTTATAAAATATTCGATGCGCAAGCGGGGCCAAGCATTGACTATATTGATGATCATAGGAATTTGAGGGGTTAATAAAAAGAATGGGAAAGTTACCCTCTGAATAAAAAAGGGCACAGAAACAATGCTCCGAATGACAGGTCTTAGGAAACCTTGAATAAGAAGCTGCCCTGCGCCCATGTTAGTCTTGACCGGACAGTCAAAAGCACAACACAGACAGACAACTTTTTACACCTTATTCAAACATCCCTGATTGGGATTCCTAAGTTTGTCATTCGGGTAAAGAGTCGCGTCTCTTTATAATGGTACGGTTATCTTATGCCGTATCGTCGTATGGCCGTAAAATTTTGCATAAATCTTGTATTAGTTTCATCTACCGGACAACACACGTTGTCCCATTGGAAACCAAACAGATTATGATATTTACGTTGGTTCAAAGATATGATTTTTTTCACATGGAATGCAATATAGTGGTAATTCATTGGTAATTCGTTGAGTAATTGGAATCTTTTCATAACTTGTTGGCATGAAAAAATCGCTTGCATATCTTCCACCGGGAGAAACAGCGGACCTTCGCCAGTTGGTCGAGATCATACGTAGCACG